>Ga0073934_10012417_pt1 | contig 10046 bp, 7 predicted proteins | sample LarsenN4metaG_FD_76834 | JGI IMG/M metagenome (GOLD analysis project Ga0073934, IMG submission 76834) | Hot spring sediment bacterial and archeal communities from British Columbia, Canada, to study Microbial Dark Matter (Phase II) - Larsen... ... | reverse complement strand
GATCGAGCCGGTAGGCCCGCGCATTGGCGCGCAGGAACCGCACCGCCGCCTTGGCATCCTCGATCGCCGCGGGGAAGGGCGCCTCGCCCGAGAGGCGATAGTCGATCGATGCGACCGCGATTCCCTTGGCCAGAAGGCCCTCGAGGATCGGCCGATCGAGCATGTCCTTGTCGCCCATACGGAAGCCCCCGCCGTGGATGTTGATCACCAGCGGGAAGGGGCCCTTGCCTTGCGGAAGGTAGAGATCGAGCTTTTGCGACGGCGAGATCGTCGCATAGGGCAATTCGGCGTGATCGGGTTCAGGCAGCGCCGCGCTGCAACCGGCGAGCGCGAGCATGGCCGGTAGGCAGGCGGCGATCTTCCGCTGGAAGCGGGAGGCGGGCATCGGCGGGGCTCCTTCGATCAGGCTGTGGCAGACCGGGACATACCGGCGCGGCGGCGGATCGCCACTGCCTTTGCCCCGCTAGAGCAGCCGCAATTGTCCGTCCACCTCGGGCGGCCGAAAGCGCGAGCAATCCAGTTCGAACCGGACCTTGCCGATCCCTGCTTTCCGACACGCCAGATTGAAGCGCGCTCGGAACACCTCAGCCCACACGCCTTGCGCCTTGAACCGGCTGTGAAAGTTCGGGTCATTGTCGCGTCCGCCGCGCATATCGCGGACAATGCTCATCACCTTGCCGGCCCGCTCGGGGAAGTGGACGGCGAGCCATTCGCGGAACAGTGGAGCGACTTCGTGCGGCAGACGCAGCGGGATCCAGCCGACGCTCCTGACGCCCAGCTGCGCGACGCGGACAATGATCCCTTCCATGAATTCGTCGGTGATCGCCGGGATGACCGGCGAGAGCGAGCAATGCACAGGCACACCGCGTTCGACCAGCTTTCCCAGCGCCGCGAGCCGCTTGGCCGGCGCGGCGCAGCGCGGCTCGAGCTTTGCGGAGAGCACGGGATCGAGCGTGGTGACCGACATCGAGACCGCCACCAGCTTCTCGCACGCCATCGCCTCCAGCAGGTCGGCGTCCATCAGCACCCGGTCGGACTTGGTGGTGATAGTGACCGGATGACGCGCCTCCAGACACACTTCGAGCACCTGTCGGGTGATGCGATAGTCACGCTCGATCGGCTGATAGGGATCGGTGTTGGTGCCCATGGCGATGGGCCTGGGGCTGTAACCCCGCTTTGCCAGCGTCGCGCGCAACAGTTCGGCAGCGATGGGCTTGGCGAACAGCCGGGTCTCGAAATCCAGCCCGGGCGATAGGTCGTGATAGGCGTGGGTCGGCCGGGCGAAGCAATAGACGCAGCCATGCTCGCAGCCGCGATAGGCATTGATCGAACGGTCGAAGGGAACGTCGGGCGACTGGTTGAAGGTGAGGATCGATTTCGGGCGTTCCTCGGTCACCGTGGTGCGCAGCTTGACTGGCGGGCCGTCAAGGCTCTGCACATGATCGCGCCAATCCCCGTCAACCTCGCGCATGGCGAGGCCGAAGCGGGCCGAAACCGCCCCCGATTGCGCACCGCGTCCTCTGATCGTCGAATGTCCCACATGGAACATTTATAGAACAAATGGCGCGCTGCCAAGCTTCGTCGTGCTGGTCAGACCTCTTTCAGCCGCGGCATCAGTTCGACGAAGTTGCAGGGCCGGTTGCGGCTGTCGAGTTGCTCCGCCAAGATTCCGTCCCACCCGTCCTTCACCGCGCCGTTCGAGCCGGGGAGGGCAAAGATGTAGGTCCCGCGCGCCACCACCGCACAGGCTCTCGACTGGACCGTGCTGGTGCCAATGCTCCGGTAGCTGAGCCAGCGGAACAGCTCGCCGAAGCCGGGGATGTCGCGCGCGCCCGCGATCATCGCCAGCGCCTCGGGGGTGACATCGCGGCCGGTAAGCCCGGTGCCGCCGGTGCTGACGATCGCGTCGACCAGCGGATCGTCGATCCAAGCCTCGAACTGCGCCGCGAGAAGGCCAGCGTCGTCCTTGACGATGGCGCGCGCTGCCAAGGTGTGGCCTGCCGCCACCACCCGGTCCGCCAGGATATCGCCCGATGTGTCGGTCGCGGGCGTACGCGTGTCCGACACGGTCAGGACGGCAATGTTGATCGGCTTGAATGCGCGGGTCTCGTCGACGGCCATTGCGGTTCAAGCCCTAAGGTTGCAGTCCCGCCGAGCGCATTGCGGCGGGACGGGGAAATTCGGGCCAGCGGCCTTGCGCCAGCGCGCGGCGGCTGGGCGAGGGGACGCCGGCGGCGCGCTCATACATCCAGTAATTGCGCATCACGATCGCGACATAACCGCGGGTTTCCCAATAGGGGATCGATTCCATCCACAGTAGCGGATCGTTCTGGTCGTTGATCTCGTAATTCCAGCGCCCGACCGGGGTGAGCCCGGCGTTGTAGGCGGCCATGATCTTGGGGAGCGCGCCGCCGGTCGCCGGATGGTCGCGCAGCATTTCCAGATGGCGCTGACCATAGGCCAGGTTGACCTGCGGATCATTGAGATCGGCATAGCTTGCACCCAGGCTGAGCCTCCCCGAATGATCACGCGCGGTGCCGGGCATGATCTGCATCAGCCCGCGCGCATTGGCAGGACTGACGGCATTGGCGCGGAAGTTCGATTCCTGCAGCGCATGGGCGAAGGCCAGCGCCGGATCGACCTGCCAGCCGCCAACCGGCTGCCAGCGTGCTACCGGAAAGCGCAGGGAAGGATCGCTGCGCCGGCCATAGGGCGCATTATGCGCCAGCCACAGCTGGGTCGCCGGCAGACCGAGCTCGCGCGCCAGCCGGGCCAGCGCGTCGTACTGGCTGACCGGGCCGATCCGCGCCTCGTGCCGCAGCACCTCGTCGGCAAGGCCTGGGCGATCGATCTCTGCCAGCGCAATCGCGACGCGAACATTGCCGCGGTGGGCAAGCTGCTCCCAATCCTGCGGCCCAAAGGGCTGCGGCGGGGCGTGGGCGGGCAGTTCGACGCCGAGCTGGTCGGCGGCGAGCATCCCGTAGAGGGTTTCGGTCATCTGCGCGGCAGCGGCAAGGTGCTGCTGCGCCTGCCCCGGTTCGCGGCACCGCACCAGCGCGCGGTGCGCCCAGTAATGACCGGCTGCCGCGAGTTCCACATTGGAGGCACGCGACGCGGTGCGGGCGAAGGCATCGCTCGCCTGCGAACACTGCCCGAGCCGCCAGGCGGAGAGCCCTTCGACCCATGCTCCCTCAGCCACCCATTCGCCCGTGCCCTCGGCCACGGTGCGCGCCAAGTCGAGCGCGGCAGCATCATTGTTCTCGATGTAGTAGCTCCACGCCACCCGCTGGCGCCACTCGGCGCGGGCATCGCCGGACAGCTGCCAGTCGACCTCGGCCAGCAGGCGCTGTGCCTCGGCAGGATTGTCGCCCTTGATCGCCTCGAGGATCGCGGCGGCGGTGGCGGCGGGCATGGTGCTGTCGTTGGCGGGTCGCGGCAGGATGCGCTTGGGTGCGGAAGGCTGGCGCGCGAAGCTCTGTTCGGCGGGGATCGCGGGCAGGTATTCAACCCCGCGCTTGGCGCCCATGCGCGCAAGCTGTTCGGCCTGAGGCAGCTCGACCCCGGCGGCAAACCAGGACGTGATCTGCTCTGCGGACACCTTGGGGCTGTTGGCATGGGTGTAGTATTCGGCCAGCGCGACCTGGTTCAGCACCCCGCTGGGCCGGGCGGCGAGCAAGCCTTCGACTTCGGTCCAGCGCTCGCCCTCGATCGCGGCGAAAAGCTGGCGGTAATGCGCGCGCTCATCGGCAGACAGCACCGGCGCCACCACGCCGCCGGACGGCGCGGCCTTGTCCCAGCGCGCAACCAGGTCGCCCGACTGCGCTACCGCCCCTGCAGGAAGGACCAGCGCGGCCAGTGCCAACGCGGCCATGGTCGTGCCTTGGCGCTTCACTATAGGGCCGACCATTCCATCCATCTCCGCCAGAACCGGGCCTTGAGCTGCGGCACGTGCATCATCGCCTCGAGCGTTTCGCTCACCATCACCGGGATCGTTCTGTCCTCCAGACCGATCTCACTTAGACCATTTTCGGGCGCCGCGCCCAGCATCGCGCCCAGCGCTGTCCCCAGAACGAGTACCCGCTGCGGCGCGGCGAGCGCGACATGGTGCCGGGTGACGGTATCCCACCCTTCCGTAGCCAGCGCCGCGACATCGGCCATGGGCGTGTGGCAGGGCAGCGCCGATGCGAGGTAGAGCGCGTCTTCTTGCAGCCCCATCGCGGCGAGAATAGCGGCCAGCAGGCGCCCCTGCGGCCCTTCGAGCAGGCGCTCGCGATCGCCCTCTTCGGGCTGCGGCACCAGCACCATCAGCGCCGCGCCCGCATCCCCCTGCGGCGCGATCCGGGGAAAGCCGCGTGCGGTTTCGAGTTCAGGTGCTGCCAGCCACCAGCTGCGAAAGGCAGCGCAATCGGTCGGAGGCGAATCGCCGAGCCGATCGCGGTGTGAGGTTGGGGGCGCTGCGGCAGGCGCGGAAGGCGCGGCGCGGGCCGGACGCGCTTCGCTGCCAGCGGCTGCGGCGCTCGTCGTCGCGCGCTGGCCAACGGCGCTGGCCGTGGCAGTCACCCGGACTGCCGTGATCGGCGTCTCGGCCAACCACGCCGTAGCGTCATCGTGAAAATCGTGCGTGACCCCCGCCGCCTGCCACCAGGCGAGCGCGGCCTCGAGTTCGCGGGCAAGGGCTGGTTTGGGACGGGTCATGCTATCCAACGCAGGTCTTGACTGTCCGAATCCCAGTTAGCAAGTGAGCCAGACGAGCAATTCGCCGGAATGTGCGGCGAGCGCGCCAAAACCTATCGAGGATCAGGAAAGCCCCATGAGCGAACGTGAATCAATGCCCTGCGATGTCGTGATCGTCGGCGGCGGGGTGGCGGGCCTGGCGGCGGCGATCCGATTGAAGCAGATCAACGCCGAGCTCGAGGTGATCGTGCTCGAAAAGGGCTCGGAGATCGGCGCACACATCCTCTCGGGCGCGGTGGTCGATCCGCGCTCGCTCGACGAACTGCTGCCCGAGTGGCGCACGATGGGATGCCCGATGGCAGCAACCCCGGTGACCGACAACTGGCACTGGGTGCTCTCCAAGACCGGCAAGACCCCGCTGCCCCATGCTTTCATGCCTCCGCTGATGAGTAACCACGGCTGCTACACCGGCAGCCTCGGCAATCTCGCGCGCTGGTTGGCCGAACAGGCCGAGGGGCTGGGCGTGATGGTGTTCCCGGGCTTCCCCGCTGCCGAAGTGATGATCGACGAGGACGGCCGGGTCGCGGGCGTGATCACGCAGGACATGGGTGTCGCCGCCGATGGCAGCCACAAGGGCGATTACCAGCCCGGCATGGAAATACATGCCAAGTATACCCTCTTCGCCGAGGGCGCGCGCGGTCACCTGACCAAGCAGATGAAGGCGCGCTTTGACCTTGAGGCCAATTGCCAGCCGCAGGTCTATGGCCTCGGCATCAAGGAGCTGTGGGACATTGATCCCAAGAAGCACAAGCCGGGCCGCGTGATCCACACGCAGGGCTGGCCGCTCAGCGAGAGCGACAGCTGGGGCGGGGGCTTCCTCTACCACCAGGCGAACGGCCAGGTGGCCTTGGGCTTCGTGACCGCGCTCGATTACAAAAACCCCTGGGTCTCGCCCTATCAGGAATTCCAGCGCTGGAAGCAGCACCCCGCGATCCGCGAATATCTCGAGGGCGGCAAGCGCGTGAGCTACGGCGCGCGCGCGATCAACGAGGGCGGCTGGCAGTCGGTGCCCAAGCTCGCCTTCCCCGGCGGCGCGCTGATCGGCTGCGCGGCAGGCTTCGTCAACGTGCCGCGGATCAAGGGCAGCCACACCGCGATGAAGAGCGGGATGCTGGCGGCCGAGAGCATCGCGGCGGCGATTGCGGCGGGTCACGAGAAGACCGAGCTCAACGATTACGAGGCGGCCGTGCGTTCGAGCTGGATCGCCAAGGAATTGCAGCTGGTGCAGAACGCCCAGCCGGCGGTCGCCAAGTATGGCGGCGACATCGGCACCGCGCTGGCGGGCATCGACATGTGGATGCGTACGCTCAAGATCGGCTTGCCGATTTCGATGAAGCACAAGCCGGACTACACCTATACTGGCCGCGCTGACCTCTACCCGAAAATCGACTATCCCAAGCCCGACGGTGTGATCAGCTTCGACCGCCTCACCAACGTCGCCTACAGCTACACCAACCATGCCGAGGACCAGCCGGTGCACCTGCAGGTGGCCGACCTCGAATTGCAGCAGGCGAGCGAGCTCGGGGTCTATGGCGGGCCGTCTACCCGCTATTGCCCGGCGGGGGTCTATGAATGGCTGACCGACGAGAAGACCGGCGCGCCGAAGTTCCAGATCAATTCGCAGAATTGCGTCCACTGCAAGACCTGCGACATCAAGGACCCCAACCAGAACATCAACTGGGTGACGCCCGAGGGCGGCGGCGGGCCGAACTATCCGAATATGTGAGGCGATGGATCGGCCCGGACTTTGACCCGAAAAAGACCCAAGGCGCAAAAGGCATGGGGTTGCCTTGCTGCCATCTGCCTTGCTTTGTTGCTCGGGTTGGTCGGAGGCGCATTCGCGACTGGATACCTTCCAATCCGCCACTTTGACTCGGCGGATTGGAAGGCCGCCAACTATTGGGACGTAACGCGTGTCGAGATGATCGAACATCTCCAATGGTCCCAAAAAATTGATGGCCTCAGTGAAGCTGAAGTGTTTGCTTTGCTTGGTCCGGAAACCGATACGACCTACTTTTCCGAACATGATCTGGTCTATGCGCTTGGGCCAGAGCGAGGATGGTTGAGCATAGATTCCGAGTGGTTGGTGATAGATTTTGACCGAAATGGTGTCGTCGCAAGCTATCAGGTTGTTACGGACTGACCCCGGTGAGAGAAACCGCCTACGCCAAGATTAACCTTGCGCTGCATGTCCGCAGGCGGAGGGAGGACGGGTATCACGAGCTTGAGACCCTGTTCGCCTTTGTCGATGCGGGCGATGTGCTGGGCGCCGCGCCTGCCGCGCAGGATAGCGTCACCACGCTGGGCGAATTTGCCGGGGTGCTCGACAATCCCTTCGACAACCTCGTCGCCCGCGCGCTGAACGCCCTGCCGCGCGCGCAGGGGCTGGCGGTGACGCTGGAGAAGAACTTGCCGGTAGCGGCGGGTCTCGGCGGCGGGTCAGCGGATGCGGGGGCGGTGTTCCGAATCGTCGAGGCGCTCCATGCGCTGCCCGATGACTGGCAGGCGAAGGCGGCGAAGCTCGGTGCGGATGTGCCCGCCTGCGTGCTCAGCCGCACCCATATCGGCCTCGGCACCGGCACCGAGCAACGCGAAGTCGAGGACGATCTCGCCGGAACCCCCGTGCTGCTGGTCAACCCGCGCGTGCCGCTTGCGACCGGCCCGGTGTTCAAGGCGTGGGACATGGTGGATCGCGGCGCGCTGCCGGAGGGCCCTGCCAGCCGGATCGCAAGGGAAGGGCGCAACGACCTCGAAGCCCCGGCCATTGCGCTGTGCCCGGTGATCGCCGAGGTGCTCGCGGCCCTCAATTCCACCACCCCGTGGCTCGCCCGTATGTCCGGCTCGGGCGCAACCTGCTTTGCGCTCTACGACACGCCCGAGGCCCGCGACGCAGCGCAGGCTGCGATGGCCGAGGGCTGGTGGACGATGGCAGGGCGGCTGCGGTGAGCGAGGTCTTCCGCCAGATCGGCACGCCGACCTCGGGGGGGATCGTGCTGGTTGCCGACCACGCCTCGAACGCCGTGCCGCCAGACATCACCCTCGGCATTCCCGGCCACCTGCTCGACGAACACATCGCGCTCGACATCGGCACCGAGGCCATCGCTCAGCTGCTGGCCAACGATCGCGCCATCCCCGCCCACATCGCCGCCGTCAGCCGCCTGGTGTGCGACCTCAACCGCGAGGAGACCGCCCCCGGCCTCGTCCCCGAAGCCTCCGACGGCCACCCGATCCCCGGCAATATCGGCGCGGACCGCGAAGCGCGGCTCGCCCGCTTCCACCGCCCCTACCACGCCGCACTCGAGCAATGGCTGGCCGCGAGCGAGCCCGCGCTGATCCTCTCGCTCCACTCCTTCACCCCGCGGCTCGAGACTTCCGATGCCGCGCGGCCGTGGCAGGTCGGCGTGCTCTATAATCAGGATGACCGTGCCGCCCGTATCGCCATTCCGCTGCTGGAGGCCGAGGGGCTGATGGTGGGCGACAACCTCCCCTATTCGGGGCGCGATCTCAATTATACCATGAACCGCCATGCCGAAGCCGAAGGGCGCGCCTATCTCGGTATCGAGCTCCGGCAAGATCTTGTGCAGACCCCCGCCGATCACACACGCTGGGCTGCGTTGTTGGCGGAAATTGCGCAAAGGGTTGCGTCTGCGCTTTGCTGAAGGCAAGGGCGTTTCACAAATTGCCTTCCATAGGAAATCTTATGTCGCACACCTTTGACAAGTCGAAGCTCCCCAGCCGCCACGTTTCGGTCGGACCGGAGCGCGCGCCGCACCGCTCCTACTACTATGCGATGGGGATGACCGAGGAAGAGATCGCCGCGCCCTTCGTCGGCGTGGTGAGCGCTGGCAACGACTCGGCGCCCTGCAACACCACCCTCAACGCCCAGGCCGATATCTGCCGCGAGGGCGTCATCGCCGGCGGCGGCACGCCCCGTAGGTTCAACACCATCACCGTCACCGATGGCATCGCGATGGGCCATCAGGGGATGAAATCCTCGCTGATCAGCCGTGAAGTGATCGCGGATTCGGTTGAACTTTCGGTCCGAGGCCATTGTTATGACGCGCTTGTTGGCTTCGCGGGCTGCGACAAGAGCCTGCCCGGTATGATGATGGCGATGCTGCGGCTCAATGTGCCCTCGATCTTCGTCTATGGCGGCTCGATCCTCCCCGGCACCCACCGGGGCCATGATGTGACCGTGGTCGACGTGTTCGAGGCGGTCGGTCAGCACGCCGCCGGCAATTGCCCCTTGAGCGAGCTGATCGCTCTCGAAAAGGTCGCCTGCCCGGGCCACGGTGCCTGCGGCGGGCAGTTTACCGCCAACACCATGGCCTGCGTCGGCGAGGCGATCGGATTGTCTCTGCCGAACAGCAACATGGCGCCCGCACCTTACAAGTCGCGCGATGATATTGCGGTGGCTGCGGGCCGTCAGGTCATGGAGCTGGTCGCCCGCAATCTGCGCCCGCGCGATATCTGCACCCGCGCCGCTTTCGAGAACGCCGCGCGCGTGGTCGCGGCCACCGGCGGATCGACCAACGCTGCGTTGCATCTGCCCGCGATGGCCAACGAATGCGGCATCGACTTCGACCTGTTCGATGTCGCTGAGATCTTTAAATCAACGCCTTATATCGCAGACTTGAAGCCCGGCGGGAAGTATGTCGCCAAGGACATGCACGAGGCGGGCGGGGTCTACATGGCGATGAAGACGCTGCTCGACGGCGGATTCCTCGATCCGAACCCGATCACCGTCACCGGCAAGACCATCGGCGAGAACCTAGAAGAGATCACTTGGAACCCAAATCAGAAGGTCTTTTTTGACGTGAAGGCCCCGATCACCCCGACCGGCGGGGTGGTGGGGCTGAAGGGCTCGCTCGCTCCCGATGGTGCGATCGTGAAAGTCGCGGGAATGGGCCGGCTGCAGTTCAGCGGCCCGGCACGGGTGTTTGATTGCGAAGAGGACGCCTTCGCCGCGGTCGAGGCGCGAGATATTGCGGAAGGCTGCGTCATCGTGATCCGCTACGAAGGGCCCAAGGGCGGGCCCGGGATGCGCGAGATGCTCTCCACCACCGCCGCGCTCTACGGGCAGGGCATGGGCGAGAAGGTGGCGCTGATCACCGACGGGCGGTTCTCGGGCGCGACCCGGGGCTTCTGCATCGGCCATGTCGGCCCGGAAGCCGCCGACTGCGGCCCGATTGCCCTCGTCGAGGATGGCGATATCATCAGCATCGATGCCGTCGCGGGCACCATCGATCTCGAAGTTGCCGAAGAGGTGCTAGCCGAGCGCCGCGCGAGGTGGCAGCCGCGCACCAACGACT
>Ga0073934_10012416_pt1 | contig 10047 bp, 12 predicted proteins | sample LarsenN4metaG_FD_76834 | JGI IMG/M metagenome (GOLD analysis project Ga0073934, IMG submission 76834) | Hot spring sediment bacterial and archeal communities from British Columbia, Canada, to study Microbial Dark Matter (Phase II) - Larsen... ... | reverse complement strand
GGTCTGGGGGGTTAGGCCGGCGATTCCTCGCAGACCGGACAGGGCGCGCCCTGCGGCAGCGGGCGCCCGCAGGGGCGGCAGCGGGTGTGAGTGCCTTGCGCAAGGCCATGGCCAAGGCTCACACGCTCGTCGAATACAAAGCATTCGCCCTGCCACAGGCTCTCGGTTTCAGGCACTTGCTCGAGATATTTGAGAATGCCCCCGCGCAGGTGATAGACTTGGTCGATCCCCTCAGATCGCAGGAAGGAGGTCGATTTTTCGCAGCGGATGCCCCCGGTGCAGAACATCGCGACCTTCTTTTTGCCTTCAAGCAATTCCTCGCGATGCGCGCGAAACCATGCCGGAAAGTCGCGGAAACTCGGCGTCGCAGGGTCTACCGCACCCCGAAAAGTGCCGATGGCGACCTCGTAGTCGTTGCGGGTGTCGATCACCAGCGTGTCGGGATCGGCGATCAGCGCGTTCCAGTCATGCGGATCGACATAGTGGCCCACGCTCAACAGCGGGTCGATATCGGGCTCGCCCATGGTGACGATTTCGCGCTTCACCCGCACCTTCAGGCGGCCGAAGGGCATTTGCTGTGCGGCGGAGAACTTCACGTCGAGGCCAGCGCAGCCGGGCAGGGCGCGGATGGTATCGAGCGCCGCCGCCAGCGCGTTGTCGCTGCCGGCGATCGTGCCGTTGATCCCCTCGCGCGCCAGCAGCAATGTGCCCTTGATGCCCAGCGCCTCGCACGCGGCAAGCAGCGGAGCTTGCAGGGCGTGCGGATCGGGAAAGGGCGTGAACTTGTAGAGTGCGGCGACCGAAATCAAACCCGCGTCACCCAGCCATGCGTGTCGGCGATCCGGCCGGTCTGGATGCCCACCAGCGTCTCACGCAGGGCCGCGGTGGTCTGGCCGATGCCGCCTGCGCCGATGGCGAATTCGCCGTCCGGCCCGGCCACCTTGCCGACCGCGGTGACGACCGCCGCGGTGCCGCAGGCCATCACCTCGACCAGATGCCCGCTCGCCGCATCGGCGCGCCACTGGTCGATCGAATAGGGCGCCTCGGACACGGTCAGCCCCTGTTCGCCCATCAGCGTGATCAGGCTGTCGCGGGTGATGCCGGGCAGGATCGTGCCGGTCAGCGGCGGGGTGATCACCCTGCCGTCGGCGAAGACGAAGAACAGGTTCATGCCGCCCAGTTCCTCGACCCAGCGCCGTTCGACCGCGTCGAGGAACAGCACCTGATCGTAGCCCTTGGCGAAGGCCTGTCCGGTGGGGACCAGGCTGGCAGCATAGTTGCCGCCGCACTTTGCCGCGCCCGTCCCGCCGGGGGCCGCGCGGGTGTATTCGGAAATCCAGATGCTCACCGCCTTGGCACCCGACTTGAAGTAGTTGCCGGCCGGGCTGGCGATGACGATGAACTTGTATTTCTTCGCCGGACGCACGCCGAGGAAGGCTTCGGTCGCGATCATGAAGGGCCGCAGGTACAGCGCGCCGCCCTCGACCGCAGGATACCAGTTGCCATCGACCGCGAGCAGCGCGCGGATCGCGCCGAGGAACAACTCGGGCGGAAGATGCGGCATTGCCAGCCGGTCGGCCGAGGCGTTGAAGCGCGCGGCGTTGGCTTCGGGCCGGAACAGCCCGAGCGTGCCGTCAGGGTGGCGATAGGCCTTCAATCCCTCGAAGATCTCCTGGGCATAGTGCAGCACGCTCGCCGCCGGATCGAGCGGGATCGCCTGGCGCGGGCCGATCACCGGGGTCTGCCACCCGCCCAGCGCCTCGTCATAGTCGATCACTACCATGTGATCGGTGAAAACCGTGCCGAAGCCGGGATCGGCGATCAGCTGTTCGCGGACATGATCGGGCGTGGGCGAGGGGTGAGGGAGGCGGGTGAAGTGCATGGCTCGCGATTAGTAGCGCAAGGGGCGAAGGGCAAGGAGGATAGGGTGCGCTGGAACGGTCGCGCAGCGACCGCAAGGCCGACTGGCCGCCCGCAGGTGTCCGGAGCGCAGCAGAGGAACAGCACCGAGGACGAAGGCGCGGATGCGACTTCGAAACAGCAAAAATGAAAAGGGCGCTTCCAGCCCGTCGGTGGAAACGCCCTTTCATGGTCAGCGGCCAGGAAGTGCCGCTCACGAAGCCTCTAAGGGTAGCCTAAATTACCGATAGTGCCTCGCGCGGAAACTTGCCGACCTCTCTGCTGAACCATGAGACATCGGATCACCTCCTTTCGCGCTAGTGTGCCAAGACCCGCTCGTATCACCGGGGGCCGAGGACCGCGTTCGCCGCTGGCCTCGATTGGCAACATGAATCATGTGATTCGCGAGGACAAGACTTGTATTAATCTTTTCCCGCGTCATAATCACATTCCGTTGCGCAACGCAGCGCAGTGTCACGCCTGAGGGAAACCTCGGGCGTTTTTCGTTTGCGGCGGGACATGTGGACAGGCTGTGAGCAAGCCTGTGGATATTAATGTATAGAATCGGGAGAAAGCGGCCTCAACGGCAATCCTCGATTACCCGCGTCACTTCGGCCCAGCTCGGCAGGAGCAGGGTCGGCAGGCCCTCGGCCTCGATCGCGAAGCGTCCCTTGCTCAGCGCCATGGCATCGAGCAGCGGATCGCCCGGGGCGAGCGGCACCAGCGTCTCGCGACCGCCGGGCTGGGCGGCGATGGTTCGGGTGGCGGTTTCGGTGCGGATCGTCACCAGCGGGCGCGGCGCGCCGCTTTCGGGCAGCGAGAGCACAATGCTGCGGCTGTCGGCAAGGCAGCGGAGCCGCGCCAGCGGCGCGCCCGCCGCGCTCCAGAAACTCGCCTCGCTGCGGGTGCCCTGCGCAGCATAGCGCCAGTCGCCCGGAGTGGCGGGATTGTCCATCCAGTTGTCGCTGACCGGGGCCTGGGGCGGCGGGGGCGGCGGCGCGGGCGCGGGGCGCACGGTGGGCGGGGGCGGCACCGAGGCCGGAGCATCGGACGAAGGCACGCAGGCGGCCAGCGCGAGAGCGGCGAGGACCAGGGGCGCCAGAAGACGGGGGGCAGCTTTCATGCCTGCACTTTGCGCGCTAGGGGCTAGGCCTGTCCACCCTGGAAAAACCATGCCAGAAGCGCCGTCCCGTCCCGCCAAGCCGCAAAAGCGCCGCGTCGATCAGCTGCTGGTCGAACGCGGGCTGGCCGAAAGCCGCGCGCGGGCGCAGGCGCTGGTGATGGCGGGGCTGGTGTTTGCGGGCGAGATCAAGATCGACAAGCCGGGCCACCAGCTGCCCGAGGACGCCGTGCTGGATGTGCGCGGACGCGATCATCCCTGGGTCAGCCGGGGCGGGATCAAGCTGGCGCACGCGCTGGAGCATTTCGGGCTCGATCCGGCGGGTGCGACCGCGATGGATATCGGCTCGTCCACCGGCGGCTTTACCGATGTGCTGCTGACCCACGGCGCGGCGCATGTGTTCTGTGTCGACAGCGGGACCAATCAGCTGGCATGGAAACTGCGCGAGGACCCGCGGGTGACGGTGCTCGAACAGCTCTCCGCCCGCCTGCTGACCCGCGAGCATATCGACCGGCCCTGCAACTGGGTGGTGTGCGATGCGAGCTTCATCAGCCTGTCGAAAGTGCTCGAAGTCCCGCTGCAACTCGCGGACACGCCATGCCAACTGGTCGCCCTGATCAAGCCGCAGTTCGAAGTCGGGCGCGACGAGGTGGGCAAGGGCGGGGTGGTGCGTGATCCGGCGCTGCACGCGCGGGTGTGCGAGGAAGTGCGCGGCTGGCTCGAGGGACTGGGCTGGGAGGTCGAGGGCATCGCCACCAGCCCGATCACCGGGCCGCGGGGCAATGTCGAATTCCTTATCAGCGCGCGGCGCGGCTGAAGGGCGGCCTGCCCAAAGAAAAGGCCGGCGGCAACCTCGCGGTTACCACCGGCCCAATTCTGTCCGTCACCCGGCGCGCAGCACCGGGGCGGGCAAGCCCAAAGGCTTACTCGGCCGGAGTGGCTTCGGCAGCCGGAGCAGCTTCGGCAGCCATGGCGTCGCCTTCGGCCGGAGCGGCAGCTTCGGCGCCTTCAGCAGCCGGAGCAGCTTCAGCAGCCATCGCGTCGGCAGCCGGAGCTTCTTCGGTGGCCATGGCGTCTTCGGCGACGGCGGTGGTGTCGGCTTCGGTGGCGGCTTCTTCAGCGGCCGGCGAGCAAGCGACGGTGGCGAGGCCGAGGACGGCGACGAGCGCAAAGGTCTTCTTCATGGTTTCATTTCCCCTGTAGGGCCGGCTTTCGGCCTGCAATGAGCGGAAGCGCGTGGATTGTTATACCTCCCTGCCGCCACCACGCTTCCGAATCACGGCAGGAATGTGGCAGGCCTTAGCAGAGTGATATCGCATGGCCCAAGTGTTTCCTTCGGTTACCCCCAAGTGCATCGTGATATGCGACAATCCCATGCTCCGGCGGACCGAGCCGGAACGGATTGCGCGCACGGTTTGGCGGCGCCGCGCGGCTCTGTTATCGCAGCGCGGCTGACGGGCGGCCGGGGAGAATCACTCACGGCCCGGCACGGGGAGAACGAATGAACGTCCTTGCTTCCAAAGCGCAGCTGCGCGCGAGTTTCCTGCGCTGGGCGCTGTTCATGGTGCCGCTGGTGCTGCTGGTGGGCTTTACTGCAGGCCAGCTAGGCGGCCCCGACACGCCGTGGTTCGCCGGGTTGAACAAGCCCGCGATCTATCCGCCGCCGGCGGTGTTCGGAATCGTCTGGAGCATCCTCTTCGTGCTGATCGGACTCGCGCTCGCGCTGGTCGCGAGCGCCTGGGGCGCGAACGGGCGCGGGCTGGCGCTTGGCGTGTTCGCGGTGCAGTTCCTTGTCAGCCAGAGCTGGAGCGCGGTGTTCTTCGGGATGCAGGACATGATGGCCGGGCTTTATGTCATCGCCGCATCGGTGGTGCTGCTGGTGGTGGCGATCGTGCTCGTGTGGCGGGTGCGGCGCGTGGCCGGCCTGCTGCTGCTGCCCTATCTCGGCTGGCTCTGCTTTGCCGGGGCGCTCAACTATGCCTTCATCCAGGCCAATCCCGATGGCGGCGAACGCGGGTCCAGCGGGGCGGCAACGCGGGTCGAACTGTGACGCGCGCGCTCTGGACAAGGGCGCATCCAATCGCCACATAGCTGGCCATGCAAAGCCAGAACCCGATCATCGCCGACCTCGTCAAACTCGCCAACAGCGCCGCCGGGACCATGGCGGGCATGACCCGCGAAGCGCGGAGCAGCGCGCGCGAGCGCCTGCGCGAGGCGCTGGGCGGCATCGACTTCGTCAGCCGCGAGGAATTCGACACCGTCAAGGCGATGGCGCAGAAAGCGCGCGAACAGGCCGACGCGCTCGAGGCCAAGGTCGCGGCGCTGGAAGCCAAGCTCGCCAAGAAGTAACAGGGCCGGGCGCGCATGAACCTGCGCGCGCCCGCCATTCTGCTGGCGGCCCGTGCCCATGGCGAGACCGGGGCGATCGCGCGGCTGCTGACCCCTGAACACGGCCTTGTCGCCGCCTATGTCGCGGGCGGACGCGGGCGCCAGATGCGCGCCGTGATGGTGCCGGGCAACCGAGTCGCGCTCGACCTTGCGGCGCGTTCGGACAGCCAGCTGCCCTTCGCCCGCCTTGAACTCGAACATTCGCGCGCCGCGCTGATGACCGAGCCGCTCCCGGCCGCCGCGCTGCAATGGGCCTGCGCGCTAACCGCCGCGGCGCTTCCCGAACGCTATCCCGCCCCGGCGCTTTACGAGGCGCTTGAGGCGCTGCTCGCGGCGATTGTCGTTGCCCCCTCGGCGCGCGGCTGGGTTGCGGGCCTTGTCGCCTACGAGACGATGCTGCTCGCCGAGATGGGCCACGGCGGCGCGCGGCCCGATCCCGGCGCCGATTTTCCGGCCCAGCTCAAGGCGCTGGCTGCGCTCGAGGTGCCGCTGGCGAACTCGCTGCTTGCAGGGCGCAAGAGCGATGTTATGGCCGCGCGAAAGCGGCTGACCGAGCGGCTGGCGCGGATCACCTGAGGGGAAACACGACGTGAAGATCGCAGTCCTGCCCGGCGACGGAATCGGTCCGGAGGTGATTGCCGAGGCCGTCGCCGTGCTCGAAAGCCTGTCGCTGCCGGGGCTGACCCTGTTCACCGGCGATGTCGGCGGCGTCGCCTACCAGCGCCACGGGGACCCGCTGCCGGAGGAAACGCTCGACATGGCGCGCGCCGCCGATGCCGTGCTGTTCGGCGCAGTCGGCGATCCGGCCTGCGATGCCCTGGAACGCCATTTGCGCCCCGAGCAGGCGATCCTCGGCCTGCGCAAGCATCTCGGTCTGTTTGCCAATCTGCGCCCGGCACGGGTTTTCGCGGGGCTGGAGCATCTCTCCCCGCTGCGCGGCGACATTGCCGCCGGGCTCGACCTCTTGATCGTGCGCGAGCTCACCGGCGATGTCTATTTCGGCGCCAAGGGTCGCCGGGTGAGCGAGGCGGGCGAGCACGAGGGCTGGGACGCGATGAGCTATGCCGAGCACGAGGTGCGCCGCATCTCCCACGTCGCCTTCCGCGCCGCGGCGGCGGGCGGTCATCCGCTCACCAGCGTCGACAAGGCCAATGTTCTCGAAACCAGCCAGCTGTGGCGCGACGTGGTGATCGAGGTGGCGGCGGACTACCCCGACGTGCCGCTCGATCACATGTATGTCGATAATGCCGCGATGCAGCTGGTGAGCCACCCCGATCAGTTCGGCGTGGTGCTGACCGGCAACCTGTTCGGCGACATCCTTTCCGACCTCGCCAGCGCCGCGGTCGGCTCGATCGGCCTGTTGCCCAGTGCCTCGCTGGGCGAGCGCGAGACCGCGTTCGGCACTTTCGGCCTTTATGAACCGATCCACGGCAGCGCGCCCGACATTGCCGGGCAGGGCAAGGCCAACCCGATGGCGACGATCCTGTCGGCGGCGATGATGCTGCGCCATTCCTTCGGGCGCGAGGCCGAGGCCGCACGGATCGAGCAGGCGGTGGCCGCGGCGCTCGCCGACGGGGTCTTGGGCCGCGATCTCGGCGGCAGCCACGATACCGCGGCGATCGGCGAGGCGGTGCGCGCGCGCCTCTGATCCGCTCATGCTCGAACTTGCGATCATCCTGCCCACGCTCAACGAGCGCGGCAATCTCGCCCCGCTGGTCGAACGGATCGCGGCGGCGATGGGGGATGTCGGCTGGGAAGTGATCATCGTCGATGACGACAGCCGCGACGGCACCGCCGACGAAGCGCGCGCGCTCGCGCTTGCCGACCCGCGCGTGCGGGTGATCCAGCGCATCGGCCGGCGCGGGCTGGCGAGTGCGGCGATCGAGGGCTTCTGCGCCACCGCCGCGCCCTTCGTGGCAGTGATGGACGCCGATCACCAGCACGATCCCGCACTGCTCCCGGCGATGCTGGCGAGCCTCAGGGCGGGGGAGGCCGAGATCTGCGTCGCCAGCCGCTTTGCCGTGGGGGCCAGCACTGCCGACTGGGCCGCGCCGGAGCGCGAGCGCCTCTCCGCCTTCGCCAACGGCCTTGCCCGGCGGCTGACGGGCGTCGAGCTTACCGATCCGATGAGCGGCTATTTCATGCTGCCCGCTGCCGCCGCGCGCGCACTGGTGCCGCGCCTGTCGGGGATCGGGTTCAAGATCCTGCTCGATCTGCTGGCGACATCCGATGCGCCGATGAAGGTCAAGGAACTCCCCCTCAATTTCGCCGCCCGCCGCGAAGGAGAAAGCAAGCTGGACCGCGCCATTCTGTTCGATTTCCTCGCCGGGCTCTACGACAAGACCCTCGGAAGGGTGATCCCCACCCGTTTCGCTCTGTTCGGCACCGTTGGGGGCCTTGGCGTCGTCGTCCATTTCGCGGTGCTCTCGGCGCTGCTGTTGGCGCTGGGCGAGGGCTTTGCGCTGGCGCAGACCGCGGCGGTGCTGGTGGCGATGAGCTTCAACTTCTGGCTCAACAACTGGCTGACCTATCGGGACAAGCGGCTCAAGGGCTGGGGCGCGCTGCTGCGCGGCTGGCTGGGTTTCTGCGCCACCTGTGCGGTCGGCGCCTTTGCCAACGTCGCGGTGGCGACCTTTCTCGAAGGACGGGGCGTGTTCTGGGCGCTCGCCGCGCTGGCGGGTATCCTGGTGGGTTCGGTGTGGAACTACGCGCTGTCGAGCCGCTTCGTGTGGGGAAGGTTCTAGAGCGCGCGCTTCGGCGAAACTACCGCCAGCCGGCGATCCACGTCCACTTGGCGAAGCTCGCCGCGCCCTCGAGCGGTGCGGCGGAGAGCACTTTGTAGAACAGCGCGAACAGCCCGGTCGATCCCGCCAGTGTGCCCCACGCCCACCAGCCCCAGCCCACGCGGCGCAGGTCCGACAGCGCCAGCGCCAGCGCGGCCAGCAGGAAGAAGTGCGGCACGAAATAGTGGTAGTAGAACTGTACCGGCTTGGGCGCGATCAGCCACAGGCCGAGGCTTGCCGCATAACCGATCACCACGCCGAGCTTGGCCCAATCGCCGCGCCACGCCCCCGAGGCAAGGCACCAGGCCAGCGCGGGCAGGCCGAGCAGCATGGTGAGCGGATTGCCGATCAGCAGCACCCCGCGCTGCGCCCCGTCGGCGACGGCATAGAAATACCAGATCCCCCGGGTGTTCAGCAGCCATTGCGGCCAGTTGCTCTGGTAATTGTGGGGGCTGAGGACCTGTTGCTGCAGCGCCAGGATCTCGCCGTGAAAGCCGATCAGCCCCTGCTCGGCAAGCGGCGAGGGGCGCAGATATTCGCCCAGCCAGTGGCCTGGCAGGAAAGTCAGTGCGTAGGTTGCCAGCGGCACGATACCGAGCCACACGAAGGCCTCGACCAGCGTGATCCCCGGCACCGGCGCCCCGCGGCGCGACAGGAACAGGCGCCGCCGCCCGGCCGAAAGCCGCGCCGCGAAAAAGGCGAGGCCGGGGAGCATGGCCAGAGGGATGGCGTTCCACTTGGCCCCCATCGCGCAGCCGAGCGCGATGCCGGTCAGCGCGAGGCGGCCGCGGCCGGTCTCGGGCTCGCGCACGGCGCCGGCGAACTGCCATGCCGCCAACGCGAGAAAGCCCGCCATGAAGATGTCGAGCATGGCGATGCGCGACTGGATGAAAAGGTGAAAGCCGGTGGCCAGCAGCACGCCGAAGGCGAGGGTGGCGAAGCGATCCTGGCTGGCGTGCCACAGCGCCCGCATGCTCGCGAACAGTGCGAGCGTTCCCATGGCCCAGGACATGATGCGCCAGCCGAGCGGCGTATCGCCCAGCAGCGCCATGCCGAGCGCGATGGCGATCTTGCCGAGCAGCGGGTGTTCACGGTTGAGATATTCGCCGTGGCCCTGCTCCCACAGCGCCAGCAGCTCGCGCGCGGCGGGGAGATAGTGCACCTCGTCAAAGAAGGGGACCGAGGGGATTGCCAGCCGCCACCCGGCGACGAGCGCATAGAGGCCCGTGATCGCGAAGCACCAACCCAGCGGATCGCGCACCCGCGCCGGCGGGGCGGTGTCGAGCGGAGAGGAAGCGCGCGCCTCGGCCATGCGGCCTGCCGCTTAGGCAGCACCGCGCGCCGAGGCAAGCGGGTTTATGGCTTTGCGGCAGTGCGTTCGAGCCAGAACAGCCTTGCGCACATCGCAAGCAGGCCGATGCTGGCCGTGGTCGCCACGAACAGCACCCACAGCGGCAGGTTCATCCCCGCCGCGCGGGCGCGCGGGGCGATCAGAAACAGGGCGATCGTGACCGAGATCAGCAGATCCCACCAGACCTGCACGCCCCACAGGTTGGTGGTGTGGTTGGCGATCAACGGCATCACCCCGTCGGCAAAGATGGTGACTGCGGTGAAGGCGGCAAACCCGCCCGCCAGCGCTGCCGCCAGCGCCGCACTGCCCACGCTCTCGCGCCGTGCCAGCACCCACCCGATTGCGGCGAGGGCAGCCGCAAGGCCACCGAGGGCCAATGCGGCATATGGGGTGAAGGCGAAGTCCATGAGCATGTTCTCCCGGCAATGTAGCGAATGCTACAATGGCTTGTAGCAAGGTGTAGCATCCGCTACAAGCGCCGCATGGCCAGTGCCGCAAAAAAGCCC
>Ga0073934_10012415_pt1 | contig 10047 bp, 10 predicted proteins | sample LarsenN4metaG_FD_76834 | JGI IMG/M metagenome (GOLD analysis project Ga0073934, IMG submission 76834) | Hot spring sediment bacterial and archeal communities from British Columbia, Canada, to study Microbial Dark Matter (Phase II) - Larsen... ... | reverse complement strand
GCCGGTTCGTTCCGCCCGGGCGAGGTGGTGTGCGGCAGCTTCCGCCCGAGCGGCGGCGGCCTGCTCGCCTGGCCGCGCACAGGTGTTTGACACCTGATACAGGTCGCCAGTTCCCTCCGTACCTTCACCGAACAGGCCGCGGACGGCACCCCCCAACTCCCGAGCGGCCGCGAGCGCAGGTCCCAGACGGCCAGTGCGGCCCAGGGCTGGCAGGTGGACGAGCGTACTGACTCGCAGGCCACCACCCGCATTGGCGATAGAGGCCGTTAGGAATCCGATCCCAGGATCGCTGGCATACGGGACATGAGCGCCAATTCCGTCGACGGATGCCCGTACCCGCTCCCACGCCGGGCCCGCCTGGAGGCCGGGAAGCATGGCCTGGAACCGCAGATGGTCCTCCTCGTGCACCATCAGCGATTCCACGCCGTCGTCTGAGATGAACAAGAGCCGGTGCGCGCGTTCCACCAGCCACGCCGGGCTCGCCCAGCGCGCCTCCAGCAGGCGGTCCAGGCAGTCCGCGGACATTCCAGCCGCCTCCAGGAAGACCCCCTGGCCCAACGGCCCGCCGAGGCGCTCCACCGCATCGCGTACCAGGCGGGCGCACACCAGAAGGTCGGCCTCGGATGCGCGCCATGGAAATGGGATGCCGTCCACGCACCGGGCGATGCGGCAACGGGTGGCCAGGACCACGTCGTCCTCGGGTCCGGGCAACGCAGTCCACGCGGGTCGAGGGAGGGAGCGTGTCATTCGGAAGCTGGTGCAGGATCCGCCTATCAGGCGGGCTGGACGGGTCGACCGTGGCGTTGGCCTGTCATTCGAAAGCTTGTGCAAGATCCGCGCCAAGCGCGGCAAGCGCAGGGACAATCGCCTTCCGGAACGCCACGTAGCAGCCTGGGCAGCCAGCCAGGCCGATTCGCGCGAACTCCTGGAACTTCAGGCCGCAGGCTCCGCAGGACAGGTCCGGAGGGAGCGTGGGCACGGGAAGGACGCGCGAGGGCTCCCGGGGGCAGACCAGCAACTCCCAGAACTGGTCCGCCCGGAATCGGCACCCCCCCCAGGCGCCAAGCCGGGCACGCAGGCACTGTGCGCACAGCACCGACTCGCCGGAGGTCCCCTGCACGCGCGCAACGGCTGAACGGAGCCGGCAGAGGACGCAGACCTGCACGTCCCGGCCTAGGCCTCCGGCCCGTCGGTCCGCGTGGCCTCCCGGAATGCGGCGATGAGGCGATGGGTGACGGGGCCGGGCCGGCCGTCGCCGACGTAACGCCCATCCAGCCGCACCATCGGGATCACCTCGGCAGCTGTGCCGGTGAGGAACGACTCATCAGCGGAGTAGCAGTCATAGAGAGTGATCACAGACTCCCGGAACGGGATGCCCAGCGCCCTGGCCTGCTGGATGACCGTGGCCCTTGTGATGCCCGGAAGGGCCCCCTCGCTGGTGGGAGGCGTTATCAGCTCTCCGTCGCGAACCAGGAAGACATTGTCTCCTGTGGCCTCCGCGACGTTGCCCTGCACGTTCAGCATGAGCGCTTCGCCCGCGCCCACGCGATTGGCCTCCATCTTTGCCAAGATGTTGTTTACATAGCGTCCCAGGGACTTGATCTGCGGGTCCAGGCACTGCGCGGGCGGCACCCGGGTGGAGGCGGTTATCGCCTCCAGCCCATGCTCGTACATCTCTGGCGGATAGAGGCGCAACTGTTCTGTGGAGATCACGATGGTCGGCCGGGCATCCTTCATGTGGGCAGGGTCCAGTCCAAGAAAGGCGCCGCGGGACACGGAGACGCGGATGTACCCAGACTCGAGTTCGTTGGCCCGCACAGTCTCAAGGACGGCGGTGCGGAACTGCTCCTTGGGCAAGCCAAGGTCGATTGCCAGCGCCCGGGCCGACCGATAGAGGCGGTCCAGGTGCGCGTCTAGCTTGAAGACGCGGCGGCTGTAGACCCGGATCCCCTCGAACGCGCCGTCGCCGTATAGGAACCCGTGGTCATAGATGCTCAGGTGGGCGTCCTCCCGCGCCACCATATGCCCATTCAGGTAAACCCGCTGTCCCATCTCCCACCTCCACGGCCATTATACTCGGCCGTGGGTGCCTCCGCCCCGCCCGAACTCAGCGTTGGCCCGTTGCGGGATTCGGGCGCACGTTCACCTGCGGGAGGACCTTGCGGACCTGGCGCGCCCAGATCTCAGCCTGTCGCTGGGCCGAAAGTCCGTTCGCCTGTCCGTCCGCTGGCGTTACGGTCACCAACGGGTGCCGCTTAACCAGGATGAGCAGGATGCCGTCGCGTGCCCGCTCCACCTGCACGTCCGCCATGCCGATGCGCGTGTCGGCCAGTATCTCGGCAAGACGGTCGTGAATGGCGTCCACGCGCTGGCGGACCGAGAGGCCGCTGGCTGGCACGCGGATGCGCAGTAGAAACTCCCCGCCCACGGCCACGTCGCCCTCCGCGGCCCGCGCCAGCGAGGCTGCTGCGGAGGTCAGGGCGGCTACGGTGAGTGGAAGAAGAGGCACGGTTCCAAGTCGCATCGCTGGATGGTCCTGTCTTGGCGCGGAGGTGCCGGCGAATGCCGGTGGCCCTCCTTGCGGGGCTACTGGCCGAGCTCGGCGGCCCGCTGTGCTGCCCGTTCAACAGCGTCGATCAATGCCGCCCGGAAACCGGAATGCTCCAGGGCGGCCAGAGCGGTGATGGTCGTCCCCGAAGGCGTTGCGACCATGTCTTTCAGCTCGGCGGGGTGGCGGCCGGTCACCTGGACCATTCGGGCAGCGCCGAACACGGTCTGGGCGGCAAGCTGGTGCGCCAGGTCCCGGGGGAGGCCCACCTTCACCCCGCCGTCCACAAGGGCCTCTATCATCAGATAGACGTAGGCCGGGCCGCTCCCAGAAAGGGCCGTCACGGCGTCCATCATGCGCTCGTCCACCTCCACCGTCTCGCCGATGGACCGGAAGATCGCTCCGGCGCAGGCCATATGGCTGTCGTCCACGTGGGTGCCGCGGCAGTAGGCCGTGGCGGCGAGGTTCACTTGGGCTGCCGTGTTGGGCATCGCCCGTATCACGGGCACGGGCGCGTCAAGCGAGTCCTCGATGGAGGCTATGCGCACGCCTGCGGCGATGCTGATCAGGAGCTGGTCGGCCCGCATCCAGTCGCCAATCTCGACAAGCACCGGGGGGATCGTCTGAGGCTTTACGGCCAGAACCACTATGTCGCTCTGGCGCGCCACCTCGGCGTTCGACGGGGTCGTGGAGACCCCCAGCGATTCCCGCAATGCCGACAGATGACCCGCATGGGGGTCGCTCAAGACGATGCAGCCAGCGGGCGCGGCACTGGCCTGGATCAATCCCCGCGAGAGGGCCGCTCCCATCACTCCGGCACCGATAATGCCGATCCGCTTGCCCTGAAGGGGCTCTGATCCGGTCACGAAGTCTCCTGCGGGCAGAGCGCGGCCGCTCAGATCTCGGGAGGCGGCTCCGAGCCGCCGTCCATCTCGATCTGCACGTTTGCCGGGGCGAAGAGGTAGACCTTCTCGCCGATGCGCTCCACCGAGCCGTCCAGCGCGTAGGTCACACCGCTCAGGAAGTCGATGATGCGCTCAGCCATGGGCGATGGTGCACGCTCCAGATTCACTATCTGCTGCTGGCCCGACTTGAGCCCGTCGGCCGCCACGCGGGCATCGTTGAAGACGGAGGCGTTCAGGCGCACCGCCACGCGGATGCCCCGGGTGCTCTCCAGGCGGATGGCAGCGCGGCGGCGGGGCTCTGCCGCCAGCGCGGCTTCCTCATCCTCCGCCTCGTCCTCCTCGATGCCAAAGAGCCGTTCGCGCACCCGGGTGAACAGTCCCTTCGAAGGTTCATACTCCTCCTGCGGCTCCACCCTGCTCACGTCGTCCTCCTGCCTGGCGATTGCCGATGAGTTTGATGTGTCCAATAGAGCCGTGGCGGAGACGGCACCCCTGTCGGCAGGCAGGCCCCCTTAGTGCGGCAGTTCCGGCGGGCGCGGGCCGAAGATCGCGGTGCCGATCCGCACCAGGTTCGCCCCTTCCAGGATTGCGGCCTCGAAGTCCGCTGTCATCCCCATGGAGAGGATGTGCCGGTTCGCTGGCGGCAACTCTTGAAAAAGGCGTCGCAGGCTTGCGAAATAGGGGCGCGCCTGCTCCGGGTCGTCCAGCACGGGCGCCATGCCCATGAATCCGCGCACGACCAGCCCGCCCAGAGAGTCGGCGTGGGAGGCCAAGTCCAGCGCCGCGGCTGGCTGCACGCCCTGCTTGGTGGCTGCCGGATCCAGCTTCACTTCGATGAGCACCTCCTGGCGGCAACCTGCGGCCTCTGCCCGCCGCGAGAGCTCCTTCGCCAGGGCGAGCGAGTCCACACTCTGGATCAGCGCGAACCGGCCGATCACGTGCTTCGCCTTGTTGGACTGCAGGTGCCCGATGAAGTGCCAGCGCACCGGACCAGGCACCAGCGGCATCTTCTCACGGACTTCCTGGTAGTAGTTTTCGCCCAGATCCTGGATTCCTGCCGCCAGCGCCTCACGAATCCGCTCCACGTCCACGGACTTCGTCACCGCAACGACCGTGATACCCCGGGGGTCGCGCCCGGCGCGCGAGGCCGCAGACGCAATGCGCTCCCGGACCCGAAGGATGTTATCGGAGATGGTGGACATGGGGTTGCTGGCCGCCTGGCAGGGCACTCCACATTGTACCATCCGCGTACCCCCCGAGGGAGGATTCGGAGTGGCGGCGGAGCAAGTCTGCCCGGAGGAGGCTGCGTTGCGGCTGGCCGCGTTCCCCAAGTGCTATCTGGATGCGCTGGTGACCGACCGATCGATGACGGTCTTCGACTGGATCGCACTGGCGCGCCAGCTCCAGCCCTTTGGCGTGACGGGCCTGGAGCTCTACACCGGATTCCTTGACATAGACGATCCGGCAAGCCTCCGCGCCGTTCGGCGCGCGCTGGACGAGGCGGGCTTTGCCATGCCCATGCTCTGCGCTTCGCCGGACTTCACGTGGCCGAATCCTGCGGACCGGCACCGGGAAGTCGGCCGGCACCGTCTGGCCATCGAAGCAGCAGCCACGCTTGGCGCCCGCACATGCCGCGTCCTCTCCGGCCAGCGCCGACCCGAGGTGAGGCGCGAGGAGGGCATCGCCTGGGTGGTGGAGTGCATCCAGGCCCTTCTGCCCCATGCCGCTACCAACGGCATCGTTCTGGCCATTGAAAACCACTTCAAGGACAACTTTTGGACGTGGCCCGAGTTCGCCCAGACCTCGGACCGTTTCTGCGCCATTGTTGACCGCGTCCGGAGCCCCTGGTTCGGGGTGAACTTCGATCCCTCCAACGCACTCTTGGCGGGGGAGGACCCGCTTGGGTTGCTGGAGCGCGTGAAGCACCGCGTGGTCTCCATGCACGCATCGGATCGCCGGCTCCGCCCCGGCGCGCGGGTCGGTCCGGAGGGGCTCACCGAATACGCCCAGCTCATCCACGGCGAGGTGGGTACCGGGCTCATCGACTACGACGCAGTGTTCGCCGTGCTCAGGGCGGTGGGGTTCGACGGCTGGGTCTCCATCGAGGACGGCCTGAACGGCATGGAGGAGCTGAAGCGCTCGGCGATGTTCCTCGCCCGGCGCATGGGACTGAACGCATGAGCGACGGTGCCCTGGAGGCGTCCGAGGTGGCCGACCTGCTCGCCTCCCTGACGGAGAAGTCGCTGGTCGTCTACGACGCGACGACCGGCCGCTGCAGCCTCCTGTGGATGGTGCGCGAGTATGCCCGGGAAGCGCTGGCTGCGGAAGGCGAGGCGGGGGCCGTGCGCCGCCGGCACCGGGAGAGCTTCCTGCGCATGGCCGAGGAGGCCGCCGAGGCCCTTCAGGGGCCCGGGCAGGCCGACTGGCTGCGCCGGCTCGACCAGGACCACGACAACCTCGTCGCTGCCCTGGAGCACTGCGCTGGCAGCGCCGATGGGGCCGAGCCCGGCCTGCGGATCGCCTGCAGCCTGTGGCGCTACTGGGAGGTCCGCGGCCTGTTCGCGGAGGGGGTGCGGCGCGTGGAGGAGTTCTTGGCGCGGCCGGAATCCGCTGGAGATGCGGCACTCCGTGCCCGCGCGCTGAACATCCTGGGCAACCTCCGCTTCCGCAGGGGCGAATACGCCCAAGCGCAGGCAGCCTATGTGGAGAGCCTGGAGATCCGCCACCGCCTCGGCGACCAGCACGGCATAGCGAGACTCCTCTCCAACCTGGGAGCCGTTCACAACGACTTGGGGGACTTCACCACGGCCGAGGCGCTCCTCACGGACGCCGCCGCTGCAGCCCGCTCCCTGGGCGACCGTGCCGGCGAGGCGGGCGACCTGCACAACCTTGGGCTGGCCCTCTACCGGCAGCGCAGGTTTTCGGAGGCCGCCCAGCGGTTCCTTGAGGCCGACCAGATCCTGCGCGAGCTGGGCGGCGGCGCCACGCACCTCTACGTTCTGCAGATGCTGGGCGCCCTGGAACTGGAATCGGGCCGGGTGGACGCCGCGGAGGCACGATTCCGGGAGATGCTGGCAGCGGCCCGGGATCTGGGTGCGCGTCACCCCGTCCTGTACGGCCTCTATGGAATGGCCCATGTGGCTCTGCGGCAGGGCGCGCCGGAGAGGGCTGCGCTTCTCCACGGGGCCGCCGCCGCACTTCACGCCGCGCTGGAATCGCCCATGGATCCGGCCCAGAGCCGGGAGGTGGAGGCCGCGCTGGCAGCTCTGCGCGAGGAACTCGGCGGCGCACGCTTCGAGGCCGCCTGGAGCCACGGCCGGCAACTGGGCTTCCACGAGGCGCTGGACATCGCGCTGGAGGAGCGCCGGGAGTTGCCGTCCCGAGCCGGGGCCGGCAGCAATCCGTCGAATGGGGGATGCGGGGTCCCCGGCCCTCTGCCATATTGGTGCAGGTTCCCGTGAGGCCCCGCGGCCCCCGGCGGCGGCTTCGCGGCATCGCTGTGAAAGGAGCCCCGTCCCATGCCAAGCCGGGCGAGCGCCTGCGCGCTCCTCCTCTCCGGATGCCTCACCGCCACCGCCCTCCTGGCCCGCGCCGCTGGTCCGCCGGAACAGGCGCGCAGCCCGCGGCCCATCCGAATTGCCCTCCAGCTCTACTCCGTGCGCGAAGACTGCGCCAGGGACCTGCCAGGCGTCCTCAAGGCGGTCGCCAAGATGGGCTACCAGGGCGTGGAGTTCGCAGGCTACCACGGATACACCGCAGAGCAGCTGCGCCGGATGCTGGACGAGAACGGCCTGAAGTGCGCCGGAACCCACATCGCACTGGACACGTTGCTGGGAGACAACCTGAAAAAGACGGTCGCCTTCAACAAGACCCTGGGCAACCGGTTCCTCATCGTGCCCTGGCTTCCGGAGGAGCGCCGAAGCTCCCGGGAAGCCTGGCTCAAGACCGCCGAGATCTTCAACGAGATCTCGCGGAGGCTCGAGCCCCATGGCATGATGGTGGGCTATCACAACCACACCGACGAGTTCAAGCCGCTGGATGGCGAGCTGCCCTGGGACCTCTTCTTCGCCAACACGGACCGGCGGGTGGTGATGCAGTTCGACACAGGCAACGCCCTCCTGGGCGGTGCCAGGGCGGCGCAATTCCTGGCGCGCTACCCCGGCAGGGCCAAGACGGTCCACATCAAGGAGCACTCCGCCACCAACGAGAAGGCGTTGCTGGGCGAAGGCGACGTGGACTGGAAGGAGATCCTGCCGTTGCTCAAGGGACCCGCCGGCACGGAGTGGTTCATCATCGAGCAGGAGAGCTACGCCTTCCCGCCCCTGGAGTGCGTGGACCGTTGCCTCAGGAACTTCCGCCGCATGATCCGCTAGCAGTCCCCACAGACGATGCCCCGTCTGGGCGGCCCTGTGCGGCTATGGCCATCAGCCAGCGCCCGCCAGGGGCGAAAGGCTGGTGCGCCAGGTGATGCTGCCGGATCCAGTGCGCGCAAGCCTCGAGCGGACGCTTGATGCGCCGGTGCGCCGCGCGGTGCCCGTGGGTGGCGGGATGATCAGCTGCGCCGCCCGCGTGCATGTGGGTGCCGAGCGCGTGTTCGTCAAGTGGAACGCCGCCGCGCCTCCGGGCATCTTCGAGTCTGAGGCGGACGGCCTTCACCGCCTGCGGCGGGCCGGCGCCCTCCGAGTCCCCGCCGTCCTGGTCGTCGGAGATCCCTCCCCGGTGCCCCACATCGCGCTAGAGTGGATCGAGTCCTCGCATCCGCAGGACGCGCAGGCATTTGCGTGGCGCTTCGGCGAATCGCTGGCGGCCCTCCATGCCCTGCCCGGACCGGGCCGCTTCGGCCTGGACCGCGACAACTTCCTGGGCGCCCTTCCTCAGCCCAATCCCTGGCACCGCTCCTGGGTCGCCTTCTACCGCGAGGCCCGGCTGCTTCCGCTCGTCGCCAGAGCGCGCAGACAGGGGCTGTTGCCCGCCGCCAGGGAGCTGCGCCTCCGACGGGTCGTGGAACGCCTGGAGACGACGCTGGAGGGGTTCGAGCCCGCGCCTTCCCTGCTCCACGGCGACCTCTGGAGCGGCAACTTCCTTCCCGCTGGCCAGGAGCCCGTGGTGATCGATCCGGCCGTCTATTGGGGCGCACGGGAGATGGAGATCGCGTTCATCGAGCTCTTCGGGGGCTTCCCGGATGGCTTCCTGGATGCCTACCGGGCCGCCCTGCCCCTCGACCCCGGCTACTCCAGACGCCGGCCGGTGCATCAGCTCTACCCCCTCCTGGTCCACCTTTGCCACTTCGGCGAGGCGTACGGTCCCGACGTGGACCGTGCCTGCGCCGTTGCAGCCGGATGACGGTACAGGGACGGGGCAGCCAGGCAGACCCTCCGAAGCCGGCCCCAGATCCATCGCGGTTTGCGCGCCCGGGCCCCGGTGGCGCCAGGCCGCTCCCGAGGCCGCGTCTCGTGGGACTCGGCGCCGCCGATCGGAGCCATCAGAGTCTCGGCCACGCCGGCGGCCGGATGCACCTGGCGCGCCCCGGGGAGCTGACTCCGCCCACCGGGAGTCCCCAGCGTGGGGCGGGGAGGAAGGTGGTGTCAGCGTGCACTGAGAGGAGCGTGTTCCGCATCCCGCACGCTCTCCCGCGACCAGGGCCTGCCTTGACTTCGAACCCGAGCCCGGCTACAATCGGGGAGCGATGCGCCAGCCTCCTTCCACCACTCCAGGCCCCGCCAGGACGCGGACTCTCGCGGCGTTCGCTCTGCTCGTCGTGATGCCGGCGGCCGCACCTGGCCAGCAGGCAGGCCCGGCCGCTCCAGCGCCGCGGTCGGCCCCTGTGGCACCGCCGCAACCCGCGCGGCTCGCCGAGCAGGCTCGCAGGCTGTTCGAATCCGCTCTGGGGCATCAGCGCGAAGGCCGGCGCAGGCAGGCCGAGCGGGACTACCGGCGTCTTCTGGGCCTCTCGCCCAGCGCCTATCCCGCCCTGATGAACCTGGCGCTGCTCCTGCAGGCGGAGGGCCGGCTCAGGGAGGCCGAGGAGTTCTACCGACGCGCGGCCGCATCCGACCCGAAGAACCCCCAGCCGCCCACACAGCTTTCCACCCTCTACCTCTCGCTTGGACGCCGCGGCGCCGCCGCGGAGCAGGCACGGCGGGCGCTGGCGCTGGATCCCAGGAGCGCCCAGGCCCGGTTCGCTCTGGCCAGTGTGCACGTAGCCGAGGGACGCTTGGCGGACGCCGAAAGGGAGTTCCGGACGGCAGTGGAACTGGCCCCCACGAACCCCCAGGCCCACCTGAACCTGGGAGTTGTGCTCGCCCGCCGGAACCGCCCGTCGGAGGCGCTGGTAATGCTGGAGCGCGCCGCCAGACTGGACCCCAGTCTGGCTCAGGCCCACCTATACGCCGGGGCGATGTGGCATGCTCTGGGAGAGTACCGGAACGCCGCGGCCGCCTGCCGCCGCGCTGCCGAACTCTCCCCGCGCGATCCCTCGGTGCATTTCAACCTCGGCCTTGCCCTCCAGATGGAATCCCACCGCACGGGCGACGCAAAGCTGGCCGAGCAGGCGGAGGCTGCCTACCGCCGGGCGATTTCCCTGCAGCCCACCTC
>Ga0073934_10012414_pt1 | contig 10049 bp, 9 predicted proteins | sample LarsenN4metaG_FD_76834 | JGI IMG/M metagenome (GOLD analysis project Ga0073934, IMG submission 76834) | Hot spring sediment bacterial and archeal communities from British Columbia, Canada, to study Microbial Dark Matter (Phase II) - Larsen... ... | reverse complement strand
GCGCGGTCGACGCCACGGATCACGATGTTCTCGTGGTCCTCGCTGACGGTGACGGCCTCCTTGTAGACACCCGGTGACACGAGGATCAGGTCGCCCGGCTTCGACACATCGACCGCGTCCTGGATCGTCGGCTCGTCCTGCGGGACGCGGATGACGCCGGGGTCACCGGCAGCAGCGGGCACGGCCGCGGTGACGAGCGTGGATGCCACCAGAGCGCCGGCGAACAGGATCGCGGTCGTGCGCATGGATCGGTCCCCCCTACCGTTCGGCTACCGGTCTCACTTGCTCTTCTGCTTCTGGTTGAACTTGCGCACCTTGATCGTGCCGAGCTGGCCCGACCCCGGCGCGCCGTGGAACGAGCAGTAGTAGCCGTACTTGCCCGGCTTGTCGAAGCGGAACGAGTACGTCGCGTCGCGGTCGATCTCGTCGATGCCGAAGAGCTTGCCCTTGTCGGGGAGCACGTTGTGCTCGTTGCGCCCGTCGTTGCGCCACACGACCGTCGTGCCGGGGCGGATCACGAGCTTCTTCGGCTCGAAGAAGTTGTCGCCGATCTTCACCTCGACGACGCGCTCGTCGCTGATGCCGGCAACGGCAGGCACACCGGGCGCCGCAACGCCGACGAGGCAGGTCAGCACGGCGGCCGCGGCGACGCGCGCAGGTCTCACGCGGATCGCGACGCTCGCTGTGCCCTCGCCGACTTTCGCGTCGTGCGCTTGGACGGCTTGCGCGCCGTGCGCTTCGCACCGGTGCGCTTCGTGCGGGCCGGTGGAGGCTCGAACGTGCGCGCCAGCTCGGCGAGCGTGCGGACGCCGAAGCCGGTGCCACCCCTGCTGAGCTCGCCGTCGTCGGCCGAGGCTCGGGCCGGCCCGGCGATGTCGAGGTGCACCCAGGGAACGTCGTCGACGAACGACTGGAGGAAGATCGCCGCCGTGAGCGCACCGCCGTACCGCGTGGTGCCGATGTTGCGCAGGTCGGCGACCTCGGACTCGAGCTGCTTCTCGTAGTCGGCAGGCAGAGGCAGCGGCCACACCGGCTCACCCGCGCGATCGGCGGCCGAGCGCACCTGCGCGGCCCAGTCGTCGTCGTTGCTCATCAGCCCTGCGACCTTCTCACCGAGCGCGACCACGCACGCGCCGGTGAGCGTCGCGAGGTCGACGATCGCGTCGGCCTTGTCGTCGACCGCCCACGCCAGCGCGTCGGCGAGGATGAGCCGTCCCTCGGCGTCGGTGTTGAGCACCTCGACGGTCTGCCCGTCGCGCATCCGCAGCACGTCGCCGGGCCGGATCGCGGAGCCGCTCGGCATGTTCTCCACCATCGGCGCGTAGGCAACGACCCGATGGCGAACACCCAGGTCGCGCAGCGTCGACATGGCGGCAAGCACGGCCGCCGCGCCACCCATGTCGGTCTTCATGGTCTCCATGCCCTCGGCGGGCTTGATCGAGATCCCGCCGGTGTCGAAGACGACGCCCTTGCCGACGAGCGCAAGGGTGCCCTTTGCCTTCGCGCGCGTGGGCTCGTAGACGGCCTTGACGAAGCGCGGCGGTCGGCTCGATCCCTGCCCCACGCCGAGCACACCACCCATCTTCTGCGCGGCGATCTGCGACTCGGTCAGCACGGTCACGCGCACGCCCTTGCCGGCGAGAAGCTTCCTCGCGGCCGCCGCGAACTCGGTCGGCGACTTCGAGCCCGACGGTTCGTTGACGATGTCGCGTGCCCAGCGGACCGCGTCGCTCACGACCTGCGCGTGCTTGATCGCGTCGTTGACCGCGCGACCAAACGGACCGACCAGCACGGCGCGCCGCAGCTTCGACGCCTCGCCCTTCGTCTTGTACGCGAGGAACTGGTACGACCCGAGCATCAAACCTTCGGCCACCGCGCGTGCCGCGGCCGCGTCGTCGAGTGCTTCGGGTGCCGCAGCCGTCAGCGTCGTCGCGACGGTGCCGACCGTGCTCGCACGTCGAGCAACCTCCGCCGCCGCACGGCGCAGCGTCGCGGCGGTGATCTCGTCGACATCGCCGACGCCGACGAGCAGCACGGTCGCTGCGCCAAGACCCTCCGCGGGGACGAGCAGCGTCTCCCCGGGCTTGCCGCTGAACCCCGCATCGGCGATGAACGCGTCGAGTCGACCATCGAGGCCGCGGTCGAGGTCGTCGACGCCGGGCCCGATCGGGCGGGAGCCGGCGACGGGCAGAGCCAAGAGGTCGGCGCGCACGCTTGCAGGTGCCTGCGACGTGACGGTGACGGTGATGCTCACGAGCGGGGTCTCCTCCGGCTGATCGTGGTGATCGCTCAGGTCGTACGGGCGGGGCGGTACGCGCCCTCTTGCCAACGGGCCAGCGTGTAGACGAGGTCGGCCAGGCGGTTGAGGTAGGCGACGACCTGCGAGCCCTCGAGCCAGCCGGCGTGCGTGGCGGCGACGGCCTCCCGTTCGGCGCGGCGCACGACCGTGCGGGCGACGTCGAGCGCGGCCGCGAGCCGGTTCTCGCCGGGCAGCACGAACTCCTGCGGCGGATCGAAGCGCGTCGTCACGTCGTCGATGATCGGCTCGAGCGCGGCGACCATCTCGGGCGTGACGCGCGTGGTGCCGTCGGCGAGGCGATCGCGGTTCTCGGGCGCGGTCGCGAGCTCGGCGCCGACGACGAAGAGCTCGCGCTGGAGACGCACGAGCAGCTCCGCGAGCTCCGACCCGGGTTCGCACTCGGCACGCGCGAGACCCAGCGCAGCGACGCTCTCGTCAACGACGCCGTACGCGGTGGGTCCAGGAGCGTCCTTGGCGACCCGCCCACCGAACAGCAACGCGGTGGTCCCGTCGTCACCGGTGCGCGTGTAGACCTTCCGTTGCGGGCGCGCCACGCCGCCGAGTCTACGGCCGCATCGCGCACGATGATCCCGCGCACGATGATCCGTCGAGCGCACCGGCTGCGAGCGCATGCTCCGGTACCCTTGCCTCGATGTCCGTCGCGTCCGAACGGGCGGCCGGTTCCCAACCCGGATCGTCGATCGTCGTCGCGCTCGTCCGCACCGCGCGCCCCAAGCAGTGGACGAAGAACGTGCTCGTGTTCGCGGCCCCGGGCGCCGCGGGGGTCCTCACCGAAGCCGGCCCGCTGGCGCGCACGCTGGTGGCGTTCGTCGCGCTGTGCCTCGCGGCGAGCGGCACCTACTTCTTGAACGACGCCTTCGACGCCGAGGCCGACCGGCAGCACCCCACGAAGCGGGAGCGACCGGTCGCGGCGGGGCTCATCAGCGTCGGCATGGCCAAGGTGACGGGGGCGGTGCTGATCGCGGTCGCGATCGCCATCAGCATCCCGATCTCGGGGGGTGAGCTGGCGCTCGTCGTCGCGGGCTATGCCCTCCTGACCGTGACGTACAGCATCTGGCTCAAGCACGAGCCGGTGATCGACCTCGCCGCGGTCGCCGCCGGGTTCGTGCTGCGGGCGATCGCCGGGGGCGTGGCGGCCGACGTCGAGATCTCCGACTGGTTCCTCATCGTCGCCGGCGCCGGATCGCTGTTCATGGTGACCGGCAAGCGTCACGCCGAGCAGATCGAGCTCGGCCCCTCGTCCGCGTCGCACCGCTCGACGCTCGAGGAGTACTCCTCGAGCTATCTCGGGTTCGTGCGGGCCGTGGCAGCGAGCGTCATGGTCACCGCGTACTGCCTCTGGGCGTTCGAGAAGGCGTTCTCGACGGGCGACGTGACCTGGTTCCGTCTGTCGATCGTGCCGTTCGTGCTGGCGGTGCTGCGCTACGCGCACGTCATCGAGCAAGGCGGTGGCGGCGCACCGGAAGACATCGTGCTGTCCGACCGGATCATCCAGGTGCTCAGCCTCCTCTGGGTCGTGACGTTCGCGATCGGCGTCCATGCCTGAGCACGACGTCCCCGGTACGACGCGCCTTGTCACCGGCTGGGGGCGCACGGCGCCGACCGCGGCGCACGTCGTCGAGCCGCCCGATGCCGAGGCGATCGACGCGTTGCTCGAGCACGCGGGCCGTCGCGGCCTGCTGGCGCGAGGGCTGGGTCGCTCCTACGGCGACGCAGCACAGAACGCCGGTGGCGTCGTCGTCGACGTGACGGCGCTCGCGGCGGTCCGCGACGTCGACCTCGCCCGCGGCACCGTGCGCGTCGACGCGGGCGTGAGCCTCGACGCCCTCATGCGGCTCCTCGTGCCGTGCGGGTTCTTCCTCGTGAGCCCCGGCACTCGATACGTGACGGTCGGCGGTGCGATCGCGGCCGACATCCACGGCAAGGGCCACCACACCGACGGCAGCTTCGCCAACCACGTCGAGTCGTTCACCCTGCACGCGCCCAAGGGGACGTTCACCGTCGATCCCCACAGCGATCCCGAGCTGTTCTGGGGCACCGCGGGCGGCATGGGCCTCACCGGTGTCGTCACCGAGGCGACGATCCGGCTCCTGCCGATCGAGACGTCGTTGCTCGTCGTCGACAACGAGCGCGTGCCCGACCTCGACGACCTCATGGCCCGCATGGTCGAGGGCGACGCCCGCTACCACTACTCGGCCGCCTGGGTCGACTGCCTGGCGCGGGGTGCGTCGCTCGGGCGCGGCGTGCTCACGCGCGGCGATCACGCACCGCTCGACGCGCTCCCCCCGCGACTGCGTCACGAGCCGCTCCGCTTCGCGCCCCGCACGATGCTCGCCGCGCCACCCTGGGCACCCAACGGGCTCCTCAACCGGTTCACGATCCGTGCCTTCAACGAGGTGTGGTTCCGGAAGACGCCGAAGCGCCAGGTCGGGCACCTCGAGACGCTCAGCTCCTTCTTCCACCCGCTCGACGGTGTGCAGGGGTGGAACCGGCTCTACGGGAGCCGCGGCTTCCTGCAGTACCAGTACGTCGTCCCCGACGAGGCGACCGACACCGTCCGCGCCACGCTCGAGCGGCTCTCGGCCGAGCAGTGCGCGTCGTTCCTCGCGGTGCTGAAGCGCTTCGGACCGGGCAACCCCGGACCCCTGTCGTTCCCCCGCGCCGGCTGGACGCTCGCGCTCGACCTCCCCGCCTCGGTGCCCGACCTCGCACGCGTGCTCGACGACCTCGACCGGCTCGTCGTCGAGGCCGGTGGCCGCGTGTACCTCGCGAAGGACTCGCGGCTTGTGCCCGAGCTGCTCCCGCGCATGTACCCGGAGCTCGATCGGTTCCGGGAGCTGCGCGAGCGCGTCGATCCCTCGCACGTGCTCCAGTCCGATCTCGCTCGTCGTCTCGGGATCTGACCGTGCAGGACGCGCTCGGCGGTGTGCAGTCCGTCCTCGTGCTCGGCGGTGGGTCCGAGATCGCGCAGGCGACGCTGCGCCGACTCGTCGCGAATCGCACCCGCACGGTCGTGCTCGCAGCCCGGCACCCCGCCGCGCTGGCGCCGCACGCCGAGGAGCTCCGCGGGCTCGGGGCCTCGCACGTGGAGACGGTGGCGTTCGACGCCGCCGCGACCGACACGCACGAGACGTTCGTCGACGACCTCTTCGACCGGATCGGTGACCTCGATCTCGTCCTCTTCGCGTTCGGCGTCCTCGGTGACCAGAGCGAAGCCGAGCGTGACCCGTCCGTTGCCACCGAGATCGCCACGGTCAACTACGTCGGTGCCGTCTCGGTCGCCGTCCCCCTCGCGGCGCGCCTGCGAGCGCAGGGGCACGGGACGATCGTCGTGCTCTCGTCGGTCGCCGGTGAGCGCGCTCGCCGATCGAACTTCGTGTACGGATCGTCCAAGGCGGGCCTCGACGCGTTCTTCCAGGGCCTCGGCGACAGCCTCGTCGGCACCGGCGTGCAGGTGCTCATCGTCCGGCCCGGCTTCGTCCACACCAAGATGACCGCAGGGATGGAGCCCGCACCGCTCGCCACGACACCCGACGCGGTCGCGGACGCCATCGTGCGCGGCATCGAGCGCCGCCAGGAGGTGGTGTGGGTACCCCCGGCGCTCCGGTTCGTGATGTCGGCGCTGCGCCACGCGCCCCGAGCGGTGTTCCGCAAGCTGCCGCTGTGAGCGAGCTCACCGTCGCGGCGTTCGACTTCGACCGAACGGTCTCGACTCGCGACAACGTCCTGCCGTTCCTGCGGGCCGTCGTCGGACCGGCCGCCGTGGCGTCCGCGCTGGCCCGGTCAGTGCCCGATCTCGTCCGCGGCCGACGCGACGCGGTCAAAGCCCGGCTGGCAGGGCTGCTCGCCGGCCAGGACGACGACGCGCTCACGGAGGTGACGCAGGCGTTCGTCGAGGAGACCATCGCGCGGCACCTGCGCGACGACGTGCTCGCACACGTCGAGTGGCACCGGCGGCAGGGGCATCACACGGTGCTGGTCTCCGCGTCGTTCGAGCGCTACCTCGTGCCGATCGGCGGGCGCCTGGGGTTCGACGCCGCGCTGGGCACCCGCCTCGAGGTCGTCGACGGCCGCCTCACGGGTCGCCTCGACGGCCCGAACGTGCGACGCGCCGAGAAGGTGCGGCGCCTCGAAGCGTGGCTCGCCGGGCGCCCGGCCACGCTCTGGGCGTACGGCGACTCCCGCGGCGACCGCGAGCTCCTCGTCCGAGCCGACCGGCCGATCCGCGTCGGTCGAGCCCGGCTCCGCATCCCGGACCACGACGAGCGCGTGGCACGCTAGACCGATGGCTTCGGACCACCGGATCGTGATCATCGGCGCGGGCCCGGCCGGGCTCACGGCCGCGTACGTCCTCAACAAGCGCGGGGTGACGAGCACGGTGCTCGAGGCCGACGACGTCGTCGGGGGCATCAGCCGCACCGCGACCGCCGACGGGTGGCGCTTCGACATCGGCGGACACCGCTTCTTCACCAAGGTGCAGGCCGTCGAAGATCTCTGGTTCGAGATCCTCGGACCCGACGACTTCCTGCGGCGACCGCGACTCAGCCGCATCTACTACCGCGGCAAGTTCTACGACTACCCGATCTCGGCCATGAACGCGCTGAAGAACCTCGGTCCGATCGAGGCGCTGCGCTGCGTCGGCTCCTATCTCTGGGTGAGGATCCATCCGCCGAAGGACAAGAGCACGCTCGAGGGCTTCGTCGCGTCGCGCTTCGGCTGGCGGCTCTACCGGCACTTCTTCAAGACCCAGAGCGAGAAGGTGTGGGGGGTGCCCTGCACCGAGATCCAGGCCGACTGGGGCGCGCAGCGCATCAAGAACCTGTCGCTCTTGCGCGCCGTGTGGGAGGCGCTCAAGCCCAAGAGGCTGCGCGCGCGGCAGAGCAAGGAGAAGCAGGTCACGAGCCTCATCGAGGAGTTCAACTACCCCAAGTACGGCCCCGGGATGATGTGGGAGCGCTGCGCCGAGCTCGTCACCGCGCAGGGCACCAAGATCGTCTTCGACGCCAAGGTCACGAAGGTCGAGCACCGCGATGGCCGCGCCATCGCCGTCACGGCGGTGACCGGCGGTGCTCCGACCCGCTACGAGTGCACCGACGTCATCTCGTCGATGCCGATCAGCGCGCTGCTGCGCGCCATGGACCCGCCACCCCCCGACGACGTGCTCGCGGCGGCCGACGCCCTCCGTTACCGCGACTTCATCACGGTCGCGCTCGTGGTGCCGGAGGAGGTCGGGTTCCCCGACAACTGGATCTACATCAACGACCCGTCGGTGAAGGTCGGCCGCATCCAGAACTTCGGTCGATGGTCGCCCTACATGGTGAAGGACGGCCGCACCTGCCTCGGGCTCGAGTTCTTCGTCTGGGAAGGCGACGAGACCTGGACGCAGTCCGACGCCGACCTCATCGAGCAGGGCAAGCGGGAGCTGCACGAGATCGGGCTCCTCGACGATCCGTCGGTCGTCGAAGCCGGCTACGTCGTGCGGATGCCCAAGGCGTACCCCATGTACGACGCCTCCTACAAGGAGAACGTCGGTCGTCTCGCGGCGTGGCTCGACGAGCACACGCCCAACGTCCACCCGGTCGGCCGCAACGGGATGCACCGCTACAACAACCAGGACCACTCGATGCTCACCGCGATGCTCGCGGTGGAGAACATCTTCGGCGCCGACCACGACGTCTGGGACGTCAACGTCGACGAGGAGTACCACGAAGAGAAGGTCGCGCCACGGCCTCATCCGAACCAGTGATCGTCGGCTGACTCGGATCCGACGCTTCGCCCCGGAGATCGCCACCACCGCGGCGCTCTCGGCCGTGGTCGTGGTGCCACCGTGGCCTGGCGTCTACACCGTCGACTCGCAGGCGATGCTCGCCTCCGCGCGCGCTGGACGGGTCTCCGACTGGTACTCGCCGGTGCTCGTGTCGCTCTGGCGAGTCGTCGACGCGATCGGTGTCCCGCCCTCCGTCGTGTTCCTCGTTTCGACCGTCGTCGTGGTGGTGGCGCTGCTCGCGATCTACCGGCTCGCGCTCCCTCGCGTCTGGGCGATGGTCGCGACCGCCGGCACCGTCCTGTTCCCGCCGGTCTACGGCCTGCTCGGGTGGGTGGGACGCGACGTGTGGTTCCTCGCGCTGGTGCTCGTCGCCGCCGCCGCACTCGGCTGGGCGTCGCTCGTGCCCGAACGACGCGTCGCGCTGCTCGCAGTCGCCTGGATCGCGGCATGGTTCGCAGCCGACGCGCGCCAGAACGGCTTCCCTGTGCTCGCGGTCGTCGGCGGTGTCACGGCGTGGCTCGTCGCTTCGGCCTGGCGCCACCGCGTGCTGCTCATCGGCGGCGCCGCGGTCGTCGCCGTCGTGCTCGGCTTCGGCCTCCAGCGCGCCGCGCACACGGTCACGGTCCAGCGCGACTTCGCGCCGGAGCAGGTCGTCTACTTCCAGGACCTCCTCGCGGTGTCGCTTTGGATCGACGAGTCGCTCGTGCCCCCCGAGCTCCTCCCGAGCGATCGGGAGGACGAGGTGCGTCGACTGTGGGTTCCCGCGCAGGTCGGCGCGGTGCTGTTCCGCGAGGACCCTCCCGTCGACTATCGCCCGCGTCGCGGCCACGAGCGGCGAACTCGACTGCTGCGCGACGCGTGGCTCGACATGATCACGTCGCACCCGATCGCGTATCTCGCCGAGCGGGGCGACCTCTTTCGAAGGCTGCTGGGCCTCGGCGACACACCTCCGGGTGCCTGGTTCCGCGAGAGCGATCAGATCCGCGGGATCTCGCCCGGGCTGCGTCAGCAGCTCCCCGGCCTGAACGACGTCCGGGCGGCGTACCTGGAGGCCTTCGAGAGCGGCGAGCCCGGCCGCGGCGGACCGTTGCACCGACCCTGGATCTACGTGCTGCTCGGCCTGAGTGGCTCGATCGCGCTCATCGTGACGTCGTCACGCCTGCGGGTCATCGGGTGGACGTTGCTCGCGCTCCAAGCGTCGCTGCAGTCCGTGCTCGCGTTCGCTGCGCCGCTGCTCGAGTACCGCTTCCAGCTCTTCCAGATCGTCCTCGGGATCGTGGCCGCCGTGCTCGGCACGCACGCGCTCGTCACTGCCAGCGGAGTGGCACGTCGTCGGGTGCTTCCCGGCGCGCCACCGTGATCAGCGCCGGGACCATCACGACGGCCGTCAGCATCACGCCGTACTGGAAGCGCACGTCCTGCACGAGCGTCACCGCCGCGAGCACGAGCGACTGCACGACGGCCGGCACCGCGATCCACACGACGCCCCACGACCGGCGTCGCCACGCCGCCCACGCGATGGCGAGCAGGAGTGCGTACAGGTAGAGCGCCGGTCGGATCGCCCAGATCGGCAGCACGTCGGTGACGACGTCGAAGATCCGCGCGACGGCGCGCGGCGAGCCAGGATCCTCGCTCGGCGTGTCGTCGTCGATGCGCGGGATGTAGTCGATCCGCCCCGCCGTGTCGGACCACTCGAGGAAGTACGTCACGTTGCGGTCGTCGCCGGGCTTCCAGACGAGCTCACTGGCACACGCGAGGTGCGCGAGCTCGACCCCCGGATCGCGCAGCGCAAGCTCGATCGCGAGCGACCGCAGCTCGGAGGCCTTGTCGGTGTAGCGCTCGAGCGGGATCGCTTGCGGGCCCGACCACGTCGCCTGGATCGAGGAGCAGCTGTAGGGCCACTCGCGATCCAGCGGATGGATCGTCCGCAAGAACGCTCGGTCGGAGGGATCGAGCCGCGTC
>Ga0073934_10012413_pt1 | contig 10050 bp, 10 predicted proteins | sample LarsenN4metaG_FD_76834 | JGI IMG/M metagenome (GOLD analysis project Ga0073934, IMG submission 76834) | Hot spring sediment bacterial and archeal communities from British Columbia, Canada, to study Microbial Dark Matter (Phase II) - Larsen... ... | reverse complement strand
TTCGATACTGGCCTGCAGGTTCCGCATCTCGGAAATCTGGCTGAGCAACTGATCGCTGTCCAGCGGGTTGGACGGATCCTGGTTCTGCAACTGGGCGATCAGCAGTTTCATGAAGTCGTCCGAGGTCAGCCCGGCGAACCCCTGCTGATCGGCATCGACGAAGTTGACGCTGCCGTTGCCGTTGACTCCGTTGACCGTCATCGGGACGTCCTTTCCGCTCAGTGGCCATCAAATCCGGATGTTGAGTTCCTGCAGCGAGACGGTGTCGGCCGCCGCCGGCCGCGGAGCGTCACTGCGCGGTTGAGTGGGGGGAGCCGCAGGTCGCCTCGGCGGCTCGCGCTGCTCTCCGGAGGATTGCCCGGAGGCGTTTGACCAGTCGCTGCCCGACCCTCCGCCATCGCCGCCGAGCTGCCTGGCATCCGGCTCGATCCGGACAATGTCAATCCGGTCGACGGCTGCCCCCAGCCGCAGCAGCGCGTCCTGCAACTGGGGCAGATGATCGTGCAGGAGCTGCGAGGCGACCCCGGACGCCGTCTCCAGCCGGGCGGTCAGCCGCCCTCCGTCCGTCGTGACTTCGATGTGCAACGGCCCCAGATCGGGGGGCGTGATCTGCACCGACAGTTGCCGTCCCTGATCGCGGGCATCCAGCACGTACTGGCTCAGTCGCTCGGCAAACACCGAGCCCTCGTGGGGCGGAAGCGTGCGCGGATGGGCCTGCGGCGTGGCGATGGGCGCGGATTCACGGAGCCAACCGCTCCCGTTGATGGCCGGTTCGGACTTGGGTTCGATGGATGACGGCGGAGCCGGCGGTTCCGGGGCAACCCGCGGGGCCGCGGGTTTGTCATCCCGCGTCGCCATCTCCAGAAGGACCGGGGGCCGCTGGTCGGTCGCGACAGCCTTGCCCTGGGAATGGGGCCGCGTGGTCGCCGCGCCGGTGAACGTATCGACCGACCGGGACGCCATCGCCGGGACGCTGGTGGGCAACAGGCCGGACGGCAGATCCACGGCTTCGGCCACGGGAGTGCTCGTTCCTTCTGCAGCGGTTTCGACTGATGCGCCGTCAGCGCTTCCGACGCCGTTGGGATTGGTCTCCACATCCTCACGGATGACGGCCACGGGTCTGGACGCCGGCGGCGCCAACGCGGGGGGGGCGGGTGCAGGAACGGCGCTCTCAACATCCAGAGCTCGCAAAGCCGCCTTCGCAGGTGACGGGGCTGGATGATGGATCGGCGTCACGTCCACCGGGACGGGTGCCGCGGGGTGGAACTCAACGGGCGGAAGCGCTTCCAGAATCGGGGCTGCCGGTGTCGTAGCGGCCGGCGTGGACAGGACTTGTGTGAGTCCTGGGGGGATTGACGGCGGTGGGGCGGCTGGGTGCGGCTGCGGTTCGGCAGCCGTGTGGAGATCCACCATCAACACGGCCAGCGTTTGTGCCAGGGCAGACGTCAATTCCCCCGGCGCCAGTGCCACGTCGGCTGGAACGGTGGGAGGAGCGCTGTCCGCGGGGGTGCCTTTTTCGTCCGCATGGGTGGGCGGTGAACGATCAGTGCTGGAAACGTCCCCTTCGACGGACAAAGCCACCGGGCCCGGTGATTGGGGGGCCTCCGGCGACGTGGGGGCCGACAGCAGTCGGGCCACCAGGTCCGCCAGGGCCTCCCGCAATGCCGTCGGGGTGGTCGCGGGGGAACCGTGTGGGGCGGCCGGTAAGGACAGACCGGCGGCCTGCAACTCCGCCGCCAGCACCCCCGGGTCGAAGAACTTGCCGACGAGCGCTTCCAGACCGCGGGCAAACGGTGGAGGCGAAACCAGGTTCGTCGCGAGACCTTGTGACGGGGAGGCGGGCAGTCCCAGCGACAGGACCGACGGCCCGGAGAACGCCGCGGTGCTGTCGGTCAGGTCCATGTGAGGATCATCCTGCGGGACGTGTCGGTTCGGCCGTCGCTGGCTCCAGACGGTTCAGAGAATTCTCAATCACCGACCGGGTCGGTTCGCCGTGATAGAGCGCCTCGAACAATTCCTGCCCCCGCGGGGCCGTTTGTGGATCCGTTTGAAAGGCCAGCAGGATTTTGGCGATGGATTTCTCAGGCAAGCCGCGCAACAGGCCAACCCCCTCAGCGGTCGTCAGCCCCATCAGGCGTTTGACAGCATCTTCGGGGGGGGTGGCCAGCAGAATGGCCCGGGTTTGCTCAGTTGCCGCATCTTCCGTCTGTTGGCGCAGTCCTTCCAACTCGCTCCGGAACTGGGCTTTCAATTCATCGAACGAGCGACGATCAGAAATCAACTGATTTGCCGACTCTGACGTCAAACGCTTGAGGAGGCTGAGCTCGTTTTCTCGCGACTCGAGATCGAGGATGCGAATGACGCGGGCTTCGTGGATTTCACTCTGGGATGGCTGGGATGTCTGCGCGTTCTCGGGTTCCAGTTCGGGTTCCGCCGACGGCTGCCCGGACAAGGCCAGCCGCACCTCCTGAAGCGTGCTGGGCGTGAGTGTTCCCTGGGTCCATAACCAGCCAACGACGGCGAACTCCGCCAGCAACGCAACGGTGCTGAAAATCCCCACGATGGCCAGCAATGCACGAATCATAACGGTTTTTGGCTAAGAGGTTGCGACGCGGACTCCCCGCATCAGGGGCCGGCGAACGGCCGCAGCCGGCCGGCTTGCCAGATCTCTTCCCGTTCGCGACTCTCGCGGCGGTCCTGTTCCCATTCCGCCGCTTGTCTCTGCTTGTCGGCTAACTGTTCCAGCACCTTGACCCCCTGATCGGCTTTGACCAGGGCTTGACGGCATTCGGCAATCCGGCCGGCCAACTGGTCCCGTTGATGTTGCAGCCGCTGGGCCTCGGCCGCGAGTTGACCGGCGTGATACCGTCGGGTCGCGGCCTGATCGACCTCCAGTCGGGGTTGGGTCAGCAGCGCCCGCAGTTCGTTTAGCAGTTCGTTGCGGGCGGCAACTGCGGTGTCCTTCCGGTGAGCCAGTTCCGCATCGACGGCGAGCAGTTCGGCCAACCTCTGCCGACACAAATCGCGCAGATGTTCGCGGTATTGCAGCAGGGCCTGGAAGCGGAACGCGGGTTGAGGCATGGGAGCGGGCAGGCGTCAGGTTTCAGGGATCAGGTGAGAAACAGTCCGGAGGCCGCGGCGTGTCACCCCCGCGGCCAGATGTCGATCGACGTTCGGTGTCACACGGCTTTCCTGGGCAGTCCCTCCCGCAGTTTGTGCAGTTGCAGCAACCCCTCGCGGGAGGTCGCCAGCGTGCCATGCTGGTCGGTCCGTTGTTGCAGGTATTGCAGGATCGCGGGACGAAGTTGAATGGCGGCATCCACCAGCGAATTCGTCCCCGCCTGATAGGCGCCGATGTTGATCAGGTCTTCCGATTGCTGGTACGCGGCGAGGAGCTGCCGCAGCGATTGCGCGGCCTGGCGGTGTTCGGCATCGGCCAGTTCGGTCATCAGTCGGGACAGGCTGCCGAGCACGTCGATGGCCGGGAAATGCCCCTGATTGGCCAATCGACGGGACAACACGACGTGGCCATCCAGGATGCCGCGAACCGCGTCGGAGATCGGTTCGTTGGTGTCATCCCCTTCGACGAGGACGGTGTAGAACCCGGTGATGCTGCCGGCCGGTGTGCGACCGCTCCGCTCCAGCAGCCGGGGCAACAGGGCGAACACGCTGGGGGGATACCCGCGCGTCGCGGGCGGTTCGCCGGCAGCCAGGCCAATCTCCCGCTGGGCGAGCGCAAACCGCGTGACGCTGTCCATCATCAGCAGCACGTCACGCCCCTGGTCGCGGAAGAACTCGGCGATCGCGGTCCCCAGAAAGGCCGCCCGCAGCCGCAGCAAGGCGGAATCGTCCCCCGTGGCCACCACGACGATGCTGCGCTCCAGACCGGCGGGACCGAGGTCCTTCTCGATGAACTCCCGGACCTCGCGGCCCCGCTCGCCAATCAGTACGACCACGTTGATGTCGGCGGTGGTGCCCCGGGCAATCTGCCCCATCAGTGTGCTCTTCCCGACGCCGCTGCCGGCGAAAATGCCCAGCCGCTGACCCCGCCCGCAAGTGAGCAGGCCGTCCAGGACGCGGACACCGGTTCCCAGCGGGGCGTCGATCCGCGGCCGCTGCAGCGGCGAAACCGGTGCGGGATGCAAATGCACGCGGTGCGGCAGAATCGCCGGAGGCAAGCCGTCGATGAACTGGCCCCGGGCGTTGATCACCCGGCCCAGCAGCGCGTCGCCCACCCGCGCGCCGGGCGTGGACTGCACCAGCGTCACGCGCGTGCCGCGGCGGACGCCCCCCAGCTCGCCATACGGCAGGAGCAGCGTTTCGTGATCGTGGAATCCGACCACTTCGCCATCGACCGGTCCCCCATGCTCGCGCTCCAGCCGCGCGATCGCTCCCAAGGGCGCAGGAAACCCGGCGACGGCGGCCGTCAGTCCGACGATGCGCGTCACGCTCCCCGTCAGCCGCATGGGCAGAATGTGAGACAGTTGTTCGGCGAAGGCGAAGGTCATGCGGCAAGCAGTTCCTCGGCGATTCGCTCGAGCAGGGTTTCCAGCCGGGCGTCGATTTCGCCGTAACGGGTTTCAATCCGGCAACCGCCGGGAGAGATCGCCGGATCGGCGACGAGCTCGGGGGCAGCACAGGACGTCAGCGACTGGACGATCCGCGTCGCGTGCGGGCCCAGCCGCGCCAGATCCTCCGGATTCCAGGACATCCGCAGATGTGGTTGGCCGGCGGCCAGTTGCAGGGCCTCGGCGATCAGGCCGTCGGCCAGTTCCGGATGTGCTGCCAGGTTGGTGCGGAGCAGTTTCTCGGCAATGGCCACGCCCAGTTCCACGGCGGCCCGTTCCCAGCGCAACAGCCAACGGTCCCGTTCGCTGCGCAGCGACTGGGCGGCCTGTTCCAGCGCCGGAAGAGTCGTGTCCAGGTGCTCGTTGAGCCGGGCTTCCGCCAGTTTCGCGGCCTGCTGTTCGATCAGTTGTCCGGCCTCTTTCAGACCCTCGCGGTGACCGGCCTCGCGGGCTTCGGCCACAGCCTGCTGTTTCAACCGCTCCGCCTCCAGCCGGGCCTGTTCCAGCAGCGCCTCGGCGTCACGGCGGGCCTGCGTGAGCTGGGCGGCGGCCTGTTCGCGGAGGTCCTCAAAGTTGAAGGCCACACGGACGGGCAGTTCGCGCACCGTGGCCGCCTTGAGCACATTTGAGGTCGGTCCAACGGGCATGGAAGCCGTTCCCCTGCGAAGAACACGGTCAACCGAACGCCCCGTCAGGGACGGGGATTGAGATTCCTGCTGTGATGCCCCGCAAACCTCAGGACACGAACTGGTCGTTCATGCCCGCGCCGGTGGACAGGGTGATGGTGCCCGCGTCCTCCAGCCGCCGGACGGTGTCGACGATCTGCTGCTGCATGGCCTCGACGTCGCTGAGCCGGACCGGGCCCAGGTACTCCATTTCTTCCTTGAGCATCTCGGCGGCCCGCTGCGACAGGTTCCCGAAAATCTTCTGCCGGATTTCGTCCGAGGCCCCCTTGAGCGCCACGGCCCACTGGTTGTTGTCCACCTCCTTGAGGACGGCCTGGATGGCCTTGTCGTCCAGCTTGAGCAGGTCGTCGAACACGAACATCAGCCGGCGGATTTCGTCCGCCAGTTCCGCGTCCTGCTGGTCCAGACTTTCCAGGATCCCCTTGTTCGTCACGCGGTCGGCGACGTTGAGAATCTGCGCCACCATCGGCACGCCGCCGCGCTTCTCCAACTGCTGATTGAACGTGCTGGTCATCCGACCGTGCAGCGTCCGCTCGACGTCTGCGATCACCTCGGGGCTGGTCTGCTCCATCGTCGCCACGCGGCGGATGACCTCCAGTTGCTTGTTGGACGGCAGCCCGCTGAGCACCTCCGCCGCCTGCGTGGGCGGCAGATGGGACATGATCAGCGCGATCGTCTGCGGATGCTCCTCGGAGATGAACGTCAGCAGGTTGTCCGACCCGGCCTTCTGCAGAAAGCCGAACGGCGTCGAGCTCATGGATTGCTTGACGTTCTCCAGAATCTGCCCGGCGCTGTCCTTCCCCAGAGACTGCTCCAGCAGTTCGTTGGCGAAGTTCAGCCCGCCCCGCTCGATCGGAACCAGCTCCTTGTAGCTGCTGGAGAAATCGTCCAGCACCTGCGTCTGCTGATCGTGCGTCACGTCCTCGACCCGCGCAACCTCCATCATCAGGCGTTCCACCTGGTCGCGCGGCAACTGGCTCAGCACCTCGGCCGCCAGCGGCTTGTCGAGGCTCAGAAGCAGGATGGCGGCTTTGCGGGTGGGGTCCATGGGAGATCCAAATCCTAATCTCGAAAGCCGAAATCCGAAGGAAACTCAGAATCCGAGAAAACCAAACGGGGAATTACAACGTCGTTTGTGTCTGTGGAATCGCTTTCTCCATCTGTGATTTGGAAGTTCCCTCGGATTTCGGATTTGAGTTTTCGGGGTTCTACTGTCACTTGGCGGCCTGCAGCCACTTGCTGATCACGGCGGCCGTGGCTTCCGGGTTGTCTCGGACGAGGTTCTGAATCAGATCGCGGCGCGTGGGTTCTCCCCTGGCGGACTCCGGCTCCTCCCCGGGAGAGGACACGCGCTGAAGCTGCTCGGGAGTGACGTCGGGCAGCGGCTCCACGGCGGGGGTTGTCCGCCGCAGCATGACCAGGGCGGCCGCGGCAAACAGCGCCAACAGCATGGGCCCGCTCCACCGGCGAACCTCCTCGAGCAGCCAGTCCGACCAGCGAAAGGTCAGTTCGGGAGTCTGCGGCTGGACCCGATCGACGGAGTTGACGACCACGGCCGTCGGCGGCGAGTCCGGCGGAATGAGCGCCCGCACCGAGGCGGTCACGCTGGTGGTGACCCCCTTTTCAATCTCCACGGGGTCGAGCAGCTTGGCATCCGATTCGCCCGCCGCCTTCCTGAGCGCGGCGACATTGCGATAGTACTCGCGGGGGATCGCCACGCTGACCTGTACGGCCTTGGGCATGGCGGCGATGAGTTGCTTCTCGCTGACCTCGAACGAAACCCCGTTGACGGCCTGCGTGCTGGCGTCGGAGAACTGCCGGTCCCGATCGATGCCGGGACTGACGTTCAGCGACGCCGGGCGATTTGCGACCTGGCCCGGTTCGCCCCGGGCCGGCTGCTGCCGCTGCGTGTCCTTGAGATTGGTTTCCTGGGAAAAAACGGGGGCGATCTTTTTGGGATCGACCACTTGGTTGCGGATCATGGAGGACTTGAGGTTGTCGACGTCCACGTGCACGGTCACGCCGACGTCGGGAATGTACGACAAGTCCTGCTCGATTTTTCGCTGATACTGTCGCTGAAACTCGTCGATCCGCTGGACGAGCCGATTCTCGAAGGGGTCGGCCTCCGGATCCTGAGCGTGGGTCAGGCCGGTGCTCACGTCGAACACGGTGACGTCCGCGGGGCTCAGGTCGGGCACCATGCTCGCCACCGCGGTTTGGATCGAGCGCACCAGTTTCGTCGAGATTTCGCGGCCGTTGCGCGGCCGCAACGTCACGTTCGCCGTCACCCGGCTGCGCTGGCTCCAGCTCTTGCGCCCCGACGAGGCGATCACCACGCGGGCGTCTTCGATGTCCGGCACGGCGCGGATGACGCGGCGGACCTCCTGCAGCAGCATCGCCTCGCGGCGCTCCTGCCGCTCCTTCTCCGTGCTGAACGGACCCAGCGATTCATACTGCTTGAGGAGCTGCGAGCCCATGTCCGAGGGGACGGCGTCGAACTGCACCAGCGCGGCGTTGTAGCGGTCCACCTCGGCGATCGGAACCAGCAGCCGCTGCCCCTCGCGGCGGAAGTCGGTCAGACCCTCCTGGATCAATGCCTGTTCCGCGGCGATGATCTCCTCCGTGGAAAAGACCTTGCCGTACGACAGCGCCGTCATGCCGCTCGCCTGCTGCTGCCACAGCAACCAGCCGAAACCGGCGACGACCAGCAGCGGGACCACGACCAGCGTGGCCCGTTGGCTGGGCGTCATCGACCGATACAGGTCGAAGAATTGCCGGGAAATGCGCTGCAGAACGTCCATGAATGGATGAGGCGTCAGGTGTTAGGTGCTAGGCGTTAGGGGTTAGGGGTTAGGGAAAGCGGTGGCATCGACACGGGTCTTCCGGCCAGGCGACCTGAGCGGGTTTTCTCACATGGCTAGAAACGGAGCTGTTGCAGCTCCTGATAGGCGTCCACGAGCTTGTTCCGGATCTGGATCATCAGCCTGAGCGACAGGTCGGCTTCCCGCAGGGCGGTGAAGGTCTCGACCATTGCCAGATCGTCGCCGGCCAGGCTGGCTTCGATCGCTTGCTGAGCGCCGGCGTTCTGGCGAACGGTGTCGTTCCACGTGCGAGCCAGGAGGTCCTGAAACCCGGATGCCGGCGGAGCCGCCGACTGCGTCGCCGGCCAGGCGAGGGACGGCAGCGGGAGCGTTGTGGGAATGGGAGCCGGCATGGTGACAAGCCCGAAACTCGAAATCGGCAATCCGAAGGAACTCTCAACTCTCAACTGACGAAACGGTCGCAACGGCGGGCTGTTGTTTCCTGGAGGCTTTTATGCCGCGCGGGATTCGGGAAGTTCCCTGGGATTTGGGAGTTCATCTGTCATCCCAGCAGTCGAAACGTGCTGTCGATCATGTCTCTCGTGACCCGCATCGTGGACAGGTTGGCCTCGTAGGCCCGCGTGGCTTCCACGGCGTTCACGAACTCGGTAATGACGTTGATGTTCGGGTAGCTTACGTAGCCCTGTTTGTCCGCATGGGGATGGCCGGGGTCGTGAATGCGGCGGGGGAGCGACTGCGTGTCGACCTCCACGCTCGCCTGCACGCCGGTCCCGCGGCCGTGCCGGTTGGCCGCCGCTTCGAGCACCACCAGCCGGCGCTGGAACGGTGACGGTTCTCCCTGTTCGTTCATGGTGGTGTGGGAATGGGCAATGTTGCCGGCGATGGTGTCCATCCGCAGCCGTTGGGCCACCAGACCGCTGGCGGAGATGTCGAGCGTGCGCAACATCGGCTGGTCCTACGGCAATTACGGTCGTTCGCTGATCGCCATCTGCAACTGGTCGTACTGCTGTCGCAACACCTCGGCGGCGAACTGCTGCAGCAACTGATTCTGGGTCATCTGCAGGAACTGCGACTCCACGCTGCGGTTGTTGGCGTCCTGAAAGGTGATCCCCGGCTGTGACCGCGGCTCGCTGGCCTGAAACAGCGAGTCCGGAAACAGCTCGTCGACAAGGTTCATCGGCGTGCCCGGCGAACCGGGGGAGTGCAGCGTCAACGGGGCCTCGCCCGGCGAGATCGGTCGCGACCGTTGCCGGGCGACCGCGGCGGCGAGCGCCTGCTGGAACTCCGCGACCGGCAGGTCGCGCATCCGGTAACCGGGAGTGTCGATGTTGGCAATGTTCCCCGCGAGCACCTCCTGCCGGCGCTCGGCGAACCGGGCCACCTGCTTGAGCAGCGGCGTGGTCGTCGAGTTGAGCAGGGGCTGCAGCATTCGGGGAACCTCGTCTTAGCCCCCGGTCAGTGACCGGGGGCGTATGCTTCGGTGGATGTCGAGGGTTGCGCAGCCCCCCGTCTCATGGACGGGGGGCCAAGGCGACGCCATCACGCCGCCTTCTGACCCTGACCGGCGTCTTCGTAGACGACGGTCGGGGTCCAGGGCTGGGCGTTGGAACCCGGGCCGCCGCGGGGCGGATAGCCGTACTCGCGGAGTTTCCCCGACAGGGTGCGAATCCCGATCTGCAGCGCCTTGGCCGTCCGTTCGCGATTGCCGGCAAAGCGGGCGAACGTGGCCTCGATCAGTTGCCGCTCCATCGCCTCCAGCGTCAGCCCGACCGGCGGCTGATCGTCGTCCGCGTTGTTGGCCAGCCAGGGTTCGATCATCGCGGCGGTCAGCTTGCGGCCCGTGTCGATGGCGCAGGCCCGCTCGATGACATGCTCCAGCTCGCGGATGTTGTTCGGCCAGTGATACGTCTGCAACCGATGCAGCGCGTCGAGCGTCAGGCTCCGCGGGGGACGACCCTCCTTGCCGGCAATCTT
>Ga0073934_10012411_pt1 | contig 10051 bp, 11 predicted proteins | sample LarsenN4metaG_FD_76834 | JGI IMG/M metagenome (GOLD analysis project Ga0073934, IMG submission 76834) | Hot spring sediment bacterial and archeal communities from British Columbia, Canada, to study Microbial Dark Matter (Phase II) - Larsen... ... | reverse complement strand
TCGTGATCCTGGAGACACACACGCCAGATGAGGCAGCAGGTAAGCCCCGCGAGAGATCTGAAACCCCGCCGAGCCAACGCTACCTGTTGCTCCGGGCCAGCCTAACCTCCGAGCTGCAAACTCAACTGGCGAAAGCCGCGGCCCAAGGGTATCGCCTCCTCGCCACCTCGAGTATCCCCGGGACTTCACGCCTGGCGGTGATGTTGGAAAGAGCGGGTCAACCGCTCGACACCGTAGAATATCGAGTGCTCGCCGCCGTTCGAATCTCCACAATGCAAAACGAGCTAGATGAAGCCGCGGCCCAAGGCTTTCGCTTGGTCCCCGGCACGTTGATGGTAAAAGCAGAGTCCCTTACTGGCCTCTTTCTCGGGCCAGTACCAGAAGTGGTTCTGGTGATGGAGAAACCGCGCGGCTCGTCCATCCGGTATCAGTACCGGCTGCTGGCCGCTAGGCGAATCTCTGCGCTGCAAAAGAAAATCGCGCAAGCCGCCAGCGAGGGCTATGAACTGGTGGGCTTGGTAACTCACAACGAGCGCCTGGCCTTCATGGAGAAAGCCATCGCGCCGTAGGCGCTCAGCCCTGCGCACATTTGACGTACGCGAGAATGCTTCGAACGAGCGCGAGGAGAGCAACATGAAAGCGTCCTTCCCGCTCGCCCTGACGGGGAACCTCGTCCTTTTCGCTGCCTTTGTCCCGGCTTCTACAGCAGCCACACTGGAATACGGAGTTACTCAGGCGACCTCGGCTCGAATCCCCGTCGAACCCATGGTGATGGCCACAAAGCGCGTCCACTATGTCACGCCGGTCTATCCCCGGCTGGCCCTGCAGGCGCGCATCGAAGGGGTGGTGCGGCTCAAGGTTATGATCAACAAGGAAGGCGACGTGAGCGAACTCGAAGTCGTCTCCGGCCATCCCTTGCTGGTGCAATCCGCGATCGATGCCGTCCGGCAGTGGAAGTACACGCCGACACTTTTCGAAGGCCAACCAGCGGAGGTCGTCACAACCATTGATGTGACTTTTGCCCTGCGCTCGGGCGATGACCCACCTACCCGCCAGCAGATGGAAGCCGCCGGCGCGGTCAGCGGCAGCCTCTACACGAATTGGTTCTTCGGGTTTTCGTACACGTTTCCCCGTGGCTTCGCCGCCGTGGTCGGCCCGGAAAGACGCAAACTCGCTGAATCAGCCGGACTCCAATACCCCGAGGATAGGATCGCCCTCCTCTATGCCTGGGCCGCCCAGCATGAACCTCAAGAGAACGCCCCGGCGGTGTTCATTAACTCCTTTGACCGTTGGGCAACTCCCGATACATCGCCCTTGAGCAGTCTGCAGGTGATCCTCAGTGGGATGGAAAAGGCCGGCATCCGGTGGCGTGGCAAACCGAAACAGAAGCGCTACGGGGGAAGGCGTTTCTGGCAGGCTGAGGGCGAAGGCGATATGGACTTCGGAGGCAAGAAATACAACGTTCACATGGTGATCCTGCTCACCGAGTCAAGGGAACTGCCGCTGATGTGGATGTTTGGCTCCCCGAACAAGAAGGAGCTCAAAAGCTTGCTAAAAACAGCCAAGTCGATCCGGTTCAGCGATTCCGGGACCAAACACAAAAAGAACTGACACTATCCCTTGTGGTGGTGGTTCACGGCCTGGAAGGAAAAGCAATTCAAAAGTCTGCTGAAAACGGCGAAATCCATCCGGTTCCCCGCCGAAAAGAAGAAAAAGAAGTAGTACAGTCGCTGCTGCCGCAGTTGAGAACCAGAATTTTCATGGTATCGTACCCGTGCTTCCCTGTGGGCGGGAAGTCGGGGCGGTATTTTACTGCAGGAAAGAGAACGGAATAGGGAGTACTCGCTGGAGGGCGGTATGGCCAAATGGGTAACGGGAGTGCTGGTGCTGCTGCTCGTGCTGGCGGCGGGTGAGGTCGCGGCCGAGAAAGCCGACAAGCCCGCCGCGGCGGGCAAGCCCGACAAGGAGGCCGAACGGATTGAAGAAGTGGTGACAGGACTGCTCGAAACCCACCGGGCGGGGAGCTACGATCTGATGTCGCGCTACTACGCGCCCGAAGTCACCATGGTCAGCGCCGCTTACGAGGCGCCGCTGGTTGGTTGGGAGAATGTGCGCAAGGCTTATCTCGCCCAGGAAATGAGTCTGCAGCACTTCGAACTGATGCGCGAAGGCACCAGCATCGAGCGGCGGGGGAAGCTGGCCTGGGTCTCTTATCGCTGGACGTCGGTGGCGAAGGTGCGCGACCAGTACCTCACCACGCTCGGGCATACCACGCTGATTCTGGAGAAGCGCGGGGGGAAGTGGCTCATCGTCTACAACCATACCTCAGCCGCCCCGCCGCGACCCGCGCCGCGGCCGCCAGCGCCCTCGCCTGACCAGCGGTAAGGGAATGCAGGCAAGGAACCGGCCGGCTTTCTGCCCTCAACTGATGGGCCCGGGAGAGGTGAGCTGCTGCCAGACCCAGAGGCCGAACGTGCCCAGGCCCAGCACCAGCCAGGCAATCCCAATGCCCCAGAGCCAGGGTGAGAGCCGCTGCAGCTTCGTGACGATCTCCCGCTGCTCGCGCTCCAGGTGGCGTTCGCCCGGGTCGAGGAAGAGTTGGTCTTCTTCCCGGACGCTGAGCACACCCCGGTAGATGAACAGAACTACAAGGACACCGGTCAGACCCAGCCAGGTGAAAAGAAGCCCGGTAATGAGAGTAACTGCGAGCATCATCGCCGCACCCCCCGGACGGATTTGTCAGCGTGCCCCACTGCTCGCCGGCGGAAACTCGATTCCCCAGATATTGGGCGTGCCGGAGAGGTAGTCGAGCCCCACATCCCAGCGTCCCTCGGTGGGGCGGTCGCTGGTCCAGACGACCCGGTACTTGGCCGCCTGGTGGGTGACCGGGTTTTCCAGTTCCACTTCGGATCCAAGCTTGAGTTCGCTCTCCGTCTTCAGCAAGGCACCGTGGCGGCTGATGACAATGGCCTCGCCCCGCTCGGTCACGCGCTTGTTCGTTCGGGTCAGGCCGGTGAGCCGGACCGGCATGCGGATGAGCACGCGTTCGCTGCGTCGCCGTTCAGTGACGGGCAGTCCGGGACCGGTCGCCATTCCGCCGCCTTCTCTGCCGCGGGCGCAGGCACCCACCGTCGCCGGGCCGCGGACAGTTTGAGGGTACCGTCCTGGCTTTCTTATACGCGGCTCCCTGCACCCGCGTCAACGCCTTCTCGCGCCTCCCGTGGGAGGCTGGGCGGGAGTTCACGGGCGGAGAGTATCCAACGCCGCGCGGAGGCCGCGCACCAGCTCCAGCGCGGGAGCTTCGCCCCAGAAATGGACGAACACCAGGCGCGGCTCGTCCCCCACCATGTGGTTGTGAATGGCCGTGACTTCAATCCCCGCGGCCCGCAGGGCGTGCAGTACCCCGGCGAGCTCGTGCTCCCGGAGAACGAAGTCGCCGGTCGTGGCCGCGCCGCGCGGCGTCGGCTGGAAGTTGATGGCGGTGGCCATTCCCATTGCGGGCGGCAATTCAATTCCATGCATGCGGATCGCAAAGGGGCGCGCAATCGAGAACTGCAGCACGCCGGCATTGAGTCTGCCGGTATGGCCGAGGGAGTTTTCAATGCTTGCCTGCTCAAGTTTGCCGGGCGCTGCCAGGAGTGCACCGCGGGGGGTGGAAGTGGCGTCGAGCGCGGCCCGCACCGTCCGTGCCAGAGTCCTCAGGTCGCCTTTCCCCCAGAAATGAAGAAAGAGCACGCGCGGCTGCTCACCGGCCAGATGATTGTGCAGCGCCGTGGCCTCGATTCCGCCCGCCTGCAACTGCGACAGCGCTGCGTTTACCTCATCCTCCCGCAGGCAGAGGTCGCCGTGGGCGATGGTCTCGCTGCCGGCCTGCTTGAACGCGATCCAGGTGCCCAAGCCGAGCACGGGGTGGATGACGGTAGCGCCACGCTTCACCACCAGGTCGTGCCGTGGCAGCCCGATCTTGAAGACGTCGCCTGCTTGTAGGCTGCCCTTCTGCCCAATGATTTCCTCCACCGCGGCCCATTGGGTCCCGGGATTCTGTTGTACGTCGGACGAGGCGGCCGGCAAGAGCAAGAGGAAAACTGCAAGCAAGCGCAGGTTCATTGTTGGTGCCCTCCGGGAGGTCAGAATTCTAGCGCAGGTTGGCTGGAAGGAGTGGTGCCGAAGCAGGGACTCGAACCCTGACGGGCTTGCGCCCACTGCGCCCTGAACGCAGCGCGTCTGCCAATTCCGCCACTTCGGCCTAAACTCTGCCTGGGGCTCAGCTCGACTGGGAGCTTGCGCCCATCGCGCCGAGCGGGACGCGTCTGCCCATTCCGCTTGGCCGCCACGCCTTTTGGCGGCCCACTTCGGGCGAGACACACCGGCCCGGGGCAGAAACAGACACCTGGCAGAAATTCAGTGTGCCAAGCGGCGCTGCGGCTGTCAAGCCCGCCTGCCCGTAGGCAGCCCAAAGCGAGGGGGCTTGTGCTGTCAGGGAGGTTCTGTTTGGATGGCGGACGCCGAGTACACGAATCTGCTCGCTCCTTGTGGGTGCTACCGGATAGGACAAAAGTCCTATTTACTCGCCCCGCCAGGAGGGGGAGAATGAGCGCGATCGAGCGGGTGCTAGTCACATGGCGGCACGGGGGCAGCGCCACCTCGCATTGGGGATTCTGGCGTGTCTCCTCGCTTTGCCTTCGGCAGCAGCCGCACAAGCCTCCTCCACCACGACAGCCGCACAAGAGTCCGCCGTTCGGACGAAGCTTTCACAAGGCATCGCCGCCAAGGTCAATGCCACTTCCGTCACTTCGCTCGCACATGCCGAGGCACTCGCGAAGGCTTTCAACGGTTACCTGCGCGAACGCACAGGGCACGGTCTCTCGGAGGCCACCGTGCTTCGCCTGGCACAGGCCGAGTGGCTGGCCAGAGTCAAAGGTGAGGGGACAATTCCCGTCAGGCGGCTCGCTTCTCTCGCAACGCAGTCCTTCCTGGCGAAACTCGGCGGGCCGAACGCGACTCCACCCGCCAACACCGTCGGAACCCCGTGGTATGTGATTACGCCGGAAAAAATCAACGCCGCCCGGCTGTTATATAGATGCCATGCACACGGAGTGACCAATTCCAATCTGCCGGAGCAACCGGGGGATCTAGGCCCGAATTCTCCTCATCCATCCGTCCAGCGGGCGTTTCCCCTCGAGGCCTTGATTGCGCTCTACGTTTGTGTGTCCGAGGACCTCGGCTTCACAGTCACCGCAGTCGAGGACGACTGGCGCAAACGACGGGGCAACACCTCGGCGTCGCCCAAAGGAAAACCCTACGGCGACCATGGCTATTTGCTGCGGCGGCCAATCTCAAGGCTCGTAACGGATGAACTCATCAATCGTATTCTTGATCTGACGGGCTGAGGGCAGACTATGCGTCAGCTAGTAAGAGCAGCGCCGCTAGGGATAGCCTTACTGGCTGTCACCTTTCTATACGTGGCGTGCATTCATGTCAGTTGTCGCGAACCCCCGGAGCCCAACCAAAATGTCGGTATTGAAACGACAAACGACACACCGTCCTCTATTGGGCAAGTTGACCTTACCGCTTGTTCTGGCGTATGGAGCAACCTGCCAATACCCACTGACGGAGACGGCAGAGGGAGATCGGCGTTTGATGTCGTCCGACAATTCCAATGTCAGCGCTGTGATGACGTACTTATAGACGAGGTGAGATGCGCCAACGGCACCCGTCCGCCTCTACCTGAGAATCTAGCTGACCCGGCGAGGAGATTGAACGCGTGTACTAACCCCATCCGAAGTTTTGATTGTCGCCCGCCGCAACCTCCACCCAACCTGAGTTGTCAATCGCTCTATGATTCGCTACGCAGAATCAGCCGGTTTGAGAATTCCGTCGAGGATGGTACTTGCAACAGCTACCCCCCTGACTTTTCGTTATTGTCCACGCGGGAATTATTTGTTCGCGATTTTGCAGCCCAGCACGCCACTCACGAGTACGAGGCGGACGTTATGTACGATGGGCTTTTGGGAACTTCGCCACCGGATGGCACGGTGGTGCAAAATCTGGATGCCGACTATTCTTTGGAGTCGCAAGCGGCATATATTATCGGTGGCAGCGCCTACTTTGCCCGCGCCGACAACAATAACAGCACGTTTGTCACTAACGTGTATCGGCAGTTGTTACAGCGCGACCCGGCGCAGTGGGAGCGCGATGCGGCAGTGGAGGAGCTGAACGGTTATTGGCGCTGGGTGTCGCAGCCCTGTCCACCGGAATGCTTCGTAGGGTGTGAGCCTCCACCGGGAGATTGCGGCTGGTGGGAGTGGTACCAGAAGAGCCGGGACGAATTTGCCTGGGAGATTGTCTCCTCCCACGAGTTCCATCAGGCGGGTGCCAAGATGTTGGTTTATGGAAAGCACTTGCGTCGCGACGGCACCGCCACCGAGATCGAAAACCTCGCCTACTATATGGATTCAACCGGCAGAGTGCTGGAGGGCGCAGTTTCTATCTTGCGTTTGGATGAGTTTTATAACAAGTCAATTCAGCCCTGGTAACAATGTCTTTGTTTCGCAGAGGCTATTGCCAAATTCTCATGCGTCTGAGGCGAGGGCGAACTTGTTTTTTGATTGTTCTTGTGCTCCTAGCTACTGCTGTCCTTCGAGGACAGGACAATCCGCCCACGGTTGAGCTTTTTGCGCAGGGTGGGGGCTCTTTTCATAGCAGCGCCAGCCGCATCACATCTGGTTCTTTTCGCGCGACGTCCTCATTTAGCAAGACAGGCCGATTCTTCACGGGTTTCCGCTATCACTTGGCCCCCCGGAATGCTCTGGAGGCCAGTTACTCCTACAGTCCGAGTGACCTGAGGTTTACAATTTCCGATCCTTCCAGTTCGATCACTTTTGACAATCAAAGGTGGGTTCATGACGTCGCCTTCAATTACGTCCGATATTTTTCTTTAGGACAAAGGCAATACTTCCTTACCGGAGGACTGGGATTCACGGAATTCGCCAGTCCATTCGGTGGGCGAATCAAATTCGCCGGAAATTTCGGCGGCGGATTGGACCTGCGCATGAATCGGAGGTTGACCCTCCGTACCGAGTTTAGAGATTTTTTAACCGGTCATCCGAGCTTTGCGGGAAGAACTCTACACAATTTCGTGCCTTCGGTGGGGCTCGTGTTCAGGCTCTGGTAGTTCCTCCTCCATACTTTCATCCGAAAATCCGGCTCTGTTTATTCTGCGGGTGGCATTTGGGGGCTTTGCGTCGCCGCTGCGATTTGCTATAGTGGCCAACACCTTTTCCTGCGCCGGGGGAACGCAGGGGGCGCCGGAACTCGACCATGGCAGCGGGACACGCATCGATCAAGCTCGCCATCGCGGATGACTTCCCGGTTTACCGGCTGGGTTTGCGCAAACTGTTTGAATCCGAGCCGGATATTGCGGTGGTGGGCGAGGCGGGCAACGGCATGGAAACCATCCTGCTGCTCGAACGCTACCAGCCGGACGTGCTCCTGCTCGACCTGAAGATGCCGGTGATGGACGGGCTGGACGTGCTGAGCGAGATCGCCAAGCGCAAGCTGCGCACGCGTGCGGTGCTGATGATGACGAACACCGACCGGGAGAAGGCGGTGCGGGCGGTGCGGCTGGGCGCGCGCGGCATTGTCTTCAAGGATGCCGACCCGAGCCTGCTGCCCAAGTCGGTGCGCAAGGTGCACGCGGGCGAAGTCTGGATCGACAACCCCATCCTCAGCCAGGCGCTCGAGACCCTCATCACCAAGCCCGTCCAGCCGCCCGTGCCGGGCGAGCGGCGCGACAAGCTGAGCAGCCGGGAAATGGAAGTGGTGCGCTGCGTCGCGCTCGGCATGCGCAACAAGGAAGTGGCCGACAAGCTCGGGGTGAGCGAGGCCACGGTGAAGAATCACCTGACCAGCATTTATGGCAAGCTGGGCGTCAGCGACCGCCTGGAATTGATCTTGTACGCCATCCATCATCACCTCGTCCGGCTCTGAACGCTTGTCTCGCCTTCCGCTTTCCTTCGCTCTGCGATTGTGTTTGAATCTTTCCTGCGGCTTCGGAACGCAGCAATGAAGAGCTTCTGGACGGGGCGGGGGCAGCGCCGGGCCTCGCCACAGAACTTTGGCGGGCGGGCGGCGCTCGTCGCCTTCCTCCTCGCCACCGTCTGGCTGGCCTACCGCGCGCATCAGCTCGAGCATTCGCTCAAAGAAAAGATCGAGCGTCCGGGCACGGCCTTGCTGGGCAAACCTGCGCCGGAGTTTTCCCTGCCCGTGCTGGTGGCTGCCGTGCACGGCAGCGAAGGTGTGGCACCGGCGCCGGTGGCGCTGGCCGCGGCCAGGGGGAAAATCGTGTTTGTGAGTTTCTGGGCGAGCTGGTGCCGTCCCTGCGACTACGAGTTGCCGCTGCTCAATCAGTTCTATCTCGCGCAGCGCGAGCGCGGGGTGGAGGTAATTGCCATCAGCACGGACGAAGACCGAACGGCGGCGCTTCGCTATGTGGAGGACAAGCAATTCGCCCTGCCGATGGTCTGGGACGAAGGCGGGCGCGTGGCCGAGCAGTACCAGGTGGAGGCCTTGCCCACGCTGGTGGTCATCGGGCCCGAAGGGTACGTCCGGCAGTACGAGCGCGGGCTGCGGATGGACCTCGAGTCGTGGCTGGACGCCCAGGTGCGCGCCATTTTCCCCAAGGGCCAGCCTCCGGCCGTGCCAGCGTCGAGTGGGAGCTGACCCGTGCCCGCCGCCCTGCGCTTCGAAGAAATCAGCAAGCGCTACGTTTCCTGGCGCGGCGTCCGCCGGACGGCGGTGCAGGCGCTCGACGGCCTGAGCCTGGAAGTCGAGCCCGGCGAAATTTTCGGCTTTCTGGGACCGAACGGCGCCGGCAAGACCACGGCTCTGCATCTGCTAATGGGCTTTATCTTCGCCGAGCGTGGCCGCGGCAGCGTGCTCGAGCTGCCCTTCGGCGACGCACGCGCCCATCGCCGCATCGGCTTCCTGCCGGAGAACCTGGCGTTTTACCGTTTCCTGACGGGCGAGCAGTTGCTGGGCTACTTCGGGCGGTTGAACGATGTGGCGCCGGGCGAGCTCGACCGGCGGATTCCGGAACTGCTCGAGCGCGTGAAGCTGACGGAGGCGGCGCGGCGGCCAGTGGGCAGCTATTCGCGCGGGATGCTGCAGCGGCTGGGCCTGGCGCAGGCGCTGCTCCACGACCCCGAGCTGCTCGTGCTCGACGAGCCCACCTCGGGGCTCGACCCGCTCGGGCGCCGCCTGGTGCGCCAACTGCTGCTCGATCTGAAGGCGCGCGGCAAGACGGTGTTCTTGAGCTCGCACCTGCTGAGCGAGGTGGAGATGGTCTCCGACCGCGTGGGTATCGTTGACCGGGGGCGGCTGCGCGGCATCCGCTCGGTGCAGAGTCTGCTCGAAGCCAGCCAGCGCGTGGAACTGACCGTGCGGGGTGCTTCTCCGGGTCTGCTCGAAGCATTGCAGCAACAAGGGGCCGAGATTACCGCGCACGACCGCATCCACCGCATCGTGGTCGAGCGCGGCCAGCAGCGCGCAGCCATCGAGCGGCTCTGGCAGGAGGGAGGCGAGCTGCTCTCGGTCGTCCCGGCCCGCTCGACCCTGGAAGATTTCTTCGTGCAAGTTGTCGAAGGCGAAACCGAAAATCTCCAAGAATCGCCTACCAGCGTCGAGCCTCCAGGCCCCAGCCTGGAGGAAAGTGCAGGAGAACATGGGCCACAGGGCACCGGACACGGAGAACATTCATGAAGGTTTGGCTGGTGGGGGTGAACACGTTCCGGGCGCTGCGGCACAACCGCGCGGTGCTGGGCCTGATCCTGTTCTTCCTGTTTGTGCTGTTGAGCACGGCGGGCGCCATCTACTTTGGCAACCGGTTGCAGCGGGCGGGCGCGGCCGAGCAGGCCGAGCTCCTGTTCGCGCAAGCGATCGAACGGCTGCTCGGGGTCAATGCGGTCTTCTGCTTCCTGCTCGCGGCCGTGGTAGGCGCCTACGTGCTTCCGAGCGAGATCAAGTCCGGCACGGTCGTGCCGACACTGGGGCG
>Ga0073934_10012409_pt1 | contig 10051 bp, 8 predicted proteins | sample LarsenN4metaG_FD_76834 | JGI IMG/M metagenome (GOLD analysis project Ga0073934, IMG submission 76834) | Hot spring sediment bacterial and archeal communities from British Columbia, Canada, to study Microbial Dark Matter (Phase II) - Larsen... ... | reverse complement strand
GCGATGTGCAGCCGCTCCGCCGCCCGACTGAAACTCAACTCCTCGGCAACGGCGACGAAGTAGCGCAGGTGGCGCAGTTCCATCACAGGGGTGGGGATCGATACGTATTGAATATAGAACGCCCTCGAAATCGGTATTAGACATATACAGGTCCGCTTCGTACCGTGGGATCAGCGGGACTTGCAGGAGGAGAGCGCGGTGCACGACGGTCTGCTGGGCAGTCTCTTTGCCCTCGGGGCAGCGGGCCTCTGGGCAGTGGGGTCGGTGATCTGGGCGCGGCTCAGTCGGGTGATCCCGGCCCTGGAGTTGAATCTGCTCAAGATCAGTCTCGCGCTCGTCTTCTTCGGCCTCGTACTCGGGCTTGGCGGTCTGCCCTGGCCCCAGTTTTCCGGCCCGGGTTTTGGACTGCTGCTTCTGAGCGGCCTTGTGGGGATCGGCCTCGCTGACACCTGCTACATGGTGGCCCTGCGCCAACTGGGAGCCCGGCGGGCGCTACTGCTCAAGACCCTCGATCCGCCCTGTGCGGCGGTGCTCTCGGCGATGTTTCTGGGCGAAACCCTCGGGATCGGTGCCTGGGCCGGGATCGCCCTCACCCTCGCCGGGGTGGCCTGGGTGATCCGCGAGCGCACGGGCACGGGTCAGGCGGCCCCGACCCCGTTCGGTCTGCTGTGCGGATTGCTTGCTGCCCTCGGTCAGGCGGTGGGGGCGGTGCTCACCCGCGCCGCCTTCGTGGCCACCGACATCGATCCGGCCTGGGGGGTGGCGATGCGGCTGACAGGCGGCCTCGCCGTGGTGCTGCTCTGGATGGGGCTGCGCCGGGAGCCGCTCTTTGTCTGGCGGAGCAAGCCCCAGGCACCTGTGTTGTTTGCCCAGGTGGTGGGTGCGGCTTTTCTGGCCACGTTCGTGGGCATCTGGTTGCAGCAGAACGCCCTCAAACTCACTGCGGCGGGCGTTGCCCAGACCCTGAGCGCCACCAGCCCCCTCTTCGTGCTGCCCATCGCCGGTCGTCTCGGGGAGCCCGTCAGTCGGCGGGCGGTCCTGGGCGCGCTCCTCTCGGTGGCCGGGGTCGCGCTGCTTCTGGTTGCCCGCTGAGACCTCCCCCCTGCGCCACACCTGCGATGCGATGGATTTCAGCGTTTTGCAGGAAAGCAGGATCACCCCGGGGAGCGAAGGGAAGCCTTGCACTTCTATGACACTCTGGATGCAACGTGCGGGTAATTACGCACAGGAAACGACCGTATTGATTTGACGATCATTACAGGAGAAGCTTCATGGCTGGCAGCATTCTTGAACTGCTGAAGCGCGATCACGTGCGGGCGCTTGAGCTGATGAAAGAAATCGAATCGGCCAAGTCCGTCGAAGAAGGCTCGCTCGCCTTCGATCGTCTGTCCAAGCTGTTGACCGCGCACACTGCTGCCGAGGTCGATATCTTCTACCCGGCCATCCAGACCGAGGAGAACGAACTGCAGGTAGAGCAAGCCTACGACGTGCACGACGGCGTCGCCGAGATGCTCGACACCATGCAGCAGATGAACTTCGAATCGACCGAGTTCAAGGCGATGCTGCATCAGCTGCGCGATGCGTTTGTCGCCCACTCCCAGGAAGAAGAAGATCAGATGTTCGCCACCGCCCGTCAGATCTTCTCGGAGGAAGAACTGATCGCCCTCGGTGCCGAAAGCCAGATGGTCAAAGACGACGAGATGGACGCCGTCTCGACGGAGCAGTACTAAAGCTCTCAGAGTGCAGAAAAAAGCGGGCAACCTGCCCGCTTTTCTGTTTGGGAGGGCGGAGGCAGCTCTACTGGTACTCGGTGTAGAAGCTTTCTGAGTAATCGATACCTTTACTCAGATAGTAGACAGAATCGCTCGGGCGCTCGGCCTGACTACCCAGACGCATTCGGCGTAATATATGATGCAGCCGTGCTCCGTGAACAAATGTCCGACACCCCCACCACCGACGTTCGCGCCCGCGTCCACACGCTGCGGGAGCTGTTGCAGCGCTGGGGCTACGCCTACTACGTGCTCGATCGGCCTGAGGTGTCCGACGCGGTCTACGACCAGCACTACCGGGAGTTGCTCGAACTTGAGGCGCGCCACCCCGAACTCGTCACCCCCGACTCGCCCACCCAGCGCGTCGGTGCGGAGCCTGCCAGGAGTTTCGTCACCGTCGCCCACCGGGTGCCGATGTACTCGCTCGACAACGTCTTCGGGTACGACGAACTGCAGAAGTGGGGCGAACGGCTCAACCGGGCGGTGGGCGACGGCCTCGAATTCGTCTGTGAACTGAAGATCGACGGCTCGGCCACGGCGCTCAGCTACCTCGACGGCGTGCTGAGCCGGGGGGCCACCCGCGGCGACGGGGTCGAAGGGGAGGAGATCACCCAGAATCTGCGCACGATCCGCACGATTCCCCTGCGGCTGCAAGGGGAGGTGCCACCGGTGCTCGAAGTGCGCGGCGAAGCCTTTTTGCCCCGCGACGAGTTCGAGCGCATCAACCGCGAGCGCGAGGCGATTGGCGAGAAGCCCTTCGCCAACCCGCGCAACGCCTGCGCCGGAACACTCAGGCAACTCGATTCGCAGGTGGTCGCTTCCCGCCGCCTCGGCTTCTTTGCCTACACGGTGCATTTCTCCCAGGCGACCAGCCAGTGGGAGGCCCTCCAACTGCTCGAAAAGATCGGCTTTCGCGTCAATCCCCACCGAGCGCTCTGCCGCAACCTGGAGGAGGTGCACGAGTTCTGCGTGCAGTGGGCGACGGCGCGGCACAACCTGCCCTACGACACCGACGGCGTCGTGATCAAGGTCAATGCCTTCGCTGCCCAGGCCGAACTGGGCTTCACCGCCAAGGCTCCACGCTGGGCGGTCGCCTTCAAGTATCCGCCGGAGGAAGTGGCCACCCACGTGCTCAATATCACTGTGCAGGTCGGCCGTACCGGGACGCTCACGCCGGTAGCCGAACTGGAGCCGGTGGCGGTCTCCGGCACGACGGTGAGCCGGGTGACGCTGCACAATCAAGACCGGGTTGCGAGTCTCGACGTGCGCGTCGGCGACACGGTGGTGGTGCGCAAGGCCGGTGAGATCATTCCCGAAGTCGTGCAGGTGCTCTACGCAGCGCGACCGGAAGGAACCGAACCCTATCGCTTTCCGGAGCGCTGCCCCGAGTGCGACACGCCGGTGGTGCGTTCGCCGGGCGAAGCGGCCACCCGCTGCCCCAACCCCGACTGTCCGGCGGCGATCCGGGGACGCCTCGCCCACTGGTGCAGCGCCCTGGAGATCGACGGCATCGGCGACAAGCTCATCGCCCAACTGGTCGGTTCTGGTGCGGTGCGCTCGGTGGCCGACCTCTACACCCTCGATGCTGAGAAACTGGCCGGATTCGAGCGCATGGGCAAGCGCTCGGCTGCCAAGATTGTCGAGCAACTGGTGGCAAGCCGCAGCCGTCCCTGGAGCCGGGTGCTCTTCGGCCTCGGCATCCGCCACGTCGGTGCCCGCGTCTCCGCCGAACTGGCCCGCGCCTTCCCGAGTGCCGAGGCGCTGATGGCCGCCGACGCCGAGCGGATCCGCTCGCTCTACGGCTTCGGCGACGAGCTGGCCGAGGCCGTCGTCGAATGGTTCGCCGATCCCGAGCACAGACACCTCGTCGAGCGCCTGGAGACGTATGGCTTCGGTCTCGCCGAGGCCACTCCGCTGGTGAGAAGCGACGTGCTCGCGGGCAAGACCTTCGTGATCACCGGCACACTCCCCACTCTGAGCCGCGAGGAGTGCACCGCCTACATCGAGGCCCACGGCGGCAAAGTGACCAGTTCCGTCACTGGCCGCACCAGCTTTCTGGTAGCGGGCGAAAAGGCGGGCTCGAAGCTCACGAAGGCCCAGGAACTCGGGGTGCCTGTCCTTGATGAACAGCAGTTGCGGGCGATGGTCGGCGAGGGCTGAGGGGGTGAGAGGTCCATCGGACCAGTGCCTCTCAACTCCGTTCTCACACAGCCTAAGCTTGAATTAAGCTTTTCAGGCGGCAAGCGGATGACGGGCACACTGAAGCTGAATGCTCCTGGCATCGCGCATGACCAACCCGACCCTCCAGAAGTGGCTGCCGCAGATCGGCGGCGCCGTCGTGCTGTTCTTTCTGGCTCTGACCCTCAATCCGTTTCGCTTCGTCGGAAACGGTGAGAATCTGGTTGTCTTCTCCTGGTTCGGGGGCATCCAGCGCCAGCCCCTCGAACCCGGAGCGCACTTAGTCCTGCCGGTGATCTCCGAGACGGTCAGCTTCGACGTCAAGACGCAAGCACTTACCTGGAAGGATAACGCCGAGGACGCTTACGGGCCGCGGATTCGGGCGCTCACCAAAGACGGCCAGGAGATCGGTGCCGAGGTGACGATGCAGTTCGTGGTCTCAGACCCGCCCAAGGTCTACGAAACCCTGGGCACCGACTACCTCGACCGCATCGCCCCGATCGTGCGCTCGGTGATCTCGTCGGAGGCCAGTGGATTTTCCGCACAGGATCTCTACTCGACGAAGCGGCCGGTGCTCCAGGGGCAGACCCGCGAACGGGTGGCCGCCGAACTCGGCCAGTACGGGATCACTGTCACCGACCTGCTGTTGCGCGATGTCGGCTTCGACCGGGACTTCGTCGCCGCTATCGAAGCGAAGACGATCGCCGAGAACCAGCTTGCCAAGAAAGCCTACGAGATCGACCAGGCCGCCCAGGAGGCGAAGGCCAACATCGCCGCCGCCGAGGCCGAGGCCGGTCGCCTCGCCGCCAAGGCCGACGCCCTCACCAAGAATCCCCAGTACCTGCGGGTGGTGAAGTCTTCGGTCCTGGGCGAAACCCTCGAAACCCTTGTGAGCCGCTAGACCCATGACCACCGCTGCTGACCGCCAGTTGCCGCTGCGCCTCTTTGCAGGCGGACTGTTGATTCTGGGCTTCGTTGCCCTCTTGATGCTGCTCTTTCACCCGTTCCTCTACGTCACCCAGCCGGGCAACGCCACGGTGATGTTCAACCTCTTTTCAGGCATCGAGAAGGGGCGCATCGAGCGGCCTGGGGTGACCTTCGTGATGCCCTTCGTCGATTCGCCGATCAGCTACAACGTGCGCACCCGGGTCTGGCAGTTCACCGACGGCCAGGTGCCCAACCAGGCGGGTTCTTCCGTCGCCGTCAACACCCGCGACGGCCAGGCCTTTACCACCGATGTCTTCATCGCCCTCAAGCCGAACGTCGCCGCCCTCGACGAACTGCACGCCCGCATCGGCCAGCAGTACATGACGACGGTGGTCGTGCCGACGGTGCGCTCGAAGGTCCGCGACATCGCCGCCGAGTTCAGTTCGACCGACTTCTACAACAAAAGAAGCCGCGAGGAGATCGAGCAGAAGATGAGCGCGCTCATCGCAAGCGAGATGCCCACGATCAAAGTGCAGGGCAAGGACGTGCCGCTCATCGAAGTGGAAGGGGTGTTCCTGGGCACCGCCCAGTTCCCGGAAGGGCTGAAGCTCTCCCTCGAACAGAAGCAGGTGGCCTCGATCACCGCCCAGACAGCGGCGGTCAAAGCCCAGATCCAGCAGAAGGAGACCACCCGCCGCCTCATCCTCGCCGCGGCCAACCGCCGGGCCATCGAACTGCAGGGCCAGGCGGCGGCGCGCAACGCCCAGCTTGCCGATCTGCTCTTCTTCGAAAAGCTCTCCGAGCGGATCGAGGCGGCGCGCAGCAAGGGCGAGGCGATACCCCTGCGGGTGGTGCGCGTCGAGGGCGGCGAGAAGTCGACCGTGTTCCTGAACGTCGATCCGCAGCGGGCAGCAGCGGCGGCCCCCTAGCCGGGCCTGGAAACTGCGATATTGCTCATGCATATCGCGTGTCACGGTGGGACCGATACCGCCCGTCCTGACCGGAGAGGCAGAGCAATTCGACGGTACAGGAGTGCAGGGCATTGCAATAGAAGAATGTATTTTTGCGGATAGATCGGTAAACTCTTTTTCCGGGTTTTTACGCTCTTTTCCCCCATAGCAGGGAGGGAAGGCTGAGAAGTGGGCGTGGTACGGTACTGCCGGAGGAGGATTGTGATGCCGCTTTCTACCGCTCTCGAGGCCTGGAAGGAACTGCTCGGCTCAGAGAACGTCATACTCGATCCGCGCAGATTGGGCGAGGCCGAGACGGCGACGTTCGCCACCGACCAGCGCATCCCGGCAATCTTGCGCCCGGCCAATCGTGCCGAGGTCCAGGATTGCCTGCGCATCGCCGATCGCTCGGGGATCGCCGTCTACCCGGTCAGTTCCGGGCGCAACTGGGGCTACGGTTCACGGGTACCCGTGCGCGACGGCTGCGCGCTCCTCGACCTTGGGCGCCTCGACCGGATCGTCGACTTCGACGATCGGCTCGGGTACGTCACCGTCGAAGCGGGGGTGACCCAGGCACAACTGTACGAGTTTTTGCAACGGCAGGGTGGCCGCTGGTGGATGGATGCCACCGGGTCGAGCCCACACACCAGTCTCATCGGCAACACGGTCGAACGCGGCTTCGGCCATACCCCCTACGGCGATCACTTCGCCCATGTCGCCGCCCTGGAAGTGGTGCTGCCGGGTGGTGCGTGCATCCACACCGGCTTCGGGCGCTTCCCGGGGGCGCAGGCGGCGCCGGTCTACCGCTGGGGGGTCGGGCCGTCTCTCGACGGCCTCTTCAGCCAGTCGAACTTTGGTGTCGTCACCCAGATGACCCTCTGGCTGATGCCCGCGCCCGAGTATTTTCAAGCATTCTTCTTCGGAGCTGAACAACCCGAGGCGCTCGGGTCGATCGTCGATGCCCTGCGCCCTCTGCGCCAGAACGGTACGCTGAAGAGCGCGATTCATCTGGGCAACGGCTACAAGGTACTCTCCTCGCTGCGGCAGTACCCCTGGGAGGAGATGGCGGGCCGCACACCGCTCAGTGAAGCGGTGCTCGCTGCCTTTGGCAGAGCCTGGGACTTCGGTGCCTGGAGCGGATCGGGGGGACTCTACGGCACCCGTGCTCAGGTGGCCGAGGCCCGACGGCTGCTGCGCACTGCCCTGGCCGGTCGGGTGAAGAGCCTCAAGTTTGTCGACGATCGGGCGATTGCGATCGGCGAGCGCTTCTCCGGCCTCTACCAGCGCCTCACCGGCACCAACCTCACCGAACTCTTGAAGCTGCTGAAGCCCGTCTACAACCTGATGAAGGGCATTCCTTCCGATGCGGCTCTGGCGAGCACCTACTGGCGCAAGACCGGGCCGGTGCCTGCCGAGATGCACCCCGATCGCGACGGCTGCGGGTTGCTCTGGTGCGCGCCGGTGGTTCCCCTCGACGGCAAACACGCCCTCACCGTCGACCGGATCGTGCGTGCGAGCTTCGCCGCGCACCCCTTCGAGCCGATGATCTCGATGACGCTGATGAGCGAACGGGCGATCAGCGTCATCGTGACGATCGCCTACGACCGCGCAGTCCCCGGCGAAGACGAGCGTGCCCTCGCCTGCTACCGGCACCTGAGCGGGAACCTGGCGGCGGCGGGCTACCACCCGTACCGTCTGGGTATCCAGGCGCAGCCGCTCGCCGGCTCCGAGCCCGAGTATGAGCAACTGGTGGCAGCACTCAAGGGAGCGCTCGACCCGAACCACATCCTCGCCCCGGGACGCTACGACGGCTCCAACCGCGAACCCGTCTCCGGAGTGAGCGAAGTCTCTTGATCCCGAAAGACGCGCACCCGCCAGCCCGGATCCGACAATACTTTCAGCGATGGAAGTGCTGCAGTGATCTTCGATTGGGTGGTGCAGACGGTGAAGACGCTCGGCTACGCGGGCGTTGCTGTGCTGATGTTTCTGGAGAACCTGCTGCCGCCGATTCCCTCGGAACTGATCATGCCCCTGGCCGGTTCCGTCGCCCGGCAGGGCGAACTCGTATTGCTCGGGGCCATCGTTGCGGGTGGTCTCGGTTCGCTCGTCGGCACCTGCTTCTGGTACTACCTGGGGATGCGCCTTGGCAAAGAGCGTCTGGAGGAGTTTGCCAGTTGCCACGGCCGCTGGTTCGGCCTTTCGGTCGGCAGCATCGAGCGAGCCGACGGCTGGCTGAAGCGCCACGGTGACTGGGCGATCGTCATCGGTCGACTGATCCCGGGCATTCGCACCTGGATCAGCCTGCCCGCCGGTCTTGCCGGGATGCCTTTCTGGAAGTTCCTGGGCCTGACGGCGGTTGGCACCCTGGCCTGGACGGCGCTGCTCGCCTGGGCGGGCTGGCTACTCGGGGCGAACTTCCAGCAGGTCAGCGAGTGGCTCGGCCCGGTCGCCAACGTCGTGATCGGCGGCCTGGTGCTTGTCTGGCTGGTAGGCATCGTGCGGCAGTGGCAGCAGCCGCGCACCCCCCAGAAAAAGTGATCCCTCGTTACTGCGGGTGAGAGTTGCCAGAGAGCGATTCGACTTCTGGTTCTGGGAATGCCAGTTGTTCCAGCAGGCGTTTGGTGATCGGCCGCTTGGCCCCTGGGATGCGCAGGGAGTGGATCTGGGCTTGCACAGCGGGAGAGTTGAGGGCCGAGGCGAGGTGTTCTGCCGCTGTGAACGTTGCGCAGGGCAGATAGTAGCTGGTGTCGTCGAGCAGGGTCGGCTGGTCGTCGTGTGGAGTCACCACCCGGAAGCGCGGCTCGGGGTGCAGACCGGAGACGCAGACTTTGTAGGGAGTAAAGGCGTAGTCGCCGACGCCGAACATGGCGAAGGGTGGGCGGTTGGCGTAGACCGACGAGCGGCGGGCAGCAAAGGCGTCGGCGTGCCGGTTCAGGTACGCCCACAGGCGAGGTGCGTCGGTGGCAAGTTGGCGGGTGTCGTCGCCGAGGCGGCGCTGGGTGAGGAGCACCCGACGGGTGGGCGGTCGACCGTGGAAGAGATCGCTGGCCTTGAGTAGCGGGTAGAGATGGCTTTCTTCGACCGCCACCGACTCGCCCCTGCGGTTGGCGAAGCCCCCTCCGGCCACCGGGATCAACTCCATGAGCGCCGCCGCATCGTGCTTGATCCCCTGCCGCCAGCCCCGACCGGAAGCAATGGCTGACGGCTCTGCGATCCACTGCACCCGCTCCCCGGCGCCCGGCCCATCGTGGATGAGGAGCGGAATCTCCCGGCGCACCCTCCCCTGACCTACCGGCAGGTAGAAGAGGCAGGCGGCCACGGAGGCTTTGAAGTACTGGCGGGCGTCGATGGGCCAGACCCGCGCACCCTCAACGGCGATCCCCTCACGGGCACAGTAGGCGAGCACGCTGCGCACCACCGAAAACTTGCACAGCATCGCGACGGTCGGCGTCTGGTCGGCCAGTTCGCGCAGGATCTTGAGCACGACGGCCTCGGCGAAGTCGAAGTTGGCGCTGCCGGTCACCGCCGCGAGCCCACGCAGGCGGTGGGGGTTGTCCTTCTGAGGTGTCGCCGCGCCCAGGCGGCCGAGGGCGGCGCTGGTCACCCAGGGAGGATTGCCGAGGACGAGCAGCGGGCCGTCGCTCTGCCAGTGCAGATCCCGGGCGAGATCGAGGGCAAACAGGTCGGCACTGTGGACCGTGGCCAGGGGACCAAGGCGCCGGCGAGCGGCGTCGCAGTGGTGAGCCTGCAGTTCGACGGCCTGCAGTTCCAGGGGGCCTGCCCAGCGCTCCAGCACGCCGAGCAGGAAGTTTCCCTGGCCGCAGGTGGGCTCCAGGATGCGCCGCCAGGGACCACCCACCGAGCGCAGGCAATCGAGCACTGCGGCGACCAGCGCAGGGGGGGTCTGGAAGTCGCCGAAGCGGTCGGTGCTCACCGGTGGGGCCTCAGGTGCCCGGCAGGTTGCGCAGGCGCTCGCTCTGGTGGGAGCGGTCGGCGAGGGCGTGCAGGAGCGGGCCGTGGGTGGTGAATTCGACGATGCTCACCGACCCGACCGGGGCGCCGAGCCGGTAGCGGAAGCGGCCGACGTCGATCCCGAGCAGGGCACACAGGGCGATGCGGATCGTCGCCTTGTGCGAGACGATGAGCACGTTGCCGTCCGGGTAGGCCTTGCGGATCTCCTCGATGACCGGCAGCACGCGGTGGGCGATGGCCACGGCGCGCTCGCCG
>Ga0073934_10012408_pt1 | contig 10051 bp, 8 predicted proteins | sample LarsenN4metaG_FD_76834 | JGI IMG/M metagenome (GOLD analysis project Ga0073934, IMG submission 76834) | Hot spring sediment bacterial and archeal communities from British Columbia, Canada, to study Microbial Dark Matter (Phase II) - Larsen... ... | reverse complement strand
TCCGCCGCGACGATATAGAATGCCAGCACCGGCAACACCGCGCCGTTCATCGTCATCGATACCGACATCCGATCGAGCGGGATCCGGTCGAACAGGATCTTCATGTCGAGGATCGAATCGACCGCGACCCCCGCCTTGCCGACATCGCCCACCACGCGCGGATGGTCCGAGTCGTACCCCCGGTGCGTGGCCAGGTCGAACGCGATCGAGAGGCCTTTCTGGCCCGCGGCGAGGTTGCGACGATAAAAGGCGTTCGATTCCTCCGCAGTCGAGAACCCGGCGTACTGCCGCACCGTCCAGGGACGCTGGACGTACATCGAGGCGTACGGACCCCGCAGGAAGGGGGGGATGCCGGACAGATAGGCCGGAATCTCGAGCCCGGCCGTGTCGGATTCCGTGTACAGCGGCCGCACGTCGATCTGCTCCATCGTGCGCCAGACCCGGTTTCCCGGATCGGTCCCGGTCGCCGCGCGGAACGCAGACGACCATTCCGCGAGCGAAGGCGCGGAGGAAGGGGCGTACGGGATCTTGGTGAAATCGGGGTTCATGAGCGGATTCCGGCTTGGGTTTGCAGTTGGGTGAGGAGGGCCAGCGCGTCGGCGCGCACGTGGATGAAGTCATCCACGCCGGCCGCGCGGAATGCGTCGGCGTGCTCGGCCGGAAGCCCGGCCAGAATGACTCCGACCTTCGGTGCCCGGGACTTGATGCCGGCGGCGATGGCGGGCACGAGGTCGGGATAGGTTTCGTCGGTGGAACAGATCACGCAGACCGGCGCCCCGCAGGAGACTGCGGCTTCGACCGCCTCGTCGGTCGTCGCCAGGGGTGCGCCGGGATCGACCGCGAACCCTCCGACTTCGAGGAACCCCGTGCAAAAATCGGCCCGCACCTTGTGCTGCCGCAGCGGCCCCATGCAGAGGAGCCGGATGCGGGGAGCGGCCCCGGTCTTCGCCCGATGGGCGTCGGCCGCGGCACGCAACGCCTCGAACGGCTCCGCCGCGCGGTGGATGCGCAGCGGCTCGATGCGTGGCGCGGGTCCATCCCCCGAGCGGAGCGTGCGGGTGATCTCGCCGAGGGTGGCCCCGGCCCGAGCGGCTTCGATGGCGGCTTCCAGCAGATTGTGCGGCGCGGAGTCGAGCATCTCCGCAAGGCGGCGCAGGATCAGCGTGTTCCGCTCGTTCTGCAACGAGACGCGGTGCGACTGGATCCGCTGTGCCTGGGCCCGGTGGAGGGCGACCAGGTCCGGCCCGCGCGGATCGAGCGGTTTCTCGCTCGGGTTCGCGTAAACGTTGGTGCCGATCAACGATTCGCGCCGGTGTGCGAGCTCCTTGGCGCGCGCCGCGGCGGTGGTCGCGATCTCCTTCTGGATCGAGCCAGACGCGAGGGCGAGTCCGAGTCCGCCCGCCGCCTCGATGCCTTGGAACTGTGCCCAGGTCTTGGAGGCGAGTTGGTCGGTGAGTTTCTCCACGAAGTACGAGCCCCCGGCCGGGTCGATCACCCGATGGAAATGGCTCTCTTCCTTCAGCAGGATCTGGGTGTTGCGAGCGATGCGGCGCGAGAATTCGTCGGGGCTTCGGAACGCTTCGTCGAACGGGGCCACATGCAGGCTGTCGCAGCCCCCGGCGACCCCTGCGAACGCTTCCGTGGTCGCCCGCAGCAGGTTGACGTAAGGGTCGCACGCGGTCATGGCGTAGCGGGAGGTGCGCACGTGCAGGTTCATGCGCTGCGCATCCGCCGATCCGCCGAACGCCTCGACGATCCGCGCCCAGAGCGCACGCGCCGCCCGGAACTTGGCGATCTCCATGAAGAACTTCGTGCCCGAGGAGAGCGAGAACCGGATACGCGGCGCGACACGATCGGGGTGCAGGCCGCGGGCCGACATCTCCCGCAGATACTCGGCGCCTGCCGCCAGCGCGGCCGCCAGTTCCTGCACCGCATTGCCGCCGCTCTCGTGGAACGCGCGGCTGTGCACGCAGATCGTCTGCAGCCCGGGCGCGTGTTTCGAGGCCCAGGTCGTCAGGTGCGCCATCTCCCGATACGCGCCGTCGAGCGAGTGGGGGAGCGTGCCTTCGTGCGAGAGGACGCCGAGCGGATCCATCTCGATGCAGCCCCGGAGTTTCCCGGGATCGCGCCCGCGCTCCCGCATCCAGGCCACGAGCAGTGCCGCGAACGGCAGCGCGGAGGAGCCGGTCCGGACAAACAGAGGGACGTTCTCCACGTCGATCCCGTCGAGTGCCCGGGCCAGATCCTCGGTCGTGGCGATGGAAACGCCGCCGAACCCGACGTCGCCCACCGGCGCCATATCGGGATCCAGCCCCGCCCGGGTGGCCTTATCGAGGTAGAAATTGATCGCCGTCAACCCGCGGTCCAGCCCGGTGCGGGCGGCCGCGTTGAACTCCCGCGGGTTCCCCAGCACGAGCTCCTGACAGATCTCCCAGCCGTCGGTCGTCTGCCCTTCGGGCCGGCTCCCGCGGGCGAACGGTGCGAATCCGGGCAGGGACCCGGCCAGCGCCAGACCCTCGCGGTCGGTCGCGGTGTAGAGGGGCTGGAGATCGATCCCCTCGGGCGTGCGGGTCACCAGCCGTTTCTCGAACGGTGCGCCTTTCAGTTCCGCCTCCGCAAGGGCGCGCCACTCGGCCGGGGTCGGGATCGGGAAGAGCTCGGAGAGAGGAGGGGTCATGGTGGTGGGAAGCGTCGGGTGTCGTTCGAGTTCGCGTGGAATGTCATCTATTAGAGACTCTGATACAAGAAAAAAAGGGGGGACAGTGGTGTCCAAAATTAGTGGGAGTTATCACTTCGGGCAAGCCTGGCATCACCGTTCGCTCCCCGCTCCTCTGGGCCCGTCGGGGCCCGGCTTCTCGCGACGATCCTGGATGCCTGGAACTCCCTTCCGAGGCGGCCTTCCCTGGCGACCGCAGCGTCGGGGGACGGCGGGGGAGGCCAGCGAAGGCCATCCGGAGAGGGGTGGATGAAGAGGTCGGCGCCTACCTGCGGCGGTGGTGCCAGAGGTCGAGGAGGGCGTCCAGCATCGCTACCTGGGCGGCGCTGCGGCTCTCGATGGCGGCCTCCGAGGGAGTTTCCAAAGTGAACGTCCGGTCGGCCCGCTCGAAGTGCAACCAGACCGCCTCGGGATAGCCGATCGAGCGAAACAGGGCCGGGCGGACGCGACGGGAGATCAGGCCCGGACGGTTAGGGCGGCGTCCGTCGATGATGCGGCGGGGGTCCGGGGAGAGATGCGGGCGCGCGGCGCGGAGGAGTTCGGGTCCCCAGAGCGGTTCGCGACGGATCGGCTCGTAGATATAGACGCCCTGGGCATCGTAGTCTTCGTGGAGACAGGCCGCGACGCGGAAGCGCATCGCGGCGGTGTGCTGGCGCAGTCCGCGAACAACCGGGTGGCGCGAGCCGTGCCAGCACCGGTTCAGGTCGTTGCCGGCGGCGTCGGAGCGCCGGTTGTGCACCAGGCCCCACGGATTCAGGCAGGGGAGCATCAGCAAGGGCAGATCCCGCAGCCCTTTCCCGTGCCGCTCCGCCCACGCGATCAATCCCTCGGTCGAACCCGGTTCGTCCCCGTGGATTCCGGCGGAGAGATAGATACCGCCCTCGGCCTGGAGCGCGGGGGTTTCGATGCGGAGCACCGGGTACCCGTCGGCGCGCGCGATCGCGGCGATGCGCAGTCGGGCGGTGCGCGCCAGTCGCTGCCAGCGCGCGGCGAGGTGGGGGTAGTCGTGCGCGCGGTGCATGGTCAGGCTTCCGCGCGCAGCCGTTCCAGCAGGCGGGCATGGATGTTGTCGAACCCGCCGTTGCTGAAGATCACCACCGTGTCTCCTTCCCCCGCGAGGAGGGCCACCCGTTCCAGGATCGATTCGGTGTCGGGTTCGTAGAAGGCCGGTTTCCCCGCGGCCCGGATCGCTTCGACCACCGCCTCGGGATTGAGCCGCTCCCCCTCCGGGATCTGCTCGAGCCGTGCGACGCGCGCGAGTACGACGCCGTCGGCGCCCGCGAATGCTTCGGGGAGCGCGTGTTGGAACACCGCGCGGCGGGTGGTATTCGAGCGGGGTTCGAACACGGCCCAGAGCTTTCCGTCGGGATACTGGTGCCGGAGCCCGGCGAGCGTGTGCGCGATCGCGGTCGGGTGATGCCCGAAATCATCGATCACCCGGATCCCGCGGGCGTGCCCGCGCACCTCCTGGCGCCGGCGCACCCCGCGGAACGAAGCGACCGCCGCGCGGATGGTGTCGGACGGCACGCCGTAGAAGCGGGCGGCGCAGATCGCCATGGCGGCGTTCCGGATGTTGAACTCTCCGGGCAGCGCGATTTCGAATGCGGTCCCCGAGAGCTCGAACGAGGCGCCGCGCGGGGTTGTGCGGGCGTGTTTGATCACGTTGGCGGCGTTCGGGCTGAACCCGACCTCCACGATGGGTGCCGGGCAGTTGCGAGCGACCTCCACACAGTTGGGGTCATCGGCGTTCAGGAGCACCATCCCGTTGGAAGGGACGATATGCAGCAGCCGACGGAAGCTCGTCAGGATTTCCTCGAGATTCTTGAAGATGTCGGCGTGATCGAACTCAATGTTGTTCACGATCACCAGCTCCGGCAGGTAATGCAGGAACTTCGAGCGTTTGTCGAAGAACGCGGTGTCGTATTCGTCCCCTTCGATCACGAAGTGGCGCGAGTCGTTGAGCAGTGCTCCTTGGCCGAGATCGTGCGGGATCCCGCCGATCATGAACGACGGATCGAGACCGCCTTCGCGCAGGATATGCGCGAGCAGCGAGGAGGTGGTGGTCTTGCCGTGCGTGCCGGTCACCACCAGGTTGTGGCGCCCGCGCAGGAAGAACTGTTTGAGCGCTTCGGGCAGCGAGACATACCACAGCTTCCGGTCGAGCACCGCTTCGACCTCCGGATTGCCCCGCTTCATCGCGTTACCGATCACCACGAGCTCGGCGTCGGCGGGGATGTTGGCCGGGTCGAACGGATGCCGGATGGCGATGCCCCGGGAGGCGAGGAAATCGGACATCGGCGGATAGACGTTCTCGTCGGAGCCCGTGACCCGCCAGCCGCGGGCGTGCAGCGCCGCCGCGACGGAGCCCATGGCGGTGCCGCAGATGCCGAGGAAATGGATGGAACGGATTTCGGAGCTCATGGTCGGAAACGGTGTAGGGGCTGGGGCAGCGATTGGCGATCAGAACCCGCCGAGCGCTTCGCCCATCCGGGCATACAACTCGATACGGTCCGCCGTAGCCTCCAGCAGATCCTCCGCGAGCCGCACCCGGCCCGGCTCGAACAGCGTCGCCATCGCGGAACCGCCGAAGAGGAACGTCCCCATCTCGCTCCCCTTCGCGACCGGGACGCCCGGCGCGTAGGTGGTCCGGATGGTGCCGACGCAGGTCGCGCCGATCAGCACGACCGTCACGCGTCCGGCCTCTCCCGCATCGATCCCGAGCACCGCCCGCCGGTTCTCGAACAGGATCGACGGACGCCGCGCGAGCGCGATGGGGCTTACCGAAAAGAGCGGACCCGGGAGGTGGCTCGGGGCATCCGGGAGCCCGGCCACCGGAAAATGAAAGCGGTGATAGTCGATCGGGCAGAGCCGCGAGAGCACGAGAGCGCCTTCCGCGTAGCGCTTTGCCAGACCGGCATCGCCCAACAGGCGCGCGAGGTCGAACGGGTGGCCCTTCACGAAAAAGCCGTTCGCATCCGCCGCCCGCGCGAACCCGAGATGCCGTCCGTCGGCGGGGAACACCGCGGGACTGTCCGCGATCGGTCGTGCCCCCGGCCGCAGGTGGCGCGCGAAGAAGGCGTTGAATGAGGCGAACGATTCCGGCGGGTTCGCGAATTCCGAGGGGTCCAGCCCGTACTGTCGGAGGAACGGGCCGATCCGCTGCGCGCTCTCCGGCGCATCCATCCGGCGGCCGTACCATTTCGAGAAGAAAGCGCGCCGCGCGAACGCATGGAGCGGTAGGGTTCCGAGCGGGTTTTCGTACAGGAACCGGAGCCATGCTTCGCCGTAGACCGGTTCCGTTTCGGTCCGGCCCGTGGCGCGGTTTCGGAAGCGGACAGGGGTGCTCATGGCGTGGTGAGGGAGTCGAGGATGGCGCCGCATGCGAACAGCGCTCCTACGACGGCGTTGGAGTGGAAGAAGGCGGTGTTCACGCGCCCGGTGTCGGGTGCGGCGGGATCGAGTCCGCGGACGATCCGGTGTTCGTACGCCAGCGCCACGGCCATCCCGACCAGCGCCACCGGGTACCAGCGGGTCAGCCCGGCTACGGGAGCGAACGCGCAGAACCCGACGAATGCGAGCAGGTGAAGCAGTCGGGCCAGCCGGAAGGAGCGCGCGGCCCCGAGCTTGACCGGGATGGAATGGAGTCCGGCCTGGCGGTCGAACGCCTGGTCCTGCGTCGCGTAGATCAGGTCGAACCCGGCCACCCAGAGCAGCACCCCGAGGCAGAGCGGGAACGCGGCCGGGTCGAGCCGGCCGGTCGCCGCGATCCACGCCGCTGCGGGCGAGGCCGAGAGCGCGAGGCCGAGAAAAAAGTGGGAGGTGTGCGTGAACCGTTTCGTGAGCGAATAGAACCCGATGAGAAACAGCGCCACCGGACTTAGCCAGAGACAGGTCCGGTTGATCGCTGCGGCCACCACCACGAACGCGATCGCCGACCCGATGCACACCACCCATGCGAGCGGCTTGGTGACCAGGCGGTGACGCCCTTCGGTCCGCGGATTGCGCCGGTCGATCTCCCAATCGACCAACCGGTTGAACGCCATCGCGGCGGTGCGGGCCGCGACCATGGCGGCGAGCACGAGCGCGAACAGCCGGAAGCCCGGCCATCCACCGGACGCCACGAACAGTGCGCCGAGCGCGAACGGCAGCGCGAAAAGCGTGTGCGAAAACCGGATGAACGTGAGCAGGCGTCCTGCCGCCGACCCCGGGGCGTCGCCGCTCACCGTTCCGGGGCCCCGTTCTCGCGGCGCTCGCCGAACAGTTCGGTCAGGCTGTCATCGACCCGGATATCGACCAATCGCCAGGCGTCACCCGATTTGTAGTAGTAGAACCGCCAGCGGAGCGGGAACCATTCGCCGAGCGAGATGCACGTGATCCGCGAGAGCCGGCTGCCGATCGATTGAAGCGCGACCACTTCATGGCCTTTGATCGCGCCGAACAACCGGATCGCCTCGCGTGTTTTGGTTTTGAGATCGTCCACCTCCTGTTTCTTGCCGCCGATCGGCGAATCCCGGACGAGGAGTTCGTACGCCCGGTCGATCTCGCCCCGGCCGAGCAGGTCGTAGAACTCGGTGAGCAAAACCCGCAAACCCTCGTCGATGGCCGGTGACCCGGCCGGCAGCGTGGCGTTCGCCGCCGGGCTCGGCGACGGGGAGGGGGACGGCGAGGGCGATGGGGATGCTTTCGCAGCGGCTTCCTCCGGGGCCTTCGATCCCGGCTTGAACGTGAGCTTTCCCTTGGTTTCCGCCGCGGAAGGGGTCGGTTTTGCGGGGGCCGCGGCCAAGGTCAGGAGCGGCAGGGCCAGAAGAGGGATGAGGAGCGGGCGCAGCATCGGGGGATCCTTACACCTCTCCGAGCAACGCTTCAAGGCGCGTGCGCGCATCCCGCACGATCGGCAATCCGTGCGCGAACGCGAGGGCGCCGAACGGATGCTCGGCGAGGGCCGCGAGCGAGCGGGCCAGTTCCCGCGGATCCTCGCAGTACCGGTCGGGCAGCCGGGCGAACCCCGTCGAGTCCAGGTGGATCAGCGCGTCCCCCACGATCAGCCACCCCGGTTCCCGGGGGTCGAGCAGCGCGATCTCACCCGGAGCGGCTCCGGGAACCTCGAGAACCGTTAGCTCCACCCCGCCCAGCGAGAGCGGACCGCCGGAAATCTCCCGATCGGGCCGGACTTCCAGTCCGGGCACCGCCGCCGGATGGCAGAGCACCGGGATCCCGTGGCGCTGCCGCCAGGACTCCGCGGCCCGCGCGTGGTTCGCGCTCGTGCAGACGACGGCCAAGGGCGATCCGAGCGCGAGCAGATGCTGCCGCGCCGCAGGGGCGAGCCCGATCGGATCCACCAGCAGCAACCCGTCGGGCAAGACCAGCGCCGAACTCGTGAGATCGACCCGGCTCGAGGGATCGTATCCCTGCCAGATCACGAGCCGCGCATCGACCTGCTGGATTTCATCGACCGGACGCATCGCCCCACCATGCCCGCCGGTGCTGTTCGAGGCAATCCGGAGCGAACGCCGGGGCGCAGAGGTCGCGGAGTTGGATGCTGCCGGATGGAATCCATCCGGTTCGGCTAGAATCCCTCGCCTTCCCTGCCTGCCTGCTTCGCCTCAGCTCCTTCCTCCGTCTGCCTCTGCGCTCTCCGCGTCTCTGTGTTCCTCCCATTCTCCCCTCATTCCACTGGGGTACGGCTCCGTCCCCAGCTCCGGGGACTTCCGGCCCGCTCAAAACCATTGCGCGGGGGGTGGGGGGACGCGTATATCGCTCGCGCTCCGCGAGGAGCGATCATGGCACTCGATTTTCTCGATCCGGTAACGCTGTTCTTCGTGATTGGTCTGGCGGGGGGGATCCTCAAGGGGGATCTGCGCCTGCCGGATGCGGTGTACCAGCTCATCAGCATCTACCTGCTGCTCGCCATCGGGCTGAAGGGAGGGATCGAGCTTTCCGCCGCGTCGCTCGGCCAGCTCGGGGGTCCGGCGGTCGGCACCCTGGCGCTCGGGGTGTCGATCCCGCTGATCGCCTACTTTGTGCTTCGAAACCTGGGTCGGTTCGGCGTGGCCGACTCGGCGGCGATCGCCGCGCACTACGGATCGGTGAGTGCCGTGACCTTCGCGGTCATCCTCGCTTATCTCGACGCGCGCGGCACCGCATACGAGGGGTTCATGGCGGTGCTGCTGGTGTTGTTGGAGATCCCCGCGATCATGGTGGGCGTGCTTCTGGCCCGGACACTCGGCTCGGGCGGGAGCCGGGTCGAGTTCGGCAAGCTCGCGCACGAACTCTTTCTGAACCGGAGCATCTACCTGCTGCTCGGCGGGTTGTTTGTGGGGTATTTCACCGGTCCGGAAAAGATCGCGGGCTTGAAGCCGGTCTTTGTCGACGCGTTCAAAGGGGTGCTCGCCTTCTTCCTGCTGGAGATGGGGGTGGTGACGGCCAAGCGGTTGGGCGATCTGCGGAAAGCGGGTCTGTTCTTGGTGATCTTCGCGATGGTGATGCCCCTCATCTCCGGATTCCTCGGAGCGCTGGTCGGGAACTGGTGCGGGCTTTCGGTGGGGGGGATGGCGGTGCTCGCCGTGATGAGCGCGAGCGCCTCGTATATCGCCGCCCCGGCCGCGATGCGGATCGCGGTGCCCGAGGCCAACCCGACCCTGTATCTCGCTTCCTCGCTCGGCGTGACCTTCCCGTTCAATTTGATCATCGGGATCCCGATCTACGATTGGATGGCGCGGTCGGTGGCCGCGGGAGGGGTTGCTCCGTGGTGAGGGTTTGGTGCAGGATAGGGATTCACAACGATCGGAGGGAAACGACATGAGCGAAGGGAAACGCGAGGGACGATTGGAGCGGACGCTGGGCTACCTGGGCGGGCTGTTGCGCGAGGTGATCCGGGACCAGTCCGGCGAGGAGCTCTTGCAGTTGGAGGAAGAGGCGCGGGCGCTCGCGCGCCAGGCGCGGGACGAGGGGGATGGCGAGGCGCGGGACGCGCTGGACCGGCTCGTCTCCGGACTCGAGCCGGGCCGCGCGCTCGGGTTGCTCAAGGGGTTCAATCTTTATTTTGCGCTGGTCAATCTCGCCGAGCAACTCGAACGGGTCTGGGTGTTGCGGGAGCGCGCCGTCCGCGCCCAGGGCCGGCCGGGCCCGGAATCGATCGAGGCCGCGGTGGAGCGTTTGCGCGAGTCGGGGGTGCCCGCGGAACGCGTCCAGGAATGGCTCGACCATGCGGGGGTAATCCCGGTCTTCACGGCGCACCCGACCGAATCCCGCCGGCGCTCCACCATCGAGAAATTGCGGCGCATTGCGGAGGGGATGAAGCGGCTCGAAGCGGCCGCCCAGGGCGGGGCGCAATCG
>Ga0073934_10012406_pt1 | contig 10053 bp, 7 predicted proteins | sample LarsenN4metaG_FD_76834 | JGI IMG/M metagenome (GOLD analysis project Ga0073934, IMG submission 76834) | Hot spring sediment bacterial and archeal communities from British Columbia, Canada, to study Microbial Dark Matter (Phase II) - Larsen... ... | reverse complement strand
GCCGTTCGGCCTCAGCTACCGTGACGCCTCCGACGTCGACCTCCATAAATCCCACGGACACGGACCCGTTTTCTCGCACCAGACTGCTGTACTTTTCTTCCCCCGCTCCTCTACGAATGACGACCTCCAGCGTGTCTCCGGTCTCGATTGGTGTCTCCGCAGTCGGGACTGTCTCGTCGGCGTAGACATCACCTTTCGGTAATGGAGGGAGCGCCTGTGGAGCGGAACTGATGGCAGAAGGAGGCAAGGTGGATTGTCCTGGATTTCGACAACCTGCTAGAAGCAGCAAACCGATTTCGGCCAACAGTAGACCGACTGCCACTGGTTCTCTCCGAAGCTGCCCCATACGGTATCTCCTACAAAACTTCCCTCGTTTGCAGGACCTCTACGATATGCGCTGACGTGACTTGCGACAGGTCCAGCTCGATTGCTTCACCGAGCTTGGAGATCGTCACGACAGGCCGAAGCGGATAGCGTGAATTGACCCTCATGACCGTTCCGATCTCTCCGGTATTGAGACGTACGCCTGTCCCAACCGGATAGAGAGTGATCTGATCACCCAACGCTTTCAGCACGCGATGTGAGAAATACGCTTTTGCACCGATAAGTAGTTCACGAAGCGCCTGGTGAGGCGTCCTGCTTCGTCGATAAGGTCTCATCGTAACCATCGCGTCCAATGTGTCGACCATTCCGATGACCTGTGCCGGCTCGGCGATCTGCTTGTCTTTTAGACGACATGGGTATCCGCTGCCATCGCACCGTTCATGTTCCTGTGCACTGATGGCCGACACCCATTCAAAAACACTACCCTGGCTGGCGAGAATCCGACGGCCTCGTTCAGGGTGAGTACGAAGGATATCTCGTTCTTCCTCGGATAATGCTTCTCTCTTCTGGACAAGCGATACAGGAAGGGCCCACATACCGATGTCGTGCAACAGGCCCGCCAACGCCAGCCGCTCCAAATCTTGCTGTGAGTAATGCAGCCCCATCCCAATTTTGGTTCCCAAGACTGCGACATGTAGAGCATTGTCTGTGACATAGTCCTCGGTTTGGCCATCCAAGGTCCACCGGACAAGTTCGTCGTTGTGATGGAGGAGCTGCACCAACTGTCTAGCGAGGTCGGTACATCCTGTAAGCTCTGGGTTTGTACTCGAACGAACCGCCTCTTTGATCTTCCATAACTCCTGTCTTGTCGAGACACACCAAGAGTGAGCTGTATTCAGAGGAGAGGATCCCATCTTTTTTGATGACGAAGCCCCTTCGCTCTGCGAATCAGGCGTCCGCTGTCGGATCAAGTCGGAAAGCCGTGCCACCCTTGTGTTGACTCCTGTAACTCTCGATGCATCATGACCTTACTTATTGACAATCCTTCTCACGACAGGATCCGGACGTGGGTTGAGCTTATTCAGCTCCCGTTCCAAGGTGGCGCGGATGAAACCACTTGTCGTATACCCTTGTTGCTTGAGGGCGTCGAGCTGCTCCTTCAACTCGACAGGAAGCTGAACAACGATGCGAACAAGCTTGGGCATGATCGGGACTCCCTTTAGGCAAAGTACTAGTCGGCATGAAACTTCTGCACGTGCTGTGCCTTGCTGGCATCTCGTTAACGGTGTGAAAATGCTGACACTTCTGCTGCACTCTTCCAGCATTCCTGCCAGAAAGAGCCAAAAACTGTCACTCTGAACGGTCTTGTACAAGGATGGAACGATGAAAAACCTTTACGAATGAGCGATATGGAGTCAAACAAGGCAGGAACGGAATATCGACATTTACGAGAACCGGAGCAGGAGTCGATGCCAATTCTGGTGCTCGCAACGCCAAAGACAACGCGGAAAGTCAGCTGGTTGCATAATGAGATCTCGCATGCGGCTCACTGTAACCTTGGATGTTGAAAGCTGTCCTTCAACCCAGATCGCTCCATCTCGGTCCGTACGAAGAACCGTAATGTTTTGATCCTGGTAAGCTCGTAGTACAGATTCGACCGGATGTCCATAAGGATTCGCCGCACCCACCGAGACGACCGCATACTGCGGGTGGAGTTGTTGAATCCAGCCCGGATCCAGCGAACTACGCGCTCCGTGATGGGGCACTTTCAGGATGGTTACCGGGTGATACCCTTCCTTTTTTAATCTCCTCAATCCGGCAGTTTCAATATCGGCTGCAAAAAGGATCGAATGGATCCCACACTGCAGTCGCGAGACGACGGACAGATTGTTTAATAGTGTTCCGGTATAGTGCTGAGTCGATTCACGGCCCTCGGATGTTTCTGGTGGATTGAGAATACTGAGTCGGCACTGACCGGACTGCAACAGGTCTTGTCCACGCACGGCGGTGCGTTGATCGATATGCCGATCACGAAGGGCCGCTTTAAGATCTCCAATGAATTTCTCAGAGCGCTCTATCTCCCCACTCCAGTACTGTCCGACCGACAAATGCCGGAGTACCCAAATCAACCCGCCGACGTGGTCAAGTTGCTGGTGTGTCCCGATTACATGATCAATATGGTGTATCCTCCGGCTCCATAGAAACGGTGCCACCACATTTTTCCCCATATCAAATTGTTCATATCGAGCTCCACCATCGATAAGAACGGTCTGACCATCCGGCAACTCGACAACGGCACTATCTCCTTGTCCGACATCAAGGAAGGTGACACGCCAATGATCGCCATCCGTTTGCAACGTGGGAGGGCTCAGCCACCAACCGATCAACAATATCGTCAGACCGGCACACACAACTCGGACGCGCGACGGTATCGTCTGGAGGCTTGTTGCAAGTAACCCGCAATAAAACAGAACGATCGCGGGTATTGACGGTCCTGCCACATGCCACTCCCCTCCTGGAATGCGCGCACACCACTGCAATCCCAGCACCATCACCCCGAATAATTGCTCCATAGCTGGACCAAGGATCAAGGACTCGGCCCCCGTAATAATCGTCCACAAGGCGACAAGCAATCCTAAAGGAACCAAGATGATACCGGTAAACGGAACAGCCATCAGGTTGGTGATGATTCCCATCCACGGGGCCTGATTGAAATAGAACGCAACCATGGGGAACGTAGCTATCGTCACAGCCCCGCTCATCGACAGCGCCATGAGTGCATGGCGCATGAACCGGTATCTCAGCTGCCTGTCGGCCCCTGCAGTGTCAGCAACCCATGATTTCGTGACCACGATCATTCTGACCATCACGAGTACGGACAGAAAAGAGAGTTGAAAGGAAATATCAAAGATCGCACGAGGATCGTGCAAGAGGATCGCCAGGAGGGCCACAGCCATCGCATGGCCCAGATGCCGTTCATACCCTAGCCACATTGCAATCATCGCCAGAGTAATCATTACGAGCGAACGCACGGTCGCTAACTCGGCTCCTGCAAGCAACGCATACAATGCGACAGCAGGCCAGGCAAACAGAATGGCAATCTTCGATGGCGTGACTCTTCGTGTGAGGGTCAACAAGAGAGTGGGTGGCAGCACGAGAACGAGTCTTTTCACCAACCAAAAGGCCACGATGGCCACCAGCCCAAGATGTGAACCGGAGATCGAGAGCAGATGAACAGTTCCGGTCACCATGAACCAGTCTTGGAGCTCTTGTTCGAGATAGCCTCGTTCACCGATGATCATGCCGAGAAAGAGCCCACGTGTGGGTTGGCTCAATGTGTTGAGAGCTGCTGCACGTATCCTGGCCCTCCAATGATCGATCAGGTTCCATAAGCTCCATAACCCAATCGGGTGCTCCGCATCTAACAAGGTCACCGCCTGCGCACCGGTCACGGTGGCTAGAAAGTCGATGCCCTGGCGCTCCGTATAGGCGGCATAGTCGAATCCACCCGGGTTCAACGACCCTCGTGGAGGGTGAAGTTTCCCCCGAAATGATATACGGTCGCCGTGATAAAGCATGAGACCCGGATCGCGCCACACCAGGCGTATGCGTTTCGATTCCGAATTCGATCCGTCTGTTTGCACCAAGATCGTCTGTCGTCCCATACCGTGCTGAACGGGAGCCATGACCCGACCGACGACTGAGGCTTGAACAGTTTCATGAAGAGGCGGCGACATCCGGGAAGACTCCGGTGCCGGAGTGGTGAGATTCCAGTACACGACGCCGAAGAGAAGGCTAGAATACAGTAGTAGGGCTGAGCGTGAGTCGATAGAACCAACTCGCTCGAGTAAGCTGAATCCAACGGCAATGCCCGACAACAGAATGATGATAGAAAGTGGGAAAAAAGAGAATTGTGCCCCACACAGAAGACCGAGGAGAAACATTGCCGTGAGGGATGGGAGCATGAGCTTCCCTCATGTAAGGGGGAGGGAACACTCAGCCGATATGTTTTCGTACGACCCTGGCAAGATCCTCAGCCACTTCCTTGACCATGGTGGGCTGCTCTCCTTCCACCATGATCCGCAACAGCGGCTCAGTTCCTGAATATCTGATGAGGACTCGCCCACACCCGTTCAAGCGACGTTCACTCTCTTGGATGGCGCAATTGATGTCGGGAATCGATTCCAATCGTGGCTTCTTCGTCACATGCACGTTCACCAACACTTGCGGGACAGCGGTCATCGCCTTGGCCAACTCGGATAACGGCTTCTTGGTCCGCTTCACCAATGACAATATCTGCAAGGCTGAGATGAGGCCGTCGCCCGTTGTGTTATGGTCAAGGAAGATGAAGTGTCCCGATTGTTCTCCACCGAAGTTATAGCCTTCCGCCAACATTCGCTCGAGCAGATACCGATCGCCGACTGGTGTCCGAATCAACTTGACGCCCGCTTTCGACATCGACAGTTCCAGTCCAAAGTTGCTCATCACCGTTCCCACCAAGGTCTGCTTGGCTAAGAATCCGTTTCGATGAAGATCCAAGGCCAAGGCTGCCATCACATGATCACCATCGATGACCCTTCCTTGCTCACAGACAAAGACGGCCCGATCGGCATCGCCATCCAAAGCGATACCCAAGTCTGCTTTGTGATGGAGTACCGCCTCCTGAAGAGGTTCGGGATGAACGGCACCGCAACCGGCATTGATATTCATCCCGTCCGGCTTATTGGCAATGACCTCAACCGTGGCTCCCAATTCCCGAAGAACCGTTGGAGCCACTTTGTATGCCGCGCCATTTGCGCAATCTACGACGAGCTTGATCCCTTGAAAATCCAAGTCTTTCGGCAACGACCGCTTGGCAAATTCAATATAGCGTCCCTCTGCATCGTCGATGCGATAGGCTTTGCCGATGAGGTCTGCCGTCGGTCGAAGATGTCTGATTTCATCCGATACGATCAGCTCTTCAATACGAGCCTCCACTTCATCCGGAAGCTTGAAGCCATCGCTTGAAAAGAATTTGATTCCGTTGTCCTGGTAAGGATTGTGTGACGCCGAGATGACCACCCCTGCATCCGCCCGTAGGCTCCTGGTCAAAAACGCAATCGCCGGAGTCGGCATCGGTCCGACTAACAGCACATCGACACCCATGGAACAGATTCCCGCCATTAACGCGGACTCCAGCATATAACCAGAAATACGGGTATCTTTCCCGATGACGATCTGATGACGCCCCGCCCGTCGCATGAAGATATGTGCGGCAGCTCGTCCCAGCTGCATCGCCATCTCGCTGGTCATGGGATCGAGATTGGCAACCCCTCGGACGCCGTCGGTTCCAAATAATTTACGCATCATGCTCCTGTCCGCAAGATGACCAGCGTGGACTCAACGCTGCAGCCATCTTGACTACATCAATCATCATGGCAACATCATGGACACGCACAATGTGAGCGCCGCGATCAACCGCCAGAGCGACGGCTGCTGCCGTCCCCCATTCTCGATGATCAACGGATTTCTCGACAATGTGCCCGATAAACCCCTTCCGAGACAGGCCGACGAGCAGAGGATGGTCCAGCACCGTCAAGGATCGCAGCTGCCTCAGAAGCTCCAGATTATGGTGCAACAGCTTACCAAAACCGAACCCTGGATCAAGCAGGATGTTCGTTCGCGCAATGCCGGCATGAAGGGCGGTCTCTATGCGTTCTTCCAGGAATTGTGACACTTCACTGACTACATCTGAATAGGACGGTGCTATCTGCATCGTTTGGGGAGTTCCCTGCATATGCATCAGGACGACGGCCGCGCCGGACCTAGCAATCACGGAAGCCATCTGTGGATCATGCCGCAAAGCACTGACATCGTTGATGATTGACGCTCCTGAATCCAGCGCGCGCTGAGCCACCCGCGACTTCGTGGTATCAACTGAAATTGGAATCGTTACCCGGCTCGCCAAACCTTCAACGACCGGGATGACATGAGCCAGTTCATCCTGCTCACTGACCGGGCTTGCGCCAGGCCGAGTCGATTCCCCTCCGATATCGATGATGTCGGCTCCCTCTTCGATAAGTTCTAAGGCGTGAGCGAGCGCTTGTTCGGGTTTAATATACCGACCACCATCGTAGAACGAGTCAACCGTAACATTCACCACCCCCATGACAAGCGGGCGCGTGGCACAGTGAATCGTACATCCTTTGGCCGAAAACCAATTTCGCACTGATGTGGCCTGTTGCGAGAGTTGTATCACTTATTCCGGCAGCTTCCAGCAATGAATGCAATATCCGAACGTAGGCCTTGCTCCAGAGCAACACCGGACGGACCCATCGATAGCTTCCATAGGTTTTTGTAACATAGCGACAGCGGCTCCCTTACCACACGGGAGCCGCTGGATGATGTCTTCTAGGCAGGAACTGTTTGAGAGGAGGATTGCAATAGAATCTGATCGATTTCTGGCGCGTCGAGCACTTCTTTTTCAAGCAGTGCCTCCGCCAACGCCTTCAGACTCGTCATTTGCTCAGTCAGCACCCGTTTAGCCCGTTCATAATTTTCCGTGACGAAGCGCTTAATCTCCAAATCGATTTCAAGCGCGACTTGATCGCTGACATCTCGTTTGGTGGTAAAGTCTCGTCCGAGAAACACCGAATCTTCCTTTTGCCCAAAGGTCAAGGGCCCCAACTTCTCGCTCATACCCCACTCGCACACCATCTTGCGGGCAAGATCCGTCGCTCGTTCAAGATCATTACCGGCCCCGGTTGTGACATGTTTGAAGACAAGCTCTTCGGCAACACGCCCGCCCATAAGAATCGCCAACGTATTATAGAGGAACTCTTTGGAATAGTTATGTCGGTCATCGGTAGGCAACTGCATCGTGACACCGAGGGCCCGACCTCTTGGAATGATTGTCACTTTGTGGACAGGATCGGTTCCTGGAAGGAGCTTCGCCATCAACGCGTGGCCGGCTTCGTGATAGGCCGTAACCCGCTTTTCTTCTTCAGTGAGAATCATACTCTTGCGCTCGGCACCCATCATGACCTTATCCTTGGCCATCTCAAAGTCGATGTTTTCGACTTCCTTCTTATTTTGACGAGCCGCCCACAGCGCCGCTTCGTTCACCAGGTTTTCCAAGTCCGCACCGGAGAACCCGGGTGTTCCTCTGGCGATCTTTTCCAGCTCCACATTCGCAGCAATAGGAACCTTCTTCGTATGGACTTTCAAGATTTCAGAACGACCTTTGAGGTCCGGGCGATTCACCACCACCTGCCGATCGAATCGTCCTGGTCTCAGCAAGGCTGGGTCAAGCACATCAGGCCGATTGGTCGCGGCGACTAAAATAACTCCCTCCGTCGTGTCGAAGCCGTCCATTTCGACCAGCAACTGATTAAGGGTTTGTTCACGCTCATCGTGACCACCGCCAAGCCCCGCGCCCCGCAATCGTCCGACCGCGTCAATTTCGTCGATAAAAATAATGCACGGGGCATGTTTCTTCCCTTGTTCGAACAAATCACGCACCCGTGAAGCCCCGACGCCGACAAACATCTCTACGAAATCTGAACCACTGATGCTGAAGAACGGCACCCCCGCTTCTCCGGCAATAGCCTTTGCGAGCAAGGTTTTTCCCGTTCCTGGAGGTCCGACAACGAGTACGCCCTTCGGGATGCGCCCTCCTAGCTTCTGAAATTTACGAGGGTCTTTCAGGAACTCAATGATTTCAAGCACTTCCTCTTTGGCCTCATCCACACCGGCTACATCGGAGAAGGTGACCTTCTTGCGTTCCTCCGTCAGCATGCGGGCACGGCTCTTCCCGAAGGACAGAGCTTTGTTGCCTCCAATTTGCATCTGACGCATCAGGAAAAACCAGAGGCCGAGGAAAAGGATAAAGGGTCCCCACGTGACGAGGAACGTGATATACCACGGGCTCTCATCAGGTGGTTTGACCTCAATCTGAACGTCTTTTTCGCGAAGAACTTTCACAAGGTCAGGGTAGTCGGCCGAATAGGTACGGATACGAGTCTTGTCCTTCAGGACCCCGCTGATATGGTTACCTTTGATGATGACCTTTTCAAAATCACCCTTGTCGAGCTTGGCCATAAAATCGCTGAATATCACTTCTTCTTCAGGTGCGTGAGTCGGAACGCTGAACAGATTGAACAGGAGAATCATGAACAAGCCGACCACCACCCAAAAGAGCAAGTTCTTGACCCGGGAATTCATCCAGTTCTCCTTCGCGACAACGTTGGATGTAACGTATTCATAATCCGAGGTGATGTTAACATAGCCTTGCGCAACTTGACAACAGCTCGTTGGAAAACTCTATTCCTGCTGCTGATTCAGCTGATCGAGGACCGCGAGGTACGGAAGGTTCCGGTACTTTTGTTGGTAATCGAGTCCGTATCCGACGACGTACTGGTTCGGAATTCTGAACCCGACGTACTGCACCTCCACATTGACGACGCGGCGCTCCGGTTTACTCAGCAAGGTACAGATCTTGATGCTTCTCGGCTTCCGTTTAGCCAATACTTTTGTGAGATATTGAACGGTCAATCCTGAATCGACGATGTCCTCAACCAGCAATACGTCTCTATCTTTGATTTTTTCGGTCAGCTCGGTCACCAGCTTGACCTTCCCGGAGGTCTTCGCCTGTGTTCCATAGCTTGTCACAATGATAAAATCTACCTGCACGGGGATGCGGATCGCTCGTGCCAAATCAGCAAAAAACGCAAAGGCCCCCTTTAAGACTCCAACGAGTACAAGGTCTTTGCCGGCATAGTCGGCGCTGATCTGTCTTCCCAGCTCACGGATGCGACTTCTCATTTGCTCCTGGGTGACGATCGGGCGTCCGAACATACGTTCCATCTCACTCAATCCCTTTCCATTGGAGGTAGATTATCAGAGGTGAACACCAAACAGCGTTCCGTTTGAGCCGTGGGTACCCAGCGGTCATCTTGTCGATAACCGACGATCCAAAGAATTCCTTCCGGAGCCACCACCAGGGGAATACGCGACCTGGCCGCACTCGGTATCTTCAGATCCGTAAAAAAATCCTGCAACTTCTTCGAATGTCCTCCCATACCAGAGGGATAAAATCGGTCCCCCGGCAACCAGTTCCGCACCGTCAGCGGTTGAGACACCCGATCGGCATCCACTAGAATCTGACCCTTTCCCAGAGAAGTACACATCTGAGTGTGTGCCTGCTGTTGTACTCGAAGTCGTTGACCCGTTCCAGACCAGATCAGCTCTCCTGGTACAGGCAAGAGTTCCTGACGTCCGCTGCGCGGTGGTCGAATAGGGGAGCTTTCTCGGGCTTGAAGCGGAACAAATCGTAGATGGCGATCATCGATCACAACGCGCCCTCCCCTCACATCGAGACCGGAACCAGATTGTCTCGTTGAGGTCAGCCGAATGATGCGATCCACCGTTCGGAGACTGGGTGAACGAAATTGGTCATCATTCTGCCGAAAGAGGTTTCTAACACAACGCCGTTGAAGGGCGTGTGGAAGGTCCAGAAGAAGACGGCGATCGATTGTCCACTCTCCGGCAGATCCTCGTTTCACGGCAGAACAGGAAAAGGCATCAACCTGCTGATCCAAACAACGATCATCTTCTCTGCAGATCTCCGCAAGCTGGCAGAGCGCATCGACGCTCGAAGGGACCAGCTGATTCAAAACTGGAATGACCTCTCTTCTCACTCGGTTCCGCAAGTAACGCGGTTGAACATTGCTGGAGTCCTCCCGAAATGAT
>Ga0073934_10012405_pt1 | contig 10054 bp, 6 predicted proteins | sample LarsenN4metaG_FD_76834 | JGI IMG/M metagenome (GOLD analysis project Ga0073934, IMG submission 76834) | Hot spring sediment bacterial and archeal communities from British Columbia, Canada, to study Microbial Dark Matter (Phase II) - Larsen... ... | reverse complement strand
CGGCAGTGCGTTTGTCCGCCGCATGATCGCAAAGTACCCTGAATACAATATCATCGTGCTCGACAAACTGACCTACGCAGGCAATCTGGATAACCTGCTGCCCGTCCATGACGAACCGAATTACCATTTTGAGCGAGGTGATATCGCACACCGAGAAACTGTTCAGCGGGTGCTTCAAACCTACGGGATTGATACCATCGTCAACTTTGCCGCAGAATCGCATGTAGACCGCTCGATCCTTGATCCTGATGCCTTCATCCAGACCGATGTAGTAGGCACGTATATTCTGCTTGATGTCGCGCGGCAGTTGGGCATCCAGCGATTACACCATGTGAGCACCGATGAAGTCTATGGTTCGATACCAGAAGGCTTCTTCCGCGAAGGTGATCCATTGGAGCCGAACAGCCCTTATGCGGCGAGTAAAGCGGGGGGCGAATTGATGGTGCGCGCCTATCATGTCACCTATGGAATGTACACCACCGTGACACGCGGCAGCAACACGTTTGGTCCCTACCAATACCCGGAAAAGGTCACACCGTTTTTTATCACCGAGGCGATTGATGATCGCCCCCTGCCGCTCTATGGTGATGGTATGCAAGTGCGCGACTGGCTGTATGTGGACGATCACAGTGATGCGATTGATGTGGTGCTGCACCACGGCGCACCCGGCGAGATTTACAACGTGGGCGGTGAGCACGAAATGCACAATATCGACGTGACTCGGCTGATTCTGCGGCTGCTCGGCAAGCCCGAAAGCCTGATCCGCTATGTGCCAGATCGCCCAGGCCATGACCGGCGTTATGCCCTGACCAATGATAAAATCCGCGCCGAATTAGGCTGGACTCCACAGCACGATTTTGAGACGGCCATGGCCGACACGGTGCGCTGGTATCAGGAGAATGAATGGTGGTGGCGCAAGATAAAAACCGGGGAATACCTGGAATACTACCAAGCGCAGTACGCCGAACGTCTGGCGCAGGGACGCACACAGCATTGAACCGTACAGGAACCTGTTAACCGCAGCGCAGCGATATGCTAACCACATGTACTGCGGTTTTTTTACTCGTTCACCGACGTATCTCGGATGACCAGATCATCAAAGTTTACAATGGAATTGGGTTCCACGCCGATTGCCATCGTTCCGCCAAGCAAATCGGCGTTATTGATGGCAGCCAGGAAACGTCCATCGGCGAAAAATGCAATCCGGTCATCCAGGGCGACAATAACTATTTCGTGCCAGCCGTCTGGTGTGCGTTCAATAGGTTGTTCGTAGAACACCGACTTGTCATCCGCAGTATTGGCGCGCACGCGGACAATGGTTGTATCGTTATCACCTTTGATCAGATCAACCTGATATTGGTTCAGGCTGGCCCCCGTAACACTTGGAACCGAGCGCACGCCCACCCAACCTATGCTGCCCAATGGGGCTTCAACAGGTAGGCGCATAAAAACCTGAATAAATAGATCGCTCGAATCGCGGAAGGTAGACCGATCCTCGCCGTTGCCAAACACATGGTATGTCTGGTCTACTTCGCGCCGGAAACGCCGTGAAATCGCCTGCGGACCGGACGCAAGCGTATAATAACGCTTGCGGTTGGGAGCGGCCTCATCTACCACATACTGGCCGAGATCAGCCGCCTGCCCGCCTTCCCACCACCCAGCAGTCACATATTGATTATCAAAAAACTCATACCAATCCCACAACCCGTCGCGGATGATCCTGGTTGGCAAGGCGGCGAGAATATCAAACGCAAAGCGGGCATCTACAGTGGGCGAGAGGGTGGTGGGAGTAAACAGGCAATCGTCAACCCGAAGAATATCATAGTCTTCAGTCTGGAAGCGTATTCCGCCCACTGGTGGCGCACCTTCTATCATCTCTTCAAAGACAATTTCGCCCAGGCGATAGATCGTCAGTCGGTTACCGACCATCAATACGATAAAGTCAAACCAATCGCCGCGCCCGTAGTAATTCAACCGGGACCAGCTTTGCAGAATATCTCCCTGTCCATTGACCAGTCGGATTTCCATATTCCCGGCGTCCATATCGAGGAAATAGGCCCCTTGCTGGCTCTCGCGCAGCAACACCGAGAAGCCGCCCACTTCACTGTAGAGACGGCACGCTACCAGCACATCACCCAATGGCGGGGTGATAGGCGCAATCGCGGCTTTGTCTTTCAGACGGACATACTGGTTACCGTTACTCTCAACCCCAAACTGGACATTGGTGAAACTGCTGGCATTCCAGGTTGTCGGGAAACTCGAACCTTCAAAATGATCGCTGGCGAGTTCGGGCCGCTGGATAATCACATCATCAAACCCGACCTGACCACTGACGGCGCTGAGTGTTTGCAGCAAGATCGCGCCGCCGGGGGGCAGGGCAAAGCCGGTATCATTCGCTGTGAGCTGCAGCAGGTTGTTGATATATACGAACACGCGATTGCCCTCGAGCCAGATGCTGACTTCGTACCAGCGCCCGCTCTGGATCGGGGCTTGAGGCCAGTCGCGCAGCAACTGTTCAGTGCTGCGATTGATCGGTCCCGGCACTCCTCGCTTCAGCATCATGTAACCAGGCAAAATCTCCAACACATAGTATCCCTGCTCGGTATAGCGGAAGATGATACGGCCAATGCTGTCACCGCTTAACATATTGACCCGCATTCTGATCAACAGGTCTTCCTCGGAAGGTTCCTTCCATTCCGGCGATTCGCGTCCCAGGATTTCGAGCGCGCTGTCTAACCCGGACTGGCCCACCAATGCGACATTACCACCTTCGGGAACCAACTGCCAGCGCATCGGATCGTAGTCCCAGCCCGCCAGTGCTTCTTTACCTTCCATATCCTGGATAAACGGCAAACGCCCCACCGGAACAGGAGTTGGGCTGGGAATCGGTGACGGAGATGCTGTTACTGTCGAGGTAGGCGTAGATGTCAACGTATCGGTTGGGCCTGGTGTATACGTCGGGGTGTCGGTTGCTGTTGCTGTGGGCGTATCGGTTGGGGCTGGGGTAGAAGTATGGGTCAGCGTCGGAGTCGGGGTAATGGTAGGTGTATCCGTTGGCGCTGGAGTAGAAGTGTTGGTGAGCGTCAGAGTCGGAGTGTCGGTTGCCTGCTCCGGTGTGTTAGTGAGATCAGGGGCAAGGGCTACAGCCGTCGCTACATTCCCCGTTTCAAGAGGTTGGTCCAACAATTGCAGCGGTGATGGGCCGATCAGATTCACCAGATCGCCTGTATCAGGGATGCGTTCAGGCGGGCTGGGCGGACTGACCGCTTGGAGCCGGGTGCTCATGGTGATCCGGGTCGAATAACCAGTCGGAAGCAACTGAGTCCCCGACAGGGCAGTGACTTCAGCCGAACCATCCAACACATTGATAGACATCTGTCCCGCAGGCTGCGCATGAAGAAGCAGCGTGCTGCCTGTGGTGATCGTCACCCCATTGGCAGTAAAAGTAGCCTCGGCGCCGGACGAAACTTGCACCAACAAGCCGGATGGTGGGACTTCGGAACAAGGGATTGTCCCGGTTCCGGTTCGAAAATTAAAACTGCTCATCTGCTCTGCCAACGGTTCGAGTTCAGCATCACCCCACAGGATAAAACTGACAGGCCCTGCTGTTCCCAGATTGGCACGAACAACAATAATGCCCCAGTCCCCAGTTTGCGCAGCCAGATCAGACGTCTGGACGGACTGGAGCGCCGATAAAGACACCTGATCCCCAGGAGCATCGAATTTCTGATCCGTAACGCCTTGTTGAAAGGTTGCTGTCACCGCTGTACTGCCGTAACAAACATTCCCATTGGCGACAGATTTGCATTGTTCGGAAACAGTATCAAGCGCCTCTTGCACAATCTGCGCGCAGGTCAGTCGCGCAGCCTGGGGTACAGGAGTCTGGGTTTTCTCGCCGCCACCTCGGCTGCCGAGCAGCAGAAACAATCCAACACCGATCACTGCCATCAGCAGCACGCCAAGTCCCGCGAAGACGGACAGCCCTCGGCGGCTCCGTGCCCAGGAGCCTGGAACTGTACGTGATGCTGGTAATTCCCCCGGATGCGCGACGGTGGCAGCGGGCGCTTCTTTCAGGCGGGTAGCCGCTGCATATGCAGCCTCTTCACGCCGATGTTCCAGGTCGGCAATGGTCTGAGCGGCGATTTTTTGGAGACGGCGAGGCGTGGAGATCGTGCCAGTTCCCACTGCCGCGGCCAGATCGTTTGCCAGATCACTGGCCGTCTGGTAGCGTCCATCAGGGTCTTTGGACATGGCGCGGTGGATGACAGCATCCACTTCGATGGGGATATCCGGGTTCACCCCTGACGCATCGGGGGCTGGATCATTGATATGCTTCAGGATAACGGCCATAGGCGTTTCGGCCTGATACGGCATCTGGCCGGTGACCATTTCAAACAACATCACGCCGAGCGAATAAATATCCACACGGCTGTCAACGGGCAACCCCATCCCCTGTTCAGGAGCCATATAACCAGGGGTTCCAACCGTCAGGCCACTGGCAGTCAGGCCTTCTGTGCCTTCTACCATTCGGGCAATACCAAAGTCGGTCAGAAAGGCATTACCATCTGTATCCACCATGATATTCGACGGTTTGATATCGCGGTGAATCACCCCCTGACGGTGAGCATAGTCCAACGCCGATGCGATCTGCCGGAGCAAGTAGACGATTTCTGATAACTGCAACCGATCCCGCTCCAAAATATCTTTGAGCGTGCCAGTAGGCATATAGCGCATGACAATATAGGGGGGATCGTGCGTGCCGTCGTAATCGTAAACGGGCAAAATGTGCGGGTGTTCGAGCCGTGCGATCAGCCGGGCCTCACGCTGGAAACGATCCAGCGACGTGCTTTCGGCAGCCACCGCTTTGTGAATAACTTTGACGGCTACAAAACGGTCCATGTTGGGCTGGCGTGCCCGGTAGACCGTCGCCATACCCCCGCGTCCGATCTCGTCAATAATCTCGTATGGGCCTAACCTGGAGCCTATCATTGTTTAGCTCCTCCAAACAACTTTCTGGCAAACTGCATCTTCGTTTAACTCAGCCTGGAACAGGCAAAACCATGTCGTTGTTGTCCGGCACAGCCAGTCCCATGATCGCCTCATTAGGATAAAACGCCATCCCAGGATACAACCCCAGGACAAATCCACCGAAATCAGAGCACAGTGCTCCATGCTTGGACCCCACAGGACGGCCATAAATATCTACCATTCGGGCTACAGGATCGCCCGCTTTGACCCAATCGCCCGGCTGCACAAGTGGATGCACAATACACGCTTCAGGAACACGCGGATGCTGCATTCGCCGCACTGGATATCCAGGGTCAATCACCGGAATGCCAGTGATAGATTCAGCAGGACCAGGCAGCATCCCCGCCCAACGCAAAATATTGCGGATGCCGCTTACGGCTGCACTGACCGAGTGAGTATTCATCACCTTCTGGCCGCCCAGTTCGACGGTGATGGCCGGGATGCGTGCCGTGTTCAGGGCCGCCCCGCTGACAGAGCGGTGTAGATTGAGCCGGAGATACTCATCGGAAACAAACTCATTAATGATCGTAAAGCCCAACGCCGCCAGCATCTCATCCACCGTTTTTTGCAGCTTACGGGCTACCGATTCATCTCGCGATTCACGATAAAAAATCGGGTCACGGAAAGCAAAGGGAATCGACACAATGCCATAGTTATGCAGGTCAATCAGGTAATCGGCAGTGGCGTCAATGCGCTCAAACAACCGGGCATAAGCGACTTCCAGCGCAGAAGGATATTGGGGTTCTGCATCCAGTTTGAGAACAGGCATTCCCGGAAACAACCGGTTGGGGTCTTTGCCATATAGATAATATGGGCTGCGCTCTCCGGTTCGCAGTCCTGCCGGGTTCAAGGTTGGAATAGCGATAATCGTACCGGATAGCTGAGCGACCAATTCCGGTGTGATCAGTTGGTGGATGGTTGCCAACCCATCGTACTCCCCACCATGAATGTTGCCCGTCAGCCATAAAACAGGGCTGTTGGCCTTGCGTCCCTGGGCTATGATAACTGGAAAAGAATCGGCCCCCCCTGTCGGCAGAGACACGGCCTCGAAGGTCCCATAGATGATATCTCCAGGACGGCTGGCTGCGGTCCCAATCTGGATTGAAGTCGGCATAAAATTTTGCGTTCTTTAAGAACGAGATTGTTTTGCCAGAGCGCTGGCAAGCTGCGCACTAACCAGTTCCAACATCATCACATTTTGTTGTGTGATAGCATTCGTCTGTTCGCGGCAGGCAAAAATAACGCCAAACCGTAGAGTTGTGCCTACTGGGACACAGACCCCTGCCCCAAAGCGCTGTTGTTTGATAAATGGATGGTTCGGTTCATCGTCAGGGCCAACAATACGACTCTGCCCATTCTGGCAGACCCAGCCCACCAGAGAATGTTCGTAATCCTGTTTTTGAGGCGCCATCGAGGTCAAACTGTTCGGCCCAACCTGCGCGCCCAGAGCCAGTTCGGGCGGGGTGGTTGGCAGCACGCTGTAAAACGCTACATAATCGTAGCCCAATTCCTTGATAGCCTCTACCGCTGCCTGCTGCTTGGATTGTCCGGCCCCGGCTCGCCGCAGCGATTTCGCGAAAGACCGCACAGGAGGCAGCGCATCGGCACGCAGGGTTTGCAGGCTGCGTTCCTCGCTCAGCCGCTTGATCCGCTTGAGTAAATCGTCATGTTCGAACGGCTCAACCGAGACTTCATCGGCATGACCGGGCATTCCAAAGTCAGCATCTTCGTCGACCAACAGAATCAGCAGACGAGGATAAGTCTGGCGCAGTTCTTTGATCAATTCAAACACGCCGCCCAAACCGTTATCCACCACAAACACATCTGTCCGGGTCTGCGAATCGGCCAGTTTTTCACGAGCTTCTGCCTCACTCGTCACCAGTGTCACTTTAAGTTGCGAGTCTTTAGAAAGGTTTTCCCGGTATTGAGCAATAGTGGACAGACGGACGGCTGCCAGGACATGAATTTGCGAACCTTGTGACATGGAATCTTCTCACGGTACAATGCAAACGAGCGCAAATACCGTTGATTATAGTATGAGGTGGTAGAAGATGCGAAACCGACCCACTAGGGGCCGGATTCTGACTGGATTCTTTTGACCGTTTGAGGAACCTGGCTGAATTGTCCACCCTTAAGCAGCAAAGCCACCAGTAGGCCCGCGCCGCTCATGGCCGCGCCGATAAATTGCAGCTCCTTAATGACCTGGACCGCGCCATTAAAATAGGCGTCGATAGAGGCATCCACCACTTCTCCTGTTTCGGTGGTCGTTTCCACCTGAGGTCCGTGTCTCTCGATCAGGGCATCTAGCCGTTCGAGCGAAAACACCGTGAGTGAGGAGATAGCCACCGTCATACCGATCAAGCGCAGAATCAAGATTAAAGCAGAGGCAACCCCCCGTTCACCTTCATTGACGTCGTTCAGTACGGCGGTTCCGATAGGTGAGATGGTCAGGCCCAACCCGATGCCGATCATCGCCATTTGGGAAGCCATAAGCCAATAGGAAGTGTCTCCCTCCCAGATCAGGCCTGCCAACAGAAAACCCAGCATGGCAAGGCCCAGGCCCAGCGTGGTCGGCACACGGTATCCATACCGTTCGCTCAACCAACCGCCTGGAATGGCTGCCAGCGCCATAGGGATCGTCAACCCCGACAGCAGCAGCCCGGCAATGAACGCAGCCTTCTGAATATGCTCGCTCGTGGGACTTTCGGCACGAATATTAACTAATAGCGGCGCGCTTACCAGCCCGATAGCCAGGCAGAACCCAACCAGTAGGTTGGTCGCTGATGCGGCCGAAAAGTTCCTCTGCCGGAACATACTCAACTGAACTAATGGGTCCTTCACGCGGGATTCGACCAACAAAAACAGCAAAAAGGCTGCCGCCGCCGCTATCAAAAGATAGGGGCCATAGTCCATTGACGTGCCCTACAGATCTTCAAAACTGCTCGCCGTTGCCGCCGCCTCTGGGCTGGTGCCCAGGCCCAGGCTCAACCCGATCAAGGCCAATGTGATCAATAGGGTTCCCCAGATATCAAAACGACCCGTCCGGCGAGGAGTCTGGACCCATCTCAAAACCCACCATGCGCCTAGCAACGCCAGGATACTGATAGGGATGTTCAGGATGAAGAGTGTCTCCCAAGAGGGGTTTGATATACTCAGGCCAAAGCCCTTAAACCAATCCACAATGGCATCGCCATGCAACCCAAACAGCCGGACCATCACACCCCCGTAGAGATGGCCCAATACCCAACCTACGGTATCGATGGCCCCAACCACTCCCAGAGGCCGTGCCCGGCGTTCAGGAGGAAACAGATCGCCGACCAGCGCAATGGTTACTGGGACCATTGCGCCTGCACCGAATGCCTGGATGACTCGCCCGACAATAACCAGATAGAGATGGCGAACTTCCAGGCGGGGAGGACGCTCACCCAACACTGTATTATAAAAACGGGCGACAGAAGAATTGAGCAGGTCGCCGTCGTAAGCCGTGACCAGATAGGAACCGATCATAAAGATGATCAGACAGACAACATAAACCACACGCCGCCCAAACAGGTCGGACAACCGCCCGGTGAAGGTCATACTGATCGCGTAGGCCAACAGATAGCCTGTCACTGCCCATGATGCCTGATCCAGATACTCGTTGGCGGGCAGTCTCAGACTGACAATGACTTCAGGCAGCACCGCCGAAATAATCGTCAGATCGAGCGCTCCAATGAACACAGGCAGGCAAACAATCGCCAACACCCACCAGGGCGACACCCGCCGAGCCGATTCTTGGGAAAGCATCATGACTCTTCGGTTGCTCCTACTTCGGGGGTGGAAATTGAAAAGGGTTCGTTATACCCCATAATGTTAATCGTCCAGGTGGTGGGTTCCTGGTCTTCTACGCCTTCGGGAAGCGGTTCCCGCAGAACAACCTGTTCGATCAACCGTTCTTCTACCAGAATATACACTTCAACGCCCAACAGCCCGCTCTTCATACCTATCAGCCCAAAGGTCAGGGAATACACCTCACTGGCCTGAATCTCGCCTCGCAGGTGAAAAACATCCAGGCCCTCCATATCCTCCTGACCTACCATTTCCAGTTTGGTGATCGCCCGGAGAGCATCCGCGATGCCACCCTCGGGAGCAATCAGGGATGCGGGATTGAATCCAATTATGATCTGCTGCTTGAGCCACTGCTCCTGAGTCAGCAAATCGCTGCGCATGTACTGTTCATCACCAATAGCAACGATGTCAGCCGTTGTCGCCACATCACCCAGGCTGACCTGCACAGTTGCCTGTACCTTATCGGGTGCAACAAAAACACCCTCAGCATATTGGAATATCAAAGGAAGGTCGTCGGGCAGCGGAAAATCTCCTACTGAGATCCGAACAGGATAACCGCTTACACGAATTTGCAGTTCAAAGGAATCCGCTTCTTGTACTTTGCCTGCCGCTTCAGTGAGTAAGGGACGTGCTTTGGGCAGCTCATCCTCCTTTTTGGGTTCGCTATTACATCCGGTGATCAAGATCGCCACGATGACGACCAGGACCAGAACACGGTTTACATAACGCATGCAAGCGGCCTCCTGTGTTTGAAAGAGCAGCACCATAGATTCTACGAAAAAGCATTCTAAGAGTTGCGCTTATGCTGCCCGACATAATACCACGAACGATAGGTCTGCCATAGAGGTGATTATTACCGGACGCGAACACGTCCCAACACGTCCACCACCCCTGCCACCAGATCATAGCGTCCAAAAGCCGACATGATGTAAACCCCCTGGGCCAACGCTTTGACGGCCATCAACAATTCCTGGGCCACACGCACACCCTCCTGGGGCGCACCGTCTCCAGCCTCTGCAATACGCTGTCGGATCGATTCGGGAATCTCGATGCCAGGGACTTCGTTATGCAGAAAAGCGGCATGTCGCGCCCCATAAAGCGGCAGAATCCCTACCAACACAGGAATTTCCAGAGGACCGTGCAGCCGAGCATAGGCATTCAAGAAACGTTCAACCACAGCGGGATCGTAAACAGGCTG
>Ga0073934_10012404_pt1 | contig 10054 bp, 8 predicted proteins | sample LarsenN4metaG_FD_76834 | JGI IMG/M metagenome (GOLD analysis project Ga0073934, IMG submission 76834) | Hot spring sediment bacterial and archeal communities from British Columbia, Canada, to study Microbial Dark Matter (Phase II) - Larsen... ... | reverse complement strand
GCCGCAGCCGGAGGGGCCCATGATCGCCACCATGTCGCCTTTTGGCACCGCGAGCGAGACGCCCCGCAGCGCCTGCACGACCAAGGTCTCCGTCTGATACGTCTTCACGACGTCCACGGCTTCGACTGCGTAAGGCCGCGGAAGGGTTGACCCGTCTTGCACCACAACCCCCAATCCAGAACGGCCGCTTGGAGCCGTCAGAAAAGCGAATATCTCTTCGTTTTTATAGCTCGTTGCATGGAATACGTCAACGTGGGGAAATTGAGCCAAGCGCCGGAAAGCGGAGGCTCTCCCCCAGTTTAGCGGCCGCTTGGCTCGCGCGGCGAGGGCGTCTCGCAGACCCGGCGTGAGCCGCGGCACTCTCCCCTTGGTGGCTCCTTCATCTCGAGGCCGCCGCTTCGATTTTCAACCTCCGGTCGGTGCCACCTGCAACGCGGCTTTCGCCCCTGCTCGCGGGGTTTTAGGCGCCTGAGAGGCTTCGGCAGTCACAGTGAGCGCGTCCGACCCGCACATGGAGGCAGTTCATGGTCGCCAGACAGGCCTTTCTCAGCGACATTCAGGAGCTTCGCCGCCGCGCCCGCGAGGACTTGACCGCCGGGCCGGTCACCCAGGATTACGGCCGGGACGTCGCCAAGGCGGTGGAGGTCCTCAACAAGGTCCTCGCCTCGGAGATCGTCTGCGTCCTGCGCTACAAACGCCACTACTACATGGCCCAGGGCATCCACGCCGAACCGATAGCGGACGAGTTCCTCCGGCACGCCGCGGACGAGCAGATGCACGTGGACCAGGTGGCGGGAAGGATTACCCAGCTCGGCGGCGCGCCGGACTTCGACCCGGAGGGCATGCTCACGCGCAGCGCTTCGGAGTATAAAGAGGGCGGCAGCCTCATCGACATGATCCGGGAGGACCTGGTCGCCGAGCGCGTCGTCATCATGTGGTATACGGAGATCGTCCGCTGGTTCGGTGACGAGGACCCCACGTCGCGGCGCCTCATGGAGGAGCTCCTTGCCAAGGAGGAGGAGCACGCCGACGACCTCAGGGACCTCCTCGTCGAGCTCGACACCTCCTCCCCGGGCCGCGAGCGCCTGTGACCGCACGCCTGACCGACCGCCTTCGCGCCGAGGCCGACGCCATCTGGCAGGCCCAGCACGACCATCCTTTCGTCAGGGCGATAGGCGACGGCAGCGTCGACAGGGACCGGTTTCGGTTCTGGGTCAAGCAGGACTACCTGTTCCTGGTCGACTATGCACGCTTGTTCGCGTTGGCGGCGGCGCGGGCGCCCGACGTCGAGACGATGACCGCCTTCGCGCGCCTCTGCCACGAGACGCTGTCCACGGAGATGGGCCTGCACCGCGCCTACGCGAAGCAGTTCGGCATCGAAGCGCGGGAGCTGGAGGCGGAATCGAAGGCCCCCACCACGCAGGCTTATACGGACTTTCTCCTGCGCACCGCCGCCCTCGGCGACTATGCGGAACTCGTCGCCGCCCTCCTGCCCTGCATGTGGGGTTTCAGCGAGGTCGGCATGGCCCTCAAGAAGCGCGGCATCCCGGAAGACCCGCTGTGCGCCCGCTGGGTGGAGACCTACGGCTCCGAGGACTTCGCGCAGCTGGCGTCCTGGTGCAGGGACATCCTGGACCGCGTGGCCGCGGGATTGCCCGAGGAGCAGACGGCGCGGGTGGAGGCCGCCTTCCTCATCAGCAGCCGCTACGAGCTGGCGTTCTGGGAGATGGCGCACCGTTTGGAGACGTGGCCCGCGTAGCCGGCCACCGGACCGCGCTCGGCGGCGGCGCCCGGCGGGACGTTAGCCATATGCAGCGCCGCGGCGGCTGTCCGTTACCACGGCGCGCCGCGTCCGGGCTGTAAACTAACGCCTGCGATTTGCCGGCTCCAGCAGGCGGGCGGCTGCTCAGCGTGCCCGCGCCGTCCGATTTTTCGAACGATGACCGAGCAGCGTTTCCTCCGCGTTATCCGCCGTGCGCGCACCTGGACGTCCCGGGTGGCCGCCCGCGCGAGGCCGGGCGCCGCCCGCCTGCTTGCTTCGCTGGAGGCGTTTTTCCAGGACGCAAACGCCCGTCTCAGGCCGCACGCCGAAGCGGCCGGACGCCGTCTCTGGGCGCTGGCGGCGCGCGCCTGGCCCGCGGCGAAGGCCGCGGCCGCGCTCCACGGCCCGAAGGCCGCCGGCGCCCTGGCTGCCTCCGGACGCCTTCTTGCCGCCGCATGGCGGCGCGGCTGGATGCTGGCAGGGGGACGCCTTCGCGCCGCCGCAGGCGGCCTCGTCCGCCGCGCGGGCTGGAGCGGCATGGCCAAGGCTGCCCTCGGGCTCGGGCTCGTGGGCGCCGTTGGTGCGTTCGGCATCGGCGCCCTCGTTTATCTCAGCTACGCCTCCGAGTTCGTGCCGCCTTCGGAGCTCAACATCAACCAGCCTTCGGCAGGGGCCGTCATCCTCGACCGCAACGGCAACGTCCTCTATCAGTACGTAGACGACCGCGACGGCCTTCGCTCGCCGGTGCCGCTCGACCAGATATCGCCGCATCTGCGGGCCGCGACTATCGCCACCGAGGACGGCAGCTTCTACGACAACCCGGGCGTGAACGCCCGGGGCACGCTGCGGGCCGTATGGGAGAACCTCAACCCCCTGTCGGGGAGCTTCCTGGAGGGCTCCGGCGGCAGCTCCATCACCCAGCAGCTGGTCAAGAACGTCTACTTCCCCGCCGATATGCGCGACGACCGCTCGCTGATGCGAAAGGCCCGCGAGGCCGTCTACGCCATCGAGCTCACCAGGCGCTACGACAAGGACCAGATCTTGGAGTGGTACCTCAATCAGATCGGCTACGGCGGCCTCTACAACGGCGCCGAAGCCGCAAGCCTCGGCTACTTCGGCAAGCACGCCTCCGACCTGACCCTGGCCGAGGCCGCCCTTCTCGCCGGGCTGCCGCAGTCTCCTTCGGCCTACAGCCCTTTCCTCCATCCGGAAGCCGCGCTCGCCCGTCGCAACGAGGTGCTGGACCTCATGGCCGCGAGAGGCGGGATCAAGGTGGGGCCGGACGCCTACTACGCCGTCAAGCCGGAGGAGATCGAAGCGGCGAAGGCGGAGCCCGTCCAGGTGGTGCCGCAGGAGTTTCCTGTCCAGGCTCCCCATTTCGTGTTCAGCTACGTGCAGCCGCAGCTGGAGGCCCTCTTCGGCAAAGACGCGGTCTACCGCAAAGGCCTCGTCGTCACGACGACGGTCGACCTCCACCTGACGCAGCTGGCGCAGCAGGCCCTGGACGGCTGGATCGGCCAGTACGAGGCGTCGACCAACACCCACAACGGCTCCGTCCTCGTCATGGACCCCCGCAACGGCGAAATCTACGCGATGGTCGGCAGCCGCGACTACTTCGATCCCGCCATCCAGGGCGAAAACAACAACGTCCTCGGCCTTAACTCGCCGGGGTCCTCGTTCAAGCCCTTCGTCTACCTGGAATCCTTCCTCAAGCTCGGCTGGGCGCCCGCTACGGCGATCGAGGACGCGCCGGTCGCCTACCGGAACCCGGACGGCTCCATATTCCAGCCCGTGAACCCCGGCCACAATTTCCAGGGGACGATCACCTTGCGTTCGGCCCTGGGCAACTCCCTGAACGTGCCGGCCTTCAAGGTGGCGCAGGCCGCGGGCGTGCCGGACATCGTCCGCTTCGCCCGGCAGCTGGGCTTCGATACCTTGAACGGCTCCTACGGCCCGGCCGTCGCCATCGGCGGCGTCGACCTGACCCAGCTCGACCTCACCCACGGCTATAGCATCCTTGCCGCGGGCGGCGTCATGCGCGGCAGGCCTCCGTTCGAGGGCGGCGACGGCGCGCCGCTGGAGCCGATCTCGATCCTCAAGGTCACGGACCGCCGCGGCCGGGTGCTCTACGACGTCGATTCGCAGCGCAGCGAGGTCCGCGTCGCCCCGGCCGCGGAGACCTTCCTGGTCAACAGCATCCTCACGGACGCCAACGCGCAGTGCTTGACGTTCGGCTGCGGCGGCCTGGCAATCCCCGGCCACCAGGCGGCCGTGAAGACCGGCACCAGCGAGCCTTACGACCCCAACGGCCCGGACCGTGGCAAAATCGGCGAGACGTGGGCCTTCGGCTACACGCCGGAGGTCGTCGTCTCGGTCTGGGCGGGCAACGCCGATAACGCCCCGTTGACCAACATCCTCAGCACGACCATCGCCTTCCGGGCCATGCGCGACATCATGCTCGCTTATTTCGACGGCCGGCCCTCGACACCGTTCCGGCCGCCGCCGGACGTCGTCCGGGCGCCCGTCTGCTTCCCGTCGGGCAGCTTCTCGGGCGGCCGCCGTTGCTCGTCGGTCATCGTCGATTGGTTCGTGCGCTCGCGGCTTGACGACCTGCTGGGCCTCGACGGCCGCGGCGCCGGCTCGCCCATCGAGGTCCGGCCGCAGGACGCGGACAAGCCGCCCAAGGACACGAACCGCCGCGGCCGGGGCAACAGCCGCGGCCGCGACTAGCGCCTGCCTTCCGGGGCCCCGGCCCACGCGGCGCCGCCCCGAGGTCGAAAACCGAGCGCCGGCATTCAGGCCTGGAGCGGCGCCTCGCTCAGCTCCGGGTGGGAGACGAAGGGCTGCCGCAGGCGCTCGGTCGCGAGCAGCCAGTCCGCGCTCTCGGGGAGGATGACCCCGCCCGAGCGCGTCAGGTACAGCTCCGGCCTGTCGACGAGCGCCGGCGCGACGCCACGGTCGCGAAGCTCCCTGGCAGCCCGCAGCAGCGCCCTGCGGGTGCGGATGACCATCGCGTCGGACGTGCCCAAGTGCTCGTGGGTCCGGTCCATGACCGCGCCCATGCTCTCCGTGACGCACATGTCCTGCGTGTGCACGCCCGCGATGCCGGTGAAGCTGCCTGCCTTCTGCGCCCGGCGGTCGATCAGGTAGTCGTTGTAGGCCTGGCGGGTAGCGCGCGAGCGGCCGAGCCAGTCCGTGGAGTCCGGCAGGTAGTCCTCGTGCCCGAAGATCGTGGCCGCCCGCCCGACGATGTCGTTGCCGGCGCGCGCGGCCATGCTGTAGAGCATGGAGTTCTCGTCGTCCAGCGGCACCCAGGCGCGCGCCAGCACCTGACGGCCGAGGATGCCCGTGGGGATCATGGAGAAGCACGGGAACAGGAAGTGGGCGATGCGCCAGTACGTGTATCCGGGCTCCGCCGGGCGGTAGGCGCCGTAGGAGGTGCCGAACTCGGTATCGACCACCACGTAGCGGGGCGCTTTGTCCTTGAGCGCGTAGTAGGCGAAGCTGCCCGGCCGCTGGTTCTCCAGGGCCTCCACGCCGCTGTGCAGGAAGCCGATGTGGCTGGTGTCGATGTCTCCCTCCAGGGCCTGCATCCAGTTGCAGCCGCGGTGCGCCGTCTCGAGGAGGACCTCGTCCTGCGGCAGCATGTTGGCCTCCAGCTGCGGCAGGGGCGGCGGCGCCTCCCGCGGCCCCATGTACGCCCAGACGATGCCGCCGCGCTCCGCGCACGGGTAGGCGCGGGCGCGCACCTTGCCCTTGAAGTTGGACTCCGCCGGCTCCGAAGGCATGTCGACGCACCGCCCTTCGACGTCGAACTTCCAGCCGTGGTAGACGCAGCGCAGCCCTTCCTCCTCGTTGCGGCCGAAGAAGAGCGACGCGCCGCGGTGCGGGCAGGCGTTCTGGATGAGCCCGACCTTCCCGGACGACGTCCGGAAGCCGATAAGCTCCTCGCCGAGGAGCTTCAAGCGACGGGGCGGGCAGTCCGGCGCCGGCAGCTCGTCCGAGCGGGCAGCGGGCAGCCAGAACTGACGGAACAGCTCGCCCATGGGCGTGCCGGGGCCCACGCGACACAAGAGCTCGTTGTCTTCTTTGCTCAGCACGGCCGTCCTCCTCTGGAGCCCGTGGATGCGTGATTCTCAGAGGATACTCCCATCGCCGAAGGGCTGGCAGACCGGCAATCCGGGGTGAGAAGGCCGGCGAACGGGCGGCAGGGCAACGGGCCTAAGCGCGGCCGGCAGCCAGCTCTTCCTCCGGCCGCTGGCTCTGGAATTGCGCCAGGAGGAGGAGGTCGTAGCCGGCTTTGATCGCGCCTCCCAGCACCAGCGGCCAACCGAAGGTGGTGTGGGCGAGCAGGAAACCGGCCAGCGCCGGCGGCAGCGCAGAGGCGAGGCTCCGCGGCACGTTGGTGACGCTGGCGGCCGCTGCCCGCTCCTCGGGCGGGACCATGGCCATGACGTAGGATTGCCGCGCGGGCACGTCCATCTGGGAAAGCGCCGTCCTGGCCAGGAGGCAGGCCACCGCCAAAGGCGCGTTGGGCATGAACGCGGCGAGCACGAGCAGGCCGTTCGCCGGCAGATGCGTATAGACCATCGTCCGCACCAGGCCGATGCGCTCCGCCAGCCAGGCGGACGCCAGCTGCGAGAACGCCGACAGCAGCCCCGCTACGAAGAAGATCGCGCCCGCGGTCTCCACGGACAGGTCGTAGCGCTCGAACAACCACAGCGCCAGCAGCGACTGGACGACGAAGCCGCCGCCTAAGGAATCCAGGCTGAACAGCGCCGAGAGCCTGAGGACCACGGACCGCGACCGCGCCAGCGGGTTACGCCGCCGCCGCCCACCGCCCTGGGCCGGCCGCCGCATGCCCAGGTAAATGAAGCCGACCGCCACCGCGGCGCACGCGTACAGGACGAAGCCGGCCCTCTGGGCGTCGACAAGGTCCCAGCCCTGCCAGCGGCCGACCGCCACGGGCACGCCGCTGGCCAGGGCGCCGAGCGCGGCAAAGAAGCTGCCGCCCAGCGTATAGCGCGCGAACAGGGCCGTCCGCCCGCGGCTGTCGATGGTCTCCGTCAAGGCCGCCTGCTCCGTGGGCAGGAAGACGCTGACGTCGCCGTTGGAGGGGTTCAGCGTGCCGCAAAAGGCGATGAGCAGGAGCGGCCAGAAATCGGTGACGCCTACGAAGCCGAGGCCCGTGACCAGCATGAGGCCGGAGGCTGCCAGCAGTATGCGCCGCGTGTCGCCCGGGCGCGCGAACAGGCCGACGCTGAGGGTCAGCGCCGCCGAGCCCAGGAGCGTGCCGGTGATGAGGACGCCCACTTCGCCTGCCGAAAAGCCGAGGTCCGTCAGGTAGCTGGCCAGGAGGACCGAGACCATGCCGTCGACGAAGCCCCGCAGCGACCGCGCCAGCACCAGGCGCGCGGCGTCCGGCTGCGCCCCGGCCGGCAAGAGGCGGTGGATCGCCCTCAAGACCACAGGGCGAGCCTACTACCAGGAGGGCCGGAACGCGACCCGGCGCTTGCGGGAGAGCGCGGCTTCGGTCACGATTTTAGGAGTCCTAAATAGATTCGGAAGGAGCTCGCAGCGAATGGTCGCCCAGAATCAGATCCCCGGCTACGACTACGGCAACGTCCCGTCCTCGTCGCTGACCCCCACGATTTGGACCTGCTGAAGCGATCCGTGCTGTTCGGCGAGGAGGATGAGCGCTACCTACGGATGGCGGGCGACGTGCTCGCGGACCAGGTGGAGGACGTCCTCGACCTTTGGTACGGGTTCGTGGCCTCGCACCCGCACCTCGTCGCCTACTTCGCCGGCCCGGACGGCCAACCCCTTGCCGGTTACCTGGCGGCCGTGCGGAAGCGCTTCGGCCGGTGGATCGTCGACACCTGCCGGCGCCCTTACGACCAGGCCTGGCTCGACTACCAGCATGAGATCGGCCTCCGGCATCACGGCGCGAAGAAGAACCGCACGGACAACGTCCCCTCCGCTCCCGTGGTCTCCGCGCGCTACCTGGTCGCCTTCATTTACCCTATAACCGCCACGATCCGGGACTTCCTGGCCCGGAAGGGCCACCCGGCAGACGAGGTCGAGAAGATGCACCAGGCGTGGTTCAAGTCGGTGGTCCTGCAGACTGCCCTCTGGCTGCAGCCCTACGTGGCGGAAGGGGACTACTGAAGCTTTGCCCGGACCTGAGAGCCCGGACGGACCGCGCCTGGAGGCCAAGGTCGTTGCCGCGCTGGAGCGCATCGGCCGGGCGCTGCGGGTGCAGCTGTGGAACGCGGTCAAGCGGCGCGGGCTCTCGCCGGTGCAGGCCCAGATCCTGCTCCACTTGCGCGCCCACGACGAGACCCTTGGGCGCGTGGGGTCGATCGCCAGGGAGTTCGGGTTGACGCCCCCGACGGTGAGCGACAGCGTCTCCGCCCTGGAAGCCAAGGGCCTGGTGGAACGATCGGCGTCGGCCGCGGACGGCCGGGCGGCCGTGCTCACGCTGACGCCGGCGGGACACGCGGCTGCCCGCGAGCTTCAGTCCTGGGCGGCGGGCCTGGAGGAAGCCATCGCCGCCATGCCGCCGGCGGACCAGGAGGCGGCGCTGCAGTTCCTCCTGCGGCTAATCGAGCAACTTCAGCGCCGCGGCTCGATCACCGTGGCCCGCGTGTGCTTCACGTGCCGGTTCTTTCGGCCGGCAGCCGAGCAGACGGCAGGCGAGCCCTACTGCGCTCTCCTCGAAAAGCCCCTGCCGCCGGCCGCCCTGCGGGTCGACTGCCCGGAGCACGAGCCCGCGTCCGCCTAGCGGGGCGCGGCCGTCGGGGCGTCGACTTCGCCCAGGCGCGGCAGCAGCAGGCCGGCCGCGGCATCCTGCGACTCGGGCGTCGGGAAGTTGACGCGGAGGTAGTTCACGCCCCAGCCGGCGATTTCGCCGATGCGCTGAAGGCAATCCTCCGGCGAGCCAACGATCTCGCGGGCGAGGAACTCGTCGAACGTCGCCGGCACGAGCTGGGGCGTGGCGGACTTGGCCGCCGCGTACTCCGTCTCGGCGGCGGCGAGCGCCTCCCCGCGCGTCCTCCGCACGACGATGCGGGCGCCTTTGACGACGGTCATATCGCGCTTCGGCCAGTCGGGTGCGGAGAGCACGGACTGGAGCTTCTCGCGGTTGCCCCCGGCGCTCAGCGTCACCCAGCCGTCGCCGAGCTCCTTCGCGGTCCGCAGGGTGGCCTCGGACTCGCCGCCGAGCCAGATGGGCGGGTGCGGCTTCTGGTACGGCTCCGGGTTGAACGGGAGGTCGCGCACCCGGACGTACTTGCCCTCGAAGGTCGTGCGCTCCGGCGCCGGATGGGTCCACAGTTGCTTGAACAGCGCGATGACCTCGTGGGCGTACTCGGCGCGCTCGTCGTGGTCGTCCAGCAGCGGCAGGTTGTAGGCGAGGTATTCCTCCTTGTACCAGCCGGAGCCGAGGGTGCAGATCACGCGGCCCTTCGTCACCTGGTCGAGGGTGGCGATCATCTTGGCGAAGAGGGCGGGCGGGCGGAAGGTGACGTTGAGGATGCCCCAAGCCAGCCTCACGCGCCGGGTGACGGCGCCGATGGCCGTCATGAGCACGAAGTAGTCCAGCGGGCCGTCCGCCTTGTGGACGCCGGCCGTGTTCATGAGGTGGTCGGAGAGCCATACGGAATCGAAGCCCTGCTCGTCGGCGCGGCGGGCCTCCTCCATGACGGCGTCCACGCCGCGGTCCGCGTGCAACTGCATCCCGATTTTCACGATTCCCTCCCGATTTGCTGTACGAGGCGCGCTGCACGCAGTGTAGCGGCAGCGCTGCTTAAGCGCAGAGCGCGGGCCGAGCCCCATCCTGCCGGGGGCACCGCGCCCGCCTGACAGACGAACGCCTCTTCCAAACGTTTGTGCTATTATCGGGGTGCTCCGTCCCCACCCGGAGCCAATCTCGGATGCCCGGCGGGGAATGTCTTACGTAGAGCTCCACTGCCACTCCTGCTTTTCCTTCCGCGAAGGCGCCTCTACGCCCCTGGAGCTGGTCCTGCGCGCCAGGCAGCTCGGCTATGCCGCCCTCGCCCTGACCGACCACGACAACCTGGCAGGCGCCCTCGAGTTCGCGCGCACGGCGAAGGGCTGGGGCGTACGGCCGATCACGGGCGCCGAGGTCACGATCGCCGATCAGGCGATCGGGCGATCGGGCAAACGGGCAATCGGGCAGTCGCATTCTCGCCCGATCGCCGGGGAGTTCCACCTCACCCTTTTGGTCGAGACGCCGCGCGGCTACGCCAACCTCTCGCGACTGCTGACGCG
>Ga0073934_10012403_pt1 | contig 10054 bp, 8 predicted proteins | sample LarsenN4metaG_FD_76834 | JGI IMG/M metagenome (GOLD analysis project Ga0073934, IMG submission 76834) | Hot spring sediment bacterial and archeal communities from British Columbia, Canada, to study Microbial Dark Matter (Phase II) - Larsen... ... | reverse complement strand
CGCCTCGGAGGCGGGCAGCAGCAGGTGGGAATCGATCCGCTCGACGGTGAGCTGCGTGGCGGGATCGAACAGGCGCAGCGATTCGAGCTCGTCGCCGAAGAAATCGAGCCTGAGCCCGCTCTCGAGCGAGGAGGGGAAGATGTCGACGATCGAGCCGCGCACCGCGAATTCGCCGTGGTCGATCACCGTGTCGGTGCGGCTGTAGCCCTGCCGGGTCAGCAGCGCGGCGAGGCTTTCGTGGCCGATCTGGGTTCCGACTTTGAATTCGCGGACATTCTCGCGCACGCGGAAGGGGGTGATCACCCGCTGCAGCACGGCATTGGCGGTGGTCACCAGCAATTGCGCGCCCGCCGCCTGGTGCTGCAAGCGGTGGAGCGCGGCGAGACGCTCGGCGCTGATCGACAGGGCAGGGCTGGCACGGTCGTAGGGCAGGCAGTCCCACGCCGGGAAGGTCAGCACCTCGACTTCGGGCGCGAAGAACCGCGCCGCCTCGGCCGCGGCGCGCATCGCCGCCTCGTCGGGCGCGATGAACACCGCGCGCTGCCCGCCCTTCACGCCGTTGGCGGCGCGCGCAAGATCGGCCAGAACCAGCGGCAGGCTCCCGCGCGGGAGCGAGGACAGGGTCAGCGGATCGCTGGCCGCAAGGATGCGGTTTAGGTCAGGCATGGGTTCTCAACAAGCGGTCCGCGCGCAAAGCGTTCCCGTGGCGTTTTTCGGTCGCGATTTCCGCGCCGCCAGGTCCGGGGAACTGGCTGGAAATCGCTTGGGGCAGCCCCCTAGCGCGGAATGTCGACGTAATCGAGCCGTTGCATCGCTGCGAGCAGATCGCCCGCCAGATGCTCGGGCGGGGCCAGCGTTCCGAGCGCCCAGGCCATCACGTCGACATCATCCTCGTCGAGCAGGGCTTCGAACCACGCGAGCTCGTCCTCGCCCCAGCCGGCGTGATAGCGATCGTAGAAGCCGCCGATCATGTAATCGGCCTCGCGCGTGCCGCGGTGCCAGGCGCGGAATTTTGCCCGCGCGAGGCGTTGCTCGAAAGATGGGCCTGAGAAAGGAGGCTCGGTCATGGCCCCCACCTAGCCACAGCTTCCCGCCGCTTCAACTCGCAATGCGGCCCTCGCGGTGTTAGCGAAGGCACCATGCGCCCCGAGGCTCTCAATCCGCTGTTTGCCGAAGTCGAGACCCTCGAAGGCGTCGGGCCGAAACTGATGAAGCCGCTCGAGAGGCTCGGCCTCACCCGGGTCAAGGACGTGGCCTATCACCTGCCCGAACGCTTCGTCAGCCGCCGCGCGATTGCCGGGCTCGATGACGGCAACGAAGGCGAGCAGGTGATCATTGCCCTGACACCGGTCGAGCACCGTGCCCCCCGTGCCGGAAGCCGCGGGCCTTATCGCGTGCTGGCGCAGGACGCCCGCGGCGATATCTGCGCGCTGACCTGGTTCGGCAAGGCGGCCTATACCGCCAAGAAACTGCTTCCCGTGGGCGAGCGGCGCTGGATCGCGGGCCGGCTCGATCGCTATGGCGACATGCGCCAGATCGTCCACCCCGACCATATCGAGGCCGAAAGCGCGGCGCAGATGGAGCGCCTGTCCGAGCCGGTCTATCGCCTCTCCGAAGGCCTGACCCAGCCGCGCGTCGCGGGGCTGGTGGAGCAGGCACTGGCGCGGCTGCCGGACCTGCCCGAGTGGATCGAGCCCGGCCAGCTGGAACGCGCGGGCTGGCCCGCATGGCGCGAGGCGCTGCGGCGCGGCCACGAGACCACCGACGAAAAGGTGCGCGACCGGCTCGCCTATGACGAACTCCTCGCCAACAGCCTCGCGCTGCTGCTGGTCAAGGCCGAAGGGCGCCGCCGCAAGGGGCAGGCGCTCATCGGCGACGGGGCCTTGCGGGCGAAGCTGCAACTGCCCTTTGCGCTGACCGGCGCGCAAGCCCGCGCGATCGCCGAGATCGAGGGCGACATGGCGCAGGAAGCGCCGATGCTGCGGCTGTTGCAGGGCGATGTCGGCGCGGGCAAGACGGTGGTGGCGCTCGAGGCGATGCTGATTGCGGTCGAGGCGGGGCGGCAGGCCGCGCTGCTCGCGCCGACCGAGATCCTCGCGCGCCAGCATTTCGAGACGCTGCGGCGGATGCTCGGCCCCACCGGGGTCGAGATCGCGCTGCTGACGGGGCGGGCCAAGGGGCGCGAGCGCGAAAGCATCCTGATGGGGCTGATCGACGGGTCGATCCAGCTGCTGGTCGGCACCCATGCGATCTTCCAGGAGAGCGTCAGCTACCGCGATCTCGGCCTCGTCGTGATCGACGAGCAGCACCGCTTCGGGGTCGCCCAGCGGCTCGCGCTCGCCGCCAAGGGTCGGCGTGCGCCGCACACCCTCGCCATGACCGCGACCCCGATCCCGCGTTCGCTGACGCTGGCGCAATATGGCGAGATGGATGTGAGCCGCCTCGACGAACTGCCCCCCGGTCGTCAGGCGATCGACACCCGCGTGATCCCGCAGGAGCGCATGGAGGAGGTGATCGAAGGGCTCGCGCGCCATCTTGCCGGCGGGCAGCAGGCCTATTGGGTCTGCCCGATGGTGCACGACAGCGAGGTTGCCGACATCGCCGCCGCCGAAGCGCGCTATGCGGGCCTCAAGGAACGCTTCGGGGCGGACGTGGTGCTGGTCCACGGGCAATTGCGGCCCGAGATCAAGGACGCCGCGATGGAGCGCTTCGCCAGCGGGCAGGCCAAGCTGCTGGTGGCGACCACGGTGATCGAGGTCGGGGTCGACGTTCCTTCCGCCACACTCATGGTGATCGAACAGGCCGAACGCTTCGGTCTGGCCCAGCTGCACCAGTTGCGCGGCCGGGTGGGGCGGGGCGCGGCGAAATCGGTCTGCCTGCTGCTGCGCGGCGGCGAATTGTCCGAGACGGGCCGTGCGCGCCTCGCCCTGATGCGCGAGACGCAGGACGGGTTCCGCATCGCCGAGGAGGATCTGGCGCTGCGCGGCGGCGGGGAACTGCTCGGCACGCGGCAATCGGGCGAGGCGGCGTTTCGGATCGCCAGCCTCGATCAGGTGCAGCGGCTGCTGCCCGCCGCCCATGCCGATGCGCGGCTGCTGATGGAGCGCGACGGGGGCCTTACCAGCGCGCGGGGCGAGGCTGCGCGGCTGCTGCTCTACCTGTTCGAGCGCGACTGGGGGGTGCAGCTGCTGCGCGGCGGCTGACCCGCGCGGGCTAGAGCGGGACTTCGATGCCCTCGCGCGCAAGGCGGGCGGCGAGCGCGTCGGTGGCTTGCGCGATCTCGTCCCATACCTGCGCGAAGAGTGCGGCATCGCCATAATAGGGATCGGCGACCGCCTTGCCCTTGCACCCCTCGACGGCATCCATCAGCATGGCGATACGCGCGGTCCGATCACGCGGGGCTTGCGCCCGGATCCCGACCAGATTGGCCTCGTCCATCGCGATGATGTGGGTGAAGCGGTAGAAATCATTACGCTCGATCTGGCGGGCGCGCTGTCCGTCGATGGCGATCCCGCGCTCCTGCGCCGTGGCGATCGCGCGCGGATCGGGTGGGTGACCTATGTGGTAGGAGGCGGTCCCGGCCGAATCCACGACGCATTCCAGCCCGTGGCGCGCCGCCGCCGCGCGAAACGCGCCTTCGGCCATCGGTGACCGGCAGATGTTGCCGAGACACACGAACAGGACCGCGATGTTCTGATCAACCCCCCCGAGCATCGCGCGCCCTTATGACAGGCGAATGGCGCTGTCCACCGAAACCGCGCCCTGGTGCGCGTGAAACACCGCAAAATCAGCATCCGGAGCGGGGTTGAGCGCGGTCTGGCCGAGGTCAGGCAGCCCCGACCGGCAGCGGTGTCGTGCTGGAGAGCACCTCTTCGGTGATGCGCCGGATATTCACCTTGGCCTTCAGCCGCGCGCCCAGCAGCGCGGTGCCCGATACCTTGCGCTGCACGAACAGGGTCTCGATCGGCGGGAAGGCCCAGGTGTCCTTGTCCTGCGCGATCGCATAGCCTTCCTCGCGCAGCAGCGGCACGAAGGCGCGGTCGCCGAAGTCGAAGGGGGCATCGGCGCGCATCTCGTTGATCACGATATCGATCATCCGGCCCACCCGCTCGGGGTGTTTCTCCGCCACGATCGGCATCATGAACCCGGCCTCGATGGTCGCGGCGAGCACCTCCTGCGCATTGCCCTGAAGCCCGGCGGCGAGCATCTTGCGATAGCCGTTCGACACCGCCGGATCGACCGGGCGGCAGGCGCCGAAATCGAGCAGCACGATCTCGCCCGTCTCGCGCCGGTAGCGGAAGTTGGCGAAGTTGGGGTCGGTCTGCATCACCCCGAATTCGAACAATTCGCGCGCCACCAGCCGGATCAGCCGCGCGAAGACTTCATCGCGGCGCTCGGGCGGCTCGTTGCCCAGTTCCTCGATGCTGACGCCCTCCTCGAAGCTCATCGCGAGGATCGACCCGCGGGTGAGCCCTTCGTGGAGGCGCGGGACGACAAAGCCGGGGGTGTCGGCCAGCCGTTCGCGATACATCGCCATCTGGCGGCCCTCGCGCTGGTAATCGGCCTCTTCGCGCAGCTGCTGCTTGGCGGCGGCGAGCAGCTTGTCCATCTCGAGTTCGGGCGGGGCGAAGCCGGCGACCTTGAGCAGGGTCATCACATTGTCCACGTCGCTGTCGATCGACCTGGCAACGCCCGGGTACTGCACCTTGATCGCCAGTTCCTCACCATCGCGGGTCAGCGCCTTGTGCACCTGCCCGATGCTGGCCGCGGCGATGGGGCGGGGATTGAACCAGCGGAACTGTTTGCGCCAGTCCGGCCCCCATTCGCTTTTGAGCACCTGATCCAATTGCCTCGTCGGCATGAAATTGGCCTGATCGCGCAAGGTCGCGAGGATTTTCGACAATTCGGGCGGCAGGAAATCGCCCGCATCGAGGCTGATCATCTGCCCCATTTTCATCGCCGCGCCGCGCAGGTGGCTGAGGCGGTCGGTCAGGCGCTGGACATTGCCCGGGGTGAGGATCAGATCGCGCGCGGTAATCCCTTCGCCGCTCGCAAGCCGCCGCGCGCCCTCGGCCACCATACCGCCGGCCACGCCGCCCACCAGCTTGCCGAAGGTGCCGAAGCGCGCCATCCGTCCGGCCGGCACGGCGCGCTGGCGGGCGCGGTCTTCGGGCAGGTCGGTGAAGTCGGGAATATCGTCGTCGGCCACGGGGAAGGGGTTCCGGTTGCGAGAGGCTTTGGTCGGCAACGGTCTGGCCGTGCCGGTGTTCCATGCGAGATGGTGGCGCCTAGGAGATGCACAATCCCCCGTCGACAGGCAGGCATTGCCCGGTGATGTAATCGGAGTGCGGCGAGGCGAAGAACACCGCGAGGCCTTCGAGCCCGGCATGATCCCCGGGACGGCGCAGCGGGATGCGGCGGCTCATCCATTCGGCGAATTTGGGATCGGCCTTGGCGGTGATGTCGGTCTCGTAATAGCCGAAAAGCAGGGCATTGGCGGTGATGCCGTAGCGCGCCAGTTCAAAGGCGGCGGCACGCGTGAGGCCGTTGAGCGCGGCCTTGGAGGCGGCGTAGTCCGACGAGCGGTTGACCCCCATGATCGACTGGCCCGAGGAGGTCGCGATCAGCTTGCCGCCCGGATCGCCGTCCTTGGCCCTTTCGATCATGTGGCGCGTGACGTGCTTGTAGACCAGCGCCGCGCCGCGGCTGTTGACCGCCATGGTGCGGTCCCAGCCTTGCGCGGTCATGTCGGGGATGGCCGTGCCTGCGCCTGCAATCCCGGCATTGGCGAAAGCTGCATCCACGCGCCCGAAGGCGCCGAGTGTCCGCTCCATCGCGGCGGCGATCGTATCCTCCTCGGCTATGTCGCAGGTCAGCGCGAGCACGTGGCCCGCACCGAGCGGCCGCAATTCCTCGACCGCGGCGGCGTTCTTGTCGGCATTGCGCGCCCAGATCGCCACATTGGCGCCCGCCTTGGCAAGGCCGCGCGCCATGGCGAGGCCCAAGCCGCCATTGCCCCCGGTGACGATGGTGGCGCGGCCGGTGAGATCGAACAGGGTCATGGGCGTTCAACTGGCCCAAACCGCCTGTCACTGCAAGCGGGCGGGAACCGGGGGGCAGGACAGGCTTTGAGGCGCCATGGACGGACAAACATCGCTATCCCCCGCAGCCCGCGCGCTGGGCTATGCCGGGCTGCTTCCCCAGATCATCTGCCTCGCCCTGATCCTTGCCGGCCACGAATGGCGCTATTCGGCGCTGGCCGGCGGGTTTGCCTATGCCGCGGCGATCTTCAGCTTTCTTGGCGGGGTGTGGTGGGGGCAGGCGATCGCCAGCGGCCGGGCGACGAGTGGCGTCTACCCGGTCGCGGTGATGCCGAGCCTGATGGCCGTGGCCCTGTTTCTGCCCTGGACCTTCGGCTGGGAATGGCCCGGCCCGGCGCTGCTCTATCTGGGCGCGCTGATCGCGCTCTCGCCGCTGATCGACCGCGCGCTCGGCTTTGCGGCGCGCGACTTCCTGCGGCTGCGCTGGCACCTTTCGCTGGGGCTAGGCAGCCTCACCATCGCGTTGGGCCTGGTTGCCGGGCGCGTGATCTGATCGGTCAAGGGCGCGGGCAGGGGGGATTGGCCGGGCTGCATTCGTGATGAATTAACCACTGCAGTCTAGGGAAAAGCTTGGTTTCTCGATCGGATCCGGACTCTCGATGATTGCAGGCTTGCCTTCACTGACAGGATTGCTGCGCCGCAGCCTCGGCAGGACTGGCCCGGTCCTGCCCGAGCTGGGCGACGACAAGACGCTGAATTCCGGGGAATCCCTGCTGCGCCGCAAGCGTCTCAAGGTCGCTGTTTTCGCGATCCTGTTCGGGCTTGTTTCGGCTGTGATCGATCTGCCGCTGCCCGCGGAAGACACGCTGCGACTGGCCCGCGCGCATTTGCGGATGCGCCCCGCGCCGCAGGACATCGTCATGATCGCGATCGACGATGCGACGCTCAACGAGCTTGGTGTCCCGCTTCCCGACCGCAAGCATGAAAGTGAGGTGATCGACCGCCTCGTCGAGGCCGGGGTCGAGAAGATCGTGTTCGACCGCGCCCATGCCGATCCCGAAACTCCGCAAAGCGATGCGCAATTCACCCGTACGCTCGAACGGCACCGGGGGAAGGTGTGGCTGGGCATGCTTCCGGAAGGCAACATGGGATTTCAGGAGGACGCCGCGATTCTGCCTCACGAAACCTTCCGTGAGCGGGCCGGCATGGCGTCCATGGTCGGCTACCTGTCGCCCTTCGGCTTGTCCGCCATGTTTCCTACCGAAGTCGAATTGAACGGTGTCAGGCACCCGTCGATTTCGGCCGTGTTGGCGGATTATGATGGTCCGCCGATCACCTATCGGCCGGACTTTGCCTACAATCCGAGCACCGTACCGATCTATCGCTATGTCGATGTCCTGCGGGGGCGCGTGGAGGCTGACGAGCTGGCAGGCAAAAGCGCAATCATCGGCCAGACGTTCTTGACTTCATCTGACGTTTTCCGTCACCCTTTGTATGGCCGGGTACCCGGATCCTACTACCACATTCTTGGGGCCCACACGCTCAAGCAGGGCACGCCGCTTGATCTGATGTGGTTTCCGGCGATGCTGGTCGCCGGGATCGCCATCCTGGTGCAGGCGCTTGGACAGTGGCGTTCGTCACGCCCTTTGTGGATTGCCACGATCAGCCTGCCGATCGCCACGCTGGTGCTCGATGAGGCTGGGATCAATATCGACATCTTTTCCGCGCTGCTCGCGATGGGAGCAGCCGCGCTGGGGTTCTACCGCCTTGCCAAGAAGTACTACAGCACCGAAGTCGACGCGATGACGACCTCGGCGCTGAGCCTCGACAAGGCCAGCGCCGAGCTCGATGTCTATGCGCTCAAGATCGCCAATCTCGCCGAGATGTCGGAGGAATGGAGCGCGCGCGAACTGGGCGAATTCGTCAACACCCTGATTACCTATATCAAGGGTCCGGGCGAAGTCGGCGACGTGGCCTTCGAGCGCGACAGTCTCGTCTGGCTGGCCCCGAAGATGGAAGCCGTGAGCCTCGAGCGCCATGCCGACGGTCTCGCGCTGATGCTCAAGACTGCGATCAGCCACGACTGGCAATCGTCAAGCAGCGCGCCCGCGATCGGGATCGACACCAACCACGCCCTGCCGCTCGGGCAGCGCATCAAGAAGGCGATGCAGGCCGCCGACGAGGCCGCAACACGCGGCGTGCGCTTCATCATCAACGATGCCGCCTATGTCGAGGCGCGCAATCACCGGCTCGAGATCATGCGCGCGCTCGAAAAAGGGCTACGCGATCGCAGCATCGGGGTTGCCTACCAGCCCAAGATCGACCTTGCCACGGGCCGCATCGTCGGGGCCGAAACGCTGATCCGCTGGAAGCCCGACGGCCAGGACTTCGTCAATCCACAGGAGCTGGTGCTGGCGGCCGAGGCGGCCGACCGGATCAACGAGCTGACCTTGATCGTGATGGAGGCCGCTCTGGTCGATGGCCGCAGGGCGATCGCGGTCGACGAAAACTTCAAGCTGGCGGTCAACATGTCGGCCAAAAGCCTGAGCGACACCCACCTGCTGTTCGATATGATGACGATGCTGGGACGGATCGGGTTTCCCCCTGAAAATCTCACGCTCGAGCTGACCGAGACCGCCAAGCTCGAGGACAAGCTGATTGCCCCCCAGATCGCCGCGCTCAAGCAACGCGGCATCGGGCTGTCGATCGACGACTTCGGAACGGGCCAGTCGAACCTCGAATATATCGAGAAGCTGCCGAGCTCCGAGCTCAAGATCGACAAGCGGTTCGTGCAGCACATGGCGAGTTCAGAGGAAAGCCGGGCGGTGGTGCGTGCGACGATCGAGATTGCCCATTCGCTCGGCAAGGTCGTTGTGGCCGAGGGGGTGGAGGACGAATCCATCGCCGCGGACCTGCGCGCCATGGGTTGCGACCAGGCGCAGGGCTATCTGTTCGCGCGGGCGATCACCATGCCCGAACTGCTCGTTCTCATGGGAAGAGCGCGAAACGTAGTTAACGGTTGATTAAGGTTAATTTTGTGTTAAACCTCCGCTTGGCAATAGCCAAAAGGAGGTCACAATGGACGTTTTCAAGGGTATTTGGGCTTGGTTCCGCGAATCCTTCGGCCAGCGCTGATCCGCTGACACAAATTTCAGGAAAGCCTCGGGAAACCGAGGCTTTTTTGATTCTTGGGACCGGTGCGTTCGCCCGCGGTTCGCAAGTTGATCGCGATCATGCGCGCCAAGCGCGCCCACCACTGCAAGGCGCGCGAATCAACCATTCCAGCTCGCATTCCGGAGATATTTGGTCGGGGAGAGAGGATTCGAACCTCCGGCCCCTGCCTCCCGAAGACAGTGCTCTACCAGGCTGAGCTACTCCCCGACCGTGTCGGTCCCGCGTGGACAAATGCCCCACGCGGGTCGAGGCAAGGCGCGCCCTATAGGTGCGGATGAGCACAGTGGCAAGCGGGCAATTGCACTCCTATAGTCGGCCCCATGGCGAGCTTAGCGATTCCCCCGTCCGACCCTGCTGATCCCCATCCCGAGGAGCAATATCTCGCGCTGATGCGCCGGATCTGGGAAACCGGAAGCGAGCGAATCGACCGCACCGGGGTCGGCACCCGTTCGGTATTCGGCGCGAGCTTGCGATTCGATCTGGGCAAGGGCGCGATGCCGCTGCTCACCACCAAGCGCGTCTACTGGAAGACCGCCACGCGCGAGCTGCTGTGGTTCCTGACCGGCTCCACCAACATCCGTCCGCTGGTGCTGCAGGGCGTCAAGATCTGGAACGAATGGCCCCATGCCCGCTACGTGCGCGAGACGGGCGAGGACATCGCGCTCGACGCATTCGTCCAGCGGATCGCCGAAGACGAGGCCTTTGCCGCGCGCTGGGGCGATCTCGGGCCGGTTTACGGCAAGCAATGGGTCGACTGGCCGACCTATCGCTACCGCGCCGATGGCCTTTACGAACAGGGCGAGGGGATCAACCAGGTCGCCCAGGTAATCGACAGCCTG
>Ga0073934_10012401_pt1 | contig 10056 bp, 9 predicted proteins | sample LarsenN4metaG_FD_76834 | JGI IMG/M metagenome (GOLD analysis project Ga0073934, IMG submission 76834) | Hot spring sediment bacterial and archeal communities from British Columbia, Canada, to study Microbial Dark Matter (Phase II) - Larsen... ... | reverse complement strand
CACCGAGATCGGCGTCGAGACCGGTCTCGCCGGGATGATCCTCTTCGTCGCCTGGAACCTGGGGCTGCTCGTCGGCCTGGTTCGCTCCGCCCGGCGGCGCGACGCCCCGTCGGCGACCGCGGGGCTCGCGGCGGCGCTCGCGGCGATCCTGGTCGTGGCGGTCCAGACGGACGCCTACGGCGTCCCGTGGCTGGCCTACTGCCTGTGGTGGCTGGGCGGCGCCGTGCTCGTCCCGGCCGCCGGCCGTACGCGTGCCCCGGCGCGCGCGCCGGCCGCGGCGGCCGAGCCGGCCTGAGTTCACCGCCGGATCACCGGGCAGCCACCGCCCTCTCACCTGCTGGCGACTCAATCGCAACCCATGCGGCCGCCGCCGCGTGGCACGACTTCGGCCGACACCCACGAACGCTCGAGAAGGGGAGGCAGAGATGGTCTCGATGGTGCGTCAGGCTCGGCTCGCCCGGCGGATCGGTGCGCCCGTGGTCGCGGTGGCCGTCGGGGTCGCGTTCGGCGCGGCAGCGGCTGCGCTCGCCGCGACGTCGGTGAAGCCGTACGCCGTGCCGGTCGGAAACGACTACGAGGTGAAGGCGCTCTTCAGCGTCGCCGACACGGTGCCGCTGCTCGGCGATCCGTCGAAGCAGTACCGGATGGTGGGGATCCCGGACGGGCTCGGGGCCCATCCGAACCGCGACCGCACGTCGACGCTGTACATGAACCACGAGTTGACCTTCTCCGCGCAGTCGGAGCCCGTCGTCGGTGGGCCGAAGAACAGGGGCGCGATCGTCTCCAAGTGGATCCTCGACGAGGACGGCGACCCGGTCGCGGGCAAGCGGGCCTACGACGTCGTCTACAACGAGAACACGCTGGTCGGCCCGGCTCCGGAGGTCGGCAACTCGACGCGGGCGTTCTCGCGGTTCTGCTCCGGCTCGCTCGCCGGGCCGCGTGAGGGCTTCGACCGCTACATCTACCTGACGAACGAGGAGGAAGGGACGCCCGCGAACAGCTTCGACGGCAAGGGCGGCCTCTCGGTGGCGATCGTCGACGACGCGCTCTACACGCTCCCGAGGCTCGGTCGCTTCGCCTGGGAGAACACGCTCGTGCAGCCGAGCCAGGGAAGCCGCACCGTGATCATGGCCATGGAGGACGGGCCCAGCGCCCTCGACCACGGCGTCGAGAACAGCCAGCTGTACATGTACGTCGGCAGGAAGGACCGCCGCCCGGGCTCGAGCGTCCTGCGCCGGAACGGGCTCGACAACGGCGAGCTGTACGTGCTCACGCCGGTCGACCCGGCCAACTCGAGCGAGGCCGCGTTCGCGAGCGGGACGATCTTCGTCAAGTGGTCGCTGATCCCGAACGCCGGCTCCCTCGACGAGGCCCAACTCGAAGCGGCGAGCGACGCCGCCGGCGCGATCACCTTCGCGCGCCCGGAGGACGGCGCGTTCAACAAGCGGAACCCGAGCGAGTTCTTCTTCGTCACGACGGGCGGCGCCGCCGGCGTCAACGAGCTCGGCCGCCTCTACTCGCTTCGCATCAACCCGGCCAACCCGACGGCGCTCGGCGCGCTGACCGTCGTCTACAACGCCGACGAGGTCGTCGCGGCGGGCGGCGACATCGCGATCAGCCCCGACAACGTCGACACGAGCGAGCGGTACCTGATGATCAACGAGGACGGAACGACGGAGAGCCGTGCGGTGATGGCCGCGAAGGGACGCGACGGCTCGATCTGGCGCTTCGACGTCGACGGCGGCTTCGTCGGCGTGAAGGCGTCGTCGGCGCGCCGCATCGCCGAGCTCGACCCGCCGGGCCGCGACGGCGTCGCCGTCGGTCCCGGGGTCTGGGAGACGAGCGGCATCATCGACGCCTCCTCGATGTTCGGGAAGGACACGTGGCTCTCCGACGTGCAGGCGCACAGCCCGACGGCCGCGCCGGGGGGGAGCACCGTCACGGTCGAGGACGGCCAGCTCTTCCTGCTCCGCCCGAAGAAGCCCTAGCGCGCTCCTCCAGCACGACGCGAAGGGCCCGCGCACTGCGGGCCCTTCGCGCTTACCCGCAGTGGATCACGGCTGCCAGGGGCTGTTTTCCCCGTTGGGCTCGACAACGAGGGTGAGGCCGTCGAGCTCGCGGACGCGAACGGTGTCGCCGACACGCGCCCCCTCGTCGCACCGAGCGCCCCACAGCTCGCCGCGCACCTCGACTCGGCCGTCCGGCAGGCAGGCCGTGACCACCCGTGCGGTCGCGCCGATCAGCGCCTCGGCGCCGACGTGCGCGCGCCGCCTCTGCGAGATGCGGATGCCGATCACGGCCTCCGCCGCCTCCCCCAGCGCGCCGAGCACTACGACGATCACGTTCCACGGCGACGGGAGCACGAAGACGGCGAGCAGGATCGAGCCGAGCAGGAGCATTCAGGTCGCGTGGAGAATGGTTCGCGTCGTCGGCATACCCGTCATGCGCTATACCTACTAAAAGGGCCGATGGCCAAGACAGTTCAGCAAGTCGAGCAGGTGACGATTCGGTTCGCGGGCGACTCCGGGGACGGGATGCAGCTCACCGGAACGCGCTTCACCACCGAGACGGCGCTCATCGGCAACGACCTGTCGACCCTGCCCGACTTCCCGGCCGAGATCCGAGCGCCGGCCGGCTCGCTCCCCGGTGTCTCCGGCTTCCAGATCCACTTCGCCGACCACGACATCCTCACGCCCGGCGACCAGCCGGACGTGCTCGTGGCGATGAACCCCGCTGCGCTGAGGACGAACGTCGGCGACCTTCGCTCTGGCGGAATCCTGATCGTCAACCGCGACGCGTTCAACGACCGCAACCTGGACAAGGCAGGCTACGCGTCGAACCCGCTCGAGGACGGCTCGCTCGACGACTACAAGGTGCACGCGATCCCGCTCACCTCGATGACCGTGGAGGCGCTCAAGGGGATCGAGGGCGTCACCTCGCGCGAGGCGGAGCGCTCGAAGAACTTCTTCGCGCTCGGGCTGATGTCGTGGCTGTACGGCCGTCCGGTCGACGAGACGCTCACCTTCATCGAGTCGAAGTTCTCGAAGCGCCCCGAGCTGGCCGAGGCGAACTCGCGCGCCTTCAAGACCGGCTACCACTACGGCGAGACGAGCGAGGACTTCGTCGTCTCCTACGAGGTGCGGCCGGCCAAGCTCGAGCCGGGCGTCTACCGGCAGATCACGGGGAACCAGGCGCTCTCGTTCGGCCTCATCGCCGCCAGCGTCCGGAGCAAGCTGCCGCTCTTCCTCGGCGCCTACCCGATCACTCCCGCCTCGGCGATCCTGGAGGAGCTCGCGCGCTACAAGCAGTTCGGAGTGCGCACCTTCCAGGCGGAGGACGAGATCGCGGCCGCGGGAGCCGCGCTCGGCGCGTCGTTCGGCGGCTCGCTCGGCGTGTGCACGTCGGCCGGTCCGGGCGTTGTGCTCAAGGCCGAGACGGTGGGGCTCGGCGTCATGCTCGAGCTGCCGCTGGTGATCATCGACGTGCAGCGCGCCGGCCCGTCGACGGGCATGCCGACGAAGCCCGAGCAGGCCGATCTGCTGATGGTGCTCTTCGGGCGGAACTCGGAGTCGCCCGTCCCGGTCCTGGCGGCGTCCACGCCGGGGAACTGCTTCCAGATGGCGATCGAGGCCTGCCGCCTCGCGGTCACCTACCGGACGCCCGTGTACCTGCTCTCGGACGCCTACCTCGCGAACGGCGCGGAGCCGTGGCTGATCCCCGACGTGGCGTCCCTCCCCGACCTGTCGGTCGAGTTCGCGGCGCAGCCGAACGACGGCGACGGCTTCCTGCCGTACCTGCGCGATCCGGAGACGCTGGCGCGGCCCTGGGCGATCCCGGGCACGCCGGGGCTCGAGCACCGCATCGGCGGCTTGGAGAAGGAGGACGTGACCGGCAACGTCTCCTACGACCCGGACAACCACGACCGGATGGTGCGCCTGCGGGCGCAGAAGATCGCCGGCATCGCCGCGGGGATCCCGGAGCTCGAGGTCGACGACCCGGACGGCGAGGCCCGCCTGCTCGTCCTCGGCTGGGGTGGCACCTACGGCTCGATCGCCGCCGGCGTCCGTCGCGTCCGGCGGCGCGGGCACAAGGTCGCGCACGCGCACCTGCACTACCTGAACCCCTTCCCCCGCAACACCGGAGAGGTGCTGCGGCGCTACGACCGGGTGCTCGTCCCCGAGATGAACCTCGGCCAGCTCCTCAAGCTCGTGCGGGCCGAGTTCCTCGTCGACGCGGTCGGCTACAACCGCGTCCGCGGCGTGCCGTTCCGCTCGAGCGAGCTCGCCGAGGCGATCGAGGCGATGATCCCGGCGTGAGCGCGTTCGCGGCGACGATGACGAAGGACGGGCGATGAGCGAGGGCAACGGCAGGGCGCTGACGCTGACCGCGAAGGACTTCAAATCCGACCAGGAGGTTCGCTGGTGCCCGGGCTGTGGCGACTACGCGATCCTGGCGACGATGCAGGGCTTCATGCCCGAGCTCGGCCTTCCCCGAGAGCGCATCGTCTTCGTCTCCGGGATCGGCTGCGCCGCGCGCTTCCCGTACTACATGCAGACCTACGGGATGCACTCGATCCACGGGCGGGCACCGGCGATCGCCACGGGCCTGGCCACCTCCCGGCCGGATCTCTCCGTCTGGGTCGTCACCGGCGACGGCGACGCGCTCTCGATCGGCGGCAACCACCTGATCCACGCCCTGCGGCGCAACGTCAACATCAAGATCCTGCTCTTCAACAACCAGGTGTACGGGCTGACGAAGGGCCAGTACTCGCCGACGAGCCCGCGCGGGCAGCGCACCGGCTCGACGCCGATGGGCTCGATCGACCAGCCCTTCAACCCGCTCGGGGTCGCGATCGGCGCGGAGGCGACGTTCGTCGCCCGCGCGATCGACACCGATCGCAAGCACCTGGCCCACGTGCTGCGGAGGGCGGCGGAGCACAAGGGCGCGGCCTTCGTCGAGATCCTGCAGAACTGCAACATCTACAACGACGGGGCCTTCGACGCGGTCCGGGACGACGAGACGAACCGGATCTACCTGCGCCACGGCGAGCCGGTTCGCTTCGGCGTGGACGGCGAGCGCGGCGTCCGGGTCCGCGACGACGGCTCGGCGGAGGTCGTGGCGGTGGCCGAGGCCGGCGAGGACGCGCTGCTCGTCCACGACGAGCGCCTGGCCGAGCCCAGCCTCGCGTTCGCGCTGTCGCGGTTGACGCTTCCGCTGCTGGGGGTGACGCCCGTCGGCATCTTCCGCGACGTCGAGCAGCCCGTCTACGACGACCTGATGGCCGCGCAGGTCGAGCGGGCGGTGGAGGAGAAGGGTCCGGGCGACCTCGCCGCGCTGCTGCGCTCCGGCGACACCTGGACGATCGACTGACGCCGCCGACGCGGCGAGGCCCGCCCCGGTGGGACGGGCCTCGCGAGCGGACGGACGGACCCCCCGAGCCTACTCGGCCTCGTCCTCCGCTTCCTGTTCGGGCGTCGGGACGATCCAGTGCACGACCTCGCACTCCCGGTACCGGTAGAGGCCGCGCTCCCGCTCGCTCAGCCAGAGCTCGTCGTACCCGGGCCCGCAGTCCGCGTAGTCGGGCTGGTCGTCGTTCGCCAGCGCGTGCATGACGTCGTCGCCGGGGCCGCCGAGCTGCCGGTCGGCGCCGCGCCCGACCCAGATCCGGTCGTTGCCGGCCCCGCCGTGGACCAGGTCTCCCTCGCCGCCGCCGCGGACGACGTCGTCGCCCGGTCCGCCCGACACGTAGTCGTTGCCGGAATTGCCGTGCAGCTCGTCCGAGCCCTCGCCGCCGTGGACGGCGTCGTCCCCCTGGTTGCCGTGCGCGACGTCGTTGCCGGGCCCGCCGTGGACGAGGTCGGCGGCCTCCCGGGCGAAGACGGTGTCGTTTCCGGCCTTGGCGTAGATCACGTCGCGGCCGGGCGTGCCGGTGAGCGTGTCGTCGCCGGGCGTCCCGTGGATCACGTCGTTGCCGACCGCGAGCGAGCCCCCGGCCAGCACGAGCGCCCCGAGCGCGGCGACGATGAAGACACGTGCAGTGAACATTCGATGCACCTCCGCTTCGTCGATGGTGCACGAGTTCTGATTCGCTCAGGTCAAGAGCGCGTTTGCCGTTCGCAAAACGCGGCGCAGGCGACTGTAAAGCCGCGTGGCCTATGGGCGGCCGGGAAGCCGGAGCGGCACGCGCAGCAGCGGGCGGTCGCTCAGCTCGGTCGCGGCCGCGACGCTGGCCGCCAGGCTGACTCCGCCGGCGACGGAGAAGGCGAGCGCCGTGCCGCCGGCGTCGGCGAGCCAGCCGGCGAGCAGCCCGCCGAGCGGCGCCAGGCCGACGAACGCGAACAGGTAGATGCTGAGCACGCGGCCGCGGAGGTGGTCCGGGGCGGAGAGCTGGAGGATCGCGTTCGAGTTGGCCGACCAGAGCGTGTAGAAGACCCCGACGGCGAAGAGGAGGGCCGCCGCGGCGGCGACGTTCCGGATCGGCGCGATCGCGAGCAGCGCGACGCTGAATCCGACCGTCCCGCCGAACAGCCACGCGAAGCTGGCCCGGCGCAGCGCAGCGACCGTCAGCGCGCCTGCCAGCGCGCCGGCACCGAACGCGGCGGAGATCAGTCCGAACACCTCCGGGCCGGCACCGAGCGTGTCCGCGGCGAGCACGGGAACGAGGACGTTGAAGTTGAAGCCGACGGTGCTGATCACCGCCGTCAGCCAGAGGACGAGCCGGACGTCGCGCGACCCGCGTGCGTACGCCAGCCCTTCGCGGACGGCGCGGACGAGCGAGGGCGCCTCGTCCGCCCGGTCCAGGGGCACCAGCTCGTCGACGCGCATGCGCCAGAGGCCTGCCAGGACCGCGAGGAAGCTGAGCGTGTTGAGCGCGAAACACCACGAGACGCCGCCGCCGGCGATGATCGCGCCGGCGAATGCCGGCCCGACCACGCGGGCGCCGTTGAGGAGGCCGGAGTTGAGGGCGATCGCGTTCGGGAGCTCTCTGCGCCCGACCATCTGGAACGTGAGCGCGTGCCGTCCGGGCGCTTCGAAGACGACCGCGGCGCCGCCGAGGAGGGCGAGCGTGTAGAGGTGCCAGGCCTCGGCGTGGCCCGAGAAGGCCAGCGCAGTCAGCGCGCCCGACACGAGCATCTGGACGGCGAGCGCGCCCATCACGAGCCTCCGGTTGTCGACGCGGTCGGCGACCGCGCCCGCGACGAGGCCGAGGACGGTAAAGGGCAGGAAGCGGCAGAAGACCAGGAAGCCGACCGCGACCGGCGAGTGGGTCAGCTCGATGACCATCCAGGCGAGCGCGGTGTTCTGCATCCAGCTGCCGGCGAGCGAGACGACCTGCCCGGCGAAGAAGAGCCGGTAGTTCCGGTGCCTGAGGCTGGCGAACGTCCGCCGGTTGAGCGCGATCAGGGCTCTCGTCACTCGGCGTCCTCGAGGAGCGCCGCGAGCGCGGGCAGCGCGGCGTCGACCCGCGCGAGCTCGTCCGCGTCGAGCCGGCCGAGCCGGGCGCTCAGCCAGGCCGTGCGGCGCGACCGGACGAGGCGGAGGACGCGCTCTGCCTCCGGCGTGATCTCGAGGCCGACGCGGCGGCGGTCGCCGCCCGGGCCGGGGGTGCGCGCGAGGAATCCGGCCCGCTCGAGCCGTCGGACCAGCCTCGACATGGCCGGTGCGGACATGCCCTCGCGCGCCGCCAGCTCGCGGACCCCGCAGCCCGGGGCGTTGCGCACCGCCGCCAGCACGGAGACCTGCGCGCCGGTCACGCCCAGGGGATGCACCTCGCGCCGAAGCTGCCGTGCGAGCTGGAGGAGCACCGGCCGGAGCCTGTGCGCGACGGCGGCGGAGTCGGGTGCGATCGTCTGTGCCGGCAACGAAGGTCGTTACCTAGGGTAACAAATTTCAACAGCTCTGCGCGGTCACGTAGGGTGGAGGCCGCACGTGGAGACACCCCGCCAGAAGAGCCTGATCCTGATCCTCGCTCGCGAGCTCGCGACGAACCTCGCCGTCCCCATGTTCGTCGCCGACGACGAAGGCCGGCTCGTCTTCTTCAACGAGCCGGCCGAGCAGCTCCTCGGCCGGACGCTGCACGAGCTGGGGGAGCTGCCGCTCGAGGAGTGGCGGCAGCTGCTCGCGCCGACGACGCTCGACGGCGAGCCGCTCCCAGCCGACGAGAGCCCGATTCGCGTCGCCTTCGACCGGCACGAGCCGTTCCACAACCGGCTGCGGATCACGACCTTCTCGGGCGAGACCCGCGCCATCTCGTCGACGGCGCTGCCGCTGCTCGGCCGCGACGACGAGTTCATGGGCGTCGTGGTGCTGTTCTGGGAGAGAGACTGAGGGTCGCGGGTGCGGGCCCGGATCTGGGGTTGCCGGGGATCGCTCGCCACGCCCGGCCGCGAGACGCTTCGCTACGGCGGTAACACGTCGTGCGTCGAGCTCGCGCTCGCCGACGGCTCGACGCTCGTCCTCGACGCGGGCACCGGGTTGCGGGCGCTGGGCCTGAAGCTCGCCGCCGAGGGCGTCCGGACGATCCATCTCTGCCTGACGCACCTCCACATCGACCACATCGAGGGCCTCGGCTTCTTCGCGCCCCTGTGGAGCGCGGAGACGGAGCTGCACGTGTGGGGGCCGCCGTCGCAGATCCGCACGCTGCGCGAACGGATCGCGCACTACCTTGCGCCTCCCCTCTTCCCGTTCGATCTCGCGGCGATCCCGTCGCGGCTGTACTTCCGCGACGCGCCGGCGGCGAGCTGGCAGATCGGCGGCGCGACCGTCCGCGCCGAGACGGTGTCCCATCCCGGGCCGACGCTGGGCTACCGCGTCGAGGAGGACGGGCGCTCGCTCGCCTACATGCCGGACCACGAGCCGGCGCTCGGGGTCGAGCTCGAGTCGCTGTCGAGCGACTGGGTCTCGGGCTACGGGATCGCGGCGGGGTCGTCGGCGCTCCTCCACGACGCCCAGTACACGGAGGGCGAGTATCCCGAGAAGGTCGGGTGGGGCCACTCGAGCGTGGCGGACGCGGTCGCGTTCGCACGGATCGCGGAGACCGAGCGGCTCGTGCTGTTCCACCACGACCCGCTGCACACGGACGGCGACCTCGTCGAGCTGGAGTCGCGGGCGGGCGAGCTCTGGCGGAACGGGGGGCCGCCGCCAGAGCTCGCGTTCGAGGGGATGGAGATCGAGCTGTAGCTACGGCCCGTTGCTTCCCTTCGGCGAGGGTGTGGCCAAGATGCCGAAGTCGGTCGAGTTGGCGTTCGTGTCGTCGCCGTCCGGCGTCCGGCCGACGCTCTGGCCCGACGCGGGGGCGGCGACCGGCGTGCCCTCGACGAACGCGTTCGTTGCGTCGCCGTAGCCGACCGAGTCGATCAGGGTCCCGGCCGCGTCGCGCAGGCCGACCCCGCCCGCCGACGCCGCGAGGCCGACGGCGAACGACTGGTCGGCCGGAGGCGCCCCGGTGTAGCCGGACCCGGCCACGAGGTAGAAGCCGCCTGCCGCGAGCGACGTCCCGTCGGGGATCGTGGCGAGCGTGACGTCCGTCGTTCCGGCGGCCGAGCGGTACGCGATCCGGAAGCCGCTGACGTCGACCGAAGTGGAGCCCGCGTTGACGATCTCGACGAACTCGTCGGTTCCACCTCCGCTACCGCCGGTCATCAGCTCGTTGACGCGGAGGTTCGGAGTCTCGCCTCCGCCGCCGCCGCCTCCGCCGCCTCCGCCCGGCGTGCAGGTGATGGTCGCGTGCGCTGCCGCGTCGTAGGAGATCGAGACCGTCCCCGCTGCGCCGTTCGCCGCACAGGGCAGCCCGGCGAGATCGTCGAAGGAGGACAGCCCTTCACCAGGGTCGCCTTTCGGCCCGGGCGGTCCCTGCGGCCCGGTCGCCCCGGCGGGTCCGGCAGGTCCCGTCGCCCCGGCAGGTCCCGGCGCACCGCTGGGCCCGGCCGGCCCGGTGGGCCCGGCGGGTCCAGCGGATCCGGGAGGTCCAGCAGGCCCTGCCGGCCCGGAGGGTCCCTGCGGCCCCGGGTCGCCCTGCTTCCCCTTCGCGTTCCACGAGAGCGGCAGCTCGTGAGT
>Ga0073934_10012400_pt1 | contig 10056 bp, 11 predicted proteins | sample LarsenN4metaG_FD_76834 | JGI IMG/M metagenome (GOLD analysis project Ga0073934, IMG submission 76834) | Hot spring sediment bacterial and archeal communities from British Columbia, Canada, to study Microbial Dark Matter (Phase II) - Larsen... ... | reverse complement strand
CCTAGCCAGCCCGGCTTCTTGAACGGCTTGCCCAAATCCCGCGCCACCGCCTCGTGCGTGATCGCGCCTTCGTACACGTTGAGCCCGTTCGCCAGGTGCGGATCGTCCTTCAGCGCCTGCTTGTAGCCCTTGTTCGCCAGCGCCAGCGTGAACGGCAGCGTCGCATTGTTGAGCGCAAACGCGCTCGTACGCGACACCGCGCCGGGCATGTTGGCGACGCAGTAGTGAACGATGCCGTCGACCACGAATGTCGGCTCGCTATGCGTGGTCGGCTTCGACGTTTCGAAGCACCCGCCCTGGTCGATGGAAATATCCACCAGCACCGAACCCGGTTGCATCGTCTTCAGCATCGGCCGCGTAATGAGCTTCGGCGCCGCAGCGCCCGCCACCAGCACGGCGCCGACGACAAGGTCCGCGTCCTGAATAGCTTCGGCGATCGCGGCGCTCGTCGAATACACCGTCTCCAAGCGGCCGTTGAATTCACGGTCCAGCTCCTCAAGCCGCGCGGGGTTCTTGTCAAACACCTGCACGCGCGCGCGCATGCCCACCGCGATCTGCGCCGCGTTGTATCCCGAAACGCCCGCGCCCAGGATGACGACATTGCCCGGCTGCACGCCCGGCACGCCGCCCAAGAGCACGCCGCGCCCGCCGTGCGCCTTTTCCAAAAAGTACGCGCCGACCTGGATGGACATGCGCCCCGCAACTTCGCTCATCGGCTTCAGCAACGGCAAACGCCCGTCGCGATCGGTCACCGTCTCGTAGGCGATGCAGGTCGCGCCGGACTTGATCAGGCCTTCCGCCTGGGCCGGATCGGGCGCCAGGTGCAGATAAGTGAACAGCACGTGGTTCGGCTTCAGCCGCGCGATCTCAATCGGTTGCGGCTCCTTCACCTTCACGATCATTTCCGACTCCGCGAACACCGCGTCCGCGTCCGGCAAAATCTTCACGCCGACCTTTTCATAGACCTTGTCCGGCGCGCCGATGCCCTCGCCAGCTTTGGTCTCCAGGAACACTTCGTGCCCGGCGCGCACCAGTTCGGCGGCGCTCTCCGGCGTCAGGCCGACGCGATATTCATGGACCTTGATTTCCTTCGGGCAGCCGACGCGCATGGAATGTCCTCCGCATGCCCGTCTCGTCAGACTGCCATCCCGTCATTCCGGACGCGCGAAGCGCAAAGCGCGGAGCGCGATCCGGAATCCAGGGCCCACGCTACAGCGGTTCGCGCTGCTGTGGATTCCGGGTTCAATGCTTCGCATTGCCCCGGAATGACGAGATTGGCGCGATATCGTCCGGGCAACTTTAAGCAAAATATCCCGCACTTTGCGCATTTTCTTGGACATTTGGCTGCTACTGATGCATTTTTCGCCAAAATTGGTCGCCGATCAGGTCATGCCGCAAAATTCTCCCGTTCAGCTCGACGACTTCGACCACAAGATCCTTATGGAGCTTGAACGCGACGGCGTCCTCACCGCCGCGGCCCTCTCTGAGCGCGTCGGCCTTTCCCCTTCCGCGTGCCACCGGCGCGTAAAAGCCATGGAAGCCGCCGGCGTGATCGAGGGCTACGCGGCCATCCTTTCGGAGAAAGCGCTCGGCCGCAGCTCCACCGTGTTCGTCGCCGTCACGCTCGAAGACCAGCGCCGCGAAACCATGGCCAAGTTCGAGCGCGCCGTCGCCCAATGCCGCGACGTGCAGGACTGCCATCTGATGACCGGCGAAAGCGACTATCTCCTCCGCATCGTCATCGCCGACGACGACCGCTACGAACGCATCCACCAGGAAACGCTGTCGCGCCTGCCCGGCGTGCGGCGGCTCGTGAGCAACTTCACGATCCGGACGGTGTTCAGACGCGCGGCGTCCGTGGCGCACTAAGTGTCACTCATGATCGACAATGCGCGAAGCGCCTGTCCATTGTCGAAAACTCCAAAAAAGCCCGAACGCGCCGCCTAATGCGAAGCCAATGCTCAGGGCCCACGCCATATCTTCTATCTCCGCGCCACCTCGGACGAGACTAAGCGTCCACGTAAGTGGCAGAAACAGGAGGCCCGCCCAGATTGCTCCAAGCACGGCGCGACGCCTCTCCGCAGCGGGGCTCTTGTCCAGTGGCTTATTCCTGTTGCGGAAGAGGTAGAGGCCCTGAACGAAGAACATCGCAGCTAGGCAACTCCAAGCCCAAAACTCCAGGTCGCGCCCACTAGACCTCCAATAGGCAGCGATTAGCGCCATGAGGACGCCGAACGTGAGTGCGTGGATATACCGCGGAGCACGCTCCCAACGCTCCCCGTCAGCGCCGACCTTAGGCTTGTTGAGTAGCAGGAGAAGAAAGGCGACGAAGGCAAAGATCGCGCCGCCAACCCACCAAGCCCACTCACGTTCAAGCCCGAGAATCATGGCCGCCCCTCACATCCCCGGCAAGCTCGCATAGGCAATCCCGCCGTCCACCGCGATGCTATCCCCGCACACATAATCCCCCGCGCGCGACGCCAGGAATATCGCCGCCCCCGCCATGTCCTCATCGCGTCCGATCCGACCGGCCGGCGTGCGCGCCGCGACCGCCTCGGCGTGATCGCGCGCCATCTTGTTCATCTCCGAGGCGAACGGGCCCGGCGCGATCGCCGTCACCACGATCCGATCCTTGATCAGCCGCGCGGCCATGCGCTTGGTCAGATACAAAAGCGACGCCTTCGACGCGTGATAGGAATAGGTCTCCCACGGATTGAGCCGGATGCCGTCGATCGACGCAATGTTGATCACCTTCGCCGGCCGCTCCGCGCTCGCCGCCTTCTTCAGCGCGCCGTGCAGAGCCTGCGTCAGAAAGAACGGTGACTTCACATTGAGGTCCATCACCTTGTCCCAACCGTGCTCGGGAAACTCCTCGAACGGCGCGCCCCACGCCGCGCCCGCATTGTTCACCAGAATGTCGAGCTTGCCGCCTTCGAGATCGTTGATCTTTCCCGCCAGCGCCTGACACCCCGCCACGGTCGAGACATCCTGCGGCAACGGAATGCACGGCCCATACGCCGAAAGCTCTCCCGCCGTCGCATCGCACGCATCGGCTTTTCGCGAGGAAATGTACACCTTGGCGCCCGACTCCAAGAATCCCCGCGCGATCATCTTGCCAATGCCGCGCGAGCCGCCCGTCACCAGCGCCACGCGCCCTTTCAGCGAGAAAAGGTCTTTGATCATATCGGTCTCCTCCGCAGCGCCCGTGCGCAATGTACGCTACCCTCCCCCTTGTGGGGAGGGTGTCCCGCGGCGCGCGACGGGCGGGGTGACGGCGGCGCCCTTTCCTTCAAGCGCCCCACGAGTGCACCCCCTTCCGTCGGCCTCCGGCCGACACCTTCCCCACAAGGGGGAAGGTTGAGTTTCTCTGCTTGTCTCAGCGATGCGCATCGCGACAATCGCGCTAAAGGAAACGCCATGTCCGAACCCGTCGTCATCCCCGTTCCCGCAGACTGGGCCAAGCGGGCCTATGTCGATGACGTTGGTTATCGCGCCATGCACGCCGCGGCCTGCGCGGATCCCGAGGCGTTCTGGGGCAAACACGGCCTCAGGCTCGATTGGATCAAGCCGTACACGAAGGTGAAGTCCGCGAGCTTCAACGAAGCGGACTTCCACATCCGCTGGTACGAGGACGGTGTCCTCAACGTCTCCGCCAACTGCATCGACCGACACCTCGAAATGCGCGGCGATCAGATCGCGATCATCTGGGAGGGCGACGATCCTTCGCAGTCGCGCTCGATCACCTATCGCGAACTCCACGCCGAAGTCTGCCGCTTCGCCAACGTGCTGAAGGCGCGCGGCGTAAAGAAGGGCGACCGGGTCACCATCTACATGCCGATGATCCCCGAGACGGCGTTCGCCATGCTGGCGTGCACGCGCATCGGCGCCATCCATTCCGTCGTGTTCGGCGGCTTCTCGCCGGAGAGTCTCGCGAACCGCATCGCGGACTGTGAGTCAAAGCTCGTCATAACCGCGGACGAAGGCATACGCGGCGGCAAGGTCGTGCCGCTGAAATACAATGTCGATGAAGCGCTGACGCATGCGCACACGGCCACGCACGTCGAAACCGTCATCGTCGTCACGCGTACCGGCGCAGGCGTGCCGATGACGGACGGCCGCGACTTCATCTATGAGGACGAAGCGGCGAAGGTCAGCGCCGATTGCCCGCCAGAGCCGATGGGCGCGGAGGATCCGATGTTCATCCTCTACACATCGGGCTCGACTGGGAAACCCAAAGGCGTGCTGCACACCACCGGCGGCTATCTCGTCTACGCCGCGATGACGCACCAATACGTGTTCGACTACCACGATGGCGACATCTACTGGTGCACCGCCGATGTCGGCTGGGTCACCGGCCACACCTATATCGTGTACGGCCCCCTCGCGAACGGCGCGACGACGCTGATGTTCGAAGGCGTGCCGAACTATCCGACCTCGTCGCGCTTCTGGGAGGTGGTCGACAAGCACAAGGTCAACATCTTCTACACCGCGCCCACCGCCATCCGCGCGCTCATGCGCGAAGGCGAAGCGCCCGTGAAGAAATGCTCACGCGCGTCACTGAGGCTGATCGGCACGGTCGGCGAGCCGATCAATCCCGAAGCCTGGCTCTGGTACTATCGCACGGTGGGCGACGAGCGTTGTCCGGTCGTCGACACTTGGTGGCAGACCGAAACCGGCGGCGCGCTGATCACCAACCTTCCCGGCGCCACCAAGATGAAACCCGGCAGCGCGACGCGTCCCTTTTTCGGCATCAAGCCCGCGCTCGTCGACGAGCAAGGCCAGTTCATTGAAGGACCCGGGAGCGGCAATCTCGTGCTGCTCGATTCATGGCCCGGCCAGATGCGCACCGTCTATGGCGATCACAAACGCTTCTTCGACACCTACTTCACCACCTATCCCGGCATGTATTTCACCGGCGATGGCTGCCGGCGCGATGAAGACGGCTATTACTGGATCACCGGCCGCGTCGATGACGTGCTCAATGTCAGCGGCCATCGCATCGGCACCGCCGAGATCGAAAGCGCGCTCGTGGCCGACACCAAGGTCGCGGAAGCCGCGGTCGTCGGCTATCCGCACGACATCAAGGGCCAGGGCATCTACTGTTTCGTCACGCTGAAACAAGGCGTCGAGCCCAGCGAAGATCTCAAGCGCGAACTCGTGCAGGTGGTGCGCACCGAAATCGGCCCCACCGCTTCGCCCGACATCATACAGTTCGCGCCCGGCCTGCCGAAAACGCGCTCAGGCAAGATCATGCGCCGCATCCTCAGGAAAGTTGCGGAGAACGATCTCACTAATCTCGGCGACACGAGCACGCTGGCCGATCCAGCCGTGGTCGACGACCTCGTCGCCAATCGCGTTCGGATTTGACCGCCGCAACACGGCGGTGGTGACATGCGCCGCTTTGATGGTAGTTTGACCGATCATGACAGACGCGACGCCGCGTTGGCGCTACCGCTTCGAGAACTACAGCAAGGCTTTTGCGCTCCTTAAGGAAGCGATGGAGCTGTTCGATCGGCGCGCGCTGAGCGAGCTCGAACAGGAGGGCCTTGTTCAGCGCTTCGAATATACGTGGGAGCTGGGATGGAATCTTCTTGCCGATCTTCTGGCCGAGGATGGCGTGGCCCTTGAAACCAAGACTCCTCGAACCGTGATTCGCGCTGCTTATATGGCCAGGCTGATTGAAGACGGCGAAACCTGGATGGATGCCCTGGCCGCGCGAAATAAGATGTCTCATAATTACAGCAAAGCTCAGTTCGAGAAGATCGTGGAAAGCATCCGCCTCAGATTCTTCGGCTTGCTGCAAAAGCTCCACGATGTCGCGACAGCACGCGCCGCGTCCGCGCCATGAGTCCTCAACTCACGCCCAAACAGAGGGACTTGCTCGCGCAAGTGTTGGCGCAGTTTGCCGACCGGATCGGCTCCGTCGCCGTCTTCGGCTCGCGTGCGTCAGGGACGGCCGAACCGTGTTCTGATATCGATCTTGTGGTCTATGGCGATCTCGACGCGGCCGCTGAAGCGCGTCTCTCCGCGCTCTTTGAGGAATCGGACCTTGCTGTCACCGTCGATGTCGTGACTTACAACAATATCAGCCACGAAGGGCTAAGGCGCCATATCGACAAGGCAGCCGTCGAGCTGTTCACTCAAGCGGACCTGCGGCGCGAGGCGGCGCGCTGGTCCACCCATGGCGCGCCCGATCCCGCGCAGAGAGCCTAGACCCTTGCGCTTAGAACCTGCACGCCTCGGTCATGGCGAGGCAATTCACACACGCCCGGTTAGCGACGGGCTCGCCGTCGAGCAGCGCCGCGAACCATTCCGCGAACGGAGCGCCGCCGCTTTGCTCGGTGTAGAAAAGCGGCGACCGCAGGATCGTGTGCGAACTTCCGGCGGCGAGATACGAGCGAAAATTAGCGGCGCTTTGCCGGCGCTCGAGGGCATGTGTCATCCGCTCCGTCCACGCCGTGCAGGCATTGCTCGCGCCCATCAGCGCATAGAACCCCGCCTGCGTGCGGTCATGCGCGGTTGTGTATTGCGCAAACCTATCGCCCGGATAATGCGACGCCAGCGAACCGACGATGTCGTCATCGGATGTAAGCTGCGCGTTCGCGCCGAAGACGCTCTCCGGCAATTGATAGCGCCAATTGCCGTTGCGCCGCTCGAGAAAATCGGACGTCGTCACGCCTTGCCCCGCATCGCCCAGCATCGCCGCGCGCGCCTCGGGAAATGCATCGCGAATGCGCGCGTAATGGGTGGCGGCGCCGTAGGCGCCGGCGCTCGAGCCCGCGACCAAAAGCTGCTCCGGCGCCTCGAAGTTTGCCCGCACCCACTCCAGCACCACGCGGAAATTATCCGCGCCCCGATGCTGGATGGAATAATGGCGGCCGGTGTCGGGGTCGACATAGCGGGCCGTGTTCGATCCGGAATGCACATCGCCGGTGCAATACGGCACGAACACGAAGCTCCAGTCGCGCACGGGATTGCGCGGATTGTCCAGATCGAAGATCCCGCTCAAGCGTCGCGGATCGTCCGTTGGCAAGAGCTCGGCTTTGTAGAAGCCCTCGCTCCTGCCGCCCTCGCGCGCCAGCATCGGCACTGCACAGGTCACATCGTCCCAGCACGCGCCGCCGCCGTCGAAATACACGACCAGCCGGTTCAGCGTTCCGCGGCGCGCCCAGAATCGATAGGCGGGATCCGCGCCGGGCGCGTCCGAACAGGTCGGATCGTAGACGCGCCCTTCGATTTCGATAGGCTGGGGCGCCAACTCCACCCACTCGTGCGAAGCTTCCGGCAAGGGCGCCGCCACATGCGTGACCCGCTCATGTTCGGGCGCCACCGATCCGGCGCACGCGGCGAGCGCCGCAAGGCAGAAGAAAGTCGAGGCTCCCAGCCGCTGCAACACCTGTCTATCCACCCGTCGTCTCGCGCTTTCCCGTCTCGATCCCGAGCTTGTGCTTAATCGCCTCGACATCGCGCTGCAGCTGCGTGACGCGGTCGAGCAGCGTCCACAGGCCGACACCGACCGCCACGACGAGCACGATGATCGTATAATCCGCCGGCGATCCCATTGGGCTCCTGTCGGCGGGCGCGGCGGCAAAATCAAGGCGTTGCGCGCGCGCCGCGAGGCTTGACGCGAAGGCGCGCGTCGATGAGCCTCCCCTCGTGCAGCGAACTGTCGTCATCGCCAAACGCTTCAACGGCCCGCCGGGTTCGGGCAATGGCGGGTATGTCTGCGGCCTTATGGCGAATTTGATCGACGGTCCCAGCGAAGCCACGTTGCGCTCTCCGCCGCCGCTGGAAACGCCGCTCACATTATCGCGAGACGAGGACGGCGCGGTCACGCTTCGCGATGGCGATGCGCTGGTCGGCGAAGCCAGGCCGCTCGCACACTTCGACCTCACCGCGCCTGCCTCGCCAACGCTCGTTGAAGCCCGCGCCGCGGCCAAGCGTTATGCCGGCCTGCATGACCACCGGTATCCGACCTGCTTCGTCTGCGGCGCTGGCAGGCCTTTGCGCGACGGCCTCGACATCTTCACTGGGCCCGTGACAGGCCGTGATCTTGTCGCTTGCACCTGGACGCCCGGCGCCGATCTCGCTGATGAAGGCGGCATCGTACGTCCCGAATTCATCCACGCCGCGCTCGATTGCCCCAGCTATTGGGCGCTCCCACACGCCGGCAAACCAGCCCTGCTCGCGCGCCTCGCCTCCAGCATCGACGCGCCGCTTCCGCGCGCGGGCGAAGAGCTGATCGTCGCCGCCTGGCCGATCTCCTCCGAAGGCCGCAAGCACCGCGGCGCCGCCGCGCTCTTTGGCGCCGACGGCGCCGTGATTGCCCGCAGCGAAGCGCTCTGGATCGAACCGCGCGCTTGATCCAGCGCAAGGGAAGCCTAGCCTGCGGGCGGGAGGATTGTCGCCATGACCGAATCGCAAGCTGCAACCACGCGCTTCTGCGCCCGTGTGATCGGGCCGTTGATGCTGATCGTCGGCACCGTGGTCGTCGCCCGATTTCAGGACATCGCATTGATGATGCCGGGGATCCTCTCCGACTCTCCCCTCGCCTTCATCACGGGCATTTTCACGCTGATCGTCGGCCTTATTCTGTTCGCCGCACATCACCACTGGACGAGCCCAACCGCCATCCTGATTTCGTTGCTGGGCGTGCTGACCGTCGTCCGCGGCGTGCTCCTCATGACGATGCCGGACGCGATCGCCGCCTTCGCAACGCAAGCGTTGCAGGCAGGGCCGGCGCCCTGGATCGCCGGCGGCGTCGCCATCCTGATCGGCCTCTGGCTCAGCTACGCGGGCTGGTTTGCCAAGCGCGCATGACGCTATTCCCTGTCGACAGGTTCCTCGTTTTCCTCAACCTCTTCGAGAGAAGCCGTTTCCAGCAGCACCAGCTTGGAAGCTATGTCGTCGGTGGAGTCAGACGACAGTAAGTCGACCCCTTTAAGGGCCCGCCCCATCGCCCGGTGCCTTGTTTGCAGTTTATCTAGGGTGGCAACGGTCCCGGTCGCCTTCTTGAGCGCGCTCGCAACGGCCTTGTCGTACTGCTCGAATTCCTTTCGCACAGTCTGTAGCAATTGCGTGATCTGCGTCGCATGGCGCTGGATCGCGAGAGAACTGAACCCGACCCGAAAGGCATTGAGCAGCGCCGCTAGGGTTGAGGGGCCGGCGACCATGACGGCGCAGTCGCGTTGAATCTGGTCAATGAGCCCGTTCTGCCGGGCCACCTCGGCATAGAGCCCTTCCGAAGGAAGGAACATTACCGCGTAGTCGGTTGTCAGGGGCGGATTGATATACTTTTCTTTGATCTCCTTTGCGCAAGCCTTGATGGCGCGAAATAAAGCTTCAGACTCGATCTTGACCGCAGCGGCATCGGCATTGTTCGACGCCTCCACCAAGCGATCGAACGCCTCGCGCGGAAACTTTGCATCGATGGGGAGCAGGATTTCTCCAGTAGGACTGACCCTGCTTGGAAAGCAGACCGCAAATTCGACGACCCGGTCGTTGTTAGGATCGGTGCTTGCGTTCTTGCGATACTGATCGGGCACCAGGAAGTCGCAGAGCAGCGCCTCGAGCTGAACCTCACCCCACACTCCCCTGGGCCGAACATGAGACAATACCCGTTTCAGTTCGCCAACTCCGGCCGCAAGCTGCTGCATCTCATTCAGCGCCCCGCCGACCTTCTGCAAATGGTCGCCGATCAGCGCAAAGCGTTCCTGCAGCCCTTTTTCCAAGGTCGCCTGAAGTTGCTCATCTACAGTCAGCTTAATCTGATCGAGCTTAGCCTGGCTTTCAGCCCGAATTTTCTCAAGGCTCTCGGAAACCTGTGCGCGAAGTTTCTCGGCTCGCTCGTCGCTTGCACCGATCAGATTCTTCATGTCGCCGGAGAGGACGCGCTCGAACTGGGTGAGCCGCATTGTCATAATCTCGCTTGTTTGTGAGGCGCCCCCTCGGCGTCCCGCGCCGGAAGGTAGAGTCAACGCTGTTTAGCCCGATCCTGTTTTCAATGGTAGCGGGCGGCTGGCTCGGCCATCCGAGCCAGGCCAGCCGCCCGCGACT
>Ga0073934_10012399_pt1 | contig 10056 bp, 4 predicted proteins | sample LarsenN4metaG_FD_76834 | JGI IMG/M metagenome (GOLD analysis project Ga0073934, IMG submission 76834) | Hot spring sediment bacterial and archeal communities from British Columbia, Canada, to study Microbial Dark Matter (Phase II) - Larsen... ... | reverse complement strand
GCAAGGGTGTCGGCCGTCTCGCCAGATTGCGTGATGGCAAAGATCATCGTCCGGTCGGTCAGCGGCGGATTGCGGTACCGCAACTCGCTGGCGTACTCGACTTCGACGGGAATCCGCGAGAACTCCTCAATGAGGTATTCCCCCACGAGTCCGGAATGCCAGCTCGTCCCGCAGGCGGTGAGCACGATCCGGTCGATTCGCCGCAGCTGCTGGGCGTCCATGTTCAGGCCGCCGAACTTGGCGGTGGCCTCGTCGTCGTCCAGCCGCCCGCGGAGGGCGTTCTCGATCGTCGTCGGTTGCTCGTAGATCTCCTTGAGCATGTAATGCTCAAAGTCCCCCAGGTCGGTGTCCTGGGCCGACTGATCGAGCACGCGCACGGACGGCGTCTGCGCGCCCCCGTCGCGATGCAGCAGTTGCAATCCGTCGGCGGTGATGACAGCCAGCTCATGATCGCTGAGATAGACCACCTCCTCGGTGTGTCCCACCAACGGGCTGGCGTCGCTGGCCAGGTAGTGCTCGCCCCGACCAATCCCGACCACCAAGGGGCTTCCCAGCCGGGCCGCAATCATCAGACCGGGGACGTCGCGAAACAGAATGCCGAGCCCGTAAGTTCCCTTCAGCCGCCTCAATGCCGACTCGACGGCCCGCACGCAGGTCTGGACATTGCCGGGATCAGACCCCAGCTTCACTTCCTCGGCGAGGTGATATGCGACGAGGTGGGCGACGACTTCGGTGTCGGTCGCTGTCCGGAAGACATACCCGAGTTCGCGCAGCTGATTCCGCAGCGCGGAGTAGTTCTCGATGACGCCATTGTGCACCAGCACCACTTCGCCGTTGCCGCCGGTATGCGGATGCGAATTCACATCGCTCGGTTCGCCGTGCGTGGCCCAGCGGGTGTGCCCGATGCCGCACGATCCCGTCAAGGGCTGCTGCTGGCACAACTGGGCCAGTTGGCCGACGCGGCCGGTTTTCTTGCGGACGGCGATCCCCCCCTGGTCCTGGACAGCCACGCCGGCGGAGTCGTATCCGCGGTATTCGAGTCGGTACAGCCCTTCCAGCAGGAAATTCAGGGCTGCCTTCGGTCCCACATAACCGACAATGCCGCACATGCGCGTAGTCCCCCCATCCACTCCGGGCGATCCGCCGCGCGACAGGGGAACGGGACTGCACGGCCCCACCCCACCAACAACAGCAGCGATTACATGCGGTGTAGCAAACCGCAGGCCAGGCGGTCAATCCGAAGTTGCCGGCTGTCCGGAGTGGTCAGGACGGGAAGAGGCAACTTCCCGGTATTGCCTCAACAGATGTCCTCACCCCCGGTTACGGGAGGCGGACAGAGCCCGTTCCAGGAGCTGATTGGGACCGCGTTCGGAGGCCGCGTCGGTCACCGACGGTTGACCCGCGCGCTTGGCTGGCGCAACCCTGGCCGCTGCCGGCGTCGAAATTGTCTCGGCAGCCAGGGTTCCTTGACTGGCGCCGCCGGATGATCCGGCGGCGCTGCCGGGGGAAGCGGCAGCCGTCAGTGTGTTGACGACGTTGACCGTAATGGTGGCGGTGGCCGACAGATTGCCCGGGCCATTGTCGGTCACTTTGACGGTCACCGGAATGGAATTCCTGAGCAGCAGCGCATTGCGGTTGGCAACGAACAACACCCCCGTCGTCAGGTTGATGCCGAACGCCGTCCCCGGATTCTCTCCCACGATCTCATACTTCAGCGACTGTCCGGCGTCCTGATCGGCTGCGGCGACGGTTCCCACGGACGATCCGTTGTTTGCCGAGCGCGAGACGGTGAACGTCTGATTGGCGATCGTCGGCGCATCGTTGACATTGGTGAGCTGGAACGTCACCGTCGCCGTGGAGGAATTCTGCGGATTCGTCGACTCACTGACCTTGAGCAGGAAGCTGAGGACGGGATTGACTTCATAGTCGAACATGAAAGGCGCCGCCACGCGGACGACGCCGGAATTCGGATCCAGCGAGAACGCGCTATTCGGATTCCCGCCGACGATCTCGTATTTGAAATCCTGACCGCCGTCCGGGTCCGTGGCAGACAGCGTGGCGACGACGGTATTCAGGGCCAGATTCTCGGCAATCGTAAAGTTCTGGACGGTCACCACGGGGGGTTCATTGGCGTCCAGGACGGCGATCGTCACGGTGCCAGTCCCGGTCAGTGCCGGCGAGCCGCTGTCCGTCGAGGAGACCGTCAGCTGGAACGACTTGACGGTCTCGTAGTTGAGCACAGACGGATTGGCGACGGTGATTTTTCCGGTGGACGAATTGATGGCGAAGGCCCCGTTCGCATTTCCCGCGGTGATGGCGTAGGTCAGCGTCTGACCGGGATCGGGGTCGGTCGCGATGACCGTGCCGACGGTTGTGCCTGTTGCGCTGTTCTCCAGAACGGAGAACTGCTGCGGGGCGATCGTCGGCCGCGAGTTCGACCTGGTCAGCTTGACCGTCACGGCGCCCGAGCGGCTTTGCGTTGGCAATCCGTTGTCGCTGACCACCACGTTCAACGTGAACTGCGGATTCGTCAGGTAGTCGAGGGCTTGTGAGTTGCTGACCGTGATTTGCCCGGTCGTGGCGTTGATCGCGAAGGCGGAGTTCGTGTTGCCGGCCGTAATCGTGTACCGCAGCGACTGGCCGAGGTCCTGGTCGTAGGCCAGAACGGTCCCCACCAGCGAGCCCGCGGACAGTCGCTCGGGGATGGTGAACGTCTGCGGATTGAGGACCGGCGCCTCGTTGAGGTCGAGCACGTTGACGGTCACGGCGGTCGCCCGGCTCTGCACGGGGACGCCGTTGTCGGTGACCGTCACCATCAGTTGGTACTGGGACAGGGCCTCGAAATTGAGGAATCCCTGGGCGACGGTGAGCACGCCGGTGTCGGGGTGGAGCGCGAACATGTTGTTGACGTTGCCGGACGTAATGGCGTACTTCAGCGTCTGTCCGATGTCCTGGTCGAACGCGTTGACCGTCCCCACGACGTAGCCGATTGACCGGTTTTCGTAGACGTTGAACGTCTGCGGATTGAGGACCGGCGCTTCGTTGAGGTCGACCACGTTGACGGTCACCGCGCCGGAGCGGCTCTGCACGGGCACGCCGTTGTCCGTGGCTGTCACCGTCAACTGGTACTGCGAAAGGGCCTCGAAGTTGAGGAATCCCTGGGCGACGGTGAGCACGCCGGTGTCGGGGTGGAGCGCGAACATGTTGTCGACGTTGCCGGACGTGATGGCGTACTTCAGCGTCTGTCCGATGTCCTGGTCGAACGCCTTGACCGTCCCGACAATGTGGCCGATGGGCCGGTTCTCCGAAACATTGAACGTCATCGCGGGGAAGACGGGCGCTTCATTCAGGTCCATCACATTGATGGTGATCGGGGCCGAGCGGCTCTGCATCGGCAAACCGTCGTCGGTGACGGTGACGGTCAGCGTGATCAGCGGCTGGGCCTCGTAACTCAGGGTCGGCTTGGTGATCGTCAACTGGCCTGTCGCCGCGTTGATGGCGAACAGCCCGTCGGGATTTCCATTCGTGATGGCATACGTCAGGGTCAGGGCGGGATCGGTGTGCGAGGCCTGCACCGTTCCCACGACATGTCCCGCCGGCCGGTTCTCCGAGACGTTGAACGTCTGCGGCTGAATGACCGGGGTTTCGGCGACGTCCAGCACCTCGATGAGGATATTGGCGGTGTCACTCTGCGGCATCAGCGTGTTGTCCGCGATGCGAACCGTGAGGTTGAACGTGGGGTTGGTCTCGTAATCGACCGCAACGGGGTTGTTGACGGTGATCTTGCCGGTCGTGGAGTCGATGGCAAAGGCGTTTCCCGTGTTCCCTCCCAGGATGGAGAAGAACAGCGGCTGGCCGGCGTCGGGGTCGGTGGCGAACAGCGTGCCGACCATCGTTCCCGCCGGGCTTCCCTCAAACACGCGGAAGGCCTGGTCGGGCAGCACGGGCGGGCGATTCACGTCCGTGACGTTGATCGTAACAATGGCCGAGCCGCTCGCCGCGGGGTTGCCGTTGTCCGTCGCCGTGACCGTCAGTGCAAACAGGGGCGTGGCCGGGAAGTCGATGGCCGTCGTGTTGGCGATCGTGATGACGCCCGTGGTGGCATGGATGGCAAAGGCATTGCCGGTGTTTCCGCCGGTGATGGCGTAGGTCAGGGTCTGGCCGGCATCCTGGTCCGTGACCGTGACGGCGCCGACGGTTGTGCCGTTCTGCGAAAACTCAATCACCGTAAATGCCGCGGACTGCACGCTCGGCGCATCGTTCGTATTGACCAGCCTCACGGTGATCTGCGCGGAACTGCTTGCCGCGGGAATGACATTATCGGTCACGCGAACGGTCAGCGTAAACACGGGGTTGGTTTCAAAGTCGATCGCCGTCGGATTGGCGACGGTCAGCGCGCCGGTGGCTGCATCAATTGCAAAGGCGTTGTTCGTGTTGCCTGCGGTGATGGCGTATGCAATCGACTGGCCGGCATCGGGATCGGAGGCCGCGACGACTCCGACTGCGGCTCCGGCCGGGCTGTTCTCGCTCAGCAGGAACTCCTGGTCGGCAATGACGGGCGGCAGGTTCCGGTCGATCACATTGACCGTTACCGTGGCCGTCCCGGCCTGAGCCGGGACGCCGTTGTCGGTGGCTTCGACGGTGAGCAGGAACACGGGATTGACGGCGAACAGGATGGCGCCCGGATTGGCCACGGTGATCTGTCCCGAGCTGGGATCGATGGCGAATGCGTTGCCCGTGTTCCCCGCCGTAATGGCCCAGGTGTGTGTCTGGCCGAGATCCGGATCGGTGGCGGTGATGTTGCCCAGAACGGTGCCCGCGGGAGGATTCTCGACGACGGTGAACGCCTCCGGCATCACGACCGGAGTCTCATTGACGTTGCTGACGAAGATCGTGACGGTGGCTGAATCGCTGAAGGCCGGCGTGCCGTCGTCGGTGACCTGCACGGTCAGGAAGAACGTCGTGCCAGCCTCGAAATCCAGCAGCGCGGGATCGTTGACGGTGATCTGGCCGGTGGTCGGATTGATGGCGAAGGTGTTTCCGGAGTTGCCTCCGGTGATGGCGTAGGTCAGAAGTTGGCCCGCATTGGGATCGCTGGCGACCACGGTGCCGACCACGGTTCCGTTGGGGCTGTTCTCGGCGATGGCGAGGAACTGGTCGTCGACAACGGGAGGCTCATTCGGCTGCAGCTGCATCGTTCCCGCGATGGAATACTGCCCGAGGCTGCTGTAGTCGGTGTAGCCAAAGTCGGATCCGTTGGCGGCTTTGCCCACCCCATCGATCTTCAGGTAATAGGTGCCGACCGACAGCACAAGATCGAACGTGGCGTCCAGGGCGTCCACGGGATTACTGCTGGCCACCAGCGTGCCATTGGAATCGTAGATCTCTGCCAGGATGTCCAGCATCGGGCTCTGATTCAGCGGTTGTCCCCGGAATCGGACGGCCGGTCGAATCTGCAGGCTGACGCTGCCCGCCGTGTTGAAGCGGAACCAGTCCTCGTCCGAGCGGGTTTCGATGACCCCGCTGTCGTCGACGACGCCGTTGATGTCGACCATCAGCGGCGACGCGGAGCCCGCCGAATTGCCATGATCGTCCGCGCGGTATCCAAACCCGTTCTGGGTGGTGATGATGGCCAGATCGTCCTGCGTGTTGTTGGCGGCGGGATACTCCCCCTGACTCCATTGGACGAGCTCCTGGTAGTATCCCACCCCCATGATGGGAGCCCAGCCCGTCGGGCCGCTGCCGTGTCCGGCGTAGTACGTTTCCGCCGGCGAGGTGCGTCCGTCGTGACCCAGTCCGAGCGTGTGCCCAACCTCGTGCACAATCACGTCGGCCGTGAACTTCTCGTCGTCAAAGAGCGTGTCCGAGAAGGCAAAGCAGGGGGTGTCGGTGTCCCAGTTGAATGACGTCAGATAGGCGACGCCGCCGGCGCTGATCCCCAACACGCCCGAATCGGTGCCGCCGATCGCCACGCGAATGCCCCAGCGATCGTCGGTTCCGCCCGTATTGCGCAGATCGTTGAGCGCGGGTTCTTCCGTGGTGACGTCCACGTCAAATGGGCTGAAGGCTTCCGCGACGCGGGCCCAGATTTTCTGAATCCGATCGAGCTCATTGGACGTGAAGGTTCCGGTTCCCCCTTCAAAATCGAAGGCCGGCGTTGTGATCGTTGCGCGGTTGTAGGCGAGATTCCAACTGGTGTTTGTGGTGATGTGCCCGTCGAAATCCAGGTAGATCACCTTGGTCGCGCTTGGACGGCTGTGCAGCGTAAACGTCTCGGCGTCGGGAAAGGGGCCGGGCTCAGCGACCGCGGCGGCTTGGCCCCGCATCAGCGTGGGGTCGGGCGGCGGAATCAAACACCCGAGTGCGGGCGCGCAATCCCCCGCATGATCGTCCGCGTCGTGTTCAGGCACGAGCGGCTGGGCCGACAGCAGCCTTCGCGGCTCGAGGCCCCTAACGTGCACATACGGCGTCCGAGTGCGGGCTGTGCGGTGCTTGCGAAGTGCCGGACGGGATGTACGAATTCCACTCAACCAGTCAAGGAAGTGCATCTCGCGATTCCGAACGGGTGACGATGGGCGCCCTCCGCGACGGCGTGAAGACACCGCCGCGGCATCGTGACCCGCGGAATCGGTAGAACCCGAGCCGGGGCACTGTTCAGAGGTTACCGGCTGCCGCGACGGAATGCACGAGAATTTACGAAGATGCCGAGAAAATGGGCGTCTACTGGATCACGAGTCGCTGTTCGGGGGCCGCCTCGGTGGCAGGGCGACTTTCGTTCCCGGTCGCATTCAGGAACACGTCGATCTGCTGGCCGACGTACACCGTCGATGTCGGCGACTCGAGGGCGTAGATCACCTGCAAGACCCGCGTGTCCACGCGCTCGGTTCCCGCGTTGGTGAGCGACCGCTTCGGTTCCACGAACGGCTCAACGCGCACAAACTGCATCGGCAACGGCGTGGCGGCGTCCCCCCGCACGTAGCCACGGCCGGGCAACCCGGGGCGGAAGCGGGGCAGGTCGTTCTCGTCGATGTCCACCCGCACGTGCAAGACCTCGATGTCACCCAGCACAATCAGCGGTTGTCCCGGCGGCGTGCCGACGTACTCCCCCGGCCGCACGTCTACCTTCAGCACGGTTCCGGTGATCGGCGCGCGGACGATCAACCGGTCGATTTCGACCTCGGCCTGCGTCACGGCTTCCTTCGCCTGCTCGACTTTCGCGCGGGCGATCTCCACGTCGGCCTGCCACGCGCCGGCCTTCAGTCGCGCATCCTCGGCCTCCGCTTGTGCGAGGATCGCTTTCGATGAGAGCAAGGCCAGCCGCCGCTGCACCCGCTCCTGTTCCGTCCAGATCTTTTTGGCGACCAGTTCCTCCGCCCGGTTGAACAGATCCTGCTGCGCCTCGACGTCGGCCTGCGCCTTCTGAACGTTCGCTTCGCTGGGAGGGACATCTTCCGGCCGGGGCATTTGCTGCAGCTTCTGCAACTGGGCTTCCGCCTCGGCCAGCCGCGCCCGCTGCACGGCCAGGTCGGCCTGCCGCTGGCGATCGTCCAAACGGAACAGAATCTCTCCTTCCGCCACCCGCTGCCCGACACGTACGCGGATCTCTTGGACGGTGCCCGGCACCACCGCCGCCACCTCGATGTTCTCCGACCGCGGCTCGATCAGGCCCGCTCCGGCGATCGTGTGCTGGTAAGGCGTCCGGCTCGGCTGCACCGGCGGTGGCACCATCGGCTCCATCCGGTTCGTCCGAATCACATGCCACGTCATGAACGTCACCGCCACCGTGGCGAGTATGGGGAGGATGAAGTGACGGTTCATGTTCGCTCCTTGTCGCCGCGCGTCGTGAGGCTCTGGATTCGGCCGTCGGCCATCTCGATCGTCCGGTCGCCGAAGTCGAACACGCGATGGTCGTGCGTCACCACAATCACCACCCTGCCGGTTTGCACGGCGACCTGGCGGATCAGCTCCATCACCGTATGCCCGGATTTGGCGTCGAGCGCCGCGGTCGGTTCGTCGCACACCAGCAGCCGCGGCTCGTGCACCAGCGCCCGGGCGATCGCCACCCGCTGCTGCTGACCGCCGGACAACGTCGCCGGCAATTGATTGGCCCGGGCTCCCAGGTCGACCAGTTCCAGCACGTTGCGTGCCCGCTTCAGTGCCTCCGGCCGCGGAACGTCCTGGATCAGCAACGGCACTGCGACGTTCTCGGTGGCCGTCAGCGCCGGCAGCAGGTTGTACTGCTGGAACACAAACCCCACGTGCTGTGCGCGGAACTGCACCAATCGCCGGCCCGCCAGTTCCGATTGCGGCGTGCCGAACAGTTCGATCTCTCCCTGCGTCGGCGACAGCAGCCCGGCGATGATGGAAATCAGCGTCGTCTTGCCGCAGCCGCTGGGACCGACGAGCAGCGTCAATTCCCCAGTCAGGATGTCAACCGTCACGTTATCCAGCGCCCGGACCCGCGTTTCGCCCGCACCGAAGTCCTTGACGATGCTGCGGCACGCGACACCGACGTCGCTGGCCGCGATCCGTTCGGTCATAGGGGCTTCAAGTGTGGCGGTCATGGTGAAACCTGTTGTCTTGGTCTTAGCCCCCGGTCAATGACCGGGGGCCGAACGCCCCGTTGGATGTCGATCGTCATTCGGCCCCCCGTCACTGACGGGGGGCTAAGACAGAATCTTCTTTCACCGGAACACGATCCCCGGTTCCAGCACCCATACGCGACGGAGGCTGATGAGACTGGCCAGCACGATGATCACCCCAACAGCCGCGGCGGCGATGGCGGCCACCTGCCAGGGCATGTAAAACCCAGCGAGATGTGTCATGTTTTTTGTGGCCTCGAAGAACGCGGCCGCCATGCCGATCCCCAGCCCGTACCCGATCAATCCCACCACCGTCGCCTGCAACAACACCATCCCGGACAGGCCCAGGTTGGTCACCCCCATCGCCTTCAGCGCACCGAACTGTTTGATGTTCTCGATCGTAAAGAGATAGAAGGTCTGCCCGGCGATGGCGGTGCCGACAATGAACCCCAAGGCGATCGTGATCCCGAAATTGATCGGAATCCCCGTGTTCCGCAGGTAATAACCCACCTGCCACCACAGCATCTGGTCCCGCGTCTTCGCCATCAGACCGGTCTGTGTTTCGATGCGCTGGCACAGAGCCTCGGCCGATACGCCGTCTTCCGGCTCGGCCAGCACGAACGACATCACTTTCCGTTCCTGAGCGACAAACTGCACGGCCTGCGAATAGCGGGCATACACGATGGGGAACGTCTCAAACGGCGAGTTGACGTCGCAGATGCCAACCAACACCGCGCGATGGTCGTTCATCTCCAGCGTCTGTCCCAACCGCACCAGTTCGCCAGCGCCGAACAGGTACTCGTAACCGGCCTTGTCGATCAGCACGGCATCGGGCTGACGGAGCGCCGCGAGGTTGCCGTTGTGCAGCTTGACCGGTGCGCCAACCAGCGTGGTGTCGTCAACGCCGAGGAGAATCACCTGCCGGAACTCGCCGGTGTCGAGGTTGCGAATGCGGGTGAGCTGCCGGAAGAATCGCACGCCCCATTTCACGCCGGGCACGCCCCGGACCCGGCTGAGATCGCTTTCCGACAGCGGCTTGACCTCGTCGGTGTTCTGCATGTTGGGGTCCATGACCCAGACCTGCGCGTCCCGAACGTTGAGCACCGTGCTCGCCGTCCGCCGCATCAGGCTGACGAAGATCGACGTCTGCTGCGCGATCAACAGCACGCCGAACGCCACGCCGAACACCGTGCCAAAGTACTTCGCCCGATCTCCGGTCAGCATCTTCCACGCGACCCAGTTCATGATGTCGGCTCCATGGTCCGGTTCTCGATGACCGAACGGCCGGGAGCGACCACCGGCGCGGCATACCCCAAGGCGGCGAGCGAAAACCGCGTCACATGGGCCGCGAGGTCATCGACCGTCAGCTGGGCAAACGCGTCCGGGCTGATAAGCAGCCGGATGATCGGCTGATTCAGATAATAGAACAGCACCTGCCCGACGATGCTGAATCCGATCCGCCACTGCTGTGGTT
>Ga0073934_10012398_pt1 | contig 10057 bp, 8 predicted proteins | sample LarsenN4metaG_FD_76834 | JGI IMG/M metagenome (GOLD analysis project Ga0073934, IMG submission 76834) | Hot spring sediment bacterial and archeal communities from British Columbia, Canada, to study Microbial Dark Matter (Phase II) - Larsen... ... | reverse complement strand
TCGACGATGGCATGACTCTTCCGGCCCTTGATATGGGCGATGAACCCGACGCCGCAGGCGTCGTGTTCCTGATCCGGCCGATACAGTCCCTGGCGTGTGGGCATCCCGGGGTAATTCACGTGTACAGACCTCGTTCTTCTTTGAGACCCGCCAGCCCCTGCCGGCGGGAAACCCAGATAATTCGCACAAATACAGGCGAAAAGGGCCGAATAGTCTACCGTCCGGGGCCGTGTCCGGCAATGTCCGGGATGGGGGTTTTCCTGGAAATCTCATGGATTTCCAGGCAGTTCCCGGCATTCAGGTCAGCTCGATCGGATCAAACAGCCGGCGGTGCTCGCGGATGGCAAAGCGGTCGGTCATACCGGCGATGTAGTCGGCCACCACCCGGCCCCGGCGGGCCCGGTCGTCCGGTACGGTTCGCAGTTTGTCCTGGAATTGGGGTGGCAACAGCCGGGGGTCATCCATGAACAATCCGAACAGGTCGAACACAATGCGCTCGGCCTTGCGGGTCATGCGCCGCACCCGGAAATGGTCGTAGAGATTGGACCGCAGAAAGCGCTTGAGCTCGAGACTCTGTTCCCGCACCGGGTCGCTGAAGGCGATGAGTGGCCGGCCGGCCTGGCGCACCTCCTCGATCGAACCGATGCGACTGTCCCGGAGGCGGCGCTGGCTTTCCTCGACCAGATCCACCACCAGCCGGTTGATCATGCGCCGCACGATCTCGTGGATCCGCACCCGCTCTGTTAACTGCGGGTGCCGGCGCGCGACCTCCTCGTACTGCTCGCCGAACAGTTGCAGCTCGCGCAGCGGCTCGACCGTGATCAGCCCGGAACGCAGGCCGTCGTCGACATCGTGATTGTTGTAGGCGATTTCATCCGCGAGATTGGCGACCTGGGCCTCAAGGCTCGGTTGTTTCTTTTCCAGAAAGCGCCGGCCGACGTCGCCGAGCAGCTCGGCATTCTTGAGCGAACAGTGCTTGAGGATGCCCTCGCGAGTCTCGAAGGTGAGGTTGAGGCCGGGGAACTCGGCGTAGCGTTCCTCCAGCACGTCCACCACGCGCAGCGACTGCAGGTTGTGCTCGAAACCGCCGTACTCCTTCATGCAGGCGTTCAGGGCATCCTGCCCGGAATGGCCGAAGGGAGTGTGGCCGAGGTCGTGGGCGAGCGCGATGGCTTCGGTCAGGTCCTCGTTGAGCCCGAGGGTGCGGGCGATCGAGCGGCCGATCTGCGCCACCTCGATGGAGTGAGTGAGCCGGGTGCGGAACAGATCGCCCTCGTGGTTCACGAATACCTGGGTTTTGTACTCGAGACGACGAAACGCGCCGCAATGCACGATGCGGTCGCGGTCACGCTGGTATTCACTGCGGTAGGCGGGGGCGGGCTCCGCGTGGCGGCGACCGCGCGAAGCAGCGTCGCTGGCCGCGTACGGCGCCAGACCCATCAGGCGGCTTCCCGGCACTGATCGAGCGTTTCCCGCAACAGTGCCGGCGGGAAATCGGCGGTGATGACCGACTGGCCGAGACCTTTCGGCAGCACCAGCCGCAATTTGCCGGCCTCGACCTTCTTGTCGACGCTCATGAGCTCGCGCAGCTGCGTGCTGCTCAGCGATTTCGGAGCGCGCGTCGGCAACCGGGCGCGGCGCATCAGGTTTTCGATTCGCAGTACTTCTTCGGGCTTGAGCCAGCCGAGGCGGCGGGACAGATCGGCGGCCATGCACATCCCGGCGGCAATCGCCTCGCCGTGCAGCCAGTTTCCATAACCGGCACCGGTCTCAATCGCATGTCCGAAGGTATGGCCGAGATTCAGCAAGGCCCGTTGTCCGGCCTCGCGCTCGTCGGCCGCGACCACCTTCGCCTTGTCGGCGCAGGAACGTTCGATGGCGAACGCCAGCGCCTGCGGATGGCGCGCCAGCAGCCGGTCCAGGTTCTGCTCGAGCCACAGGAAAAACTCTACATCGCCGATCAATCCATATTTGATGACCTCCGCCAGACCGGCGGACAGCTCCCTGTCCGGCAGGGTGTTGAGCGTGTCGGTGTCGATGAGCACGCAGCGCGGCTGATGGAAGGCGCCAATCATGTTCTTGCCGAGCGGGTGGTTCACGCCGGTCTTGCCGCCGACCGAGGAATCCACCTGCGCCAGCAGGGTGGTCGGCATCTGGATGAAGGGCACGCCGCGCTGGTAGGTGGCCGCGGCAAAGCCGGTCATGTCACCGACCACCCCGCCGCCGAGGGCAACGAGGGTGGTCTTGCGGTCGCAATGGTTTTCGAGCAACGCGGTGAAGATGCGGTCCAGCGTGCCAAGCGTTTTATACCGTTCGCCGTCGGGCAGAACGACGCTCACCGGGTTCCAGGCAGCGAGCCGCTTCAGCACCCGGTCGAGATAAAGGGGACCGACAGTTTCGTTGGTGACCACCGCGACGCGGCTGCCGGAAATGCATGGCTTCAGCAGTTCGGAACGCTCCAGCACCCCCTGCCCGATATGGATGGGGTAGGAACGATCGCCGAGCTCAACCTTAAGGGTATTCATGGGCATGCAATTGCTTGAGCCGGCCAGCGATGTCGCGCGCCACGCTGGCCGGGGAGCGCTGGCCGGTTTCCACGACGATGTCCGCCAGTTCCAGGTAGAGCGGCTCGCGCGCGCGCATGAGCTCGACTATTCTGCCACGCGGATCGACGGTCTGCAGCAGCGGCCGGTTGCGGTCGCGTCGCGTGCGTTCAAACAGGGTTTCAGGGTCGGCCTGCAGATACACCACGGTGCCGCGCTCCGCCAGCGCCGCGCGGTTTTCGGGTTTCAGCACCGCGCCACCGCCGGTGGCGAGGACGATATCCTGCCCGTGGCTGAGCTCGTCGATCACCGCCGCCTCGCGGGCGCGGAAACCGTCTTCGCCTTCGATGTCGAAAATGGTCGGAATCGAAACCCCGGTGCGCTTCTCGATTTCCTGGTCGGCATCCACGAAGCGTTTCTTGAGCTGCACGGCCAACTGCCGGCCGACGGTGGTCTTGCCGGAACCCATCGGTCCAATGAGAAAAATGTTGTCGGCTTTGCCCATACGGCGGATATGCCAGTGTGGTGCACATAAATCAAGGGCGCCGCTCCTTGCGGTGCGGCGCCCGTGGATCGGGCCGGTCTGCGACCAGCCTACTTGAGGCTCAGGCGCTCCGACAGGATGCGCGGGGTGAGGAAGATCAGCAGCTCGCGTTTGCGGTCGAAGGCCTCCTTCTTTCGGAACGCCCAGCCGATGACCGGCACGTCACCGAAGAACGGCACCTTGTTCACGCGTGTCGACTCCTGCTGTTCGAAGATGCCGCCGATGACCACGGTTTCGCCGTTGTCGAGCAGCACCTGGGTGGTGATCTCCTTCTTGTCGATCAGGCCGTTGACCGAATCGGCGAACACGTCCTTGGTGACCAGCACGTCCATGATGATGCGGTCGTCGGGCGTGATCTGCGGCGTCACCTCCAGCGCCAGCACCGCCTTGCGGATGATGAAGGTGGTGGTGCCGATGCCGCCCAGGGCGCGGAACAAACCCTCCTGGCCCTGCTCGATGCGCGCCTTCTTCTGGTTGCCGGTGATGAGCCGCGGACTGGAAATGATCTTGCCCTTGCCGTCGGCCTCGAGCGCCGAGAGCTCCAGCTGCAGGAACTTGGTGTCAAACAGCTTGACGATCGACAGCGAACTCGCAACCTGGCCGGAGATCGGTGCTGCCCCAAAATTGACAACCATCGCTTCATTCATGTCAACGGTCTCAAAGTCGACGTTGTCCGCCTGACATTCCAGAGTGCCGCAAAATACATTTTGTCTGGCATCAACAGAGCCGTCGGACAACGTCGTTGGCCGCTTGAAACCACCCCAGCGCACGCCCACGTTCTTCGCCCAGTCGTCGGTCGCCTCCACCAGGCGGGTCTCGATCATCACCTGACGCACCGGCTGATCGAGCTGCGCAATCAACTTGCGCACTTCCCTGATCTTGGTCGGGATATCTTGGATGAGCAGGGTGTTGGTACGCACGTCGACCGTCACCTGGCCGCGCGGTGACAAGAGCGAGTTCGACTCGGTTTCGAGTTTCTGCACCGATACCGTGCTGAACGGCACGTTCTGCTGCCCGCCCGGATCGATCGCCTTGATCGACTTGAGCAGCTTGGCCATGTCCTCGGCCTTGGCATAGTTGATCTGCACCAGCTCGGACACGAGCGGTTCGAGCTCGATCGCCGCCTTGCTGGCCTCGAACGCCGCCTTCTCCTTGGCCGCCACCTCGTCGGCCGGACCGACCCGCACCACGTTGCCGCTCTTGCGGATGGCGAGATTCTTGGAGTCGGCGATGATCTGCAGCGCCTGGTCCCAGGGCACGTCCTTGAGACGCAGGGTCAGGCTGCCCTTGACGCTGTCGCTGGTGACGAAGTTGAGATTGGTAAAATCGGCGATCACCTGCAGGGCCGCGCGCACATCGATGTTCTGGAAGTTGAGCGACAGCTTCTCGCCGCTGAAACCGAACTCGTCGACCTTGCGTTCGCCCTTGTCGGTGATCGGCTTGACGTTCACGGTGAACAACTCGCCGGCCTGGTAGGCGAGATGCTCGTACTTGCCCTTGGCATTGATGACGAGGCGCACATTCCTGCCTTGTACAAAGGTATCGATGTTGTGCACCGGTGTGCCAAAGTCGGTCACGTCCAGGCGCCGCTGCATCTCGGATGAAATGCCGGTGTCCAGGAAATCCACGATGATCTCGCCGGCCTGTTCGCGAATGTCGATTCCAACCCCGGTGTCGGACAGGGCGACAATGATCTTGCCGTCGCCGTGCGGCCCGCGGCGGAAATCGATGCTCTTGAGGCTGTGCTTGCCGGGTTTCGCCGCGGTCGCAAACCGCGTGGTCTTGGCGGTCGTCACGCCGGCCGCGCCGGCCGCCGGATTGTCGACATTGATGGTAAAGCTCCTGCCATCGCTGGTGGTCGTGTAGCCAGCCGGACGCACCAGATTCACCACGACACGAGTCCGGTTCTGCGCCTCGACGGCGTTAATGCTGGTCACCGACCCTTGATCCACCTTGACCAGGCCCTTGGCCAAGGCCACCCGCGTGTTGGGGAAATCGAATGCCAGCCGGGCCGGGTTTGTGGTCGAAAACACCGCCGGCTTGGGCACGCCGCCGGTCATGCGCAGGGTGATCTGTATCCGATCACCCGGCAGCTTGGCATAGAGAACCTCATCGATCGAGGTCGTGGTCACCGCCTTGGCGGGCGCTGCAACCGGAACCGGAGCTGGTGGTGCCGATGCAGCCGCGGCCGGCGGCGGGACGGGTTCGACCTTGGGAGGCGGAATCTCGGCTTTGGCCGGCTTGCCATTTGCCGGTTTGGTTTCCGCCGGGGCGGCTCGGGCAAGCGTTTCCGTGCCGGTCGTGGCCGCCACGCGCAACCCATAACTGGCCGTTTCGACCTTGAGCTGCCCAGGCTGGCTCATCAGGAAATCGATGTGCACACCGGTGCCGGTCTCGGACAGATAGGGATAAACCCCTTTCACATCACCACGACCTTCGACATCGCTCACGTCGCGCAGCACTGTGCCGGGCAGGCTCAGCCGCAGACGCTGACCACCATCAAGACTCTGGACCTCATGGGCCGGACTGCCGCTCACCCAGACCTGCAGGGTCGGCGGTGTGGCGTTTTCCTCCCAATTGAGGGCTGTGAGATCACCGGCCTGCACGAGCCCGCTGACAACCAAGCCAAAGAATCCAGCGATGCAATTCCGGAGACGACCGCCCATGCCTTTCGTGTTCATCGTATTGTTCGTCATCTGTTTATTCATGATCGCATCCTCTGGCTCATTCCTGGATGGAGAGTACCGCCTCGCGTTCCTGCCAATCGCCGAGCGGTCCCTGATGCAGTTCCACAAGATCCACACGGTCGTCGCTGACCCGGGTGATGCGGCCGAAGTTCTGGCCCAGATAGTTGCCACGCTGCACGCGATGCACGGTCCCGTCCGGCGCCTGAATGACCGCCCACGACTGCTTGCCCTTTGATAAGGTGCCGACCATCTTGAGACCGTCGAGTGGAAAGTCCTCGAGCGGCTCCTTGCGCCGGTTCATGTCGGGGCGGGGACCCGCGACCTTGCCGTGCGCCGTCTGGGGCCGCAGGTTTGACGGGGAAAAGGGATTCGGCAGGTCGGCCGCTGCATAGGCATAGGCCTCGTAGGGCTTGATCTCCGGCAGCGGCTCGATCTTGGGTTTGCGGTCGGCGTGGGCGTTCTTCACGAAATCTCGCAGATCATCCATACCGTCGCCGCTGCAACCACCGAGCAGGCTGAGCGAAAACAAAACAGGCAGGGCGCGCCGGATCATTTCTTGCCTCCGGCAGGTGGTGTCTTGGCGCCGGGCTTGGCCTGCGGCTTGGGCTTGAGCGCCTCGATTTCTTCCGGCTCGAGATAACGGAATGTGCGCGCCACAGCAGCCATGGTCAGGCTGCCGGTCTTGGCGTCCGTGGTAATGTCGATATTGCCGACCGTCACGATGCGCGGTAATGCCGCGAGATCGCTTACGAACTGGCCCATCTCATGAAAACCACCGGTCACCTTGATGTTGATCGGCAACTCAGCGTAGAACTCCTGTGGCTTCTCCTTTTCCGGCTTGAACAGCACGAAATTCAGGCCGCGGCCGACACCGGCCTGGGTGATATCGACGAGCAGGTTCGGCACCTCGGTCTTGTTCGGCAGCTGGCGCAGCAGGGCGCCGAATACCTGGTGCATCTCCTCCATCTGCTGCTTGTAGGCCGGCAGATTGATGGCCATGGCCTTTTTGCTGAGAAACTGGTCCTTCAGCGTTGTTTCCATTGCTTGCTCCTGCTCGTACTGGGCGATTTCGTCGGCGATCAGGAACCAGTAACCCAGAAACAGCAACACCACACAAACCACGCCGATTGCGGCGATCTTCACCGGCATCGGCCAAGATGCCAGATCATTGAAGTCGATGTTCTTCAGATCATCGAGGGTCATGGACTGGCGCCCTCCTTCTCGGTCTTCACTTTCTGGTCGACCCGCAGGGTGAATTCGCTCACGCGCTCTCCGCCCTTGCTCTTGACGTTGATGACGTCGAGCTCCGGCTTGGCGTACCAATCCGAGGCGTCGAGACTGCGCATGAACGCCGAGACGCGCGCGTTGGACTGCGCGGCACCGGTGAGCGTGAGCTGCTGCCCGGCCTGCTTGAGCGTCAGGAGGTAGACACCTTCCGGAGTCTTGCGCACCAGGTCATCGAACAGGTGCACCACCTGGGTGCGATCCATCTGGAGCTGCTGGATGATGCGCATGCGCGCCAGAAGGGCATTGCGCGCGGCCTGCAGTTCCTTGATCTCCTTGATTTCCTCTTCGACCTTTTTGATTTCGGCATTGAGGAATTCGTTGCGCTTCTGCTGGTTCTCGATCAGGCCGGACACGTGCAAGTGTGCATAGAAGATCACGAGACCCATGAGGGTCCAGACGCCGACACTGATCGAGAGCAGCTGCCGGTCCTGTTCCTTGCGGCGCATCTCGCGCCACGGCAGCAGGTTGATGCGGGTGGTGGTCATTCGTCGAACCCCCGGATCGCCAGGCCGCAGCTCACCATCAGCGACGGTGCATCGGCGCTCAGCATCTGCGGCTTGATGCGCGAGGCGAGCGACATCGCGGAAAACGGGTTGGCGACCGTGGTGGCTACCCCGACCCGCGCCGCGACCAATTCGTCAATGCCGGAGATCTGGGCACAGCCGCCGGCCAGAATGATCTGATCGACGCTGTTGAACGGGCTCGAGGAATAGAAGAACTGCAGCGCGCGCATGATCTCCTGGCACATCGCCTCCATGAACGGCCGCAGCACGTCGGTCTGGTAATTGTCCGGCAAACCACCCTGTTTCTTGGCCAGTCCGGCCTCTTCATACGACAGGCCGTAACGTCGCTGGATTTCCTCGGTCAGTTGTCGGCCGCCGAAAGTATGGTCGCGGGTATAGACCGAGCGACCGTTGTGCATGACATTGATCGTGGTGGTGGTGGCCCCCACGTCCATCAGCGCCGCGGTTTTTTCCATCCCGCCGCCGGCCATGTTGCGGGCGATGAGCCCATAGGCGTTCTCCATGGCATACGTCTCGATGTCGATCACGAGCGGCGTGAGGCCGGCGGCGTTGGCCACGGCCACGTAGTCGTCCACGATTTCCTTGCGGCAGGCGACCAACAGGACATTCACCTGATCGGCGCCCTCGGCGGTAGTCCCGAGTACCTGGAAATCCATGTTCACTTCATCGAGCGGGTACGGGATATGGCGATCGGCCTCCATTTCGATCTGGGTCTGGAGCTCGCGGTCGCTCATGCCGCCCGGCATGCTCACCACCTTGCTGATCACGTGCGAGCCCGGCACCGCCAGGGCGACGTGCTTGAGACGGCTGCCGGAACGCTTCACCGCCCGGTTCATGGCCTGCGCCACCTGTTCGACCTCAGTGATGCTGTGCTCGACCATGGCGTTCTGCGGCATCGGCTCGACGGCGTAGCGCTCGACCCGATGATGCTCGCCGGCCTTGCTCAGCTCGAGCACCTTGACCGACGAGGCACTGAGATCGATCCCGAGCATCGGCTGCTTTTTCTTGGCCAGGAGTTTGCCGAACATCGCAGACAGCGACGAGGCCGCGCTGGCACCGCGTACCGCTGGGGCAGGCTTTTTCTTGGCCAGTAGTTTGCCCAGCATGGGTATTATTTTCCTCTTATTCCCAGTAGGTTAAGATTAATATATATATTTTGGATTAAATGGTACCCACAAATATAGATGATGACAAACGGAAATGACAAATGCCGTTTGGCGTCAAGGTGAATCTGTTTATACTGCGAAATTCCAGCCGGAATTGCCGGTCATACCTCTGACTTTCCGCCTCCGAATCCCGGTCATCCATACGACAAAATGAAGCTGCTGGAAGGCCTGCTGGCAAGGCTCAAGCTGTCCCCCTTTCTTCCCCGCAAACCCTGGCAATTGGCGCTGTTTGCCACGACCGGAATGTTTGTTCTGGGGGTTTTGCTGGTTGCGACGATTGCCCTGCTCCTCACCCCGACATTGCCGGCCCTCGATGACTTGGCGGAAAACCGCCTCAAAGTCCCGCTCCGGGTCTATACCTCCGAGGGCACGCTGATCGCGGAATTCGGCGAGGAGCGACGAATTCCGGTGCGGGTGAATGAGGTGCCGCCGCGCCTGATCCAGGCGGTGCTGGCGGCGGAGGACGATGCGTTTTACGTCCACCAGGGGGTAGATTTCATGGGCATCGCCCGGGCCGCGATCAACAACCTGCGACGCGGCCGGACCAGTGAAGGCGCGAGCACCATCACCATGCAGGTGGCGCGCAACTATTTCCTGACTCCGGAAAAAACCTACGCCCGCAAGATCAAGGAAGTTTTGCTGGCATTCAAGATCGAACGCGAATTCAACAAGGACCAGATCCTCGAGCTCTACCTCAACAAGATCTTTCTCGGCAACCGCGCCTATGGATTCGCGGCCGCGGCCCAGATTTATTTCGGCAAGAACCTGAACGACCTGACGCTCCCGGAGGTGGCGCTGCTCGCCGGCCTGCCCAAGGCCCCGACCCGCTACAACCCGCTGGCCAACCCGGAAAGCGCGCTCGAACGCCGCGGCTATGTGCTGCGCCGGATGCTCAAGCTCGGTTACATCGACGAAGCCGCCTTCACCGAGGCCATGGGAGCACCGGTCGGCGCCAGCCGCCACGCCCTGCGCTTCAACGTCGATGCGCCGTTTGTCGCCGAGATGGTGCGTCAGTACATGGTCACCAAATACGCGGAGGCCAGCTATGCCGACGGCTATCATGTCTACACCACCATCCGCGCCAAAGACCAGCAGGCGGCGGACGCAGCGCTGCGCAAGGCGGTGCTCGACTACGACCGTCGCCACGGCTGGCGCGGGCCCGCGGGCCACGAAAACATCAGCCGTAAGACTGAGTCCTCGCGCCTGGATGATTTGCTGAAGGAATACCCGGTGGTCGGGGGGCTGCAGCCGGCGATCGTCACCCATACCGAGGAGAAGCTCGCCGTCGCCTACCTCCAGGACGGGA
>Ga0073934_10012397_pt1 | contig 10057 bp, 9 predicted proteins | sample LarsenN4metaG_FD_76834 | JGI IMG/M metagenome (GOLD analysis project Ga0073934, IMG submission 76834) | Hot spring sediment bacterial and archeal communities from British Columbia, Canada, to study Microbial Dark Matter (Phase II) - Larsen... ... | reverse complement strand
TTACCGCACAGCTCGGCTCGATTCCGCGCCACGTCTTCGCCGCCACGAAAGGGGCCCTTCGCGCGGCGGCGGTCGAACGCCTTCGCGGGGATCGGACGCTGCCGGAGGTCACTCGCTTCTGGGCGAGCGACGCCACACGCACCCACATCCAGGACTATCTCGATCGCGTCGTACGCCGGGCGCGTGAGGAGGGCCGATGACACGACTCGAGCAGCTGCGCGCGCTCGACGCCGCGCGATGGCGGATCGCGATTGCGCTCACCGCCGCCATGATGGTGCTGTACTTCGGCTTCATCCTGATGGTCGCCTACGGAAAGCCTCTGCTGACGCGGACGGTCATCCCGGGCCTCAGCCTCGGGATCCTGCTCGGCGCGCTCGTCATCGTGGCAGCCTGGGTGCTGATCTGGATCTACGTGCGTTGGGCGAACCTCCACTACGACACGGCCATCGACGCCATGCGGAGGAGCAGGTGACCTCACTCGGACAGCCCAACCTTCTGGCGATCGTCGGATTCTTCCTCTTCATCGGCGTGTCACTCGGCATCACCTACGTGGCGGCCCGGCGGACGCGCAGCGCCGAGCAGTTCTACGCGGCGGGGCGAAGCGTCACCGGGTTTCAAAACGGCCTCGCGCTGGCCGGCGACTACATGAGCGCCGCCAGCTTTCTCGGCATCGCCGGACTCGTGGCGCTGTCCGGGTTCGACGGACTCATCTACTCCATCGGCTTCCTGGTCGGCTGGCCGGTCGTGATGTTTCTCATCGCGGAACCGCTGAGGAATCTCGGAAAGTACACGTTCGCAGACGTCGTCGCGTTCCGCCTGCGACAGAAACCGGTTCGCGTCGCGGCGGCGCTCGGGTCGCTTGCCGTCGTGGCGTTCTACCTCATCGCGCAAATGGTCGGCGCCGGCAATCTGATCCGCCTGCTGTTCGGGATGCCGTACGAAATTGCCGTGACGATCGTCGGGCTCGTGATGCTCGCGTACGTGCTGTTCGGCGGCATGATCGCGACGACGTGGGTGCAGATCGTGAAAGCGGTCCTGCTCCTGCTCGGCGCCCTCCTGCTCGCCATCATGGCGCTCTGGAAGTTCGACATGAATCCGCTGGCGCTCTTCCGGGCGGCGGCGAGCCAGTACGGCGACGCCGTGCTCGGGCCGGGGAGGCTCGTGTCGGACCCGCTGGATGCGATGTCGCTCGGGCTCGCGCTGATGCTCGGCACGGCGGGCCTTCCCCACATCCTGATGCGGTTCTACACCGTGCCAGACGCCAGGACGGCGCGGACGTCGGTGACGTACGCGACGGCGTTCATCGGCTTCTTCTACCTGCTCACATTCATCCTCGGCTTCGGCGCGATGGTGCTCGTCGGGCAGGACACGATCCGCTCCATCGACGCCGGCGGGAACATGGCGGCGCCGCTGCTGGCGGAGGTGGTCGGCGGCCAGGCGTTCCTGGGTTTCATTTCCGCCGTCGCCTTTGCCACGATTCTCGCCGTCGTTGCGGGCCTGACGCTCGCCGGCGCGGCGGCGCTCTCGCACGATCTCTGGGTGAACGTCGTGCGTCACGGCGTGGCCAACGAGCGCGAAGAGCTGCGCGTCGCTCGACTTTCGACGATGGTGCTGGGGGTGCTGGCGATCGCGCTGGGCATCGCGTTCAAGGGACAGAACGTCGCCTACATGGTCGGCCTGGCGTTCGCCATCGCGGCCAGCGCGAACTTCCCGGCGTTGCTCCTGTCGGTGTTCTGGCGCCGGTTCACCACGCGGGCTGCGCAGGTCAGCATGCTCGCGGGTACGATCTCGAGCCTGGCGTTGATCTATTTCTCGCCGACGATTCAGATCGACATCCTGAAGAACTCTGCGGCGGCGTTTCCGCTGCGGAATCCGGGGCTCGTCTCCATTCCGCTGGCGTTCGTGGCGGCGGTCGTCGTCGCCCTCCTGTGGCCCGAGCCAGAAGCGGAAGCCGGATTCGGCGAGGTGGAGGCGCGCGTGCACGTCGGGGTCGACCATGCCGCGGAGCGGGCGGCCGGGGGCGCGCTTGAATCCCGTCCCTGACATGGGGCGCGGCCTCGGAAACGGCGTCCGCGCGCGGACGTCGACGCCACCCCTCGACGCGGACGCGAATGCACATCCGTGCCGAGCAGCGACTCTGCTTCGATCGCTTGCGTGCGGCTGGTGTCGAACTGTCCGAATGCCGGAGCGGCGGTAAGAGCGCGGATCAGCGCGTCTGCACGCAGCTGGCTCCTGTCGGCTCCGGAACGCGCCGCTGTTGGAGCGTGCAACGCCCTCCGTCGCGCACTCGAGATCGCTCGGGGGCGAAGGCAGATGGCGGAGAGGAAGGGATTCGAACCCCTGGGCCCCTTTCGGAGCCAACGGTTTTCAAGACCGCCGCCTTAAACCGCTCGGCCACCTCTCCGCTCTTCCTATTCTAGAGGCTGCCCGACCTTTCCGCCCGGATGACCTCGAGGCCGTCCATGAACGGGCGCAGGGCCTCGGGGACGACGATCGAACCGTCCGCCTGCTGGTAGTTCTCGAGAATCGCGATGAGCGTACGGCCCACCGCGAGACCCGATCCGTTCAACGTGTGCACGAACTCCGCCTTGCCGCTGCCGCCGGGGCGATACCGGATGTTCGCGCGACGCGCCTGAAACGTCTCCGTGTTGCTGCACGAGGAGATTTCGCGGTACGTGTTCTGGCTCGGAAGCCACACCTCGATGTCGTACGTCTTGGCGGAGGCAAAGCCCATGTCGCCGGTGCACAGCAGCACGGTGCGGTACGGCAAGCCAAGCCTCTTGAGCACCTCCTCGGCGTTCGAAGTGAGACGCTCCAGCTCGGCGTACGACTCCTCGGCCGTGCTGAACACCATCAGCTCCACCTTGTCGAACTGGTGCTGGCGGATCAACCCGCGCACGTCCTGCCCGTACGATCCGGCCTCGCTTCGGAAGCAGGGCGTGTACGCCGTAAAGCGGCGCGGCAGCTCCCGGCCGTCGAGAATCTCTCCGCGATAGAGATTGGTCAGCGGCACCTCCGCGGTGGGCACGAGATAGAGATCCCAGTCGCCCGCGATCTTGAACAGGTCGGCCTCGAACTTCGGCAGGTTGCCGGTTCCGGTCAGAGAGGCGCTGTTGACGAGGAACGGGGGCTCGACTTCGGTGTATCCGTGCTCGCGCGTGTGCAGCGCGAGCATGAAGTTGATGAGCGCGCGCGCCAGCCGCGCGCCTGCGCCCATCAGAACGGTGAAGCGGGCGCCGGCGATCCGCGTCCCGCGTTCGAAGTCGATTATTCCGAGCGCCGGGCCGAGATCCCAGTGGGCCTGGGGCGCGAAGGCGAACGACGGCGGCTCGCCGTGGCGGCGCACCTCGCGGTTGTCCGCCGCGCTGCGTCCCTCAGGCACCGACTCGTGCGGAAGGTTTGGAATCGTCAGCAGGCCTCGGTTGCGGCGCTGCTCGATCTGTTCGAGCTCGACCCCCAGCTGCTTGATCTGCGCGGCCCGATCACGGCTCGCCTGCTGGATCCTGGAAACGTCCAGCCCCTGTCGCTTTGCCCGCGCGACCTCGTCGCCGGCGGCGTTCTGTTCGCGTTTGAGCCCTTCGACCTCTGGAATGAGCCGCCGGCGCCGTGCCTCGAGAGCGGCCAGCTCTTCCAGCTCGGCTGTCAAATCGACGCCCCGCTTGCGGAGGGCGCTACGGACGCGTTCGAGGTCATCGCGGAGGAGGGCTGGATCGAGCATCGTGTTTGTCCAAGCCGTATCTTAGCCTCAGGGCTGCGTTGCGTTACGATGGCATCCATGGCGACCCCGATTCGCAAGGCGGTCTTCCCCGCCGCCGGTCTCGGAACGCGGTTTCTTCCGGCCACCAAGGCGCAGCCCAAGGAGATGCTGGTTCTGGTGGACAAACCCGTGATTCAGTACGGCGTCGAGGAGGCCGTCCAGTCCGGCGTCGACAACATCGTCATCGTGACGGGGCGCGGCAAGAACGCGATCGAAGACCACTTCGACAGCGCGTTCGAGCTGGAGAGCTTCCTGGAGCAGCGCGGCAAGACGCAGCTGCTCGAGGAGATTCGCAAGATCAGCCGGATGATGCAGGTGTCGTACGTCCGGCAGGGCGAGCCGCTCGGCCTCGGGCATGCCGTGCTGGTCACCAAGAACCTCGTCGGGAACGAGCCGTTTGCCGTGATCCTCGGCGACGACGTGATCGATGCGAACCCGCCGGCGCTGAAACAGATGATCGACGTGTACGAACAGGTCGGCGGGCCCGTGCTCGCGGTCGAGCGGGTGCCGGTCGAGGACGTCTCGAGCTACGGCATCGTCGCCATCGACGAGACCGCGGACCTCGGACGCGGCGTCTATCGGATTCGCGACCTCGTGGAGAAGCCGCCGCGGGAGGAGGCGCCTTCCAACCTGGCGATCATCGGGCGCTACATCCTGACGCCCGACATCTTTCCGGCGCTGGAAGCGACGACGAACGACCGTACCGGGGAGATCCAGCTGACCAACGGTCTGCGCCGTCTGCTCACGACGCGGCCGCTTTACGCGTGCGAAATCGAGGGCGTCCGCCACGATACGGGAAACAAGCTCGGATTCCTGAAGGCGGTCGTGTACTTCGCGATGCGCCGGCCCGAGCTTGCCGAACCGTTCCGCCGCTACCTGGAGACGCTGGAGCTGAAGATGGGCGTCGAGACCTGAGTCTCAGGTCGTCTTCGTCTCCGGTTTGGCCTTCACATCGGCCGCGGCGGGCTTCGCCTCCGGTTTGGCCTCCGGCTTCGCGTCCGGCGTGGCGGCGGCCGCATCCGACTGTCCGGTGGGGGCCGCGCTCTCGCTCTTCCCTTTCTTCGCGTAGTCGGTGATGTACCAGCCAGAGCCCTTGAACTGAATGGCGGGCGAGGACAGCAGCCGGCGAACCGGCCCTGCGTTGCATTTCACGCAGATTTCCGCGGGGGCGTCGGAGAACCGCTGAATCACTTCGAAGCGTTCCCCGCACGCCTCGCATTCGTACTCGTACAGTGGCATAGGTCAGTCGATCAGCGCGTTCGAGGCGTCCTGCAACAGCAGCCGCCGGTGGGCCCAGAAAGGCGCGGTGCCGTTGCCGAGAACGGCGTCGTGAAACGCTCGCAGCGAGAACTTCGCGCCCTGCCGGTCCTTGTAGTCGCGGCGCAGCTTCAGCATCATCAGCTTGCCGACGGAATACACGAGATACGTGGGATCGAAGGTGCCGCGCTCCGCCTCGCGGCGGGCGTTGCCTTCCTCGAGAAAAGCCTCGTCCCTGAAGAATCGCATGCCCTGCTCCACGGAGAGATCGTCGCAGTGCAGGCGGATGGACACGATGAAGCGGGCGAGGCGCACCAGCGACTCGGCGAGCTGACCGAGCTTCACTCTGACATCGCCTCTCCGGAATCCCGCTTCGATCATCATCTGCTCGGCATAGTGGGCCCAGCCCTCGACGAACGACGCGGGCGAGAAGAACGTGGACTTGCGCACCTTCGACTCGACGGCGCGAAGGTGCTGGTAGTGCAGGAAATGGCCCGGGTACACCTCGTGAATCGAGATGTTCCACAACGTCGGGAAATTGAAGTCGCGCAGATGCTCTTTCTGCCGTTCGGGCGGCCACGTGCGGTCGACGTCCGTGAGGTAGTAGTAGGCGCGGCTCGGCTTCGTCTCGAAGGGGCCCGGCGTCCACATGCTGGCGAACGCCCAGCGGTAGAACTCGGGTGAGGGCGCCACGACGACCGGTTCGGCCTCCGGCATGGAGACGACGGCGCTGCGCAGCAGGAAGGCATGGAGCTCCTGCACCTGCTCGCGTGCGACGTCGACCAGCTCGCCCGCACGAGGATGATCCTCCTTGGCCTGCCGCCACACGGCAAGAGGATCACCGCCGTTCAGGCGTCCCGCGACCGCACGGAACTCTTCCTGCGTCTCGTGCAGCTCCCGGAGCGCGATGGCGAGCAGCCGGTCGATCCCGATATCGATCCCTTCGTCGAGCTTCAGCTTCTGCTCGAACTTCTCCTGCCCCAGCCGGAACGATGCTTTCGCTCTGGGCGCGACCTCTTTTTCGAGGTGCTCCACGTATTGCTTGATGGCGTTCGAGGCTTCCGTCGAGGCGTCGGCCAGGTCGCCGAGCAGGTGCAGATCGTCCAGTGTCGCAAAGGCCCGGGGCAGGTCCCGTTCGATGAACGACAGGACGCCGCGCCAGGTCTCGAGTCCGATCTTTACGAAGATCCCGGCGGTGTCCTTCACGTTGTCGCGCGCCGCCTGGACGAAGCGCGTCGTCTGGCGAAGCTTCGACAGCACGCGTCGGGCACGGTCCGGCTCGGCTGCATACGCGAACAGCGTCTGGCTGGCCAGGCTGGTCCCGAGCATGTCGCCGTAGAACTGGGGGCTGCGATCCCACGTTCGCACCTGCTCCAGCTCGAACATGCGCGCCTCGATATTGGCGGCCACGATCGGATGCTCGATCTGTTCGACCGCTGGCAGCAGCGCGGGGTCGATCTGGTTCAGCCGGCGGCTGAAGCCCGCCAGCGCCCGGATGTGCGCGTCGATGGCCGGCCGGCTCAGATCCTCGAGCAGGTCGTCGTGGAGATGAACGCCGTCGAGGCTCGCCTGCCCCGGATAGATCTCGTGCAGGTAGGCGAGGTAGTCGTCGACGAAATGCGGAAAGGGCTCCGATGGATACATGCCCGGTTCTGCGTCACGCTCTGCGCGGGTGGGCGGGGAGCGCCCATCCCGCAATGGTACAATAATCTTCCGCGTGTCAGGCACCCTTTACGTGGTCGCCACGCCCATTGGCAATCTCGAGGACATCACGCTGCGGGCGCTGCGGGTGCTGCGTGAAGTGGACGTGATTGCCGCCGAGGACACCCGGCGCACTGCCAGGCTGCTCTCGCATTACGGCATCCAGACGCGCAGCATCAGCTTTCACGACCATAACGTCCGATCGCGGCTCCCCGCGCTCATCGCTCAGCTCGAGAAGGGGGCATCGGTCGCCCTCGTTTCCGATGCCGGCACCCCTGCGGTCTCCGACCCGGGAGTCGAACTCGTTCAGGCGTGTATCGCGCGGGCGATTCCGATCGACGTGGTGCCGGGACCAAGCGCCGTTGTGACCGCCCTCGTAGCGTCGGGCTTTCCAACGGCACCCGTAACGTTCATGGGCTTCGCTCCCGCTAGGGCTAAAGACCGTGCCAGTTGGCTTTCCGACGTCGCCACTATCAAATCTACTGTCGTTTTCTTCGAGACGCCACACCGGATTCGGGCTTTGCTGGACGAGGCCGTCCATATATTGGGCGAACGACCGTTGTTCGTGGGCCGTGAGCTGACAAAGACGCACCAAGAGTATCTCCGAGGAACGGCCGATGCGATAGGCAAATGCCTGAAATTGCCCCGCGGGGAGTTCACGGTGGTCGTTGCTCCATTGGCCATACAACCCAATATCAGTGGCCCTGCCCCTCAGGGGTCCAAGCTTACCGATGAATTCGGGCTGTTGACGGAATTCCGTGGGCTGACGCGCCGCGCGGCCATTGCCGAGTTGGCGTCGAAATATGGCTTATCGTCCCGGGAAGTCTACGCGCGCCTGGAAGCGGCTAAGCGCCCGGTTTCTTGACCGGTCCGGAGTCGTTCTGTTAACGTAGCGCCGCGCAGTCGGCCCCTCGGTTGAGGCGGTATGCCAAAACCCCAGCGGAGTGGATCCGTTCCGCCAGCCACCGCACCCACGAGCCCGTCCCACCCGCCAAACGGGCCGCTTCGACGCCCGACCTACCCTGAAGCGGTCGCACGCTACGAGCTGGGGATGCGCGCGCTCCAGGAGCATCGGTTCCAGGAAGCGGCCGAGACATTTCGGGCGGTCCTTTCCCAGTATCCCGAGGAGAAGGAGCTCAACGATCGGGTCCGGCTGTACCTGACGCTTTGCGAGCGGCATCTGAACGCGCCCTCCGAGCCCAGGACCACGGAAGAGCGGCTCTATGCGGCGACTCTGGCCCTCAATGCCAGGGATGTCGACACCGCGCTGCGCCATCTGGGGGCCGTTGTTGGTCAGGACCCCGATCACGACGGTGCGCTCTATATGCTGGGTGTGGTCCACGCCCTCCGTGACGACGCCCAAACGGCGCTGTCATACTTGCGGCGTGCGATCGAGCGGAACCCGGAGAACCGCGTGCTGGCCCTCCAGGACGGCGACCTGGAGCGGCTCATGCAGGACCAGGCTTTTCGCGCCGCCCTCGAATCGGCGGCAGGCCGGCCGGCAGACACCCGGTCTCCGGGGCGCACTCGCTCGATGCGATAGCAGGCGGTCCGTCCGCGCGGTGTCGCCGATTTCGAGTTGTCATTAAGCCCCATGCCAGACACGCACGTCGTCATCCTCGCCGCCGGGCAAGGGACGCGCATGAAATCGCGGCTGCCCAAGGTACTGCATCCCGTCGCCGGACGGCCGATGATCGAGCATGTTCTCCGGACGGCGCGATCGATCGCGCCGGCAACCATCACCGTGATTGTCGGCCATCAGGCCGACGCCATCCGCGCGCGACTGGCGGGCCATATCGATCTTCGATTTGCGGTTCAGGAGCCGCAGCTGGGAACCGCGCACGCACTTCAGCAGGCTGAGGCGGCGCTGAGCGGGCGCACCGGCACGCTGGTGATGCTCTCCGGCGACGTGCCGCTGCTCAGCTCGGCCACGCTGCGGCGGCTTGTCGAGACGCATCACGCCGCCGGCGCGGCGGCGACCGTGATCACCGCGATGGTCGAGCGTCCGTACGGCTACGGACGCATCGTCCGCGCCGGCGGGCGGATCGTGCGAATCGTCGAAGAGCGCGATGCCTCGCCGGCGGAGCGGCAAATCCGGGAGATCAACAGCGGAATCTACGCCTTCGACCTCGCGCCGCTGTGGGAGGCGCTGCGCGGGATCGCGTCGAAAAACGCCCAGGGCGAGTTCTACCTGACCGACCTCGTGGGGATCTACCACCGGCGGAAGCTCCCGGTCGAAACCCTGGTTCTCGAGAGCGTGCACGAAACGCGCGGCATCAACAGCCGGAGCGAACTCGCAGAAGTGAGCAGAATCGTGAGACAGACGAAGAACGAAGAGCTGATGGCGGCCGGCGTCACGATCATCGATCCCGCCACGACGTATATCGAGCAGGACGTCGTCGTCGGCCCGGACACAGTCATCCATCCGGGCGTCATCCTCGAAGGGCAGACAAAAGTCGGCTCTGCCTGCGAGATTCACGCCCACGTCCGGATCGTGGATTCGGAGCTGGCCGACCGGGTTACCGTGAAGAACTTTTGCCTCATCGTTGGCACGCACGTTGCGGATGGGGCGTCCATTGGTCCCTTTGCCCACCTTCGTCCCGAAACGATGGTCGGCGAAGGTGCACGGATTGGCAATTTCGTGGAGCTGAAAAAGACCTCGCTGGGACCCGGGTCGAAGGCCAATCACTTGGCCTACCTGGGCGACGCGACGATCGGCGCCCAGGTGAACGTGGGGGCGGGGACGATCACCTGCAACTACGACGGCGCCCGCAAGCACCCGACGGTCATCGAGGATGGCGCGTTCATCGGCAGCGACACGCAGCTGATCGCGCCGGTGCGAATCGGCAAGGGCGCGTATGTCGCGGCGGGGTCCTCCATCACCGAGGATGTTCCCGCCGGCGCCCTTGGCGTCGCTCGAAGCCGACAGACGAACGTCGAGGGGTGGGTCGAGCGAAAGAAGGCGGTCAAGGCGTAGGTCCGGCAAGAGGAAAGAGGAACCCGGCACATGTGCGGCATCATCGGCTACATCGGCTCGAAACCGGTCGTCCCGGTTCTCCTGGAAGGACTCCGCCGGATGGAGTACCGCGGCTACGACTCTGCGGGCGTCGCGGTCGTCAGCCCGGAAGGCATCGCGCTGCGGCGCTCGGCTGGCAAGCTCGCCAATCTCGAAACGGCGATCAAGTCCGAGCCGGTCGACGGTCTCTATGGCGTCGGGCACACGCGATGGGCCACGCACGGCCGGCCGACGGAGGAGAACGCGCATCCGCACCGCGATTGCACCGGGCGCCTGGTCGTCGTGCACAACGGCATCATCGAGAACTACCTCGACCTGAAGCGCGA
>Ga0073934_10012396_pt1 | contig 10057 bp, 7 predicted proteins | sample LarsenN4metaG_FD_76834 | JGI IMG/M metagenome (GOLD analysis project Ga0073934, IMG submission 76834) | Hot spring sediment bacterial and archeal communities from British Columbia, Canada, to study Microbial Dark Matter (Phase II) - Larsen... ... | reverse complement strand
TCCATTATCTCCTTGGGTACGACGAAATCACCCGGATAAAGAATGATCGCATGCCAGCCACTGTAATAGTCGCGATCCAGGTTGAGGATTAGCACGCAGGCCTGGAGCGCAATGTCGAGGCGCATGCCGTCGGTCACTGCCAGACCCGCGGCCCCCTCGAACGTCTTGATGCGCAGGAACCACAGGACCAGATCATGCAATCGTTTGCGATCCGTTTCCGGAAGGGCCGCCGCATAGGGCAAGCGCGCGACCGACCGGCTCCAGAGCGCGGCAGGTAGAGGCGCCTGTTGCTTTTTCCGTCCCCACCACCGCATCGGCGTGCGTCTCAGCAACGCATCTCGTGCAGGTACTGAATCGCGAGACGCTTGCCTTTTTCGACCGACGGCTGGTCGAGGGGATTCACACCGTACAGCAGCCCCGCGTAGACGGTGGTGCGCTGGTAGAGGTCGATCAGCTGTCCAAGCACATGGGCATCGAGCCGCGGCAGGCGAATGGTCATGTTCGGATGGCCGGCCTGGCTGATCACCGCGCGTGTGGCGCGAAACTCGGCTCCGATCACATCGGCCATGCTTTTGCCCCGGAGATAAGGGAACCGCTGGGCATCGGATTCGTCGATCGGTATCGGCATGTCGTGTTCCCAGATTTCAAGCTCCAGGAAGCTGAAGAACTTGTCGTGCCGCGACTCGAGGTACATCTGGAGTTGCGAGTGCTGGTCGATCGCCCCCATGGCCCGCACCGGTAGGGTGCCGGCCGGCCGGCTGCCGGCCCGGTCACGGTCCCATTTGCCGAGCGACTCGGCCCAGAGTTGCCGGTACCAGTCGACGAACAGCTGCATCCGGTTTACGTACGGCATCATGACCGAGATGTGTTTCGCGTGGCGGGTGTCGAGCAGGTAGCAGAGCGCGGCGATCTCGAGCGCCGGATTCCCGGACGCCGAGCCGGAGCGGCAGCGTGCGGCATTGTCGGCGGCGCCCTGGAGCAACGCGGCGATGTCTACGCCCGCGACCGCGAGCGGCACGAGGCCGACCGCGGACAGCACCGAATAGCGGCCGCCCACTCGCGAAGGCACCGGAAAATTCGGAATGTCCTCGCGCCGGGCCAGTTCGCGCAGCCAGCCATGATCCGGGTCGGTGATGATCCACTGTTGGCGTCGCGCTGCCACCGGGCCGAGTGCACGCTGCAACCACTCGCGCAGGATCAGATACTGGACGACGGTTTCGATCGTGCCGCCGGACTTGCTGACGCAGACGAGTGCCGTGGTGCCGGCATCGAGCCGGGACAACAGGCTTTGCAGCGAGTAGGGATCGACGTTCTCGACAAAGTGCAGGCGGGGTGGCTCGGTCCGCGCCTTGTGCGCGACTGCCTGATACACCGCCTTGGCGCCGAGGCTCGATCCTCCGATTCCGATCACCACCACATCAGCGTAGCGGCGCAGAGCCGCAGCGGCCTCCTGGACGGCGGGAAGCTGCGAACGCATGGACTCGGACAGATCGAGACAGGCGTATTCCGCATCCGGGCCGCCGGCGCTGCCGGTCACCAGATTCAGATGCGCCGCCTCGCAGGCGTTGCCGATCGCGGCCAGTTCTTGCCGGTCGACGCCCTGGTTCCCGACGGAGTCGGAATAGAGGTTGCCGGTGTCAATAACGATATTTTTCACGATGGGTTAACCGATCGGCGGGGTTGTGCGCAAGCGTGAAGTGGAAGTCTGCTTGGACGGATATCAGCGTGTGCGTTATGAATTCTTTTCGTCCGAGCCGCTAGGCAGAACAGGGTAGAACTGTATAATAACGCGCCGGGCATTTCGCCCGCACTTTCAAAACTCCATGGAGAAGAAGTCATGAAGAAGATCCTGATTATTTCTGCTGTCTTCGCGGCGTTGGTCGGCTGCCAGCAGAAGGAAGCCCCGAAGGCCCCGGCCGCCGCCCCGGCGGATGCCGCCGCTCCGGCCCCGGCTGCCCCGGCCGCCGCTCCGGCCCCGGCTGCCCCGGCCGCCGCTCCGGCCCCGGCCCCGGCGACCGACAAGAAGTAGACTGTTGTTGTCTGGTGTGCGCATGCCCCTTCTCCGGAAGGGGCATGTCGCCATCAGCGCGCCAAGTGTCCGTCTGCGGCCTCCAGCGTATTGAGCAGCAGGGTCGCCACCGTCATCGGGCCCACCCCGCCGGGTACCGGCGTGATCCAGCCGGCCTGCTCTTTGGCGACATTGAAGTCCACGTCCCCCACCAGTTTTCCGTCCGGCAGTCTGTTGATGCCGATGTCGATCACCACGGCGCCCGGTTTGACCCAGTGGCCCTTGATCAATCCCGGCTTCCCGACAGCCACAACCAAGATATCGGCACGCGCGACCTGCTCGGAAAGATTTTGGGTGAAGCGATGACAGATGGTCACCGTGCAGCCGGCCGACAGCAGCTCCAGTGCCATCGGGCGACCGACATGGTTGGAGGCGCCGACCACGACCGCGTTCTGGCCGAGCAGGGTATGGTCAGTGCTTTCCAGCAGCTTCATGACACCGTGCGGCGTGCACGAACGCAGCGCCGGCAAGCGCACCGCTAGACGGCCGATGTTGCAGGGATGGAAGCCGTCCACGTCTTTGGTCGGATGGATGCGTTCGATAACGGTGTCGGTGTCGATATGTGTCGGCAGTGGCAGCTGTACCAGAATCCCATCGACGGATTTGTCCGCGTTCAGCCGATCGATGAGGGCCAGCAACTCCGCCTGCGTGGTCCGTTCCGGCAGATCGTGCGACAAGGAACGGATGCCAACCCGTTCGCAGGCGGTACGCTTGTTGCGCACATAGACCTGCGAGGCGTGATTGGTCCCCACCATGATGACCGCCAGCCCCGGCGCCGGGATTCCGTTGGCGAGCTTGTGACGCACGCGCTCGGCGACCTGGGTCAGCAGCTTCTCGGCGATGGACTTGCCGTCGAGCAGGCGCGCGCTCATGGGGGCGAGAGTGGTATGAACATCCGGGCGCGCATGATCGCATGCATGGAGTGCGGCGCCAAGCCGCTGAATCGGAAGCGATCCGGGCATTGACCGGCCTGGGGGCCACGCGTATAGTTGCCCGCCTCGCGCGCCGCGGTTGTCGCCCGGCGGCGCTGTTTTCCCGCCGGCCTTGGGCTTGAGTGCCCAGGGTTTTATAGTAAACGTCTCGGGGTATAGCGCAGCCTGGTAGCGCACCTGCTTTGGGAGCAGGGTGTCGGGGGTTCGAATCCCTCTACCCCGACCACTTGATCGCGCGCGGGCAGGGGAAGGTTGTTGACCTCCGTGGAGCGGGTCGGGTATGGCGATACAGGCGCCCGTAGCTCAATCGGATAGAGCACCAGCCTTCTAAGCTGGGGGTTACAGGTTCGATTCCTGTCGGGCGCACCAGAGTGAAGCCGGAAATTCCGGTGCCGCTCAGGTCGGCCAGCAGCGACTGACCGGCGACGTGTTTGTATATGGTGAGCGTAGCTCAGCTGGTTAGAGTCCCGGATTGTGATTCCGGTTGTCGTGGGTTCGAATCCCATCGCTCACCCCATTTTTTAGAAGTATTAGAAGAAGTAGCAGTTCCGAAGTTTGCGGGCCGTTAGCTCAGCTGGTAGAGCAGTTGACTCTTAATCAATAGGTCGGAGGTTCGATCCCTCCACGGCCCACCAACAAAGAAAGGCCCGGCGCTGATCGCCGGGCCTTTTTCTTTCGTTCCCATCCGGAATCCACGATAATTTTCCCGAGCGCCGCACCTTGCCGGAGGTGCCGCGACGAGAGGCGAATGTGGCGAAATTGGTAGACGCGCTGGATTTAGGTTCCAGTGGGGCAACCCATGGGAGTTCGAGTCTCCCCATTCGCACCATATCTTGAATTTCCCCTGCAAAGGGATTTGCTCCGGATTCTTGGACTCGTTGACGATAACCGGTATGATGCGTGAGCATATCCCCATTATCAACTAACCAAATGTTTCTAATGAGTTTTTCCAGTCAAGAGGGTGTCAATGCAGGTTACTGTTGAATCTACGGGCACATTGGGTCGACGCATGACGGTCGCGGTGCCGGCCGATCGTGTCGAGAAGGAATTCGCGGCGCGCCTCCGACGCCTGTCCCAGACCGCCCGTTTCCCGGGTTTCCGTCCCGGCAAGGCGCCGATGAAGATGGTGGAAGCCCAATACGGCGGCAAGGTATTGGAAGAGGTGGTGGGTGATCTGATCCGGTCGACCTTTTACGAGGCCGTAAGCGAGAAGGGCCTCAAGCCGGCCGGCGGTCCGAGCATTGAGCCCAAGCACATCGACCGCGGCAAGGACTTCGAATACACCGCGAGCTTCGAGGTTTATCCGGAGGTCACGCGCCTGGATATCCAGGGCTGCCGTATTGAGCGGCCGGTGGCGACGGTCGCAGACGAGGACGTGGGGCGCACGATCGAGTCCCTGCGCCAGCAGCGCGTCAGCTGGCGGCCGGCGGAGCGTCCGGCGACCAATGGCGATCGCGTGATCATCGATTTCCAGGGCTCGGTGGACGGCCAGCCGTTTGAAGGTGGCGCGGCTTCGGATTTTCCCCTGGTACTGGGCAACAATGTACTGATCGACGGTTTCGAAGCCGGTTTGGTCGGTGCCAAGGCCGGTGACCACCGCACCCTCGACCTGCGCTTTCCTGCCGACTATCGGAATGTCGCCTTGGCGGGCAAGGCGGTGCAGTTTGCCGTGACCCTGAAGCAGGTCAACGAGCCGGTATTGCCGGAGGTCAACGAGGATTTTGCGCGCGCCCTCGGCGTCGCCGACGGCAGCGTCGAAATCCTGCGCCGCGAGGTGCGTGGCAATCTCGAGCGCGAGCGCGACGATCGCACCCGGCGCGTGTTGCGCGACCAGGTTTTCAAGGCCCTGACCGAGGCCAACGGCTTCGAGGTACCGAAGGCCATGGAGCAGGAGGAAATCCAGCGCCTGATCAAAATGAGCCGGGCCAATCTCGAGGCGCAGGGCATGTCGGCCAGCCAACTGCCGACCGATCCGGCCCTGTACGCGTCGCAGGCGCGGAGCCGGGTCAAGCTGGGGCTGATTCTGGCCGAAATCATCCGTAAACACGGACTCAAGCCTGATCCAGCCAAGGTGCGGGCCCGGATCGAGGAACTTGCGGCGAGCTATGACGATCCACGGGAATATATTGCCTGGCATTATGCCAGCCCCGAGCGGTTGGCCGAAGTCGAGTCCCAGGTTCTGGAGGACCAGGTCGTCGAGCTGCTGCTTGAAACCGCCGAAACGGTTGAAAAGCCGATGTCGTTCCAGGAGCTGGTGCGGCCGGCGCCGCGCAGTGTTTGAACCGCACTTGTTAAAGAGGAAGGATCTAAATGATGAACAGTAAGCAGGACGGCGCTCTCCATCCCCAGGCGCTCGGTCTCGTACCGATGGTGATCGAGTCGACCGGACGGGGCGAACGCGCCTACGACATCTACTCGCGCATGCTCAAGGAGCGCGTGGTGTTCATGGTCGGGACGGTCGAGGACCAGATGGCCAACCTGGTGGTCGCGCAGCTCCTGTTTCTCGAATCCGAGAACCCGGACAAGGACATCCATCTTTATATCAATTCTCCAGGCGGGGCGGTGAACGCCGGCTTGGCCATCTACGACACCATGCAGTTCATCAAACCGGATGTGAGCACGGTGTGCATCGGCCAGGCAGCCAGCATGGGCGCGCTGCTGCTCGCCGGTGGCGCCAAGGGCAAGCGCTTCGCCCTGCCGCACGCGCGCATGATGGTGCACCAGCCGCTCGGCGGCTTCCAGGGCCAGGCCACCGACATCGAGATCCACGCGCGCGAGATCCTGCGGGTGCGGGAGCGCCTGAACCAGGTGCTGGTCAAGCATACCGGACGTACCAAGCAGCAGATCGAGCAGGATACCGACCGGGATTACTTCATGGACGGCACCGAGGCCGTGAATTTCGGCCTGATTGATGCGGTTATCGAAAAGCGCACCTGAAGCGGGTTATGCTATATATAAAATTAGGGAAAAAGCCGGATACGGCGTAGGCTTTTCCAATCGCGTGACGAGCGAGGAAACCGATGGCAGACGACAACCACAATGACCGGGGCAAGGGCGAGAAGCTCTTGTACTGTTCCTTCTGCGGTAAGAGCCAGCATGAGGTTCGCAAGCTCATCGCGGGACCGTCGGTATTCGTCTGCGACGAGTGCGTGGAGCTGTGCAACGACATCATCCGCGAGGAGCAGCAGGAAGAACAGAACGCCGCGGTGTCCAAGGGCAAGTTCCCAACGCCGCAGGAGATCTGCAAGATCCTCGACGAGTACGTGATCGGCCAGCAGCAGGCCAAGCGCATCCTCTCGGTGGCGGTCTACAACCACTACAAGCGCATCGAGAACGAAGGCAAGATCGGCGAGGTCGAGATCTCGAAGAGCAATATCCTGCTGATCGGGCCGACCGGTTCCGGCAAAACCCTGCTGGCGGAGACCCTGGCGCGGTTGCTCAACGTGCCGTTCACGATCGCCGATGCCACGACGCTCACCGAGGCCGGCTACGTCGGCGAGGACGTCGAGAACATCATCCAGAAGCTGCTGCAGAAATGCGACTACGACGTCGAGAAGGCGCAGCGCGGTATCGTCTACATCGACGAGATCGATAAGATCTCGCGCAAGTCCGACAACCCGTCGATCACCCGTGACGTCTCGGGCGAGGGCGTGCAGCAGGCGCTGCTCAAGCTGATCGAAGGCACGGTCGCTTCGGTGCCGCCGCAGGGTGGACGCAAGCATCCGCAGCAGGAATTCCTGCAGGTCGACACCCGCAATATCCTGTTCGTCTGCGGCGGGGCGTTTTCCGGCCTGGAGAAGGTCATTCAGGGTCGCAGCGAGAAGACCGGGATCGGCTTCAAGGCCGAGATTCGCAGCAAATCAGATTCCCGCCAGACCGGCGAGATCCTGCGTCAGGTCGAGCCCGAGGACCTCATCAAGTTCGGCCTCATCCCGGAATTCGTCGGGCGCCTGCCGGTGATCGCGATCCTCGATGAGCTCGACGAGACCGCCCTGGTGCGCATCCTGACCGAGCCGAAAAACGCCCTGGTTCGCCAATACCAGAAGCTCCTGAAACTCGAAGGCGTGGATCTGGAGTTTCGCCCGGAGGCGCTGGCGGCGGTGGCCAGGCGCGCCATGGATCGCAAGACCGGCGCACGCGGGCTGCGTTCGATCCTCGAGCATGCGCTGCTCGACACCATGTTCGACCTGCCGTCCCTGGAAGGGATCAAGAAAGTGGTGGTGGAAGAGGGTGTCATCCGCGATGGCGCCAAGCCCTTGCTGATCTACGGCGAGGACGGCGAGGCTGCCAAGCGCGTTTCCAACCGCCTCTGATCCGGCTCCCGCCGGTCACCAGTCGGAGCGAATCACCCGCGCGTCGTATCGCGGCGAATACCCGACTGTTGAAATCAACTGCGGTTGCCCCCAAACTCCCAAAAGCGACTATGCTCGCAGATAGAAAGTCCTGAGCGATGCAGGGTTGTTAGTGCAATAGTGTATGCGACGTCGGCACGCACGGATCCGGAACGAAACCACCGTGCACGGCAGATCGCCCGAACTGAGGTAGACCTCAATGACCCAAGAAGAGAAGGCCCTGAAGCCGACGTCATCGCTCACCCTGCCGGTGCTGCCGCTGCGCGACGTGGTGGTGTTCCCGAACATGGTGATCCCGCTGTTCGTCGGCCGGAAGAAGTCGATCCGTGCGCTGGAAAAGGCCATGGAGTCCGGCAAGCAGATCATGCTGGTGGCGCAGAAGAGCGCCTCCGACGATGATCCGTCCATCGAACAGATCCACACCATCGGTACGGTGGCCAGTATCCTGCAGCTGCTCAAGCTGCCGGACGGCACCGTCAAGGTGTTGGTCGAGGGCGAGCAGCGCGCCGAGGTCCAGAAGTACACCGAGACCGGTGAATGCTTCACGGCGCTGATTAACATTATTGAATCGGTCCCGGTCGATGAGCGCGAGGGCGAGGCGCTGATGCGTTCAGTATTGGCCGAGTTCGACCAGTACGTGAAGCTCAACATGAAGATCCCGCCGGAGATCCTGACTTCGCTCGCCGGGATCGAGGAGCCGGGCCGGCTCGCGGATGCGATCGCCGCCCACCTGTCGCTCAAGATCGAGGACAAGCAGAAGATCCTCGAGATGCGCTCGACACGCGAACGCCTCGAACACATCCTCGGTGTCATGGAGACCGAGATCGACCTCTTGCAGGTCGAGAAGCGTATCCGCGGGCGCGTCAAGCGCCAGATGGAGAAGAGCCAGCGCGAGTATTACCTCAACGAACAGATGAAGGCCATCCAGAAGGAGCTCGGGGAGCTCGAGGAAGGCCCGAGCGAGGCCGAGGAGCTGGCGAAGAAGATTGAAAAGGCCGGCATGCCGAAGGAGGCGCGTGAGAAGGCCGAAGCCGAACTCAAGAAGCTCAAGATGATGTCGCCAATGTCGGCCGAGGCGACCGTAGTGCGCAACTATATCGACTGGCTGGTGAACGTGCCGTGGAAGAAGCGCAGCAAGATCCGCAAGGACCTGGCCGAGGCCGAGAAGATTCTCAATGCCGACCACTACGGCCTGGAGAAGGTCAAGGAACGCATCCTCGAATACCTGGCGGTGCAGCATCGCGTCAACCAGCTGAAGGGTCCGATCCTCTGCCTGGTCGGACCGCCGGGCGTCGGCAAGACCTCCTTGGGTCAGTCGATCGCGCGCGCCACCGGCCGCAAGTTCGTGCGCATGTCGCTCGGCGGCGTGCGCGACGAGGCCGAGATCCGCGGTCATCGCCGCACCTACATCGGTTCGCTGCCGGGCAAGATCATCCAGAACATGTCCAAGGTGAAGGTCAAGAATCCGCTGTTCATGCTGGACGAAGTGGACAAGATGGCCATGGACTTCCGCGGCGATCCGTCGTCGGCGCTGCTCGAGGTGCTCGACCCGGAACAGAACCACACCTTCAGCGATCACTACCTGGAAGTGGACTACGACTTGTCGGACGTGATGTTCGTCGCGACCGCCAACAGCCTGAACATTCCGGGGCCGCTGCTCGACCGTATGGAGGTGATCCGCCTCTCGGGCTACACGGAGGAGGAAAAGATCAACATCGCCACCAAATACCTGGTCGGCAAACAGCGCAAGAACAACGGCCTCAAGGAGAACGAAGTCACGCTCGCCGAAGAGGCAATTCGCGACATCGTGCGCTATTACACCCGCGAGGCCGGTGTGCGCAGCCTCGAGCGCGAGATCGCCAAGGTGTTTCGCAAGGTGGCGAAGGAGCTGCTGCTCGACAAGAGCCGGCAGTCGATCGAGGTCACGTCCGCCAACCTGGACAAGTATCTGGGCGTGCGCCGCTTCCGTTACGGCATCGCCGAGGAACAGAACCAGGTCGGGCAGGTCACGGGGCTCGCCTGGACCGAGGTCGGCGGCGAGCTGCTGACGATCGAGTCGGCGCTTGTTCCCGGCAAGGGGAAGACCACCTTCACCGGCAAGCTCGGGGAAGTGATGCAGGAGTCGATCACGGCCGCGCTCACGGTGGTACGCGCGCGCGCCGATCAGCTTGGCCTGGCCGACGACTTCTACCAGAAGCATGATATTCACGTGCACGTCCCGGAGGGCGCCACACCCAAGGACGGTCCGAGCGCCGGTATCGCCATGTGCACCGCCATTGTCTCGGCGCTCACCCGGATTCCGGTGCGCGCGGACGTGGCCATGACCGGCGAGATCACCTTGCGCGGCGAGGTGTTGCCGATCGGCGGCCTCAAGGAGAAGCTGCTGGCCGCGCACCGCGGCGGCATCAAGACCGTGCTGATCCCGGAGGAGAACCGCAAGGACCTGGCCGAGATCCCGGATACCATCAAGCAGGCGCTGGAGATCCGGCCGGTGCGCTGGATCGACCAAGTGCTCGAGGTGGCGCTTGAGCGCATGCCCGAGCCGCGCGCTGAGTCCAAGGCGCTGCCGCAGGAAGCCAAGCCAAAAGAAGAAGTGGTGGAAACGGGCCTGACCACGACCCACTGAATTTGCGTTGGTGACAGCCGGCCGGCAGGCCGGCTGTCATTCCTTTCCCGACCGTTTCTTGACAAGCCGGATCGCCGCT
>Ga0073934_10012395_pt1 | contig 10057 bp, 9 predicted proteins | sample LarsenN4metaG_FD_76834 | JGI IMG/M metagenome (GOLD analysis project Ga0073934, IMG submission 76834) | Hot spring sediment bacterial and archeal communities from British Columbia, Canada, to study Microbial Dark Matter (Phase II) - Larsen... ... | reverse complement strand
GGCCGAGCGTGAGCAGCATGCTGTCGCCGATCACCAGCCCGAAGCTCTTGTTCACATTCTTGAAGCGATCGATGTCGATGAAGAGGACCGTCGGCCGATTGGCGTGACTCTCGCGAGCGCGGGTAATGGCGCCTTGCAGGCGATCCATGAACAGCTCGCGGTTGGGAAGGCCGGTCAGGCTGTCATGCACGGCATCGTGGATCAGCCGTTCATAGGAACGCTTCAGACTGGTCACGTCGCGCATAAGTCCCGTGCAGCGCAAGAGGCGCGCATTCTCGCTCGGCGCGGCGTGGGCCTTCAGGTCATACCAAAGATAAGTGCCATCCTGCCGCCGCAGGCGAAAGTCGATCTGAAGATCGCCACCGTTCTTCTCCTGCAGCGACCAAAGCATGAGTCTGAAGCGCTCACGGTCGGAATTGTGCATGTGCTGGAGAAAGTCGCTGACCGAGACATTGAGAGCGCCAGGCTCGAGCCCAAGCTCCTGCTCCACTGCGTCGGAGACGGTGATCTGATCCCTGCCGGCGTGCCATTGGAAGACATGGGCGCCAGAACCATCGACGGCAAGCGATTTCATCTGCACGAGGCTTGGCGGCCCGAGACTTAAGGGAGCGCCACCAGACCGGAAGGCGAATTGCGTCACGGTGAAACCGAGCAGAACGAGGATCAGCACAAGGCCTGCGACCAGACTCGAAACAACGAGATCGCCGGACAGCTTGCCCAGAACTACCATAGCCGCGCCGAACAGCCAGACGATGAGCAGCATCCAACTCGGTATGAGCGACAGCGCACGGTCTTGGCCGCGCAGCGCAAAATAGGCGATCAGTCCGGTGCCGATGCCGGCGATTGGCAGCAACGACAAGCGCGCGAGGCCCGAGGCAAAGGCCGGGTCGATGATGGCGACCAGAACGAGCGCAAACTGCGCGGCGATCCAGCACCAGAACGCGGTCCTGATCCAAACATGCCAAAGCCCAATGCGCAGGAAGGTATAGAGGAAGAGAACGAGGCTCGCGGCAAGGCCGGATTCGGCGGCGGCGCGATAGAGTGCAGTGCGGTCCGGCCCCACCGGGAACAGCTTGTTCCAAAAACCAAAGTCGACGCAGAAATAAGCCAAAGCCGCCCAGGCCACGAGCGCCGTGGCCGGAAAGATGGCGCGGTGGTTGGCGGCGAAAATGGCGGTGAGGAAGATTGCAAGCAATCCGGTGATGCCAAGCAGGACGCCATTGAACAACATGCGGTCCTGCTGCTTTGCCTGGTAGGCGTTGGGATCCCATAGAGTGAGCCGCGGCACCTGTTGCGAGGCCATTTCGGCCGCAAAAGTGACGGTCTGCCCCGGTTCTAGATTGATGCGGTACATATCCGCCCGATCGCTCTTCAAGGGTTCCGGGCGGAAGCCGAGCGACGGGGTGACCGCCGAGATACGCGGCGCATCAAGGATCGGCCAGAACAGGCCCGAACTGGCCATGCTGTAACGCGGCGCGACAAGCCAGCGCACGATGCGCTCGGAGGTTGGGTTGGACAAAGCGAAGACGAGCCAGCTCGGATTGGTGCCGGGGATCGAGGCGGATACCGCCATGCGGCCGATATAGCCGTCCGGACCCGGCGCCGTTTCGATCTGCAAGCGATCGCCGCGCCCCTCGTAAAGCTCGCCTTTGGCAGTGATCTCGATTCTGTCTTGGTTAGGCTCGACGGGAATGGCTTCGACGGCATGGGCGATGCGCGCGGACAGCCCGATGACGACGGCACCTGCAATGGCGCAAGCAAGCGGGGCTAGCCGCCAGCCGCGATGCCGGGATGGGGCTCTTCGACCTCGCTTTGAGGCGCCCGATTCCGCCATTCCTCCCCCGTCTCTCTTTCTGTGCGGCGCTCGTCTAGCAGCGCGTATCGGTATCAAGCAGCGCGTAAAGCAGATGGTCTTGCCAGATGCCGTTGATCCGCAAATAGCGCCGCGCGAGTCCCTCGCGTTTGAATCCCGTCTTCTCCAAAAGCTTGATGGAGGCGATGTTGGTCGGCAGACAGGCCGCCTCCAGCCGGTGCAACTCGAGCGAATCGAACACAAAGGGAATAACCGCCCGCACGGCCGCCGTCATGTATCCCTGCTTAGCGTATTTGGCGCCGATCCAATAGCCGAGCGTGCAGGATTGGGTTACCCCGCGCCGCACATTGCAGAGCGTAAGGCCACCGACCATTGCGCCGGTCGAATTGGCGAAGACAAACAAGGCATAGCCCACGTCCTCGCGAAGATCGCGCAGATAATGCCGTACGCGGCGCCGGAACGAGGCGCGGGATAATTCGTCGCTGGCCCAAAGTGGTTCCCACGGCGTCAGGAACTCCCGGCTCTGCGCCCGGAGCTCAGCCCAAGCGGGATAGTCGGACATCTGCGGGGTGCGCAGGGTGACGTAGTCGGACTCGATGACCGGTCCAAGATCGCTGGGGGAAGCTGCTCGCAGCAAGGCCATGGTTCTAAGGCACCCCCTTAAGCGGCTCGGGTTGACGGGAGGGTGAATTTTTCCGTCACCAGATCGAATCTTGCAACATTAACAATGGGCCCAACCGTGGCAAGGCTAACGGGCGATGCGAGCATACGCGCCATTAGCGCCTGCAAATCCGATGCCTGAACCCTCTCGACGTTCTCGATCAGCTCACTGGTTGTGAGCGGGCGGCCATATATGAGAACCTGCCGGGCCAGCTGCTCGGCGCGGGCGCTTGAGCTTTCCAGCCCAGCGAGCAAAGCCATTTTGATTTGCGCCTTGACGCGAGCGACTTCCTCGGGCCGGAAGCCGTGTTCCGCGGCCTCGACCAGTTCGCTGCGGATTACGGCGAACAATTCGTGGGCCCGTTCAGGACTGCCAGCGGCATGAATGGTGAACATGCCGCTGTCGGAAAGTCCGCTGGCAAAGGCGTAGATCGCATAGCATAGCCCGCGACGCTCGCGCACCTCCTGGAAGAGACGCGAGGACATGCCGCCGCCAAGCGCGCCAGCGCAGATCTGCGCAGTGAAGTAATCGGCATGCCGGTAAGGCGTGCCCTCGAAGGCGAGCACGAGGTGAGTCTGCTCAAAGATCTTTTCGGAGCGCCTTAACCCGCCGCTGTAGCGCGCCGCCTCAGGTTGCGGCGCAGTCTTCGGGTCGAAACTGCCGAGTCTCCGCTCGGCCTCTGCGACGAGCGCCTTGTGGTCGACGGCGCCAGCGGCGGCGAGCACCATATTGGGACCGTGGTAATGGGCGGTCAGATAAGTGCCAAGATGGTTGCGCCCGAAGCGGCTCACGCTCTCCGCGGTGCCAAGGATCGGACGTCCCACGGGTTGATCGGGAAATGCAGCCTCATGCACGAGGTCGAAGGCGATATCTTCGGGCGAATCCATTGCGGCCGCGATCTCCTGCAAGATCACGTCTCGCTCGCGCGCAAGTTCCATTTGATCGAAACGCGGAGAAACGATGATGTCGCTTAAGATGTCGAGAGCAAGCGGCATGTCTTTTCGCAGCACGCGCGCGTAATAAGCCGTGGAATCGATACCGGTGTGAGCGTTCAGTTCGCCGCCGACAGCCTCGATCTCCTCGGCAATGTCTCTGGCGCTGCGGCGCGCGGTGCCTTTGAAGGCCATGTGTTCGAGGAAATGCGCAATGCCGTGCTCGGCTGGCGCTTCGCTCCGGCTGCCGGCGCCAACCCAAATGCCAATCGAGACCGTCTCGACCTCGGGCATTGCGTGGCTGACGATTGTCAGCCCGTTGGCAGGTTGTGACCGTTCGACGCTCACGTGCCCACCCCGACTCGGCGCCCTTGGGACGAACCTGCCCCGCCGGCGCGGGCATGTGTTTCGACAAAGCTCGCGACGGCCGCATAGTCGTTAGGGAGAGTCGTGCAACGCTCGTGCTGGCCGAGTCTCAGCCGCAACCGCTCTGGCTGTTCCGGCGCGCGGCCGCATGCGCGTTCGACCGCTTCGGGGAATTTGGCCGGATGCGCCGTGGCAAGCACGACCATTGGCCAGGACCCAAGCCCCGCCTCCTCACGCGCTGCGGCGACGCCAACCGCCGTATGCGGATCGACGAGCACACCCGTCTCCTCATAAAGACCGCGGATCGTCGTCTCCGTATCCTGCTCGCCAACCGCGTGCGCGGCAAACAGCGCGCGCATCGCAGCAAGCTCCGTCTCGTTCAATCGGAAAGACCCCGTCTTGCGCAACCCGTCCATAAGTGCCCTCACCCGCGCGGCATCGCGGTCGGCAAGCTCGAACAAGAGGCGCTCGAAATTGCTTGCAAGCTGGATGTCCATGCTCGGGCTAGAGGTGGCAATCACGCCCTTGGGCTCATAGGCGCCCGTGCCAAGAACGCGAACGAGACTGTCATTGAGGTTCGTGGCAATAACGAGGCGCGCAACCGGCAAGCCCATCGCTCTTGCCGCGTAACCCGCGAAAATATCACCGAAATTTCCGGTGGGCACGGAGAAGGCAACCGGGCGGTGCGGCGCGCCGAGACTGACGCCGGCAGTGAAGTAATAAGGGATCTGCGCGAGGATGCGCGCGAAGTTGATCGAGTTGACACCGGTAAGCTCAAGGCGGTCGCGCAAGGCCGCATCGCCGAACAAAGCCTTCACGATGGTCTGACAGTCGTCGAAGGTTCCCTCGAGCGCGATGTTGTAGACGTTCTCTTCGCTTGCGGTCGTCATTTGGCGGCGCTGCACGTCGCTGATCCGCCCCTTTGGATGCAGGATGAAAACGTCTATGGCCTCGAGCCCGCGAAAGGCCTCGATGGCCGCAGCCCCGGTGTCGCCCGAAGTCGCGCCGATAACCGTCGCCCGCACACCCTTGCGCAAGAGCGCGCGATTCATCAGCCGCGCCACCACCTGCATGGCCAGATCCTTGAAGGCAAGCGTCGGCCCGTGGAACAGCTCCAGAATGAAGCTGTTGGGAGCGATCTGACGCAAAGGCGCGACCGCAGGATGATGGAAGCTGCCATAGGCCTCCTCCAGCACGGATTCGAGATCGGCAAAGCAGGGATCGCCCTCAAGGAAGGGGCGCATGACGCGGTAGGCCGCGTCGGCATAATCGAGCCCGGCCAGGCCGGCGATCGCGTCCGGCTCAAGCCCCGGCCAAGTTGCCGGCATGTAGAGGCCCCCGTCGCGGGCCAGCGCTGCAAGAAGCGCGCCCTCGAAGGAAAGTGCCGGCGCTTCACCGCGCGTGGAGATGAACTTCAAGCTAGGCCTCGCAGGGACCGGAAAAGGGGTGTTCTCGCCGCGAACCTAGCCGCCGGATGGGAGTATCGCAACAGGGCGAGAGCATCATGCTGAAGGCGTCCGCCGCCGGTAGCGGTCCAGCACGTAAAGGGCATAGATGACGAGCAGACCGGCTGCCAAGAGAAACCAAGTAATGGCGTATTGCAGGTGGTCGTTCGGGATGTCGAGCCGGGTCTGGCCGCCTTTCGGCCAACCGCCCGGTACGGGGGTGTCGTCCGCTTCCAAAACGAAGGGCGCGACTTCGACGGTCCTCGCGGGAAACAAGGCGCGCCTCATGGCAGGCCAGTCGCGCCAAAACCAGCGATTGGCTTTCGGCTCATTGTCCGGCGTGAACAGACCCTGCTTCTCGGGAGCGCGCACGATCCCCGTGACGGTGGTCACGCTCTTAATCTGTCCTTTCGCGCGCGAGGCTGGGTCCTTGAACTCATCGGGCACGAAGCCGCGATCGACGAGAATCATGTCGCCATTGGCCGTTTCGAGCGGCGTGATGACATGCCAGCCAAGCTTCCCATCCGACAAGGCGTAGAGGCGGAGCTCCTTGCCATGGTGAAAGCGCCCCTCTGCCCTGACGCGGTAATAGCTCGGGTCGCCCCCTTCGCGGGCGAGCCTCTTTGCGTCCTCAACTGTCATTGGCTCGGCTTTGGTGCGGGCTTCGATCTGCGCGATCAACCCTTCCTTCCAGTGGAGCCGCTTGAGCTGCCAGAAGCCGAGGCCAAGCAGCACGGCGAGCGCGGCGAGCATCAGAGCCGTCAAGCCAATGAGGCTTCTCCGCTGCATACCTTTACGACCCTAATGCGAGGCGAGCTTGCCCTCTTCGGCCTTGTGCCTGAACTGGAGCGCGATGAGCACGCCCTTGAAAGACCGCAGTAGAATGAGCGGAAGAAGGATGGCGAGGGGCGCCCACAAAGCTGCATGCAGCCAATAAGGCGGCGCGTAGAGGATCTCGGTGGCGAGAGCCAAGCCCGTCACCGCAAATCCCGTGACGAGGATAGCAAAGACCGCAGGCCCATCGCCTGCATCGGCGAAGCTGTAATCCAGCCCGCAGATATTGCAGTTCGGTGCAAGGGACAAATAGCCGGAGAAGAGCCTGCCGCGGTGACAAGCGGGGCAGCGTCCAGCGATTCCCGCCCAAACGGTTGACCCCAGCGATGGCACCTGGCCGCTCTCGGTCGTGTTCATCTGATCTCCTCAAACAAAAAGGGGCGGCCGCCTCAGACCGCCCCCGGGAACAGCGCGAGGCCTCGCTAATGCGCAGGATAGTTGCTGCCCGCCCCCCACACATAGATGCAGGTGAACAGGAACAGCCACACCACGTCGACGAAGTGCCAGTACCAGGCGGCGGCCTCGAAACCGAAATGCTGCTTCGGCGTGAAATCCCCGCCAATGGCCCGGAGCAGACACACGGTCAGGAAGATGGTGCCGACAATCACATGGAAACCGTGGAAGCCGGTGGCCATGAAGAAGGTCGAACCGTAGATGTGATTGGCAAAACCGAAGCCCGCATGCGCGTATTCATAGGCTTGCAGCGATGTGAACAGAATGCCGAGCGCAATGGTGCAAGCCAAACCGATCACGAGACCCCTGCGGTCGTTGTGCAGCAGCGAATGATGCGCCCAGGTCACCGTCGTGCCCGATAGGAGCAAGACCAAGGTATTGACGAAGGGCACGCCCCACGGATTGAAGGTGTGGGCGAAATAACCAAGCCCCGGCACGCCGGTATCGGCGCTCGGAACCGGCGGCCACTCGCCGCCGAGCACTTTCGTGCGTGCGTAGGTGATCGCCTCATCGGGATAGAGCGCCGCGTCGAAATAGGCCCAGAACCAGGCGACGAAGAACATCACCTCGGAGGCGATGAAGAGGATCATGCCGTAGCGCAGATGCAACTGCACAACGGGGGTTTCCAAGCCCTCATGCGCCTCCTTGATGACGTCGCGCCACCAGCCGAACATGGTGATGATGACGAGGACGAAGCCCGGGACGACGTACCACAGCTGCGGATCGCCGGCTTTCTTGGAAATGAAATACATGAGCGCGCCAATCGCGAGCGTAAGCGCGCCGACTGCGCCCACGATCGGCCAGGGGCTCGGATCTACGAGATGGTAGTCGTGTTGTGGTTTGGCATGCGCTTCAGCCATGGTTCGCTCCTGCTCCTCCCGAACTTCCCGAGGCGGCGCGCCGCCTCATGACCATCATGATCCCGATCCGGCGGCGTCAGGCGCCGCGGCAAGCCCCGGCTCCTTGCCGGTGCGATAGAAGGTGTATGACAAAGTGATCTCGTCGATGTTCTTGGTATCCTCGTCCTCGACGATCTTGGGATCGACGAAGAAGGTCACCGGCATTTCGATGCTCGCGCCGGGTTGAAGCGTCTGCTCCTTGAAGCAGAAGCACTCGATCTTGGTGAAGTAGCGGGAGGCGAGCTCAGGCACCACGTTGAACACAGCTGTGCCGGTCACAGGCGCTTGCGAATCGTTGGAGGCTTTGAAAAAGGCAAGTCCCATCTCACCGATCTTCACGTCGACCGAACGCTGAACCGGCGCAAATTGCCAGGGCAATGCGCGGTCGACATTGGTATCGAAGCGCACATGAATGGTGCGGTCGAGAATTTCGCCCGGTGCCTGCTCGGCGCGCTGCGGCACGCCACCATAGCCGGTCACCTGGCAGAACAAGCGGTAGAGCGGCACGGAGGCGAAGGCAAGGCCGGTCATGCCTGCGACCAAGCCGGCCAGGAGCAGAGCCAGGGTTCCGTGGCGATGACTCTTATCTCCGCTTCTAGCGCTCATGCGCATAGCCCAAGTCAAAAGGTCCGGTCGGCGACATGGCCGCCGAGCCTGACGATGGTGACGATGAAAAACAGAACCACAAGCGCCGCAAGAACCCAGGCGATGGCCAAGGATCGCATGCGTTGGCGGCGTTGGCGCTCCTTTTCCGCATCGTCCATCACAAAGCCCAAAGAGACGGCAGAAGGCTGCCGCCGATGCCAAAGCCCTGCTCGACCAAGATGACGGCGAACAACAGGAAGAGATACAGCACGGAATAGGCGAACAGATTCTTCGCCGCCCTCGCAGCTTCCTCCCCTACCCGCTGCCGGTAGCACTCGTAGGCCATTACCACGAAAAGCGAACCGAGGATGGAGGCGGCAGCCATGTAAAGCGTGCCGCCGAGACCGGCGATCGCAGGCCACATGCCGAGAGGTGCGAGGACGAGGCTATAGATCAAGATTTGGCGCCGCGTCGCTTCCGCACCTGCGACGACCGGCAGCATGGGTATCCCCGCCTTCGCGTAATCGCCGGTCCTGATCAACGCGAGAGCCCAGAAATGCGGCGGCGTCCAGACGAAGATGATGAGAAACAAAATGAAGGATTCGAGGCTCAAACCGTTTGTCGCCGCGGCCCAACCAATCATCGGCGGTACGGCGCCGGCAGCGCCGCCAATAACGATGTTCTGCGGCGTCACGCGCTTGAGCCACATCGTGTAAACGAAGATGTAGAAGCCGATGGTGAGCGCGAGCAGCATCGCGGCAAGCCAATTCGCCATGAGCCCGAGGCAGAGCACCGAGCCGATGGCGAGTACCGCGCCGAAGGACCGCGCTTCCTCGGGCGTTACATTCCCCCGCGGAATGGGGCGTGCGGCCGTGCGCGCCATGGCCGCATCGATGTCCGCGTCGTACCACATATTGAGCGCGCCCGCGGCGCCTGCTCCGGTCGCGATGCAAATCAATGCCGCAATGGCGAGCACCGGATGCATCGCGCCTGGCGCCGCAACGAGACCGACCAGCGCGGTAAACACGACGAGGAACATCACCCGCGGCTTCATCAGCGCGACATAATCGGCGACGTCGCCGCCGGCTTCGGCCTCGACGGTTCCGGCGGTTACGGGAAGTGCGACGTCGGCCATGCCTCACTCACTCAATCGTTGCCGTAGCGGTTCAGCCTGCGCGGAACCTGAAAGCCCGTCCTCATTTGATGCGCGGCAGCGTCTCATAGGTGTGGAACGGCGGCGGCGAAGGCAGCGTCCATTCCAAGGTCGTGGCGCCGGCTCCCCAGGGATTGGCCGCGGCACGCTCTTTGCGGGCAAAGGCGTAGGCGATGCCAAACAGGAACACCAGAAAGCCTGCGAAGGAGATATAGGCCCCGATTGATGAAATGAAGTTCCAGCCCGCGAAGGCGTCGGGATAGTCGGCGTAACGGCGCGGCATTCCAGCCAGCCCAAGGAAGTGCTGCGGGAAGAAGATTACGTTGGCGCCGATGAACATCAGCCAGAAATGCAGCTTGGCAAGCGCCTCGCTGTACATGTAGCCATACATTTTTGGGAACCAGTAGTACCAGGCGCCGAAAATGGAGAATACCGCGCCAATCGACATGGTGTAGTGGAAATGCGCGACCACGTAATAAGTGTCGTGCAGCGAGCGATCGACGCCGGCATTAGCCAGTACCACGCCCGTGACGCCGCCGACTGTGAAGAGGAAGATGAAGCCGAGCGCCCATAGCATCGGCACGCGGAAGCTGAGCGAACCTCCCCACATGGTGGCGATCCAGGAGAATATCTTCACGCCCGTCGGCACGGCGATCACCATGGTGGCGAATACGAAATAGGCTTGCGTGTTCACGGAGATGCCGGCGGCATACATGTGATGGGCCCAGACGACGAAGCCGATCACGCCAATGGCAACCATGGCATAGGCCATGCCGAGATAGCCGAATACCGGCTTGCGCGAGAAGGTCGAGACGATCTGGCTGACGATGCCGAAGCCCGGAATGATGAGGATGTACACCTCGGGATGGCCGAAGAACCAGAAGAGATGCTGCCAGAGCAGCGGATCGCCGCCATG
>Ga0073934_10012394_pt1 | contig 10058 bp, 14 predicted proteins | sample LarsenN4metaG_FD_76834 | JGI IMG/M metagenome (GOLD analysis project Ga0073934, IMG submission 76834) | Hot spring sediment bacterial and archeal communities from British Columbia, Canada, to study Microbial Dark Matter (Phase II) - Larsen... ... | reverse complement strand
AGTGGTCAGAAGCCTTGGTTTGGGACCAAGGAGTCGTGGGTTCAAATCCTACCATCCCGACCATTTGCCCTTGTGACGGAACTGGCAGACGTGCTGGCTTCAGAGACCAGATTTTGTGGGTTCGACTCCCACCAAGGGTACTGATGCTCCTATGGCGGAAGGGAAGACTCTCTAGACAGAGGATCTAGATTTTGTGGGTTTCTCCTAACGGAGACGCTACGCGTTTCTTGAATGCCGAAGGCTATACGATTCCCACCGGGAGTACCAAGCACCGAAGGCGGAAGTGGTGGACGCGCACGCCCGATAAGCGTGTTATTAGCAGGTTCAACTCCTGCTCGGTGTACCAAATATCTGAGTGTAGTGCAGTGGCAGCACGTCGGTTCGGGGAACCGGAGGTCGTAGGTTCAATCCCTACCACTCAGACCATTCGGGTCGTTGGCAGAGCGGTTATGCAGCCGCCTTTTAAGCGGAATTATCCAGGTTCAACCCCTGGGCGACCCACCAAATTTTAGGGCGTTTGGCAGAACGGTTATGCACCTCCCTCTTAAGGAGACTGACGTAGGTTCGACCCCTACAGCGCCCACCAAAGATGCCCCTGTGACGCAATTGGCAGACGTGTCCGGCTTAAAACTGGAATCTTGCGAGTTCGACTCTCGCCGGGGGTATAGCGGGGATAGAGCAAGAGCGGCTCGGCAGTCTCATAAGCTGCGATCGGTGAGTGCAACTCTCACCCCCGCATCCACTCACGCTGGTGTGGCTCAACGGCAGAGCAATCGCCTTGTAAGCGATGGGTTGCAGGTTCAACTCCTGTCACCAGCCCCAGAATGCGATCGTGGTGCAGCGGCAAGCACCTCTGGCTTCCACCCAGAAGACACGAGTTCGAGTCTCGTCGATCGCTCTGAACCAGCAATGGTTCTGCCTGCGATCGTGATGTAACGGCTAGCATCTGAGTCTGCCAGTCTCAGCGCATGGGTTCGAGTCCCATCGATCGCTCTCGTAGTCCTGTAGCTCAATGGTGGAGCGGGTTCCTTACAAGAACAGGGTTGCAGGTTCAAATCCTGCCAGGACTACCAATTATGGGCGTGTCGCCTAAGGGATAAGGGCATCGGTCTTCTAAACCGACTCGTATGGGTTCGACTCCTATCACGCCTGCCAAACATGGGTCTGTAGCTTAACTGGGAAAGCGTCTGCCTTGCAAGCAGAAAGATGTCGGTTCAACTCCGACCAGAATCCACCAATGGTGCTTAAAGTCGAAGCGGTCGAGACACTAGCCTGTGAAGCTGGTTATTAGCGGGTTCGAGTCCCGTTAAGCACCCTTAAGATGATGAACAACTGAACAGATGGAATCAGGAATACGATCGCCTATGCAATCCGAGCAACAAACTGTACTGGACTCAGGTTGCAAATGTGATCTAGTGCGCCTGTGAGTGTGAATAACCGTGGATCATCCCGGAATCGAAACACACGGTATAGATGGTAATGATCGCTGTAATTCTGGGAGACCATTACCTCGTTCTGGGAAACGAAGAAGGGGACTTGCTTACCATAGGCAGTTGTCTTGACTTCGATGAAGCGATCGCGTCCATCCGCTTCAAACGATCGAACATCAAAACCAGCCCCATCTCCCTCAGTTACGGCAATGTGTTCTACTCGGTCTGCAAGGCTTTCTTGCCCCAATCGGATGAGCCGTGCCCGTTCAAAATTAAGCACAAATTCTTCACCAGCCCTGCCAAGAGAGGCATTACGAGCTTCTCGTTCCAGATAATTGACGGCAGGACGGACACGACGCAACGGTTCCGATCGCTCTGCGGTTGGCGCAAGAGTGTATGGTTCAGGAGGCGAATCAATCCGAGATAGCAAATCCTCTACGGTCGGGATGTTGGCAGGTTCCTCCACGGCCTGCTGCACAATTGCGCTAAAGCTTAAATCTGAACTGATGCGATCAGCGACAACCTCATAAAGTAGGGATTGATAATTGCCCAACGGCTTGTAGCCAAAGATGTAGGGATAGCCAAACTCCATCAGAATGGCACTGATATTTTGGTGCTTTCGCTCAACGGCTCCTTCCGATCGCCCGTTGAGAAGTTGGATAAGGTTCCGCCGATGTGCAGCTTTGTTATAAGGCTCCCGTCGTAATTCCAGGGAGAGCATGGTGAAGTAATCTGCAACAACAGCCTCGACTTCTGCTTGTGACCACTCCCCCGGCACGTCATCTTTCCTTTAAACTGAGAAATTGAACCTTCAATGCCACAAGGCTCATACCGCCGTTATTACAGGCTGTGTTTTTCCTGCGCTCAACACCCGTGATGAGATGGAGTGCGATGCGGCTTCCGCTATTGCCTGCCAGTCTTCCTGGGTGAACATTTCCGCCAACATTGACACTGCTTGCTTCCCGTCCGATGGGTTCATATTTCCCGGCTCAACACTTTCTGCCAGGATCTTATCAAGCGTTGCAAGTTGAGTTTCAGTTGGATTGGCTAAATGATGACGGATCAACCGACGGGCGATCGCATAGGTATCATCAAATCCTGCACCCAAATCCCAAGATTCCATCCACTGCTGCAAAGCAGTAAAAAGAATCGACTGGACTTTCATCTGCTGCCGTAACCGCTGGTTTTGCTCGCTTGTAAGCGCAGTAACAATTTGGCTATACTCCCTCATCGGCAGCCCTGCTTCTACTTGCACCCCGTCCTCAACTTGAGCAGACTCGCACAACCATACCTCGTTGTTGCACAAATCCATTAAGTCTCCGCTTTGAGCGTATTGGGCAGTGAGGGTGGGATCATCCATTGAAAACTTTCCTAGAAATTAGGGCAAACTTAGCGCCGGAGCACACCGTATTCAAAGTATACTAAGCCCTCCTTATCCGGGTCTGGGTCATACTCCGGCATTTGGTTGCGACGATAAAATTCTTCTCGGGTAAAGCGTGAAGCCCAACTCGACCGCCATAGCCCAATTCCAGGCTGCGCTGCCGCGCAAACAGCAAAAGGGTTCGTCCTACTCCCCGTAAGTAGGGTGGGTCTTCCAAGCGCCGACGGTTCCAGGGAGCCACAGCCAATGCTGCAACATAAACCAATGGGTAACGCTGGGGAAGTTGCGAACGACTTCGTCGCGCTTGCGCTATCGGTGCCACTGGGTCTCAAGAAACATCAGGCCCTGGGTTAGACTGTCTACTTCAATTGCGTAAGCTTCATACCGGGACTCCTGATTGTCTTGCCGTAGCTTGTAGTCCCAACTCCAATCGCTATCAGGTTGCTCGGTTGCCCTCAAAACACCTTTCCAAATTGTCTCGAAGTTCTCTAAGTGACGTTGGCGAAGCCTGTGCGAAGCACGCATCGCTCATGCTACAGAGCAGTCCAGTTACGATGCCTCCTGTCCCACTGAGAAGTTGAATCGATCGTTGCATCCCCAGAAGTTAAAGTGATTGTTCGGAATGTTGCGGACAATGGTATCTCCAAGAGAGTATCTCATGCTGCTGTTGGGTCAGGTCTCCAACGAATCAAATAACTCTGGATATTGGTCAGCAAAAATGACCTTGCCGGGCACCTGTCGATGTTGTCCGTCCATGAAGACATGCCGCCAATGTTCATTGTTATCCTGAAAGGCATCTATCCGAGGATTGCAACTGTAGTCAAGAAAAGGGGCGATCGCGTCAAATAGCACGCTCTCATTTCCCGCTTTGTCGCACCGATACTCCACAATCTCAATACCGCCGTCTGATTGCTGTACACTCCCTAAAGACCACGCTTGCAACGCATCCATTAGGGTCGCAAAACTTCCACTGGGCGGGAGATGACCACCTCGATAGCATTTTTTCATCGTCTTAGTTGTGTGGTCATAGATCGTTGCTGTACCCATTCGTTCAACCATTTCAGGTTGATACAGATGATGAATTGCGGCTAGAGCTGCCGTAACTTGAGATGCAGGAATACGAACATTGTGAAATGAATAGTGAATCAAATACCCCATCGATTTATTTCTCAATTCAATCGCTGGTTAATCCCACCACATCGCAATAATAGGCGTGCAAATTGATCTTTCTTTCCACTGAGCAATTTGTTGAGACATTGTCTCTTCCCCTAAAACTTCAATTAAAGCTGTCAGGTGCCCTAAAAGTTTTGCTAAACGAGTTCTGTCGTAGATTTCACAATCATCCGCTTGCCACTGTTTTGCCAGGTTTAGCAGCGTAGGGACACAATCATCTTCTGCACTCTGGATATACAACACATCATTCTTGAACATTCGATCGTCCTGCGCGTAGACGATCATCTCTAAAAGCCGAGTGATTGGGGCTTCGTTGGTTTTCTGATAAAACTCCAGATCAAAGACCAACCACCCCAACCAAAATTTTCTCCAAAGCTGTGGCTGTGCATAGAGATCTCGGACAATCGGCTCCGGCTCAAAACTGTTGAAGCGACGTTTGAGCAGTAACGCCGTCCATAAATCCTGCGTTGTTGCGTCTCGCAGCGACCGATCAGGGTTATACATTTGACTTAAATGCCTCAAAAAATGAGGGGCGTTCAATCACAAACCACTCGTGATAAACAATGGCAATAAAGAAGTTTTCTAAGCGATCGCAGACAGCTAGGAAACCAGAGTCATACCAGTTCTGACTATACGTTGTGTCTTGCAAAAACAACGTTAATGAACTTCTATCAATACTCAAAATGTCACGCAAAATAGTGATGTTAGAATGATGCTCCACATCAATTGGCAATAGCACATGATGTTCCCCAACTAGCAAGAATTCGGGGTGACTGTATTGCAATACAGACTCCCAGGTTCCAGGACCCTCATGCTTCTCCAAAATGCTATCCCAATGTACAGACTTAATTTTTTCCAGCGTTGCCTCAGGGAGGTCAGCAAGATTCATTTAATCCTCCAATAGGTTCCACGCTATATGAAATAGAGGCGTTTATTAGCAGAATTATGGTTTGATTCAAATGTACCACTTCTGCAAGAAAAATCTTTTAGTTCAGGAAATGTCAACAGATAGGATTGTTTTAGATAGGTTGCGACAGGACGTGGTGGATTTCCATAGCGATTGATTACTACAATCCAACTACATTCTGGGATAAATTAGCTACAAACTGATACAAGCTTCTCGACGTGCAATTAGGCAAACACAGCACTGTTTTAGCGGTGCCAGAGTTGCTAAAAGCTCACTCACTTGAAGTTTTACGCGATTCTGAAGCCGTTGATTTTGAAGACCTGCTAGAGATTGCTGCTCAGTTTTTGCAAGTGGCGGATGGTCTCACTGAAGCCATGCAAGCTGACATCCAACAACGTCCGTTACTACACCCCTGTTATTGCCCTGAGTGGGCTGGTCAATTGAAGTCAATACACCCGAATGTCGCAGGCTGATGAAGCAGTAACGCCCTGGCAATCGCTAGGACGCTTTGTTTTGGCAAAAAATAGCCCCCTAAGAGAGAAAGGGGGCGGGTTCTCATTGGATAAAGTTTTGTACAACAGATACGGGGAAGCTATCCAAACGGATGCATTTTTTCGCTTTTGTATAGCAGCCGCAAAAGATTTATTCTTCGCCAAAAACATCTGGCTGATCTTTGTGGATTCCCTCCTCACCTTGCATCAGCTTTTTGGCTTCTTCAGGATTCTCGTAAATTAGATCAAGAAACGCCCATTTACTTAACCCAGCTTTGTTGGCGTAATACTCTGTCTGATTCATGATCCGGTCGTGACTCTGGCGTAGGTACATCGCGAGGGCCGCCGCCGCCTGCGTGCTAACCTTTCGATCTAAGAAGAAGGCCAGGGCACTCAGCAGCTTCATTTCGTAATCTGGCAGGCTGTTCAAGTAGATTCGCTTTCTTTCGCTTAAGTCGGGCATTGCTTGCCAATTCCTTTGTTTGTTGTAGTTTGATTCCATCCTATCGGTTAGATGGCTAATCACTGAATTGGTTGCAAAAAGATTGATTAAGCCAGCATTTATGCCACCAAAATGCTGGTCTTTTGTCGTAGCCCTGTTCAGGGTCGGTTCAAAAAATATTCTGGACTAACTCTGAAATACGCATCAGAGCCAAAGCAAGAAGTGGAGCCGATCTTAAATGCTGAGGTGCCTGAGCTGTCCGTCAATGTGACCGAACTCGACCAGTTCAAAAGGGGCGATCGCCTCAACCGGCATCACCAGCCCCAGGTTTTGAGCCACAACTGACGCAGTTGCTTGAAGGTTGTTAAACAATAGCAAGTTCAGTATTGCTTAACTGCCAGTAATCGGATAAAAAAGAGACACCCTCGCCAATGCGGTTTGGGTGTCTTTAGTATTTCTGTTACATGCCTGTTACACAGACAGCTTTAAAATCATACTTATCTTTGAAGCCAACGACATCAGATCTACTACCTAAAATATTGTCCTTGTGACATCGTAGAACGTCTATTAGCGACTAATGACAACGCCTCAAACCATCAGGAGAGAGGCGTTGCTTTTTTGGCTCGGTATTAGCAGCGGAAAATTTTGGGTCTTTAGTGAAGCGCTAAAGGAAACTGTCCCATTTTCGGCGACTGGCTGATCAAACACTAGAAGCCTGAAACGGCGCAAAATCCTTCTTCGCAATTTGAACTGTCCCATTAATGCCTCAAAATGGGACGTTTGATTGACACTTTGGATTTCGTTGATGCGGACGGCCACCTGCATCAAGGCAGAGTCAACAGCACTGAGCACTTAAAAGCCAAGGCATGATGCAAAGAAATTTTTCAAGCATCAAAAAAAGTGACAGTTCTGCCTACTATTTACTCTGATTAGATAAATTTAGGGTGGGTGGAAAGAGAAAAGAGATCATTCCACCGAGTGTTCTCTGAAAAATCTGGAGTTCGCTGCAAGATCCGGTGAACTAACTTAAAACATAATCGTGATTGCCATGACTTCCCCAACAGAAAACGGTTTTTTAGATTTAGCAGAGTCTATCCGTGGCCTGCGCTCAGAGTTGGATCGAGCCATTGATGAACGAGATTGGAGCGGCAGCAAGATTCGGTTTCGGCTCAAGCCCATTCATTTGAAGCTACAAGTGGTGGCGAAGCGTGAGGGGGGAGTTGAAGGCAAAGTACGGTGGTATCTGGTCGAGGCTAGCGCGAAGGGTCAATTAGCTTCGGAGGTGACCCAGATAATTGAGTTGGAGCTGGAACCTCTAGAAATTGATGCGGCCGGACAACGGGGCAATCTGGAAGTGGGGAGTTCTCAGCCCTCAAGTAAGAAGCTTGCTGATTGAGCCAACCAAGAACTGATCCGTTACACCTATGAGTGGGCAAAGGAATGATCACCGGATTGAATTGAAGCGATTAGCCAAGCTGCGCTGGAACCTACCAGGTGGTAACGTTACCTACGGTTCAGGTTATTTAGTTAGTCCATCTGTTGTACTCACCGCCGCGCATTTAGTGGAAGGAACCGAGCAGGTGGAGATCCGCCTTAATCCCAGTGCTCCACAGCCGCTTTGGCAAGGAGGGGATGTCGTTTGGCGGGGACGGACGGACAAACATGATCTCGAGGGGATTGACTTGGCGCTTGTGCGATTGCAAACCCCGACTGCACTACTGGGAATCGTTCATTTTGCCCATTTAGGGAGCGGCATTACGAGTCATTCGTGCAGGGGTACTGGTTTTCCAGACTATAAGCTACGTAGTGCATCTTCTCCTGATGCATCTGACATCCGAGATACGGCTCAGCTCGAGGGAGAATTGCGTCTTGGGTCGAATGTAGCCGTGGGGCAGTGGGAGCTGCAATTAGCTCAAAATCCGTTACCCGCGGCTCCAGACGCGACTTCTCCCTGGCCAGGTATTTCAGGCTCAGCCGTATTTGTTGGAAAGTGTGTGGTTGGGGTTGTTATCATCCATCCTCAGCAAGAAGGGACGACGGTACTGCAAGTGCAGCCGATTTACCCAGTTTTGTCACACCCTGAGTTTTGTCAGCATCTCACAGGCGAAGCGCGATCGCTCTACTGGTCTGACCCCTGGGGGCTTTTGCGATCTCCTTATCAGGATTTGCCAGAAGTGGCAGAACAGTCAGCTGCTGTATTGCTGCAACCTGAAATTGGGGTGGTGCCGTTTGAAGGACGACAAGCAGAACTGAAGTCCCTTCAAACCTGGCTAACCGGTGATCCCTCATTCCGTCTTTGGTTGCAGTTAGGCTCAGGGGGGAGTGGTAAAACGCGGTTAATTAGTGAGTTTGCCGATTGGGCTGGGAGAAGGGGATGGCTGTCGGGATGGTTGCCTACGCCAAACGAACCGTTTTCTCTAACAGATCTACAGCCGCATCTCGCCAGTGGGTTGCCGCTACTCTTGTTACTGGATGAAGCCCATTGGCGCAAAACGGATGAGTTGGTGTCGCTACTAAAACAGTTGACCGGGGAAAACAGTGGTGAGAAATGCAGACTGGTATTTGTTGCTCGCACGGATCACGACTGGTGGGAGCAACTCAAACAAAGTACTGTCGATGCCATACCCACATTGTTGGCCGTGGAAGGTGCTTTTAAGCATACTTTACAGTCTCTTGTTCCTTACCACCAAGACCAGTTAGAAGCTTATAAACACGCCCTTACAGCCTTTGCTCAAACCTTGGGTAAGTGTCCTTCCGCTCAAGCGTGTCCAACGCTACTTACAGATGACTACCAATCGATATTGGTAGTGCAGGCGGAAGCGTTACTGACCCTGTTAGAAGGACCGAAAGCCGTAAAAGGGAGGAATAGTGTTTGGGAACGATTGCTGAGCAGAGAGCGGAATTACTGGGTGCAGCGCAAAGGTGCGATCGCTGCTCTTTTGATTGACCGAGATTCAGATCTGTCTGCCTTGGTTGCCCTCGCATCTCTCACGAGTGCCCATAATAGAGAAGAGGGTGAGCGGGTGCTTCACTCGCTACCCTGTCTAGAGGATGCTTCACGACACGATCTTCGTAAGGTTGATTATTGGTTGCAAACGCTCTATCCCGGTCAAGAACATTGGTCTCCCCTCAAACCAGACCGTCTAGCGGATACGCTTCTGGCAGAACAATTGACAAAGTCAGAAGACTTTAGCAAAGTCAGAAGACTTTAGCAAAGTCTTACCCGCACTGGCTCAGCAAGGGAGTGATTGGCAACTGGCAAACAGTCTCAGTGTTCTGAGCCGTATGAGCTACCACTACCCTGAGGTCGCCAGCACCGCGATTCACATACTCATAGAAGCTGATTCAGAAAAGCTACTGGCTATCGCAATTTCGGTTGCTCCCCAAGTTGGAGATTCATTAGGGCAGGCGATTGCGCGCTTTCTGAAACAGCAACCTCGAGATTTTACTCAGGCGAATAGGTTACTCAATTTGATACCCCAATCCAGTGTTGTACTTGCTCAAGCTGCAGTTCTCTTGACGCAACAAGCTTTGAGAGGACTACCTGCTGATCCAAGTGATTTCCAAAAGAGTAATGAGCGAGCGAGACTATTGAACAAGTTGTCAAACCGCTTGTCGGACGTGGGGTCTCGTTCTGCGGCGCTGTCGGCGATTAAGGAAGCAGTGCGGATACGCCGAGCCTTAGCGGAGCAAGCACCGGAAGAGTTCGAGCCGGACTTGGCCAAGAGCCTGAACAATTTGTCAAACTGTTTGTCGGCTATGGGGTCTCGTTCTGCGGCACTGTCGGCGATTAAGGAAGCAGTGCGGATACGCCGAGCCTTAGCGGAGCGAGCACCGGAAGAGTTTGAGCCGGACTTGGCCAAGAGCCTGAACAATTTGTCAAACCAGTTGTCGGACGTGGGGGATAGCGCCGCAGCGTTGGATGCAATTGAGGAAGCAGTCAGGATGTACCGTCCCTTAGCAGTGAGATCGTCGGATACGTTCGAACCTGACCTAGCAATGAGCCTAAATAATCTGTCCAACCGGTTGTCGGATGTGGGGGATAGCGCTGCCGCGCTAGCGGCGATTGAGGAAGCGGTCAAGATCTACCAGAGGTTAGCGGAGCGATCACCGGCAGCAATTCTCATTTTGAAACATTTGTACTGTAGCCAGAGTGTCTAAAGACTTGTGCACTCAATGTTATAAACGGCAGAATGCGGGTTTCAGCCATTCATAAACGTTAAAACCGGACGTT
>Ga0073934_10012391_pt1 | contig 10059 bp, 6 predicted proteins | sample LarsenN4metaG_FD_76834 | JGI IMG/M metagenome (GOLD analysis project Ga0073934, IMG submission 76834) | Hot spring sediment bacterial and archeal communities from British Columbia, Canada, to study Microbial Dark Matter (Phase II) - Larsen... ... | reverse complement strand
CGACGCGGCCGCCTACAACAATCGCGGAGTCGCCCTCCTCGTGCTGGGTATGAGAGAACACGCGCTCGCCGACTTCCGCCGCGCCCTGCAACTCGATCCCTGTCTGTACGACGCGTATCTGAACCTTCGCAATGCCGGCGCCGCCGCGCCCCAGCCCCCGCTCTGCCGCTGGACGCCGGACCAGATCCGGCAACTCGATTCCGGAGGCCCGTTTCGCTGAATGCGCTCTTACCTGCTGCGCTGTGAACTGAAGACCCCGTCCTCGATCGAAAAGACGTTCTCCCTGTTCGAAGACCCCCGCAACCTCGCCCGAATCACGCCGCCTTGGCTGGGTTTCCACATCCGCACCGCCGATGTCCAAATGAAGCGCGGCGCGCTGATTGATTACACCATTCGCTGGCTCGGCCTGCCGCTCCGCTGGCGGACTCTTATCACGGACTACACTCCGCCCCACCGCTTCGTCGACGTCCAGTTGAAGGGTCCCTACACTCTGTGGCGGCACCTCCACATGTTCCATGAAACGCCTACGGGCACCGTCGTAACTGACGAGGTCCGCTATGTGCTGCCGCTCGGACCGTTCGGCCAGATCGCCCACGGCGCCCTCGTGTCGCGTCAACTGCTCGAAATCTTCGTCTACCGCCAGCGGTCCATGGCGGAACTCCTCGGCGGCGCCATCGACGTCTCGCCGCCTCGCATCGTCCGCGCCCAGCCCATCTCCAGGCGGCAGGCGGCTGCTTTTCGATACTCCTGACCCGGCGTACGCAAAGCCAGTCCCGATTCGGCGGCCTCCATACACCGGCGCCCAACCGGACATTTTGTCTTCGTGGGGGCACGGTCGCTGACAAATTGTCTGCCGTCCGATTTGAGGCATCGGGACTCTGCGCGCCTCGGAAACCACGCTATCTAGCTTGCGGAATATGGAGTTGTAGGCGACACGCCCTAGCCTGCCGGCTCAGGCGGTCGAATTGCCCTGAGCAGGGCCTGCGCTACGGAATCATCGCAATCTATGCGGTCGTGGTCTCGATGCTGTCTGGACAGCAAATAGACGACTACATCGTCGTCTACAAGAGCCAGAAGGCCTCGGAGATGTGGAACCGCACGATTGGACGTTCGGGCCATCCAAGAGGAAAGAGGCTCGACTTCATCAACGCCTCCGTGGCCCAACTGACGGAAAACCAGGCCCGGGAACTCGAAAACGATCCGGCGGTGGAGTTCATTGCGCCCGACCGGGAGGTGCGGGGAACTGCGGTTCCGGTCTCGGCCTCCGTCGCGGCCGCGACAGCGCACCTGAACGCAACGGGCCTTACCGGCAGAGGGATCGGAGTGGCCGTGCTCGATAGCGGCATCCGTAACCGCGCCGACATCAAGGGTCGGACCGTGTATTCCGCTGACTTCACCGGCGGCGGCAAACCAACCGACGACCTGTACGGCCACGGCACACACGTGGCCGGAATCATCGCCGGCGACGGCGCGGCCAATCCCTCGCGCGTGGGGATTGCGCCGAAGGCGTTGCTGATCAACTTGCAGGTTCTGGACAAGAATGGAGTCGGCCGCGACAGTTGGGTGATTGCCGCGATCGAAGCCGCCATCGCGAAAAAGGACATCTACGGAATCCGCGTGCTGAATCTGTCCCTCGGCCGTCCGGTTGTGGGCAGCTATAAGACGGACCCGCTATGTCTCGCCGTCACGAAGGCGTGGGAAGCCGGCCTCGTCGTCGTTGTTTCCGCCGGGAACCTGGGCCGCGATGACAGTTTTGGCAACAAGGGCTATGCGACGGTCACGGCTCCGGGCAACAGTCCTTATGCCATCACAGTGGGCGCCCTCAAGACTCAGGTCGCGGGCGACCCCTCGAAAGACGAGATGACGAGCTACAGCGGCAAGGGGCCGACCCTCATCGACCGTATCGTCAAGCCCGACCTCGTCGCGCCGGGCAACTTCATCATCTCGTTGACCCATGCCACTGCGACCGTGGCCAACACCTATCCGCAGATCAAGCTCGACTCGAGCTACGCGAAGCTCAGTGGAACCAGCATGGCTTCGGCCGTTGTTTCGGGAGCCATTGCCCTGATGCTGCAAGCCGATCCACTGCTGAAACCCGACGAGGTGAAGGCACGGCTCATGAAGACCGCGGTCAAACCGCCACTCTCTGCAACGGTGGCGACCGATCCGTTGACCAAGAAACAGTACACGATCCTGTACGACATGTTCACAGTCGGAGCGGGAATGCTCCATATTCCGAGTGCGATTGCCGCGACCGAAACGGCCCCCGGAGTGGCGGCGTCTCCGGCTGTCCGGTATGACCCTGATTCGGCTTGCATCGTACTCGACACCAATCCGACGGCAGCGACAAACGTCGTATGGGGAACTTCGGTCTACGCTCCCAATGCCGTGTGGAGTTCGTCCGTCTTGCAGGGAACCAACGTTGTCTGGGGAACCAATGTCGTCTGGGGAACCGGCGCTCCCTACGCCTTGAATGTCGTTTGGGGAACAACGTCGCCGTGGGGGCAGTCGTCCAATTGGACTCAGTCCGCGGCAGCCTCCCAGTCGCTGCAAGCCCTGATCTACGGCGACCAGTAGCGTCGGCTTCAGCCCGGCCGCGAGGAGCGGCGATCCCCTGCCGCCCCTCCCGCCGTGGCCGCCGGCTACGGGATCACCAGCAAGGTGGTGTTCTCGGGCGAAAGCGTATTCCCCGCCCGGATCCGGACCTCGTTGTGCTGGTTGGTCCGAGCGTTGGCCGGAATCCGGATATTGATCTGGTAGACGCCTGTCACCAGGTTCGGCGCCAGTCCTGCATACGTTACGGACTCGTCGGGAAGCCGCACGCCGTTGAACTCCACGCTCACCTCCGGCCTTCTCCGGAGCGGTGTCCGCGTAGTGGCGATCTCGCCCGCCTGCCAGATGGGCTCCGTGAAGCCCAGCCCGGTGGCGAACATCGAGACGACCTCTCCCACCCGCGCGCCCTTCACCGGCAGGCTTGTGAAAAGCGACGGATCGCCCGACAGAGACCCGTCCTGGTTCAACGCCACGATGCACGGAGTCGGCAGCAGCCGGAAAAACGCTGGCGAGTAGTCGGTCACGTTGATGTTTACGGGATCGCTCGCCCGTTCGTTCGCCGTGCCCGGGTTCACAATCACGCGGACGGGGACGTTCGTGGCGTTGTTGAGCGTCGGAATCTGGGCGTTGATCTGAGACGGTCCCACAAAGCTCAGCGGCGCTCGCCGCCCGCCGACCTCCACCGCCACGCAGCCGAACGAGTTGGGAAACCTGCGGTCGATGAGGTCGTAACCCTCCACGGCGAGGTTCGAGCCCGGCGGCTGGAATCCCCGGCCGCCGATCGTAATGAGCGTGTTCGGCGCGAAGGCCGTGCTCACGAAGGAGGCGGCGTTCACGATTCCGGTGATCACCGGCCGGTCGGCCAGGTTGCAGGACTCCGCCTTGATCCGCGTCGTCGTCGTGTAGATGTAGTCTCCCTGGTTGTTGCCGCTGAAATTGGCCGCGTTCCCCGCCGCGTAGAAGACGACCTCGCCCCGCAGGTCCGCCGGCGGCGTCCACTCGATGTCCCAGAACGCGCTGCCTCTCTGCCCGAGAAACGTCGACGGCTGCGTGTGATTCACAAACTCCGCCCCGGCGGCCGTCCGGAGTTGGAGACCGGACTCTTCCGACACGGCGAACCGCCCCGCGCCCTGCGACTCGTTCCCCGCCAGCCGGACCGTGATCTGAAATCCCCAGCGGTTGGCCTCCGTGTGCTCGAGCATCACTCGGACAATCTGCTTCACGCCCGGCCTGTAGTCGCGCGCCAGCACCGTCAGCTTTCCTCTGGGATCGTTGGTCGGATTCCCGCGGTGGCAGGCCGAGCAGTCCAGCCCCCCGTCCGCAGGCGCCCCGGTCCTCTGGAGCGGAGGCCCCGTGCTGAAGGCGAACATCGATACTGGAAGGGCGGCCCACGCGGCCAGGCCGGCAAGTTTGCGAGTCTTCATCGGGCGATCAATCTCCTTGCGAATGCATCATCTCTGAACGGTTGTGAACAGGTTCTGGCCGGTGGCGACTCCGTCGATGCGCAGTTCGACCGGCGAGTCCCCGTCGGCGATGTTGGGGACCGTTACATTAAACTGGCACAGCCCCACCGCGCCGGGTGCGAAAAACCCCGCCGCGGTGGCGACCGTGCTGCCGAAAGTCACCTCCACCGGCGCTGTGATCGTGCGCAGGCCGCTGATGACTTCCCCTCCCGGCGCGCCGCAGCCCACCGCGTACAGCGTGATCACTTCGCCGGGCCGCGCCGGCCGCAGCCGGACGCCCGGAACCAGGTCGGCGCGCCCCACGAACGTCTGCACGGCGTCCTGGTGGAGAGCGACCACGAATTTGCGGCCGCCCGCCACGAACGCCTCATGTTCGAGGAGCGCCGGCGTGACCTTCGCCTTCGTCATGGTGATCCGGCTGCTGCCGCCCGCGTTGGACACTTCCACCTCCACCGGACCCACCGAGTCGTCCGTGGGCGCCTGCGCGTTGATCTGCGTCGGCGAGATGTATCGGATGAAGGCGTTTCTGCCATTGATCTTCACGCTCACCCCATTCAGCGACGTCGGCGCGGTGGCGCCCGTGAAATCGGAACCGGCCCACTCGCGCGTGACCGGGCTGAGATTCGTCCCGTAGATCTGGAGCCACGTTCCGCCGCTCAGCAACGGACGGTTGTCGAAGGCCTGCAAGACCGGATTCTGCGTCCGGATCTCGGGGCGCGCCGGCGGCGACCCGCCGGGCGCCAGCCGGAAACTGTTCAGGAAAATACGGTCGCCCGTGGGTTCGTTATTGAAGTTGGCCGCGTTGCCCGCCACATACACGATCACTTCGCCCGCGTCGGTCGCCGGAGGCGTCCACTCCATCACGAAGCGATTCTGGCGGCCCGGCGCCGTGTGCGTCCCGAACTCGACCGGCGCGTCAGCGCGGCAGTTCGCCGTCGCGGTCTTCACCCTTCCGTCCAGACAGATCACCTGCGTGGTGCCGTCCACGGCGTTGAAACCGCCGGCCTGCCCCGTTCGCTCGTTGCTCGCCAGCCTCGCCGTCACCTGGAATCCGTAGGCGCTCGTCTCGGCCCCCGTCACCCGGATGGTCCAGCGCTGTTTCACGCCCGGCCGGTAGGTGAACCCGTCCGGAAAGTCAATCTCCACTCCCGTGCCGCGCGTGGGATTCTGCGCTCCCACGTGGCACGTCGCCTTGGCGCAGGTTTCGTCTCCCGGAGCGCCTGTATGCGCCGGGTCGGCGCCGTCGCGATGGCCCGGCATCAGAGCCGGAATCACGATCAAAACCGTTACGATCTTTGCGTAGACTACACTCGTTCGAGTCATGCCTCATCAAACCCCGGTTTCTGCCAGTGTACTCAAGAATATCCGTTGCAGGTGTTAAATCTAGAGCACTGAAGGAGTTACAAACAGGTTCAACGCTTTGCGAGCAATCGTGCTCAGAGGGATACTGGCGAGATCCCCGTCTTTCACCCACCGGTACGACGCCGGTGCTCTCCTGAGAACGGATTCTACCACCTCGACGCGATAGGCGTGATTCGTGATGCCGTGCCGGATCGTGCCCACCACCCGAAGCCTCCTCGCCGATGGCAGATGGCGTTCCTCGGGCAGTTCCCAGAATCCGGCCATCCTTCCCGAATCCTCGCCCCGCCTCCACAGCAGTACGGATCCGTTCCGGCGGATCACCGCGACCGTCATCTCGACCTCGATAGTGTCCTGCTTCTTCGCCTTGACCGGAAACTCGTTCTGCCGGCCCTGCTGCCGGGCGCGACAGTCCTCCCGGAGCGGACACAGCAGGCAGCGCGGGTCCCGCGGCAGGCACAGAGTCGCCCCCAGTTCCATCAGCGCCTGGTTGAACTCGCCGGGCCGCCGCGGGTCGAGAAACCGCTGCCCGGCGGCGCGCAACCGGTCCCGTGTCGCTTTGTTTCGAACGTCGCCCGGCTCCGCCAGGAACCGGCTCAGGACCCGCGCCACGTTGCCGTCCAAGACCGCGTGCGGCAGGCCGAACGCGATCGACGCCACCGCCGCCGCGGTGTACTCGCCCACCCCCTTGATCTCCCGGATCTGCTCATACCGGCGGGGAAAGCCGCCCGCCGCCACCACCTGTCGCGCGCCGGCTTGCAGGTTGCGCGCCCGCGAATAGTAGCCCAGCCCGGCCCACAGCGTCAGCACGTCTTCGGTCTCCGCCGCCGCCAGGCTCTCCACGGTCGGAAACCGGGCCAGGAACCGCTCGTAGTACGGAATCGCCGCCGTCACACGCGTCTGCTGGAGCATCACTTCCGACACCCAGATCCGGTAGGGATCCCGGGTCCGCCTCCAGGGCAGGTCGCGTTTGGCCGCGCCGTACCAGCCGAGCAGCCGCCGGCGGAAATCGCGGACTTCTTTCATGCCGGGCCGGACACCTCGGATTCGCCTTTTCTGAATGCCATTCGGGCTAAACTGAAATTCTCCCCGTGGTGGAATCCATTGTCATTCGTGGCGCCCGCGTCCACAATCTCCAGAATCTTAACCTTCAGATCCCTCACGAGAAACTGACCGTCGTCACCGGCGTCTCCGGCTCCGGCAAATCCTCCCTCGTTTTCGATACGATCTACGCCGAAGGCCAGCGCCGTTACGTCGAGTCGCTTTCGGCCTACGCCCGGCAGTTCCTCGACCGGATGGAAAAGCCCGCCGTTGACGAGATCGACGGCATTGCTCCGCCGATCGCCATCCGGCAGAAGAACACCACCCGCAACCCCCGCTCCACCGTCGCCACCTCGACCGAACTCTACGACTATATGCGCCTGCTGTGGGCGCGAGCCGGCCGCACCTTCTGCTCCCGCTGCGGCCAGCGCGTCCAGCGCGACACGGTCGACTCCGTCGCCGCCCGCCTGCTGTCCCAACCCGCCGGCTCCCGCTGGTACGCCCTGTTCCCCATCCCGGCCGGACTCTCCCCCGCCCTCCTTCGAGATCACCTCCACGACCTTCGCACCAAGGGATTCAACCGGCTTTTCCAGAACGGCAAAACCTTCGAGTTCTCGACCCCGGAATCCCTCCTGGACATCGACTTCTCCCAGCCTGTCTTCGCCCTTGTCGACCGCATCGCCCTCTCCGGATCGGCTGACCTGCACCAGCGCATCGTCGACGCCGTCGAGATCTGCTTCCGCGAATCCACCGAGGCCCTCTTCGAATCCGCCGCCGGCGCGGGCGTGCTTCGCTTCAGCGAGAAGTTCGCCTGCAAGACGTGCCATCTCGACTACACCGAACCGGAACCCAACCTGTTCAGCTTCAACTCCCCCGCCGGCGCCTGCCCCCGCTGCCAGGGCTTCGGCAACACGATCGACTACGATCCCGCGCTCGTCATCCCGGATCCCTTCCTGACTATCAAGCAGGGCGCCGTCCACCCCTGGACCCGGCCTCAACACGCCTGGGCCCTCAAGGACTTCGTCCTGACCCACCGCGGCCGCGTCCGGCTGGATGCGCCCTACAACGAACTGTCTCCGCCCGAACAGGACGCCGTCTGGAAGGCTGTGCGCGACTTTTTCGCCGAGGTCGAAACGAAGAAATACAAGGTTCAGGTCCGCGTCTTCCTCAGCCGTTACCGCGGCTACGCGAGGTGCTCGGCCTGCGATGGCGCGCGCCTTCGCAAGGAAGCCCTCAACGTCCTCGTGGGCGGCGAAACCATCGCGCAAGCCGCCCGCAAGAACATCGCCCAAGCCCTCGAGTACTTCTCCACTCTCGAGCTTTCGCCCGAGGAGCGGACCATTGCCGGCAAGGTGCTGGTCGAGATTGTCCAGCGCCTTCGTTTCCTTCACGACGTGGGTCTGGATTACCTCACCCTCGAACGTCTGTCCGCCACGCTGTCCGGCGGCGAAGCCCAGCGCATCCAGCTCGCCACCTGCCTTGGCTCCCGCCTGGTCGGTGCGACCTACGTCCTGGACGAACCCTCGATCGGCCTGCACAGCCGCGACACATCCCGCCTCGTCCGCATCCTGCATGAACTCCGCGACCTCGGCAATACGATCCTCGTCGTCGAGCACGATCCCGACGTCATGCGGGCCGCCGACCAGATCATCGATCTTGGCCCCGGCGCCGGAGAGAACGGCGGCCGCGTCGTGTTTCAAGGCTCGCGCGAGGCCCTCTTCGATGGCCAGGGCCAGACGCTGACCGCCCGCTACCTGCGTGGCGAACTGATCACTGCGCCCCCCCGACCGCCGCGCAGCGTGAATCCGCGGCGCGTCGTCCGCATCGCCGGCTGCCGCGCCAACAACCTCAAGAACTTCGACGTCGAGATCCCTCTCGACATGATGGTCGCCGTGACCGGCGTCTCCGGATCGGGCAAATCGTCGCTCGTCCACGAGGTCGTATTCAAGGCGCTCGGCGGATCGGCCTCTGCCTCTTTCACCGGCGGCGCCGAAGAGTCCGCCGCCGAGGCCGGCGGGCCGCCGCGCGAAACCTGGCGTTCCGTCGAAGGAAAACACATGGTCCACGAGGTGATCCTCGTGGACCAGTCCCCCATCGGCCGCACTCCCCGCTCCAACCCGGTCACCTACATCAAGGCGTTCGACCTGATTCGTGACCTGTTCGCCTCGACGCGCGAGGCCGAGCGCCGCGGCTACGGCCCGGGCCATTTCTCCTTCAACATTCCCGGCGGCCGCTGCGAAACCTGCCAGGGCGATGGGACCGTCACCGTCGAAATGCAGTTCCTTGCCGATGTGGAACTGGTGTGCGAGGAGTGTCATGGGACGCGCTTCAAACAAAGTGTGCTCGAGATCAAGTACGGCGAACGCAACATCCATGAAGTCCTGCAACTGACCGTCACCGAAGCGCTTTCATTTTTCGCCAACCATCCCAAGCTCGTCCAGAAACTCCAGGTACTCGCCGACGTCGGCCTTGGCTACCTGCGACTCGGCCAGTCCGCTACGACGCTGTCCGGCGGCGAAGCCCAGCGCGTCAAACTCGCCGCGCACCTCGCGCAGGCCTCCACCAAGGGGACGCTCTTCATTTTCGACGAGCCCACCACCGGCCTGCACTTCGACGATATCGCCCGGCTTCTCGACGCCTTCCAGCGCCTCATCGCCAGCGGCGCCAGCATCCTCATCATCGAACACAACCTCGAAGTGATCCGCAACGCGGACTGGATCATCGATCTCGGACCCGAGGGCGGCGACGCCGGCGGCCGCATCGTGGTCACGGGCACTCCGGCCGAGGTCGCCCGATGCGAGGCCTCCTGGACCGGACGCTTCCTGGCGATGACGTGCGGCGAACGTGGCTCCAGTTCCGTCCCTCGTTGAAGCCCGTCGCGGCTGAAGATGCCGTCGCCGCGGCAGAACAATGCCCCGCCGCGCTCCGCAGCGCCATCGCCGTCGGTCGATCGAAACGAACCCGAATCGGCGGAAACCTCCCGCATCCTTACAGTTGCGAGCACCCGCGTGGTGCCCCCGGCGTCCGGATGCGGTACCCTCAGGGAAGCATCTCGTGACACCGACCGAATCCACGCTCCCCGCCCGGCAGTCAGTTCGTCCCGCCGGCCTCTCCATCCGCGACCGCTTCCGCAGCCGCCGCACCGCGAACTTCACCGAGTCCGTCATCCGCGAAATGACCCGGCTCGCCCTCGAGGTCGACGCCGTCAACCTCGCGCAAGGCTTCCCCGACTTCGCCGCTCCCGCCGAGATCAAGGAAGCCGCCTGCCAGGCCATCTCCGACGAGCATAACCAGTACACGATCACCTGGGGCTCGCCGAACCTGCGGCGCGCCCTCGCCGGCTACTATCTGCGCTGGTATGGCCTGTCGCTCGACCCGGAACGCGAAATCACGGTCTGTTGCGGGTCCACGGAGGGCATGATCGCCTCCCTTCTGGCCACCACCAACCCTGGCGAGGAGGTGATCGTCTTCGAGCCTTACTACGAAAACTACGGACCCGACACGTGGCTGTGCGGCGCCGAACGCCGCCTCGTGCGCCTGCATCCTCCTCACTGGACGTTCGACCCCGACGAGCTTCGCCGCGCGTTCAACCGCCGCACCAAAGCCATCATCGTCACCAACCCGCACAACCCCACGGGCAAGG
>Ga0073934_10012390_pt1 | contig 10060 bp, 12 predicted proteins | sample LarsenN4metaG_FD_76834 | JGI IMG/M metagenome (GOLD analysis project Ga0073934, IMG submission 76834) | Hot spring sediment bacterial and archeal communities from British Columbia, Canada, to study Microbial Dark Matter (Phase II) - Larsen... ... | reverse complement strand
CGGTCGGCACCATCGTCTTCGCTCCCGATTCGCGCCTGTTCGCCTCGGCCTGCGCGACCGACGGCACCTGCTGGGTCTGGAATCTCGAAACCCGTGATCCGTTCCTCCTCGTTACCGAAGCGGTCGACGGCTGCTCGGTCGAGACCGTCGCCTTTCACCCGAATTGCCGGCTCATGGCCTGCGGCGGCATCGACTGGCTGCAGACCCGCGGCAGCGACGGCGCCATCTGCGTCTGGGACATCGTCGACCGTAACCGCCTCTTTATCCTCGAAGGCGGCGTGAGCCATATCGCCTTCCACCCGAACGGCCGCTGGCTCGCCGGCGCATCGCTGGAAGAAGCCGTCGTCGTTTGGGACGTCACCGATTCGCAAGCCGCCGCGGTTCGCCTGACCGGGCACCAGGAGCGCGTCCGTGCCGTCGCGTTCAGCCCGAACGGCCAATGGCTCGTTTCCGGCGGCGACGACCGCACCCTCCGCCTGTGGGACGGCGAAACCTTCCTCGCCGGCCCCGTCTATCGCGTCGATACGCCGATCCGGGCGCTGGCCTTCTCCCCGGACGGCCAATACCTCTTCGCCGCCGGCGCCAACACCACGACGCTACAGCTCGATTTTCGCGCGTTGGCGAAGGAGTAAGGCGCGGATCTGCGCCGCGATAAACCGACCAACAAGGTGAAATGCATTTCGCGAGCGACGTGAAATCGACGCGTCGATCCGCCGTTTGGATCTTATGCTTGTAAGAACGCCGTCACTCGCTTCCGCAGCGATTCCAGTTTAGCATCACCGGTCTGACACTCCCACACGACCAATACGCTCCAGCCCAAACGCCGCAGCTTCCGCCGCAAGCGCGCATCGCGAGCAGCATTGCGCGATAGCTTCGCAACCCAATACGCCCGCCGCGCCGCCGGAATCCGGCAGCGCCCGCACGTGTGCATGTGCCAGAAACATCCGCTGAGGAAGATGATTTTGCGCAGGCGAGGAAACACCAACTGGTGGAGTGCTGTGCTCGATTTGCTGCAAAGTTATTTCCGCCAGTTCTCTACTGTTAGACCGGGCACCGCGCTCAAATCGCTGTCTGCGGAGACCACGGTGCACCGGCCAAGCGTCCGAGCGATCGCCGCGATCATCATGTCAACGACTCCGATCGGCCGGCCCAAACGCGCAAGTTCAGCGTAGATGCGACCGTATTCGAAAGAAGCGGCCTGATCCAAAGGCCAGAGTCTTAGAGATGCCAATGCCGTTGTTAGAATTTGCAAGTTACGGTCGCGGCTTTGGCTATGTTCGATACCGGCGACCAATTCAGCCAACACCGGAAGTGCGATGCCGATTGGGTTGCCTTTCGATACTTCAAGCCGAGCGCGTTCGAAAACGCCGTGCCGACGGTTGATGTAATCACTGGCAATGCTGCTGTCGAGGAGGTATCGGGTCATTCCCAATCGCTCCGCAACTTACCGATATGCTTCGCAAATTCGGACTTTTCGCGTTCTCGGCGGGCCCGTCGTTCGGCTTCCCATGCGGCACGCTCAGTCTCGGTCATTTCCAACGGCGTGATTTGTTCCATCGCCGCCAGCGTAGCGGCGATCTCTTCCGGCGACATGGCCGCGCCATCCCGACTGTCCTGCACCGGATGGATTTCGACTTCGGCGCCGTCGGGCCAATCCGGCGGCACGTTCACTTCCAAGCGGCGGCCACGAACCGTGGCTCTGATGCTGGTCATAATGAGCGCCCCTGAACGGTTCCAGCTTGATTCCAGCATTGTACCAAATCGCCGAGAGCAACCACTTTTCAGGTTGATGATTCATTTAGCCAGAAACGCTGCCAATCGGGCACCGAGTCTCTTGCTCTTCGCTGGCGTCGTCTGACACTCCCAAACCACCAGCACGTGCCAACCAAGTCGCCGCAGCTTCCGCCGCAAGCGCGTATCGCGGGCCGCATTACGCGCCAGCTTCGCAACCCAATACGCCCGCCGCGCCTCCGGAATCCTGCAGCGCCCGCAGGTGTGCATGTGCCAGAAACATCCGCTGACGAAGATGACTTTGCGCAGGCGAGGAAACACCAAATCCGGCGCGCCGGGCAAGGAACGTACGTGCAGCCGGTAGCGAAAGCCCATCTCGTGCACAAGCCGGCGCACCGCAAGCTCCGGCGTCGTGTCCTTGGACTTGACGAGCGCCATGATGCGGGAGCGTTCGGCGCGGGTGAACGTGTCGGCCATTGATCGACCCTGCGGCCGGGGTCAGGGAACTCCATCCCGTTTGCCACGTGAATGCTTCATTCCTTGCCGTCGGCGGTTCGCTAGTCTTTGGTTAGCCGCCTTGAGCAGCACGTCTCTCGCCCATGAAGCTAGTCCCCCTGGATCATCGGCGACAGCGGCGGCAATGATCTGCTTTTGGCCGGCCGTGAGCGGAATGCGGATATCCGAATCCATGCGCAAGGCGGGGTCTTTTTTCGGTCGGACCATGCCATTTAGTGTAGGCAACAATTCGGGCTTCGACATTGCTCTTGATCTGTAGGCAAATGTTGTCTACAATAATTATGTATCATTCAGTTGGAGCGACTTGGGATGTACGCGAATCTCTGGATTATCGAATGGCACGATCGCGGGCGGCGCGACGAAGCAATAGACACTGCGACTACGGCGCAGGACGCACTCGCGACAATTCGCCAATTCTTGGAAAACGAAACTGCCTTCGACGAATCGGCGAATGAGGACAAACCGGCCCTCGAAGTCCTTTTCGAGGACATGGACCCAATACGGCAGCTAACGGAAATGGATGATCGGTTGGAACTTGAATGCGAGGGGGGTGATTTTGTTGTTCGCCGAACCATGCGATGTCAGGAAGCCGAATCGCCTCGCTGTTTGAGTCAAGCGGCACCAGCTCTATACGACTTTGCGCAACTCTTCCTTGCCTACCACGATGCCCAGACTTCGGAATCGGTGACCATTCAGACCCTTGAGCATGCGGCCCGGGCAGCTGTCGCAAAGGCAATGGGCGAACCGCCGGCTCCGCCGATGACGCCTGAAATGATCCGGAGGCTCAAGGAACACTACTTGGAATGGACCGGCGGCTGCACACCCAATGATGAGAACGAGATTTTCACCTACATCGAGTTGGCGATGGAATCGGGACCGGACCCGGAAGAGGTCCGACAGATTCTACGGAACTGGATGGAAGAAAGCGATGAACAACACGAAATTCCTTCGTTACCCCTCATTGTCGAATTCAACCAGAACCTTCGGGGGTTTCAGTGATTTGGGGCTTGGTTGCCGTGAACTCTGCATAAAACCGATTAACACGCTGGAGATGTACGTTCAGAGCTCGACGAAGATGACTTTCGTCCTTCGTATGCAGGATATAGTCAAGCAACTGATTGAACTGCTGAACCTGCCGGGGGAAACGGTAACGCGGCTGCTTTCGCAATGCAATTTCTGAATCGGAAAGAATCTGAACCTTAATTGGTTCGGGAGGTTTGAGCTTTCGTGTTGGAAGTCCCGGAACTGTTCCGTTAATTAAGGGACTTTTCCGATCGAACAGGTGGAACAGTAGAGCTTCAAGGACCTTGACATCGGCATCGTTACACAACCATCCCAAAACGTAGCCGACCTCCCAAACATCGAGTTGCCGATTTGCGATTACGTCGCTTCGCGCACTAGTCAGATGCCTGCGTACTCGCGGCCCAATCCCTTCGGCCTTGCTTTTGATCGAACTCCCAATGTAAATGGGCACTCCGTCCAAATCGCAAAGCGCGTAGACACCACTTTCTCCGGGCAAAGCACGCAATTGTGCAGACCGAAAACGCTGGGGATCGTTTGCGTCCTCGCTCATTCAAAGTCCATCAATTCGGAAGGAGTCACACCGAGTGCGTCTGCAATCCGACAGATAATTTCCAAGCTCGGATTTCTTTCGCCTCGCTCAACACCGCCAACATAGCTGCGATCCAATTGCGATCTGTCAGCTAACTTCTCCTGACTCAAGCCACGAACTTTCCGAAGCTGACGCAAACGATTTCCGAATTGCAGCTTTCGGCTTTTTCGGGGAGTCCGTGGCATGCTTCAATAATGTCGAATGGTGCTGGTTATCCGTCCACGGACTATCCGTACCATCGGAACGAAACGAGCGATGGGAAGAGCGTTTTCGCATCGTCCGAATTCGGTGGGATAGCCGGAAGTATTCAAGAGCGGCGGATAGCTGGCTTATCGACACACTTCTACAAAATCAGCGACAAGTAGTTACTTGCGATCCACTCCACTGCGGGTACGCATACCGCATCGCCGAAGCCGAAAAGCGCTGTGTTTAGCGGCACGTCAATGCGAAAAGCATCGGGGACACCTTGAAGACGCGCACATTCGCGCGCAGTCAAGAGCCGCACTTGGTATCTGCCTTTGCCTGCCTTTAGCAAAATCTGTCGACCGCTTCCTCCGCGCGGTGTGCGCAAACATCCCGCGAGACCATCCGTCCGCAATTCAGCCATGCTTTTTTCGTTTCGAACACGTCGGAAAGCAGTCGCATAGCTGATTTGTTTGCCTTGGATCATTCGCTGGGCTTCGGCAGTGTGACGATCACTCATTTGATTCATGAAATAATCGGCGCGCTTCCTATTCCACCAGTGCGGATCATCGTCCGGCAGGTCTTCAACGATGTCAGCAAGCCGTTTCCCGGACTTTGGAAGCGGCGGCAACTCGGCAAGATCCCAGCGAATATCTTGGTGTACTGCAATAAAGCGGCACAGCGCCGGCGGGCGCGCGTCGGTCACGAGCGGAAATGAACGTCGGTCCGCGCCGTCCGTCTGCTTTGCAATCACGAAAAGCCTCGCCCGGCTCTGCGGCACCCAGTTTTTCGCGTTCAAAATGAACGCGTCGACGTTGTAATCCAATTCGTTCAGGGCCAATAAGGCTTGCTTAAGGTCGCGGCCGCCATGGCTCATCAGAAATCCGACCACGTTTTCCAGCATGACCAGCGGCGGGCGACGATCTTCCATTTGCCGCAAAATGCGAATTAACCCCCAAAACGCTGACGATTGTTTCCCGTTGAGTCCTTCCCACTTGCCCGCAATGGAGAGATCGTTGCACGGGAACGAAGCGGTGAAAAGTTCGCAGTCCGGAATCTCGGAGGGGTCGAGCAGGTGGATGTCTCTCTCGACAAGATGATCATCCTTAGGCCAGTTGTGCCGGTACATCTCCACCTTGTCCGGATCGATGTCATTCGCAAAAACCACGTCCCATCCTTGCCGCTCCAGCGCCAGCCGCACCAGGCCGATGCCGGCGAAGAATTCGGCGGCGCGCGGGCGAGGCAGGCCCAGCCGGTACTTTCTTTCCGCGAGCCGCTGCAGTTCAACGTCGCGGCCGGGTTGAACGTCATGATGTCTGTAGAACTTTCCGATCGCCCCGCGGCATCTCAAGAACCCGCGTGCCCTTCCGCTCTTCGCCTCGCTGCCGATGTCGGTGCGCACGGTTTCGCCCAGGCCGTCGAGGATGAGGTCGAAACCGTGGCCATTGGCGCTTTTGCGGTTCGGGCCGCCGATGACATCCGGTGGGAAGAAGTCGCGTAGGCCAGTCACGTAAAGGTGGCTGTTGCGCAGGTTGGCGGCAGTAACGCGGATGCGGCGTCGGTCGGACGTCACGGCTGTTGCCCCTCACCCCCGGCCCCTCTCCCCGGCGGGGAGAGGGGAGGAAAGCACGGCGGCTATTCTAGCGGCTGCTCCCAAAATGGGAGCAGGACTTGTTTCGAAAGTGCAACGGGTACTACCCCAAGGCGTCCGACAACGAGAACTGCCAGCCATCGGGCGTTCGGTGACTTCCCCAGCTGACGCAGATGCGGCACAACACGTGGGCCGCGGTTTCGTTGACTGCCGGGTTCACCCGTGTGGACGAATATCCGTGCGACGCAGTCGCGTGGCCTCTAATTGCTTCCTCACCTTCCCGTTCGGGCGTGTTTCATTCCTCATTTGCCTTATGTTGAAAATCATCCCATAATCAAATGGATAGTCAGGTTCCGATTGCACCGTTGCTGCGCCACCGTCCGAGGTTGTCGCCCGTGGAAGAAATTCGCAAGCCTGGCAGTTCGGGCGTGGTCGAGTCATCCGCCGTGCCGGGGGCCGACGACGACTGGACGGGCCGAGCGCTGGGCGAGTTTCAGATTCTTCGGCTGCTTGGCCGCGGAGGGATGGGGCAGGTCTTTCTTGCCGAACAAAAATCGCTCAAGCGCAAAGTCGCTCTCAAAATTCTCCGGCCCGATCTGGCGGCCAACAAGACGGCCCTGCAGCGCTTTCGCGAAGAGGCCCATGCCGTCGCGCGGCTGACACACGCCAACATCGTGCAGATTTACGCCATCGGCGAGCAGGACGGCGTGCATTACATGGCCCTCGAATATGTCGAAGGCCGCAATTTGCGCGATTATATGAATCGCAAGGGCCCACCCGACCTGGCCATCGCCATCAGCATCATGCGGCAAATCGCCGCAGCCTTGCAGCGCGCCGGGGAGCAGGGTTTTGTCCATCGCGACATCAAGCCCGAGAATATTCTGCTCACGCGCAAGGGCGAAGTGAAAGTCGCCGACTTTGGTTTGACCCGTTGCTTCGGCGACAACGGTCCGGCGCTGAACTTAACGCAGTCGGGCGTGGCGATGGGCACGCCGCTCTACATGAGCCCGGAGCAGGTGCAGGGAAAAACGGTCGATCCGCGCAGCGACATCTATTCCTTTGGCGTGACGTGCTATCACATGTTCGCCGGCCAGCCGCCGTTTCGCGGCGCCAGCGCCTTCGACGTGGCGGTTCAGCACATTCAAAACGAGCCGAAGCCGCTGGCGGAGATCCGGCCCGATGTTCCCGCCGAAATGTGCGCGCTGGTTCACCGCATGATGGCGAAGAAGCCCGAGGATCGTTTCGAAAACTGCCGGGAGATATTGCGCGAACTATCGCGCCTCCGCGAGCAGTACGCGACCGGCGTGACGCCGGCCGCGAATCTGTCGATGACTGGCATCGATCCTTCGACGCTGACGGCCCATGCGACGTCGGTCTTTGGCGAATTGCCCGAGGCCGATTATCGCCGGCCGCGATCGTCCTGGTTGAAATGGGTTGTCGTCAGCCTGGTGCTGGCCGGCATGGTCATGGGCGGCGCGATCCTTCGCGCCATGGTCAGCCGGCCCGGCGACGGCAAAACCGGAACGGGTGGCATCGATGCCGCACCGACGCCGGTTGTCTCGAAAGAAGAACGCTTTGCCATCGACGCGGCCCAGTTTTATTCCGACCCGGAATTCAAGGACATGACCGAAGTGAAGAAAGGACTGACCGCGCAAATCGACCTGGGTACGCTTTACCTCAAGCAGCGGCGCTTCGACGATGCCGAGAGGTTCTTCCGCTCGCTGCTCGATCCGGCCCGTTCGTATCGCGCAGCGCCGCAAGGCCGGCCGCATCCGTACCGCGTTTTCGCCCAGTTGGGCCTGGCGCTCGTGCAAGGCTACCGGGACAACATCAAGGAATCGAACGCCAAGGAATCGCAGGCGGCACTCGAAAAGCTTCTGGCGCCGCAGCAGCCGCCCGGCCTGGCCTTCCGGCTGGAGCAGATCGATTGGCCGATTGAGCATCTCGAACTACGCAAGCTCGTGGCCGAGGTACTCAATCGCAATGCCGTCAATCTGAAGATCGACAAATTCGCCCGGCCGTCGCTGGAGCAACTTCGCCGACCGCCGACCGCCTTCGGCAAACCGGATCGTCCGATCCGCTTCAAGGACGGCAAGTAAACGAAGGTCAGTTTTGAATCTCTTTGTGACGCGCTTGATCGCTTATGCGGTGAAGTGCCGGCGGACGTGTTCGTCGTGGATCACTACCAGCACCCAAATCCCGAATGGCAGACCGAGCAGGCAGCAGGCGTTGAAGCAGGGGAGCATGGCAAAGATGCAGCCGACCATGACCATGCCGAAGCTGCGCAGTTGTTTCAAGCGAATGGCGCCAAAGAGCACCAGCGCTCCCCACAGGATGCTGGTGCCGATGGACACTGCTTTGTAGCCGAGCATGAACTCCATGCCGCCGAACGGGCCGGCGCCCGGCGGCGGCGGCCCCATCGCAGGCATCATTGCCACTTGCACGATGGTCAGGACGATGCTGAATGCATCGATGGCCAGACAGGCTCCGGCAACAACCATCAAGCAGATTGCCGGCGGCAAAACGCGCTGCCTGGCGCTTTCGTACGATTCCTGCTCGATGCGACGGCGACGGGATTCCTCGTAGCGTTCTTCCAGGTTCTCGTCGTCTTCATCGTCGTCGAGATTTGGCCGGGGCGGCAGCGCTCTGGGTCCGGGGGCGCCGCCTTCGGCCGGCGGCTCGGTCTCCGGCGCCCGAAATGCGTCCGCCGGCGGAGTCTCAGGACGCGGCAACGTGTCGGCAAATGGATCGGGTTCTGGCGGTGCAGGCGTTTCGACCGGCGGAGGCGACGGCTGCGTTCCTTCCTGTTGCGCTGTGAATTCGGTCCGGCAATGCGGACAGCGCACCAGCGTGCCCAGGAGATGGTCCGGCACGCGCAAATCGCGCCGGCATTCGGGACACGTCGTGGTGATGGGCATGCGTCTTTTTTCGTGAAACCAGCTCAACCGCCCAGGGCGCCGAGAAACATTAATAGGCAGCCGCAGAACAACCAGCCGACCCAGGCAATCGTGCCGATAATGCCCATGATGTAGCCGGTTTTGGTATTGCCTTCGCCGGACGGGTCCATGCGGCCGGCCCGCATTGCGGACAAGTCTTGAGCGCCCATGATCCACGCGGCGATGCCGAGCGGAATGCAGCCCATCAGCCCGAGGATCAAGCCCGTCACGCCGAGCCACAAAATCGTGTCGCCGCGGTGCGGCGGCAAGCGGCGGCGGCTGCGTTCGAAATCGCGATCATCCAGGTCACGATCACGGTCCCGATCGTCGTAGCGCTCGCGGTCCAGTTCATATTCTCGATCCCGGTCGCGGGCGCGCTCGGAAACGCGATCCTCCGCCGGGGGCGGCGCGGCGGCCCCGCCTTCGTTGACGCTCGCTTCGAACGCCTTCTCGCAAGCCGGGCACTTGACCATCTGGCCGAGCAGATGGTCCGGCACACGCAACGTCCGGGCACACGACGGGCAAGTCACTTGAATCGGCATGGCAAAATTCCCACCAGGTTATTAGCGAGCTCTCACTTGTTCACCGCTTGCATCGCCAAACCAAGGAATGCGGAGATAATACTCAAGATAATGTCCACAATGGTCAGCACGACGGCGACGATGCCCATGATGTAACCGGCCTGTGTCGAACCACGGCCGGAGGGATCCATGCGCCCGTCTTTCATTTCCTTCAGGTCGCTATGGCCCATGACCCAGGCCATGATGCCAAATGGCAGCGACAGCACCGGCGACACCCAGAAGAAGCAGCAGAAGACGCCAATGCAGGTGCCCAGGCCGCCGAGCAATCCGAGAATGCCGAAGGTCAGCACCATGCCGCCGCGATGAGGCCTGCCCTCGGAGCGGCGGCGCGGTTCCTCGTCGTAGTAATCGCCGTCGCGGCGTTCGTCGTCGTAATCATCGCGCGGAGGTTCGCGCCGCTGCGATCGCCGCGGCACAGCTACCTCGGAGCGAATCGATTCTTCCGGCTGTGTCGGCGGCGGTTCCAATGGCTCGTCGCCGGTCGATGCCGTGAAGACGGTCTGACAGTTGGTGCATTTGACTTTGCGCCCGACCAGGCTGTCCGGCACCCGCAGGGGCCGACTGCAATTCGGGCAGTTGAGTTGGATTGGCATGCGTTCGCTGCTTTCCTATTTGACGGCGCTGGCCGCGATAAAGAGCATACAGCCGAAAATCTCAATTACCAGTATCAGTGTGCCAATGATGCCCATGACCCAGCCGGCTTTCGTTTGTCCCTCCCCGGCCGGATCCATGCGCCCTTCGCGAATCTCCTTCAGATCGATATGGCCCATGACCCATGCGGCGATGCCGAAGAAGCTCATCGGCATCTGCATGCAAAGCAACGCCCCGACGAGCCCCAGGATGCCGAACGTCAGAATCATGCCGCCGCGATGCGGGGCGTAGCGGCGGCGTCGCGGGCGGTAATCGTCGT
>Ga0073934_10012389_pt1 | contig 10060 bp, 11 predicted proteins | sample LarsenN4metaG_FD_76834 | JGI IMG/M metagenome (GOLD analysis project Ga0073934, IMG submission 76834) | Hot spring sediment bacterial and archeal communities from British Columbia, Canada, to study Microbial Dark Matter (Phase II) - Larsen... ... | reverse complement strand
TCCAGCAGCGAAACCAGCGCTTCGCCCGTGCCGAGCTCGGTGATCACGCGATCGATGTCGAGGCCAGGGTTCGGACGCATCGTATCGGCGGTGGCCTTCACCGCCTTCTGGTCGCGCGGGCTGAATGCGCGCAGCGCGTGTTGGATGCGATTTCCCAGCTGCCCGAGCACCTTGTCGGGGATGTCGAGGGGGTTCTGGGTCACGAAGAACACGCCGACGCCCTTCGAGCGGATGAGTCGCACGACGAGTTCGACCTTCTCGACGAGCGCGTCGGGTGCATCGGCGAACAAGAGGTGTGCTTCGTCGAAGAAGAACACGAGCTTCGGCTCGTCGCGATCGCCCACTTCGGGAAGGTTCTCGAACAGCTCGGACAGCAACCAGAGCAGGAAGCAGGCGTAGAGCCGGGGATGGCTCAGGAGCCGATCTGCGGCCAGGATGTTCACCACCCCTCGCCCGTCGAGCGTCTGCATCAGATCGTCGACGTTGAGCATCGGCTCGCCGAAGAACTCGTCGCCACCTTGCTCCTCGATCTGCAGCAGCCCCCTTTGGATCGCTCCGACGCTCGCCGCCGACACGTTGCCATACTGCGTGCGAAGCTCCGTGGCGTGATCGCCCACGAACTGGAGCAGTGAACGGAGGTCCTTCAAGTCCAGCAGCAACATCCCGTTGTCGTCAGCGATCTTGAACACCATCGCGAGCACGCCTTCCTGCGTGTCGTTCAGGTTCAGGAGCCGAGCGAGCAGGAGCGGGCCCATGTCGGAGACGGTCGCCCTGACGGGATGCCCCTGGACGCCGAAGACGTCCCACAACGTCACCGGCGCGCCGCCCCATGCAGGCTCCGGCAGAGAGAGCTTCTCGAGCCGCTCTCCGAGCTTTTCGCTGAGGACGCCCGCCTTGGAGATCCCGGTGAGGTCTCCCTTCACGTCGGCCAGGAATACCGGGACGCCACTGCGCGAGAACTGCTCGGCCAGGAGCTGGAGCGATATGGTCTTGCCCGTCCCCGTGGCGCCGGTGATGCATCCGTGCCGGCAGGCCAAGGCGGGGAGCAGCGCGAGGTCGTCGGAGCCGGAGCGCGCGATCACGATCGGGTCAGCCATCAGGAGGGGATGAGGGTGCGAGGGATGTGAGGGTGCGAGGCGAGCGGATTGGATTTCGAGGAGAGGCGGTCAAGGATCGCTGCAGTCGCGCGTATAGCCGCACTGATCGCAGACGAGCTTGCAGTGCGACTCCCGCATGGGATGCCCGCACAAGTCGCAGACGGGCTGGCCGGTGGAGGACCTCGGTACCTGCCACCGCCGCGGCTTGCCGGCAGACGTCGGCGCCTGCCCAGTCTCCGGGTCGCCCTTTCGATCTTCCACCGCTCACTCCTCGCCGACCCGACCGATTCCCTCCGCGAGATACTTCCGCGACAGCTCTACGTAGTGTGAGCCGCCGCCGCGGATCCACTCGGCCGCTTTTCCGTCCAGCGTCTTCTTGATCTTGCCGGGAACTCCAGCGACCACGCTGCGGTCGGGGATATCCGCGCCCTCGAGGACCACCGTGTTGGCCGCGATCACGCACTCGCTTCCGATGCGCGCGTTCTGGAGGATGACCGCGTTCATGCCGATGACGGTGCCGTTGCCGATGGTGCAGCACTCGAACTTCGCGCCGTGACCCACGGTCACGTCGTCGCCCACGGCCGTCGGTCCCCAGTGGCCGATGTGGATCACACAGTTCTCCTGCACGCTCGTCCGCCGTCCGATCGTAACGCGGTGCTCGGGGCTGTCGCCGCGGATCACGGCGCCGAACCAGACGCTGGACTCCGCACCGATCGTGACGTCTCCGATCACGACCGCCGTGGGCGCGAGGAAGACGGACGGATGGATGTCCGGTCGCTTGCCGTTGAACGGGAGGACGAGAGCCATGTCGACTACAAGCTGGGCGCCGGCTCGGGGAGCCTCGTCACGCGCGCGCGCACGACCTGCGTGTGCGTCGCCTCGAGGATCTCCACGCGCACGCTCCCGCTCACGAAGCTGTCCCCTCTCCGCGGAACGTGGCCGATCTCCTCGAGAATGAAGCCGTTGAGCGTGCGCCGCTCGTCGGCCGGCAGCTCGACGCCCAGCGCTTCGTTGAGGGCCCGCAGCTCCGTGGTCGCGTCGCACTCGAGGGAGGTGTCCGACACCTGCGTGATCACTTCGCGCGGGGGTAGATCGGTCTCGTCCTCGATCTTGCCGACGAGCTCGTCGACGACGTCCTGCAGCGTGATGATGCCGTCCGTTCCCCCGAACTCGTCCGCGACGATGCCCATGTGGATGCGGCGGTCGCGCAAGTCCCCCAGGAGCTTGCTGAGCGATACCGCACCGGGGATGAAGAACGGCGAGCGGGCGAGCTCGGCGAGCGTCACGTCGGACGAGCCCTGCACGTGCCGCTCGTATGCCTCGCGCACGTAGAGCACGCCTGTGATGTTGTCGATGCTTCCGTGGAAGACCGGCACGCGCGAGTAGGGCACGTTCGGCAGATCCGGAATGATGTCGCGCAGGAGCAGCTCGTCGCTCCATGCGAAGATGTCCACGCGCGGAACCATCACGTCGGCCGCCGTGAGATCGTCGAAGCGGAACGCGCGCTCCACGAGCTCGCCCTCCTCCTCTTCGAGAATCCCCTCCTGCTCGCCGATCTCCTGGATCTCGCGAATCTCACGGAGCTCGCGCTCCTCTCTCGCATCCCCGTCCACTGCGTCGCGCCTGCCAGTCAGGACACGATCCTCGAGCCGCTCCACCGGACTGGTGAACCAGCGCATGGACCGCGCGATGAGCAGGAGCGTGGGGGCGGAGGCGAGCGCGAGTCGCACGGGTGTCTTCTGGGCGAGGACGTGCGGGATCACGTCCGCCAGAATGTGGATTCCGGCGATGCCGACGAGAACCGTGAGCACGACGGGGATCGTCGCGTGCCACGCCTCGACAGCCATGACGACCCCGATGCTCAGAGCGATCATGTTCCAGCTCCGCGTGATCAAGCGGATGCTGGCGCGGAGCGTCTCCTCGATCGAGCGCACCTCGCCGAGCTGGGCCGCCCCGTGGAAGCCTTCGCGGACGAGGGTGTCCAGCCGATGGGGGCTGATCAGATAGGCCGCGGCCTGGGCCGCGGTGAGCGTCGCCGAGGCCAGGACGAGAAGGGCAGCCACGGCCGCCGCGATCGTCACCATCCTCTAGTCAACCAACCGAGTCGTGCCCAACTAGATTACGCCCAACCCTCGCTCTCCTGGAGCAGCTCGCGGATCACGTCGCGCGTCGTACGCCCATCCGCCTCGGCCTCGAAGTTGAGGACGAGCCTGTGCGCGAGAACGGCCGGAGCAACGGCCCGCACGTCGTCGTACGAGGGCATCGCCGCTCCGCGCGAGGCCGCTCGCGCCTTCGCGCCGAGCACGAGGAACTGAGATGCCCGGGGGCCCGCACCCCAAGACACGTACCGGCGGCATACCGGCGAAGCTTCCGCGGAGGGCCGCGTCGCGCGGGCGAGCCTCACCGCGAACGAGACGAGCGAGGGCGAGGCGGGGACCCTTCGCACGAGATGCTGGAGCTCGATGAGCTCGGCCGCCGTGACGACGTGGTGGACCTCGACGTTTTCCTCGCCGGTGGTACGCATCGCGATCTCCTCTTCCTCGGCCTTGGAGGGATAGTAGATCGGCAGCTCGAGCATGAACCGGTCGAGCTGGGCCTCCGGAAGGGGATAGGTCCCTTCCTGCTCGATCGGATTCTGGGTCGCGAGAACGAAGAAGGGCGGCGGCAGCGGGTAGGTCTCCCCAGCCGCGGTGATGGCGCGCTCCTGCATGGCCTGGAGGAGCGCAGCCTGGGTCTTCGGCGGCGTGCGGTTGATCTCGTCGGCGAGCACGACGTTCGCGAAGATCGGGCCCTTCACGAAGCGGAAGATCCTGCGGCCCGTGGTCCGGTCCTCCTCGATCACTTCGGTGCCCGTGATGTCGGTCGGCATCAGGTCGGGCGTGAACTGGATCCGGCTGAACTGCAGGTCCAGCGCCTCGGCGAGCGTCTGCACGAGCAGCGTCTTGGCGAGACCGGGGACACCCACGAGGAGCGCGTGGCCGTTGGCGAGGAGCGCGGTGAGGAGCTCGTCGACCACCTCGCGCTGGCCGACGATGCGCTTCTCGATCTGTACGCGCATGGCCTCCGAGACCTCTGCCGTGCGCTCGAGGAGCTCGACGTCCCGGTCGGCGAGCGTCGCTGCTTGTGTGGTCATCGGACTCCATGTGGGCGCCGAGTGGTTCGCCGAAGCGAGGGGGCCAAGAATAGACCCCGATTTTCCCGGCCGTCAACCGCGGGAAAGGCCCCACCGAGGGCCCGAAACCGCGCTTGCGCTTTTTTTCACAAGGGCTATTTTTTCACGGCCTGCGGCGAAAAACGTGGTTCCAGCGGAGGCGCGGGCGTGGCCGGAGAAGGGGATGGATCGGATCCTCGGGACCTGTGGCGCCAGTCGGGTCGATACATGGGTTTCGGCCTCACCTGGGCCCTGTCCGTCCTCCTGTTCGGCGGCCTCGGCTACTGGCTGGACGGGAGGATCGGCACCACACCGATCTTCGTGTTGGTCGGGGCGTTCGCCGGGGCGGGTGCCGGATTCTACTACCTCTACTATCACCTCGTGATCGAACCACGCCACAGGGACCGAACAGGAACGGAAAAGTGAACGCGTCTCTGAAGTACGGCGTGTCGGCGCTCCTGTTGATCGGAGTCCTGGTGTTGGCCCTGTGGCCGTTCCTCGATCAGCCCCAGCGGCGGGGCGTCCTCACCGCAGGCTCGATCGCGCTCCCCGTTCAGGTCGCCGCCTTCTCCGTCCTGGTCCGCTATCGTGAGGGCAACCGCTTCCTCGCGGCTTGGGCCGGCGGGATGGTGCTCCGCGTGTTGGTGGTGGTCCTCACCGCGGTCGTGGTGATCCAGACGGCGACGCCGAGCGGGACGGCCACGCTGCTCGCGCTCGCCGGCTTCTTCTTCGCCCTCCTCCTGCTCGAGCCGCTTCACCTGCGGCGCGGATCGGAGAACGCGGCGTAGATGACGCTTCCTCGTGTGCTCGCCTGGCTGCAGGGCGGCGGTCCTGCGGCTGCGGAGGGGAGCGCGGGCGGAGAGCCCGACCTCACGGGCATGCTGATGCACCACCTGCTCGACGCTCCGGAGATCGAGTTCACCATTCTCGGTCGCGGGTTCGTCTGGCACCTGCCCCAATGGGATCCGATACGGATCGGCGGTCTGTCGATCGACCTGTCGCCCACGAAGCACGTGGTCTTCCTGTTCCTCGCGGCCATCCTCACGCTGGTCGTGTTCGTGCCGGTGGGAACGGCGATGCGGACGAAGTACGCGGGCAAGGCGCCCAAAGGACTCGCGAACGCGATGGAGGCCTTGGTCCTCTACTTCCGCGACGAGGTGGTGCGGCGGAACATCGGCGAGCACTCCGACGGCTACACGGGCTACATCCTGACGCTCTTCTTCTTCATCCTCTCCATGAACCTTCTGGGGCTGGTCCCCTTCGGGGCGACGGCCACCAGCAATTTCATGGTGACGGGAGCGCTCGCGCTTGTGACGCTCCTCGTGGTCGAGATCTCGGGGATGCGAGCGCTCGGCTTCAAGGGCTACATGGGCACGATCTTCTTCGTGCCGCACGGGCTGCACCCCGCGATGGCGGCGGTCATGCTCGTCATCCTCGCGCCGGTCGAGCTGCTCGGTAAGATCGCGAAGCCCTTCGCGCTGATGGTGCGTCTCTTCGCGAACATGATCGCGGGGCACACTCTGGTGCTTTCGCTGCTCGGCCTGATCTTCCTCTTCGCGACGATCGGGCCGCTCCGCTGGGCCGTCGCAGGCGCCTCGGTCTCGATGGTGATCGCGATGATGGTGCTCGAAGTGTTCGTCGCGTTTCTGCAGGCCTACATCTTCGCGATGCTCACGACGGTGTTCATCGGCCTGATTCGACATGCCCACTGATTTCATCCGCCCGTAAGAACAACCTCAACAGGAAGCACGACATGCTATACGGAATGCTGGCCCTCTTTCAGGACGCGTCGTCGGGAATGGCGCCGGGATCGCTCGGTGAGCTGGGTGCCGGTATCGGCCTCGGTCTCGCCGTGATCGGTGCCGGCATCGGCATCGGCCAGATCGGCAACGGCGCGACCCAGGGAATGGCGAGGCAGCCCGAGGCAGCGGGCAGGATCCAGACGGCCGCGATCATCCTGGCGGCGCTCGTCGAGGGCGCCACGCTCTTCGCCCTCGTCATCGCGTTCCTCTACAAGTCGATGCCGTGAGGGCTCTCCGAACGATGATCGTCAGTCGCGCCGTCACGGCCGCGGTCCTCGTGCTCGCGGCGACTGTCTTCGTCCCGGAAGCCCTTCGGGCGCAGGGCGGAGCCGCGGCGGAGGGCGGGGGCGGCATCTACGACATCAACACCGGCCTGTCGGTCTGGACGCTCATCGTCTTCGCCGCGCTCGTGGCCATCCTCGGCAAGTTCGCCTGGAAGCCGATCCTCGAGAACGTCGAAGCGCGCGAGAAGGGTATCCAGGCGGCGATCGACGAGGCAGCCCGGCTCAACGCCGAGGCGGCCCAACTCCTCGCGCAGCACCGGGCGCAGCTCGCGGATGCACGCCGTCAGGCGAGCGAGCTCATTGCCGAGGGCAGGGCGGCCGGCGAGGGGGTGAGGAAGTCGATCGAGGAGAAGGCGCGCGCCGAGGCGCAGCAGATCGTCGAGCGAGCGAGGCAGGAGATCGAGCGCGAGCGGGATGCGGCGATCGACGCGCTCAGGAAAGAGTCTGTGGATCTCGCGCTCGCCGCGGCCTCACGGCTGATGCAGCAGAACCTCGACCAGACCAAGGATCGTCAGCTCGTCGAGCGCTACTTGGGTGACCTGACCCGTGAGCGCAACGAGAAGAAGGAAGGTTCTCGCACGGGTGCCGGAGCGCGGGCGTGAGAGACGAGACCGTCTCGAAGAACTACGCCGAGACGCTGTTCGCGCTCGGCCAGAAGCACGACGCCATCGCCGAGTACGGCGCCTCCCTCGACACGCTCGCGAAGCTGCTCGACGAGGATCGGCGCTTCCGTCTCTTCCTCGAGACGCCCCGCATCGACGACGAGCAGCGCAAGCAGGCCCTGAAGCGCGCACTCGACGGGAAGCTGCCGAAGAACGTCGTGAATTTCGTGCTGGTCACCATCGACAAGCGCAGGCAGCGGCTGCTGCGGGAGATCTCCCGCCAGTACAACCTTCTGCTGGACGCCCATCTCGAGCGTGAGCACGTCGAAGTCACGCTCGCGCGGGAAGCGACCGACGAGACGGAGAAGCTGATCGCGACCAAGCTCTCCGGTGTGCTCGGCAAAGAAGCGATCCCGCACTTCAGGGTGAAGCCGGAGATCATCGGCGGGCTGGTCGTACGCACGGGCAGCACCATCTACGACGGATCGATCAAGAGACGGCTCGACGGTCTGCGCCGTCATCTCCTCCGCGCCGCGATCTAGCCGAAGCTGCGCATGATTCAGTCAACTACATATCAGGACTAGGCGGACATGGCCAACCAATCCCAGCTCCGAGCCGGCGAGATCAAAGACGTCCTGCTCAACGAGATCGAGAAGTACGAGGAGGAGCTGCACGCCGAGGAGATCGGCGAGGTTCTCGAGGTGAAGGACGGCATCGCGCGCATCTACGGGCTCACGAAGGCGATGGCCTCCGAGATGCTCCAGATCACCTCGTCGGTCACGGGCGAGACGGTCACCGCGCTCGCGCTGAACCTCGAAGAGGACAACATCGGCGCGGTCATCATGGGCGAGTGGACCGGCCTCCACGAAGGGGACCAGGTCCAGCGGACCGGCCGCGTTCTCGACGTGAACGTCGGCGCGGGCTATCTCGGCCGCGTCGTCGATCCGCTCGGCACGCCGCAGGACGGCCTCGGGCCGATTGCCGGCATCGAAGGCCGCCGCCAGATCGACATCGTGGCTCCGGGCATCGTCAAGCGGCAGCCGGTGAAGGAACCACTCATGACCGGCATCAAGGCGATCGACTCGATGATCCCGATCGGCCGCGGCCAGCGCGAGCTGATCATCGGCGACCGCGGCACGGGCAAGACCGCCGTCGCGGTCGACACGATCATCAACCAGAAGGACACGGGCGTCATCTGCATCTACTGCGCGATCGGGCAGCGCGCCGGCAAGGTCCGCGCGGTCGTCGAGACGCTGCGGGAGCACGACGCGCTCAAGTACACGATCGTCGTGGCCGCGAACGCGTCCGATCCCGCGCCGATGCAGTACGTCGCGCCCTACTCGGCCTGCGCGATGGCCGAGCACTTCATGTGGCAGGGCAAGCACACCCTGGTCATCTACGACGACCTGTCGAAGCAGGCGCAGGCCTATCGGCAGCTCTCGCTGGTGCTGCGGCGTCCCCCGGGCCGCGAGGCATATCCGGGCGACGTGTTCTACCTGCACTCGCGTCTGCTCGAGCGCGCCGCGAAGCTGTCGGACGAGCACGGCGGCGGATCGCTGACCGCGCTCCCGATCATCGAGACGCAAGCGGGTGACGTGTCCGCCTACATCCCGACCAACGTGATCTCGATCACCGACGGGCAGATCTTCCTCGAGCCCGACCTGTTCTACTCCGGCGTGCGTCCGGCCGTGAACGTCGGCATCTCGGTGTCGCGCGTGGGCTCGAACGCACAGACCAAGGCGATGAAGACGGTCGCCGGGCGCCTGCGCCTGGACCTGGCGCAGTACCGCGAGCTCGAGGCATTCGCGCAGTTCGGATCGGATCTCGACGCCGCCACGCAGCGCCAGCTCGCTCGCGGCGCGCGTACGGTGGAGATCCTCAAGCAGCCGCAGTACCAGCCCATGCCGAACGAGAACCAGGTCGCGGTGATCTTCGCGGTCACGAACGGCTACCTCGACCAGATCGACGTGGAGAAGGTGCGCGAGTGGGAGCTGGGCTTCCACCAGGATCTGGCCGCCAAGAACCCGGCCGTGCTCGCGAGCATCCGCGAGAAGAAGGCGATCACGGACGAGACGAAGGCCGCGCTGATCAAGGCGATCGAGTCCTACAACGCGACCTTCGCAGCCGCGCACCAGCCGGCTGCCGTGGCCTAGTCGAAGGAGCGAGGAAGCACACGTGGCCGGAGCCCGCGAGGTCAAACGACGGATCAAGTCCGTCGAGAACACCAAGCAGATCACGCGCACGATGGAGCTCGTAGCGACGTCGAAGCTGAAGCGTGCAACGGACCGGGTCTACGCGGCCCGGCCGTACGCGCAGGGCCTCCAGGAGATCGTGTCGGGTCTCTACTCGCGCGAGCTCGCCGAGAAGTACCCCATCCTGAGGCGGCCCGAGACGGTGAAGCGCGCCGCGGTCCTGCTGCTCACGGCGAACCGCGGGCTCGCGGGCGGCTTCAACGCGAACTTGATCCGGCAGGCCCGCGATCTGCTCACGAGGCTCCGCGCCCAGGGCATCGGGACGGAGCTGCACATCGCGGGCAAGAAGGGGATCGCCTACTTCAAGTTCCGGGGCGAGCCCATGCTGACTCAGCGCACCGACATCTCGGACCGGCCCACCGTGGAAGACGCCGAGTCGCTCGTCGGACCCGTTCGCGCGCGGTTCGAGTCGGGCGAGGTCGACGCCGTGTACCTCGTCAGCTCGCAGTTCCGCTCCGCGATGTCCACGCCCCCGCACACGCGCGAGCTGCTCCCGATCGCAGCGGACGCCGAGGCGTCGTCGGCAGACGTGTACATCCTGTCGCCGAGCGGGGACATGATCCTCGAGCGGATCCTCCCGGCATATATCCGCAACGCGGTCTACACCGCGCTGGTGGAGAACCAGGCCGCGGAGCAGGGGTCGCGACGCACCGCGATGAAGAATGCCACGGACAACGCGGGCGACGTGCTCGAGCACCTGACCCGCACATACAACCGCGCCCGCCAGGGCCAAATCACGCAGGAGATCGCCGAGATCGTCGGCGGCTCCGCCGCACTCGAGTAGAGGTCGATCACATATGGCTGAGAAGACGGGAAGCGTCGTACAGGTCATCGGGCCCGTGCTCGACGTGGAGTTCGCCGCCGAGGACCTC
>Ga0073934_10012388_pt1 | contig 10061 bp, 8 predicted proteins | sample LarsenN4metaG_FD_76834 | JGI IMG/M metagenome (GOLD analysis project Ga0073934, IMG submission 76834) | Hot spring sediment bacterial and archeal communities from British Columbia, Canada, to study Microbial Dark Matter (Phase II) - Larsen... ... | reverse complement strand
TTCCCCCCAACCCAGTTGCTCATCGCCACACTGCGGGCTCTCCGCACCCGACGGCCACCCGTCGCAATCGCAAAAGACGTGTCCGCGGGACACCGCCACACGTCAGTGGAGTTCCCAATGTACTTGGCCAGAATGCTCTTCTTGACCGTCGTCTCAACATCCCAATTGGCCTGGGCGGATGGATTTGCGACATCGATGACTCCCGGGACCCAGACAAATGGCGCATTCACCCCCGTCGTGGCATAGGCAAAAGGAAGGCTGTCGTTGTTATCTTCGGCATACATGCGCCACGCCAGCATGAGTTGCTTGGTGTTGTTCATGCACCCGATCCCCTGAGCCCTTTGCTTCGCCTTGCCCAGCGCCGGCAGAAGCATGGCCGCCAGAATGGCTATGATCGCGATTACGACCAGCAACTCAATTAGGGTAAAACCTGAGGATTTCTTTTCTCTCGCTTGGAACGGGGCAGCTTTAATGGACATATCGTTGCTACACTCTTCGCGACGCTACACCCCTCAGCGTCACTCAACAAGCCTGATTTGTCACCCGCCCGGCGTCACCCTCTATTGCGCCACGCGAGTGCTGTGATCCTGCATCCAGAAAACATCCGGGTTATTCGGACTCGGAACGTTAAGCGTAAGCGTCGTTCGCAAGGGAGGCGTGGTCCGCGGATCTCTCCACTTGTGGATCTCCGAATGGCCATCGGCAAAGGCGAAACCGCAAGCCCCGCCGTGGTAGCTGGCCGGATAATCGACGATCTTGGTGCGGGCCATGTTCGGATATCCGTCCATCTCCGTCACGAAATATGCATCATTGATGCTGTCCTGCCGTTCATCGAGCATGACAAAAGTCATCGCCGGACCGGGCCGAACCATGCTCGTGAGCTTGCGGAACACCAGCCAATTGGCCCCAAGCCCCCATCCTCCGCGGTATTGTGTGGTGGGACTGTCCCCGTTTCCACCCACCCAATTGCTCATCGCAACGCTGCGCACGCGCTTCACCCGCTCTCCCCTGTTGTTGATGGCGTATGAGGTGTCCGCCGGGCAGCGCCACACGCTGGTGGACTTGCCGAGATAATTCGCCAGCAGGCTCTTCTTGACCGTAATCTCTTCGTCCCAATTCGCTTGCGCTCGCGGGTTGGTTTCGTCGAGGTCACCTGGCACCCAGACATAGGGCGCGTTGGCCCCAGTGGCGTAGGCAAACGGCAAACTGTCATTGCTGTCCTCCGCGTACATTCGCCACGCCAGCGTCAACTGCTTGGTGTTGTTCATGCACCCAATGCCCTGAGCCCTTTGCTTCGCCTTGCCCAGCGCCGGCAGGAGCATCGCGGCCAGGATTGCTATGATCGCGATGACGACCAGCAGTTCGATGAGAGTAAAGCCAGATTTTCGGCAACCTGGCCCGACACGGAAGGAAGAACTAGCGGTAGCCATAATCGGATTCCCTCTACATGGCGACCCTACACCCCGCCCGGCGATGGGTCAATCGGGATGTTAAAGTACAGGCAGTACAGGCGATTGCAGGCGCCTTGCCCCGCGTGCCCCGCGTACGCCGGTTGATGTAATCTCCCAATCAGTAGCTTGGGTCCGCTGTCAGTTAACAGGCTCAGGTTCTGGCTGCCCATTCGGCGGGTCGGACGAGTTAAGGGGATCACCTTCCGGCGCTTTCTCGTGGAGTTGCTGCAAAATCCTCAGTCCCAACTCGTCCACGCCTTGCGCCGAGTTCGAGAGCACCACCACCCCCGCGCGCCCGTCCTCGGTGAATCCCAGGTAGCTCCGGTATCCTCCGGTGCCGCCATTGTGCCAGATCACCGGGCATTCACACCACGCATACCTTGAGCGAATCCAATTCATGCCAATCGCTGTCTTCTCGTCTTCGCGCACCCGTTCCTCCTGGGCTTTCCGCAGAGCGCCGGCTATGGGCCATCCTTCAGGATGCATATTGGCGTTCAGGAACCGAAGCATATCGCCTCCGGTTGACCTGAGACCTCCTGCCCCGGCAAACGGGTTCGGTAGCGTCCACGGACGGGAGCGCAGAGCGACTATGAATGGGCCGAATTTTCGAATCCAACGGTACCCCTGGGCGAGATTCGCTTGCCCGGTCGAACCAAGCGCAATCCGGGTGCTCTCCATCCCCAACGGCTCGCAAACTATCCGACGAATGTATTCCTCGTAAGTCACCCCGTTGCGTTTCGCCAGCACCCAGCCGAGCAAGCCTGTTCCGAAGTTCGAGTATTCGGGGCGCTCTCCCGGCTTGCAGTGCAACTTCGCCAAACGCAAACCCTCGCAGAAATCAGATTCCGAGTAGCTGGCATACGGGTTCCCACCCACGAACACCATTTTTGCCAGGCCGAGAGCCGACATGTTCTGAGGAAGTCTCGGCAACCCGGAGGTGTGGGACGTAAGGTGCCCCAGGGTGATCTGCTCCCCACCGGGTGGCAGGGGAACTTCCGCGGGCAGCAAGCTCCGAAGGGGTTGGTCCAACTCCAGTCTGCCCGATTCAACTTCACTGGCCAGGGCGACGCCGGTGAACACCTTCGTTATTGACCCGATTTCCCACAAGGTTTCCCCGGTGACTTTTCCGCCGCAAACTCCCGTTGTGCCAAACGCGAGCAGCAGATGGTTAGTCCCCGAAATGGCCCCGACCACAAGGCCCGACGCTCTCCCTTCCCGCAGAAACTCTCTTCCCGCCCCCTCCACGATGGTCCGCTCGTCGGCATGCTCCCCTTCCAACGCCGAAACCTCGCTTCCATGCTGCCAGCCCAGCGATGCGCCTCCGGCCCACAGTGTCAGAGCCGCAGCGACCACCGCCAACCTGACAACACCTCCCAGCCGGATCCTCCGCAGACGCCGCGCCGCCTGATCAGGTGAGCACACAGGTGGAGAGGCGGGGTTGCCCGAATTGGCCAAAGCCTTGGCAAGTCGCGCCTCCTCTGCCCGAAGGCGCCGCCCAGGCTTCAGAACCTGCCACAGCCCGCTCCCGAGCAGATACACGGCGATCAGGATTCCAACAATCTGCATCCCCAGAACGCTATCACTTTCCCCTTCCGCGGGCGATGCTGTCTGGCCTCGACGCGCCTGTCGGACGAAAACTGACCCGATATTCGGGGTTGCTCCTAAAGACAGCCGGCCGTCCCGCGGGAAATACTCCACTGGTGAAAGCGCCCGAACAGCACACAGCTAAACTCCTCGATCGCACTGTGGACTTGATGTTTCGGATTTATGTCATCCGGGGAGAATGCAGCGCGGCTGCTCATTCGATTCTCAAGCGCAAGAATATGGACCCCCTGGCGGTCGAGGACTGTGCCCGCCTGGATGACGGGCTTGCCAGAGTTTATCGATACCTTCAGGACACCGTTCGCCACATCCAGCGGTCACGGGTCCGCAAAGGCCGCCGCAAGACGGAGTGACAGCACAGCCCTCCGGCACATCCGGACGGGCGCCCGCGAGCGCGCCCCAGTGCTTTGAACGCCCGCGCGTCGCGCCCGGTCTAAAGTATCGCAGTGACAGCCCGTGAGATAGCCAGGCATCTCGCGCAGCGGCAGAAACGCGCGCGGCAGATAATTGACCGGAGCGAGCAATTCAAGGTTTGCTCGCAATGCCAGTCTATTCTGTACAGGGGCGCCGGCACCTGCTCCGTATGCGGGGCCTACCGGTTCCACTACAATCCCGCTCTAGTCAGGAAGACGGCTGCCCGAATGGGCGGAAACCCTTTCCCCGTCACCTCGGGAACCGTGCCACGGCTTGCGGTTATGAAGGGCTCCAGCTCTGATTGACGAAAACGCGGGATGGACGACCGCAGGCAGGGTGCGTCGCGCCGAACGGGCCTTTGCCCCCCGGCCGTTAGGCGAGCGTGCCCTGCCGGCGGTTTTAGAGGGGAGGTCGTTCCCGGAAAAAACCGGAAGCCTGTTCAAAGGCGTGGCCGATCCGGAGAATCGTCTCTTCCCCAAATGGCTTGCCGAGCACCTGAAGCCCGATCGGCAGACGCGGGCTTCCGGAGGTAAATCCGCACGGCACACTCAAACCGCAGATGCCAGCGAGATTGCAGGACAATGTGCAAATGTCCGTCAGGTACATCTGCAGCGGGTCGTCGATTTTCTCCCCAATCCTGAAGGCCGGAATCGGCGAAGTCGGAGTGAGAATCGCATCCACGTGTTCGAAGGCTTTCAGGAAATCCTGCCGGATCAATGTGCGCACTTTCTGGGCGCGCATGTAGTAGGCATCATAGTAACCGCTGCTGAGCACATAAGTGCCGAGGATGATTCGTCGCTTCACCTCGGGGCCGAATCCCGCGCCTCGCGTGTTGGAGTAAGTCTCCAGCACATCCTGGCCGGGCACGCGTTTGCCATAGCGGACCCCGTCGAACCGTGCCAGGTTCGCGCTGGCCTCTGCCGTGGCGATGATATAGTAGGTCGCGACGGCATAGTCCGAATGTGGCAGCGAGATGTCCACCACCTCCGCTCCCATGCCATTGAGCCGCTTTACGGCCGTTTCCACCGCGGCTCGAACCTCAGGATGCAGCCCCGCCACCAGGTACTCCTTCGGGAGACCCAGCTTCAGCCCCCGGACATCGCCGGTCAATGCGGACCGGTAATCCGGCACCGGCTCATGCACGCTGGTCGAGTCCCGCTCGTCCCACCCGGCAATCACCTTGAGCAGCAGGGCCGCATCCTCAACGGTTCTGGTGACAGGGCCAACCTGGTCCAACGAGGAGGCGTAAGCCACCAGGCCGTACCTCGATACTCTTCCGTAAGTCGGCTTGAGGCCCACGCAGTTGCAGAACGAAGCCGGTTGCCGGATCGAGCCCCCGGTGTCGGAAGCCATCGCGGCAACGCACTCGCCCGCCGCGACCGCGGCCGCCGCGCCGCCGGAGGATCCGCCGGGCACACGCGACAGGTCCCACGGGTTCCTCGTGGGGCCAAAGGACGAATTCTCAGTGGAACTGCCCATGGCAAACTCGTCCATGTTCAGGCGCCCGAACAACACCGCTCCCGCGTTGCGCAAGCGCTCGATGACCGTGGCGTCAAACGGAGACACGTAGCCTTCGAGAATCTTCGAGGCGCAGCCGAGCGGTTGCCCGCGCACCGCGAGCACGTCTTTCACCCCAATGGGAATCCCCAGCAATGGCCGGTTATCACCGGCGCCCGAAGCAATCAGGCGGTCGGCGGCCTGGGCCTGCGAGAGCAGGTCAGCTTCATCATAGCTGATGAATGCCCTGACCTGGTCCTCCACCGCCCTCACCCGCTGCAAGCAGGCCTGTGCGGCCTCCACCGCCGTCACCTCGCGTTTCGCCAGTCGGGCGGCGAGTTCGGAAATTGTCAGATCGTTCAACATTCACGGCTGCGGACTCGATGGCCCGCAGCCGCCGCCAATGTGCCTGCACGAACCGGAAAGGTAAACGATGAACGACGGACACTGACCGACACACCTTTCCAGCCCAATGGACCCTGAACGACACCCACTGGCTTCACTCCCGTGCCGTTAACCGACAGAACCTCTGCCCATTCGCGGCATGGCTTCAGTTCCTCGGCGTTTCGCCCCTGCTTCTATCGCTCCGGCATGGAAAGGTAATACCCCGTCGCAGGGCCGTCATCCACCGCCGCTGCCCTCGAGTCGTGAGGAACCGTGATAAAGACCACTCCCTCGGACACGCCGCCTTTGTCGTCGGCAGCCAGGAACACGACGGAATACACGCGCCCATTCCCATTCCCCAAACGCTCGGCGCGGACCATCGCCAGGCTGTCCCACAGCAACAAGGCATCGTAGCCGGCTTTGCCCTTTGGCTTCACTTCGTCCACGGGCTCATCCTGCACGATGTCCGTCACCGTGATGGTCACCGGGTCACCGTTCGGGTCCGTCACCCCCACAACCTGGAAGGGCACGAGCTTTCCATTCGGCGGCCAGAGCGTCGTCACGCTTGCCTGCGCCTGGCTCACATCGGGCGGCAGGTTGGCATACTTATTGAAGGTGGCATCGACCTGAAACTTCAGATGCCCTGGGGGCGCAGTTCCCCAGAGAATTCCTCCACTCGTAACAATCCCCGTGTAATCTCCATCGAGCGACCAACCCTCAGCGGCCCGGTAGCCCGGCGAAGAGGCAAACAGCACGCTGGCAGAAGTGACCCCGCCTTCCGCCTGGGTGACCGCCACAATGTATGTCTTTGAGGGCTCAAGAAGAACTTCTTCTGACGGTGAATAACTCACAAACCTGGTTAAAGCTGGGTATGGAGTAGGATCGGAGAGCACCACGGGAGATCCCAGTTCAGCCACCGGGATCATCGTTTCCCCTGCCACGGTCTGGTCGACTCTAAACAGGCGAACCTGGAGCGTTCCCTGCCCTGGCATATACTGCTCCAAGGTCACAGCATCCAGCGTGTAGTAGGCCTTGGAATCAGTCGTGAAGCCGGTGCCGAAGTAAATTCCCGGGCCCGGCGTGCGCACATCTCCAACGCCATGCGAGGGAAACTGATCTAGATTCCCGATCATCGGGGTCGCGAGGCATGCATCGGCAATGACAATCGACAGCAAGCTGCCGAAGTTGAGGTACCTGGAGTTCATGAGGTTTGTATTTGCTGCATTCTCCCGCGTGCAAGTTCTGCCAGCACGACTTGTACCGTCTGTGTACAGATTAAAGACGATTCGGCCAACTTTATGGACAGCAACTGCTTGCCAAGCTTGCCTTCGCGGCCAAACCGTTCCTCAACAGGACAGTCCCTGTCTCGATGCTCCGCCCATGTCCAGAGTCAGGACACTCTGCGGACCGGGTCCGGCCCAGGAGTGTCACAAACGAAGATAGTACGGCTACCATGTTCCGTTCGCCGGCCGCAGTACCACGTTCTCAGCAATTCTCATCATGGCGCCTGACAGACCTCGGCGCGCCGGGACGGACGCGCCCTACCGTGGAAAACTTCAGTAAAACGGCAGGGCGCGTCGCTCCGAGCGCGCCGAGCAGCGCTGCGACCCTGCATGAAAAATCCACAATGAGAATCCCTGCGTGCGGCCACAGGTTCTGTTCTGCGCGGGACTTTGCTTGCCCTGTCCGTTAGGTTAGTTTGCTGGGCTGATGGGTAGCTATGCCGAGCGTCTACATTAAAACCTACGGATGCCAGATGAACGAACGCGACAGTGAGGCGGTCGCGGCGCAACTTGTTGCCAAGGGCTACACGCTGGCATCCGGAGAGGCCACCGCGGACGTCATTTTGCTCAATACCTGCAGTGTGCGTGATTTCGCGGAGCAGAAAGCATTGCGCAAGATGCGGGCGGTCGCCGCAGACCTCAAGCGCCACCGGCCGGGAGTCGTGCTTGGGTTCCTCGGCTGCATGGCCCAAAGCAGGGGGCAGGAGCTAATCGACCGGTTGCCCGATGTCGACCTGGTCCTGGGCACGCAGAAGTTTCATCGGGCCGGTGAGTGTCTCGACGGACTCCTCCAGGGCAGGCCACGCAAGGTGGTTGACGTCGGAGCCGAGGCCGGCAGCGAGAATACCATCAAGGAGCACCTGCTTAATGGCCGCGGCAGCAAGGCGGTCACCGCCTTCGTCAGCATTATGCAAGGCTGCAACCAATACTGCACTTTCTGCATTGTCCCACAAACGCGCGGGGAGGAGCGCAGCCGCCCCATCCCTGAGATCGTGGCCGAATGCCGGGCCCTGGCGGCACAGGGAGTGCGGGAGATTACGCTGCTGGGGCAGATCGTCACCAGCTACGGCAAACGCGAGATCAAGCCGAAAGACGGGAAGTCCGGTTTCGTGCAGTTGCTCGAGGAGGTCAACCGGATTGACGGTGTCGAGCGAATCCGGTTTACCTCGCCCCACCCAAAGGGTTATGGGGACGACCTGGTGGAGGCCTACGCCCGGCTGCCAAAGCTGGTGGAGAGCGCGCATATCCCGGTCCAGAGCGGCAGCGACCGCATTCTGAAGTTGATGCATCGCGGCTACACTCGTGATCGTTTCCTGGAGCTTGCCGGCAAGCTCCGCCGGGTGCGGCCGGAAATGGGCCTGAGCACAGACTTGATTGTCGGGTTTCCGGGAGAAAGCGAGGAGGATTTCGAGCAGACGCTGTCGCTTGTCCGGGAAGCGCAGTTCGATCAGGCATACGTTTTCAAATACTCGGAGCGCCGGGACACGCCCGCCGCCCGAATGCCGGACCAGGTGCCGCAGGAACTCCGCGAGGAACGGCATGCCCGGGCGCTGAAGCTGGTGAACGAAATCGCGGCCCGGCGCTACGAAGCGCTGGTCGGCCAGCGTGTGCAAATCCTCGTGGAAGGGCCCAGCAAGCGCAACCCGGACCGGATGATGGGCCGGACCCGCTGCAACCGCATCGTGGTGTTTGACGGTTCGGAGCGGCACCGCGGGCAGATCCTGGATGTGCGGGTCGTGCGGACCGGGTCTTTTACCCTCTATGGGGATCCGGCGATCGTGGGTCTGGAAAGAGAAGGTGCAACCGACCTGCCACGAACGCAACTGGTATAACCCGGTGAGTTCTCCGCGCCGTGTGCCGTTGCTGCAGGGCGTGTCCGTGCACCGCAATGCCCCAGTCTCCGGCAGGGTTGCCTCGACCGGGCAGCTGTTTGGCGGGCGCCTCGCGAGGCACCCCGACCAGGGCCTTGCCACGCTGAGCGGAGCGGGATGAGGGGTTTACCCGTGTGCATCTCGTGTGCATCGTGTGCATCGTGCCCCCTTGTGAACGGTCTTGATTGACAGGCGCCGCTCCTCCATCTTTGGCGCTCACGGTTCGCCATGTCGAATCTCTCCATACTTGCAGTCGTTCTGGGTCTCGGGACCGCGCTGCCACACTTCTACGGCGTGGCGCGCCCGCAGGCCTATGCCATGGCTGTGCGCAAATTTCCCCGGTCGATGCCCTGGGGCGTCGCGCTGATGTCCCTGGCTACCGCCTGGTTCGTGTGGAATGTCAGCCAGGAATCCATCGCCGATTTTGCCGCCTATAAGAGCTACCTGCTGCTTGGCTTTGCCGCCGTCGGCATCGGTTCCATGATTTTCGTGCGCGATTTTCTCGCCGTGCGCGGATTGGCCGTGGTGTTGCTGCTCCTGGCCAAGCTGATGGTGGACGTCGGCCGTCCGCATCTGCCAGACACCGCGTGGGTGTTGGTCATCCAGCTTTGGGCCTATGCGCTCGTCATTGCCGGGATGTGGCTGACGATTTCCCCATGGCGCCTCCGGGACATTATCGAATGGAATACGGCCAGTGAATCCCGGACTCGAAAAACCTGTCTCGCTCGCTCGGTCTTTGGCTTGTTCATTGCCGTGCTTGGATTCGTCAAGTATTGAACTGAGCACACCCCTGTGAGCAGGAACCGCGGCAAAATCCTCATCATTCGCGGCGGGGCAATCGGTGATTTCATCCTGACCCTGCCCGCGATCGCCGCCGTGCGTCAGCAATTCCCGGAAGCGTTCCTGGAGGTGCTGGGCTACCCGCATATTGTCCAACTTGCGGTCGCGGGAGGCCTGGTGGACCGCGCGCAGCACATCGAAGCGGCGGGCCTGGCCAGCTTTTTCGCGCGCGGGGGCGAGCTCTCCGAGTCCGTCGCCGACTACCTCTCTGAATTCGACATCATTATCTCCTACCTGTACGACCCGGACGGGATCTTCCAGACAAACGTGGCGCGTTGCTCGCCCGCCCAGTTCATCGTCGGACCGCACCGGCCTGATGAGGCGGCCGGAATCGCGGCCAGTGTTGCCTACCTGAAACCGCTTGAGCGTTTGGCGATCTTCAACGCCGACCCGATCCCTCGACTTGAAGTCAAACGGGGCCCGTCGGTGGAACGTCAACTGGCCTTGCACCCGGGCAGCGGCAGTCCCCGAAAGAACTGGGCGGAAGACAAATGGGTGGAGTTGCTTCAGCACCTCATCGTGGAAACCCCTCTCAACCTCCTGCTCGTTGGCGGCGAAGCCGAAGGTGAGCGGCTTCAGCGCCTCGCCGCGGCGTTGCCTCCCGAGCGGACCAGAGTGGCCCAAAGCCGGCCGCTCACGGAACTCGCTTCCCTGCTCCAGAGCAGCATCGGATTCGTCGGGCACGATTCGGGAGTTACGCACCTGGCCGCCGCGCTCGG
>Ga0073934_10012387_pt1 | contig 10061 bp, 11 predicted proteins | sample LarsenN4metaG_FD_76834 | JGI IMG/M metagenome (GOLD analysis project Ga0073934, IMG submission 76834) | Hot spring sediment bacterial and archeal communities from British Columbia, Canada, to study Microbial Dark Matter (Phase II) - Larsen... ... | reverse complement strand
GAGAGACCGCGCTCATGGCCGCCAAGCGTCAAAAGGCGGTCATACATGACGATCGCCGCCGCGACCGAGAGATTGACGCAAAAGCGGGTCGGGATTTTGACGATCGCCGCGCATCGCGCTTTCGCCGCCTCCGAAAGGTCGCCCTTCTCCGGACCGAGAAGGTAGGCGGCGTTCAAGGGGTGTGGAAAAGTCGGCAGGAGGGTCGCGCGCGCGTCGAGTTCAACGCCAATCAGCGCGCATTTTTTCGGCAGGACCATATCCTCGATCGTCGTCCACTCGTAGAGCGGCACATGCCCGACGCTCTTTGACGTGTCGGCGAGCATCGCCTCGCGCGCCTTGAGACGCGCGCCGACGGTGAAGATGAAGCTTGCGCCGAAGGCGTGCGCCGTACGCATCACGGCGCCGAGATTCATCGGCTTTGAAATGCGTTCCGAACCGACGCCGAAATAGCCGCGCAAGGCGCTCACTTGCATTGACAGGGCGACAGAGCCGTCCGCATTCTGCCGCATGCGTTCGGCGGAATTCAACAGACCTCAAGGCCCCTATTTTCTCTCGCATTCCGTCGGGCTGATGCCGCTTTCGGCGCGACAGGCGCTGGACGAGGCCTATTTCGCGCCATGGGCGGCGGGCGACTCGGGGACATGGCCGAAATGGCTTGCGGCCGTCGAGACCTGGCGCGCGGCCCTTGCGCCGATCATCGGCGCGAGGCCGGGCGACATTTGTCCGCAGACGAACATCTCAAGCGCGCTGACGAAGATATTGGGCGCGCTCCCCGCCGCGCCCGGGCGGCGCAAGATCGCCCTTTGCGAGGAGGATTTTCCAACCGTCGGCTTCGTCTTCGGGGAGGCGCGCCGGCTCGGCTTCGAGCCCTACTTCCTCAAGAGCGGCGCGCATCTTGCCGATCCCGACGCCTGGGCGCCCGCGTTCGCCGACGACGTTCATCTCGTTCATGTGACGCATGTCTTCTCCAATCTCGGCCTTTTAACTCCCGTCGCCGAGATCGTCCGGCGCGCCAAGGAAAAAGGCGTCATCGCGATCGTCGACGCCGCCCAATCCGCGGGCGCCGTCGAGGTCGATGTCGGCGCCTTCAACGCCGATTTCGTCACCGGAACCTCGCTCAAATATCTGTGCGGCGGCGCCGGCGCCTCCTGGCTCTGGGTCAATCCCGACATCGCGCCCGAATGCGCGCCGGTCGATGTCGGCTGGTTCAGCCACGAGAACCCGTTCGAATTCGACATCCGCCGCTTCGCCTACGCCGCCGGCGCGAACCGGTTCTGGGGCGGCACGCCGTCGGTTGCGCCCTATGCGATCGCAAGAGCCGGTCTTGAGATCATCGCGCGCGCAGGCGTCCGGGCGATCGCCGCCGGCAATCAGGCGCTCTTTGACCGCATCGCGGCGTCCTTGCCGGAGCGGGCGTTCGCCTCGCATGTGACGAAAGGCGAGCGGGGATCGTCCTTCATCGTCCGTCCCCGCGACCTTCCCGGCGCAAGGCAAGCGCTCGGCGCGGAAAGGATCGCCCATGACGAGCGCGCCGGCGGCCTCCGGTTCTCCGTTCATCTTTATAATGACGAATCGGACGCAGGCCGGCTTCTCGACGCCCTCCGTCGGTTCGTATGACGCGGCGCAAGGCTCAAAGATCGAGAGTCAGCGTCGTCGGCGCATGGTCTGATGGACGGTCCCAGCCCCGTGCGTCCTCGCGGATCCGAAACCCGGCGCGCCCGCCCGAAAGCGCGGCCTTTTCGAGCGCCGGCGACACCCAGATGTGATCGAGCCGTCGGCCGCGGTTCGACGCGCGCCAATCCGCGGCGCGATAAGACCACCATGTGTAGACTTTCTCCGGCTCCGGAATGACTTCGCGCGCGACGTCAATCCAGCGGCCCTTCGCGATCGCCGCGTTCATGAGATCGACTTCGACCGGCGTATGCGAGACGACGTCGAGAAGCTGCTTGTGCGACCACACGTCGTGCTCCCTCGGCGCGACATTGAGATCGCCAACGAGAATCTCCTTGCGTTTCGCCCCGCCGACCGAAAAGGCGTCGGCGAGATCCTTCAGGAAGGCGAGCTTGTGCGCGAACTTCTCGTTTTCGTCAGGGTCCGGAACGTCGCCGCCCGCCGGCACGTAGAAATTGTGGATGCGGACGCCGCCCGTCAGCGTCGCGGCGATGTGGCGGCAGTCGTCCTTGCCGCAGAACTTCCGGACCTCGACGTCCTTCAAGGGCGCTTTCGAAACGATCGCGACGCCGTGATAGCCGGCTTGCCCCGCGACCGCCTGATGCTTGTAGCCGGCGGCGGCGAAGGCCTTGCCCGGGAACTGGTCGTTCGCGCATTTAATCTCCTGGAGGCATAGAACGTCGGGCTCCTCTTCCTTAAGGAAGCGACGCACGAGATCGATCCGGAGGCGGACCGAGTTGATGTTCCAGGTGGCGATTTTCATGGCGGCGGAGGATTAGGAGCAGGAGATTAGGGGGCCGGGGATTGGGGTTCGGTCGGACTGCCGCATAGCAGCCGGCGGCAAGGCCCGCTATCTGGCGGTGCGCCGCTCCCAAATCCCTGATCCCCGGTCTCTAATCCCCAGTCCCGAATCCCTGATCCCCATGACCGCGTTCCTCCCTGACGGCCTCTCCTTGATCGCCGCGGCGATTGTCATCCTGTCGAGCTTTTTCACCTCGGCCTTGACCGCCTCGTTCGGGCTCGGCGGCGGCCTTGCGCTTCTCGCGATCATGGGCGCCTTGATGCCGCCCGCCGCGGTCATTCCGGTCCACGGCGTTGCGCAGCTCGGCTCGAACGCAAGCCGCCTTTTCCTGCAATGGAAATCCGTCGCCTGGCCGGTCGTCCTCTGGTTCGGCCTGGGATCGCTTATCGGAACCGTGATCGGCGCGCGACTCTTCGTCGAAATCCCGGAGCGGCTCCTTACGGCGCTCATCGGCGCCTTCGTACTGGCGACGCTTTACGGCCCGAAACCCAAAGGCTTCGCGCCCGGCAAGAAGACCTATTTCGCGACCGGGGCGGCGAGCGCGGTCCTTTCGATGTTCGTCGGCGCGACGGGACCGATCGCCGCCGCGATGGTCGGCGTCGCCAAATTCGACAAGCTGAAAACCGTCGCCACCCACGCCGGCGCGATGACCGCGCAGCACGCGCTGAAATCGCTCGCTTTCGGCTTTGTCGGCTTCGCCTACGCCGACTGGGCCTTCGTCATCATCGCCGTCGTCATCGCCGGATTTTTGGGCGCCGCGGCGGGAACGCGTCTCCTCGCCAACATGCCGGAGGACAGGTTCCGCAAGGGCTTCACGATTGTCTTGACGTTTTTCGGGGCCTATCTCATCGCGGACGCATTGGTCGGCGGGTAAGCGCGGCGGGGTCGTCTCGTTCAGAAAAGATTGAACGATCCGCCGACGACGCCGACCGGCCAGCGCCCGAATTCAAAGAGCCGGAATTTCGCCGTGAGCGGATGATCGGCGGCCTCGAAGGCGGGATCGACCGCTGCGACGAGAACGAGCGCGGCCTGATGCGCGGCCTGCACGGCCGCGCCGACCGCTAGCTGCTTTTGCGCCTCGTCCTCGACGTCCCAGATGAAGCTCGCCTGCTCCATCGACTCGTTCGCGGGTTCGATGATGCGGTCGGCGATCAGCGTCATCGCGATCCCGAGCGCCTCCTCGGAAAGAAGACCGAGCGCGCGCGCCGTGAGGTCGGCGCGAAGCAGCTCTTCGGCCTCCCAGGCCGGGCTGTTCCAGTTCTGATGCTCGGCCGCCGCGGCGGCGTCGTCCCAGTCGACGAGGACGGCGACCTCGGCGTCCGGAAAGCCGAGGCCTTCCGTATACTGACGGGCGGCGGCGCGCGCGCCGGCGGTCAAAGGCTCGCCGAGATTTGAAAACCAGGGGATCCTGGCGAGCGAGGCGGAAAACCGCCGGATCCGGGTCAGCGCCGGCAGCTCGCGCTCCAGCGCTTCAAGGTCAGCGTCGTCCATGAAGCCTCCTTCGTTCCGCCGTCGCCGCGGCGCAATAAAAAAGCGCCCGATCCTGAGACAGGACCGGGCGCTAAGCTGCGCTGTTGCGCCTACGCCGGGAGGGGATATTCCGGCGACGCGGGCGACGTCGGACCTGCTAGCGGGGGGGCAACGCCGGTCCGGGAAGAAGTCACCCACGCAGTGTTACTCTAACGCCGCACCCGGTAACTTTTCAATAGGGTGTTTGAAAAAAAGCTTGCCTGTGACGGCGCTACATACGGATTTGTGATTTCCTGTCTATTCGTTAAGGAACGCGCCGCCCGCATCGGGGGCCCGGAACAGGCGATTGTCGACGGCGCCGCCGGCGGTGACGCCCTGGAGCGCGACGATTGTGACCCCGTCCTCGGCGTCCTTGACCGCCCATTGCTCAATCTTGAGCGTCGGTGCCGACAGGACGAGGGTGATCTCGCCTTCGGTTTCCTCCTCGCTGGACGCATAGGTGATCGCAACGGCGTCGGGCATGCGCTCGACGGCCTTTAACGTCGCATCGCCGATGTCGATCTTCTTCGACAGGAGAAAACGCAGCGGCGTCTTCTTGAGGGGATAGGAATCGGTCGTCTCAAGCTCGCTGTTCTCGACATAGACCATGCCTTGTGTCGCGACGATGGTGATCGGCGAAGGATCGTCATAATCGAAGCGGACCTGGCCCGGCCGGCGCAGGTAGAATTTCCCCGAAGCGACCGCGCCTGAGGGCGCCGTCTGCACAAAGGTTCCGGCAAGCGTCGTCAGGCTTTCGATATAGGAAAGCGCCCTGTCGGCGACCGCCTGGTCGGATAGGTCGGAAAAAACCGGCGTCTTTTCCGCACCTTTCGCGGGCGTTGTCGCGGCGGCAAGAACCAGCGCCGGTGAAGCGCCTTGCGGGTTCGCCGGCGCCGAGGCGACGACAGGCGCCTTGATCGCCTCCGCCGGCGCCGACGCTGCAAGGCCGGCCGCGGCGTCCGCGACGATGAAAGCGACGGACGAAAAAAGCGCGCTCAACATCCGGGGGTCCTTCACAAGAAACGGGCGGGTTTCGCCCTAGAGCGGCGTGCGCTGAAGTGTGCGCGGTTCAGCGCGAGTGAGGCGCGAAGCGGCGAACGCCGCGACAAACAAGGACTAGAGCGAGCGCCCCGATTCCGAATCATGGCGCGAAGCTCTAGACGGCGCCGATCCTCGCGCCAAGACGGGCCAGAATGCCGGCGCTGGTGCGGCCCAATTGCGGCAGCGGCCGAGGCGGCCTCACAAGCGCGCGACTTTCTCATGCGAGGGCGTTCGCCTCGTCATCGGAAAGCGGGCGCGCCTCGTCGACCAGCATGATCGGGATGCCGTCGCGGATCGGGTAGGCGAGCCGGGCCTTCTTGCTGAGGAGCTCGTTCGCCTCCTTGCGGTAGACAAGCGGGCCCTTCGTCGCCGGACAGACGAGGATCTCCAGCAGTTTCGGATCGATTTCGCGCGCCTCGGCGTCGGATTTCGACATGGTTCATTCCTTTCCGGCCGGCGCCTTTTACTGAACGATCGACCCGTCCGGCGCCTCGCCGCCGCTCATCCGCATCAGCGCGATGAGGCAGTCCGCGCGATCGGCGATTGTGGGCGCCTCGAGCAGCGCCTGCTTTTCGTTCGGCGCGAAAGGACAGCCCATCGCCAGCGAATTCACCAGCGCATCGGTCGGGGCGGCGGCGGCCTGCGCCCAGTCGGCGCTGAGTTTTTCCGCGTCAAGATAGGCGCGCATCGCCGCAAACAGCCTTTCGCGGTCGACGAGCGCCGCCGACGGGTCGGGATCGGCGTCGCTCAAGAACGCCGAATAGTCGATTTCCGCCTGGCGATAGGGCGTCCGCGCCGAAAGCTCCGTAGAAAGATGAAACCTGAGGAGGCCGGTCAAGGTGATGAGATAGCGCCCGTCGCCGGTCTCGGCGAAAGACGTGATGCGTCCCGTGCAGCCGACGCCGTAGAGCGGTGGCGGCGTCCCTTCCGCCTCGCGCGGCTGGATCATGCCGATGACGCGGGACCCGCCGAGCGCGTCGTCGACCATGCGAAGATAGCGCGGCTCGAAGACGTTGAGCGGCAGCTGGCCGCGCGGCAGCAGGATCGATCCGGCGATCGGGAACAAGGGAACGGCGCCCGGCTGCTCGCGTCCGTGAACGCGAACCGCCGCTTTCGGGGCGCTCGCCGCCTTCATCAGGAAAAGAGCAGCGACGACAGGCGCCGCCGTCCGGAAAGCGTATGCGGATGCGCCGGGCCGAGCGCCTCGAATATCGTCAGCAGCTTCTTGCGCGCGGCCTCCTCGTTCCAGGCGCGGTCGGCGGCGAACATCGCAAGAAGTTCGTCGATCGCCGCTTGCGTGTCGCCGGTCGCCGCGAGCGCTTCGGCAAGCTCAAGGCGCAAGGCGAAATTCTTCGGTTCGGCGCCGGCGCGGCGTTTCAGCGCCTCGACGTCGCCGCCGCCTTTTTCGGCAAGATCGATCCGCGCCCGGACGGCGCTGAAAGCCGGATCGTTCTTTTTCGCTTCGGGCGCGAGCGCGAGCACTTCGCGCGCGCCGGCGGCGTCGCCGGTCGCAAGGCGGCACTTCGCAAGCCCGGCGACGGCGCGGATGAAATTCGCGTCCGCCGCCTCTTCGGTCGCCTGCGCGACGTCGGCGAAAGCCTGCGCCGCCGCCGCGGCGTCGCCCGCGGCGAGCGCCTTCTCGGCTTCCTCGAGAACGGCGGCGAGATCAATGTCGCCGGCGGCGGGGCCGGCCATGCCGGAAAGCCGCGCGATGAACGCTTTCACCTGGCTTTCGGGGACGGCCCCTTGGAAGCCGTCGACCGGGCGTCCCTGGAAAAAGGCGAAGACCGTCGGCACCGACTGGATGCGGAGCTGGGAGGCCAGCATCTTGTTCTTGTCGATGTCGACCTTGACGAGTTTAACCGCCCCGTTCGCCGCCGCGACCGCCTTTTCAAGAACCGGCGTCAGCTGGCGGCAGGGTCCGCACCATTCGGCCCAGAAATCAACAAGAACCGGGACCGCCATCGAGGCTTCAAGGACATCGCGCTCGAAGGTTTCGATCGTCGCATTCTTGATGAGATCGCCCGCCGCGGGTTTTTGCGAGCCAGCCTTGAGGTCCATGAAAGGTCGTCTCCTGAAACCGCTTAAATGAGAGCCCGCAGCGGTAAAGGCAACCGTCTTTCGACGGCGTCTTAGGCGCTTTGAGGCGAGGCGAGATCGACGAGCCGCGGTTCAAAGCCGCAGGCGCGGATGAACTTTAGGAGATCTAGCGGCGACAGGGCCGTCGAGGCGTCGTTCTCAAGCGGATGAAACCACACAGCCTGATGGCCGAGGAGCGCTCTGTCGACCGCGACATCCGACAGCGCTTTCGCGCTTTCGTTGATCAGCGCGAACGGCGTCACGGCGCCCGGGACGACGCCGAGCGTCGCCGTCATGAGGTCGGGCCGGCCGAAGGACAGACGGCCCTTCGCGCCGGCCGTCCGGCCGTAGCCGACAAGGTCGACCACGGTGTCGCAATGCGCGACCGCTAGAAAGAGGCGATCCTTCTTGTCCTTGAGGAAGAGATTCTTGGAATGCCCGCCCGGCATTTCCGCCTTGAGATGTCGTCCGGCCTCCACCGTGAAGATCGGCTCGTGCGCGACCGTCCGGTGCGCGATGCCGAGGGCGTCGAGAAAAGCGAAAAGTTCGGCGCGGGATTTCATGCGACTAGGGACTAGGGATTGGGGACTGGAGAATGGGGATTAGTGGCGATTGCTTCGGCGAACCGTTGCTTGTCCGAAATCGTGAGCAATGAAAAACTTCGCCGCCGCCATCTTCGCCAACCGCTACGTTCTGATCCCCAATCCCCGCTCCCTAACCCCTCTCCCGCCTTCTTGCCAAACCGGCGCCCCTCATGCATAGAGCGCCCTCACCCCGCCGCCGGGGGCGACCCTGCGGCGCCAAGTCGAGCGGGCGTAGCTCAGGGGTAGAGCATCACCTTGCCAAGGTGAGGGTCGGGCGTTCGAATCGCCTCGCCCGCTCCAGTTTCCTCCACATGCCTTGCGACCAGGCCGGCGATGGCAGGGATCTGGTCTTTGGCGGCGACTCGCCGCAGGCTTGCTCGCGTTGTCGCGTTCTTCTGGTTTCACAAGGGGCCGCCGCCCGCCTGCCGGAGACCGATATGCCGCAACCCATCGTCGCCCAGGCGCGCCGGCGCCTTCCCGCCGGCGCCCGCTATGCCGTCGTCGCAAACGACATCGTCGAGAGCTATCACGCATCCTCCGCCGAAGCGCTGACGGCGGCCTGCCGCACGCACCTCAAGGACCAGTTCTCGATCGTCAAGGTCTCGGGCCCTGAGCGCGGCGCTCAGCGGCGGCCTTCTATTTGATCCGCGCCCGGAACTGCACGGAGAAGGTCGGGTCAGGAGCGCCGGCGAGCATCTTCCCTTTGGGATTGAGGCAGAGATAGCGGACATTCGGGTCGTAGCCCGCCGCCGGCGTATAAGCGCAGGCGGCGAAATTCGCCGGCGCCGAAACGCCGTTTGAATATCGGACGTCCGTGCCAAGCGTGAAGGTCAGCCCCGCGCCGGCCTGCGTGAAATAGACGGCGCCGGTCGCGGGTCCCCCGCCGTCGATGTCGCCATTATAGAATTCGACATTCGACGGGATGGGGTCGGAGAGGAAAAGCGTGTCCGTGTCGACCGTCCCGTCGCCCGAATTCGTCACTGTCAGCGTGTAATAGACGTCGTTGCCGGGTATGGCGAAACGCTCGTTGCCGACCGTCCCGACCATCGACACGGTTTTTAGCGCCGTGAGCAGCGGCATCACCTTGTCATAGGTGACGTCGCTGATCCCGAGCTGCTGTCCGCCGGGATTGAAGCCGCCGCCGCCGGCGTCATTGCCGGAGAAATAGATGATGCGAACCGCGGTGATCTGCTGCGTTCCAAAGTCGAAAGCGGCATTGCCGTTGCTCGACGACGAGGCGACCGACGCCGTGCCTTCCCAGCCGTCGCCGAAGCTTTCATCGTCCGCCGCGACGGCGGAGCCGAGGGTGACGAACGAGCCGGTGTTCGCGTTCACGAGGCCGGACCCCGTGTCATAGTAGACTTCGACGAAATCGTCCCAGCTTGATTGATCGACGTCGGTCAGCGTGAAGGCGAGGTTTGTGACCGCTTCCGAAAAGGTCAGATCGACCGTCACCTTGTCGTCGTCGTCCTGGCGGCTGTTGTCGAAGCCGACTTGCGCATAGCCCGTGAAACCGCCCTGCGTATCCTGCTCATAAGAGACGAAGTCGTTGCCGGCATAGGCGATGAACGTCCCGCCGTCGGTCACCGTCGACCAGGTGACGGTCGTCGTCACGCCGGCGGACGTCGCGGTCGTACCCGAAGTGATGGCGTCCTCGTCGGCGATCCCGAGCGCCGCCCAGTCGAGTATGCCCGAAACCTGCGCATGGGCGGGGGCGAGGAGCATTCCGACCGCGGCCGCCAGCGCAAGCGGGAGAAGGGCAGGGTTCCGACGCGCCGTCATTGCGCGCGCTCCGGCGAAATCGCGTCGAGAAGGCCCCGCGCCGTCGTCTGGTCGAACTTGATGCGAAGCTTGAGGTAGGGCCCTTCGCGCGAATATTCCGCCGCCGCGAAATCCTCGTCGACGAACCCGGCGAAATTCCAGCCGAAGGAGAACCAGACGTTCTCGGCCGGCATGACGCCGATCATTGGGCCCAAGGCGTAGTCGATTGTCTTCGAATTGAACGCGTAAATCGCCTCGCCGTGGACGCCGACATCGAGCCAGTCGCGGACGTCGTAGCGCGCTTCAAGGCCCAAAAGCTCGGTGACGCCGTGATGCGTCAGGCCGTCCGCGCGCAGCACGGAATATTTGAGCCCGTGATTGAGCGCGATCTGGAGTTTCTCCGTCGCCATGGCGTTGACGGTCAGATTGTGCACGGCTTTCCAGCTCTCGGAGTCCTCGTCTCTCTCCCGCTGTTTCACGTCAAAACGGTTAAGAATGATCAACCCGTCGTCATGCGGGCGCCAGGAGGCGCCGATCCGCGCGTCAAAGCGGCGCTCGTCGGGGATGAGTTCGTTGTTGTCCGCCTGGTAGCGCCCGGCGGCGGCGAAGGAGAG
>Ga0073934_10012386_pt1 | contig 10063 bp, 7 predicted proteins | sample LarsenN4metaG_FD_76834 | JGI IMG/M metagenome (GOLD analysis project Ga0073934, IMG submission 76834) | Hot spring sediment bacterial and archeal communities from British Columbia, Canada, to study Microbial Dark Matter (Phase II) - Larsen... ... | reverse complement strand
GTCCGAAACGCCGCGCCGGCGCCGACCATCGGCGGCGCGCCGGCCAACTCTCCCGAAGGCACGACGATCAATCTCACCGCCAACGAGAACGATCCCGGCGGCGCCAACGACGCGCCGTTCACCTACCTCTGGAGCGTGACCAAGAACGGCAACGCCTATAATCCCGGCTCGCCGACCGATCAAAAGACCTTCTCGTTCACGCCCGACGACAACGGCACGTTCCGCGTTTCCTTGACCGTCACCGATCGCGAAGGCGCTTCGGGCAACACGACGAGGAACATCAACGTCACGAACGTGGCGCCGTCCAACATCACCATTAACGGCGCTCCGACCGGTTCAATTGATGAAGGAACCCCGGTCAACCTTTCGCTCGCCTCATTCACGGACCCGGGCAGCGCCGACACGCACCTCTATACCTGGAGCGTCACCAAGGACGGGAACTTTTACAACCCCGGCACGCCGTACGATCAAACGACGTTTTCCTTCACGCCGAACGACAATGGCCTCTTCGTCGTCAGCCTGCAAATCACCGACGACGACGGCGGCAACGGCTTTTCCACGCCGATCTCGATCACGGTGAATAACGTCGCGCCCTCGAATGTCGTTATCACCGGGGCGCCGGCCAATTCGAACGAAGGCACGACGCTTAACCTGTCGCACACCAAGACCGACCCCGGCTCTGCCGACACCTTCAACTATTTCTGGAGCGTGACGAAGGACGGAAACGCCTACGACCCGGGCACGCCGACGGACCAGGCGACGTTTTCGTTCACCCCCGACGACAACGCGACGTTCATCGTCTTTTTGACCGTCGTGGACGACGATGGCGACAACGGCAGTGCGACACCCGCCACGATCACGGTGAATAACGTTGCACCGACCGCGACCTTTACGAACGACGGTCCGACCGGCGTCGATAAGCCGGTGACCGTTTCCTTCCTGAGCCCGAACGACGCCAGCCCGATCGACCTGAACGCCGGATTCCTGTACAGCTTCGACCTCAACAACGACGGCGATTTCAATGACTTCGGCGAACTGCAGGATGTTGCACAAACATCCGTGGTCACGGAGTTCGGCGCGCTCGGCACGTTTACCGTTCGCGGCGTGATCCAGGACAAGGACGGCGGCGAACGCGAACTGTTCACCGACGTCGTCATCAACACCAGCGGCAACAATGGCGTCGTCACCGTCCGCACCTACGCGACCGCCAAAGATGCCGGCGACGATCCGTTCGTCCGCGTCTTCAACGCCGGCGGCGCCGATCGGTTCGCCCTCTTCGCCTACGACTACATGTTCACCGGCGGCGTCCGCGTGGCAACCGGCGACGTCAACGGCGATGGCATCGAAGATCTCATCACCGCCCCGGGCGCGGGCGGCGGTCCGCACATCAAAGTCTTCAGCGGCGCCGACGGCGCCGTGCTCAAGAGCTTCTTCGCCTTTGCCGGCAGCTTCACCGGCGGCCTCTGGGTCGCCGCCGCCGACGTCAACGGCGACCACTTCGACGACGTCATCGTCGGCATGGGCGCCGGCGCCAGCCCGGACGTCCGCGTCTTCAGCGGCCGCAAGTCGAACCTGCTCCTGCACTCGTTCACCGCCTACGACGCTCGCTTCCGTGGCGGCGTCACCGTGGCCGGCGGCGACGTCAATGGCGACGGCTTCGCCGAAATCATCACCGGCCCGGGCACCACCCCGCCACGAACCTTCGCCCAGAATCCGACTGTGAAGGTCTTCAACGGCAACTCCAACTTGGTCCCGACCCTGATGAAGCAGTTCCTCGCCTTCGAGAGCTACTTCACCAACGGCCTGACCGTGGCCGCCGGCGACGTCAACAAGGACGGCAAAGCCGACATCGTCATCGGCACCATGGCCCGGCCCGGCTACCTGTCGAAGATTCGCGTCGTCAATGGCGTCTCGGTCCCGACCGCGACGTTGAAGAACCTCTGGAGCTTCGTCGCCGTCCCGAATTACTCCGGCGGCGTCCGCGTCGCCGTGGACGACCTCAACGGCGACGGCTACTTCGACATCGTCTACAGCTACACCGTCAACGGCCAACCCGGTAAAGTCACCGCCCTGAACGGCAAGACGCTCGTCAAACTGCAAGCGTACGTGCCGTTCGATCCGCAATTCCTCGGCGGCGTTTTTGTGGGATAGGCGAGATGAAAACGACACGCCCCCGGCGAGACGAGCGCCGGGGGCGAATGTCACCCGATGAAGGAGCACTTCTGCCCGTTGAAGCCATCGGACGCAATGATTTCAGAGAATCACGGCTTGTTTGTGCGGCGCCGCCAATATCCAGGCCGACGACGGACGTGGGCGACCGCCATCACCTCGACAACGCCCGAAGTTATCCGGTCATAATAAAGTACGTAGGGAAATCTTCGAACACGCACCCAGCGAAAACCCGCGCCACACGGCATCCCAGATTCGGGATAGCGACGAATCCGTTCGAGCGCATCATCGAGTGCGGCAACGAAGTTTTGGCTAATTGAGACGCTGATCCGCCGGTATCGACGCCATGCGGCCAGCATTTCGCGACCGGCGTGTCGATGGAAAATGATTTCGGGCGTTCCCGGCGTCATGACTGAGTGTGTGCTTTGAGTTCCTGCCAGGAAATGCCCTTCGATGGGTCGTCCTTCAACTCCTGACGGCGACGATCGAGTTCTGCTAGCAACTCTTCATCAAAAGACTGGTCCGACTCCCACTCGACGCTGTCGTACAGAGCATCGGCCAGTTCGAGTCGTTCGTCCTCCGATAAACTCATGGCGGCATTTCGAATGGAAAGGACTGCGTCGCTCATGAAATCTCCCGACTCGTAACCCGTCGATGACTTTGTTAACCCGATCTTACCTATCAACTTGAGCAATTTCCAGTGCTTGGTTGAAATGGACTTGTTCGGTCCTGCGGCAGGTGCAGCCCGCCCACAGTCGCAACACGAAGCGATCCACCAGCATGATCCTCAAACGGTAGCCATCGGGATTGGTTCGAAAGTGTCCGTTGACGCGTGTTCCGTCTGCCCGCACGTATCCGCGAACCCAATGTTGCCCGACCGCCGAACGAATCGATGGATCGAATTTGCCGAACTGACTCAGCGGCACCCCAGGCCCTTGTGCGGCAGGCCGTCGCTGTGCGAACCCATCCCCGCAGAACAAGAAGCTTACGATTGAGCAAAGTTCGAGAAACCGCATGAGGTAACTCCCCGCGAAAGAAGAATAAGTTGTATGTGTTCTAATGTACATTATCCGCCGCAGCAAGCGCTTTTTACAGAATTCCGGACCTTTGCCCTCGGGAAAAATGGCGCGCGGGTGATCGCCCATAGGGGAAAACGAAATGTGCAAACAGTCTCAGAAGCTTGCGGCTTGAGGCGTCGTGAAATCGATTATGCGTCACTCATTGCGCCAGTACGCCGATTGCTCCACTTCAAACCACGTCGGCCTCGGCCTCGTCGTAATTCATAGAGTTCAGTTCCATCGACGCATTCCGAAAGCACGCTATGCTGCAGTCATTTGCCAGTCGTTCCATCGCGGGCACGCTCGGTTTCTTGATCGCACTCGTGTTGTGCGGCGACGCAGGCGCCGAGGACGATTCGCATGCGGCTCGGGACGCTGCCGTCGCGGCCATCGAGAAGCTGGGCGGACGTGTGACATTGGACAGCGAGCGCCCCGGGCGGACGGCGATCGGCGTGACTCTCTTTGGCCCGCAATTCAACGACGCACACGTGGTGCATCTTGCGGCGTTGCCGGGCCTGCAGTCGCTGGACCTGACCAACTCCAAGGTCACCGACGCCGGGCTGGTGCACCTCAAAGGACTGTCCAAGCTGCAGACGTTGCACCTGACCAACTGCAAAATCACCGATGCCGGGCTGAAGCAACTGGAGGCGCTCACGAGTCTGAAACATCTGCACCTATACGGGACTGAAATCACCGACGCCGGACTGGTGCACCTGAAAGGAATGAAGCGTTTGGAAATGCTCAACCTCGACCTGACCAGGGTCACGGACGCCGGGCTGGCGCATCTGAAAGGGCTGACGAGCCTGGAGACGCTTTCCGTCTTTCTGCCCAAGGTCACCGACGCCGGCTTGGTGCACCTGAAAGGGCTGACGAGGCTGCAAATGCTCAACCTCAGCGGCACGCAGGTCACGGACGCCGGGTTGGTGCACCTGAAAGGGCTGTCGCTAAAGAGACTGGAACTGACCTACACCAAAACCACCGGCGCCGGACTGGCCCACCTCGAACGAATGACGAGCCTCGAAACGCTGGCACTCGGCTACACCAAAGTCACCGACGCGTACATGGAACTTCTGTTCGGGCTGACAAAACTTCAGACGCTTTACCTCACTCACAGCCACGTCACGAGCGCCGGCGTGAAGGAACTTCGCAGGGCGTTGCCGAAAATCAACACGGATATCGCCGACTGAGCAGTTTCGACAACGGCGGCCCAACGAACCCTTCGTATTGTTTGCCGTCAACCGCACAACGGAAAAACCGAGAGCCGAAAAGCCGAGCCGTTCTCGGTTGTTCGTGGTTCTCGGTTTCCGAGTTGTTTTGCGCGGCGCCACCCGAAGCGTCCGCGATTCCTTTGCCGGCTCGTTGTCTCCTTACTTGTCCTTCTTCTCTCGCTTGCCCTCGATTTCAAACTCCTGTTTCTGGCCGCCGAATTCCGCCGCGCCTTTCCCCTTGAGCGTGTCGCCGTCGATGGTCAGCGTGTAGTCGATGGGGATCTCATTATTCATGATCTTCCGCACGGCCGAGAACGTGAGCGTACCGTCCTTCAGCTTGACCTCCTTGAGTTTCTCCTCCTTCTGGTCCGGCCAGCTCATCGTCCCGGCGAGCTTGTCGCCGTCTTTTTTGATCGTCAACGTGGACGAGCGCTTCTGGTCGCCGATCTTGTAATCGCACTTCCACGTCCCGACCGGTTCGACCTTGTCTGCCGCGGCCGCGAGGCCGCAGAGTCCGAGCACGAGCGCCAATGAAAGAATAGCCTTCATGATTGCCTCAGATAAATGGGGGGCCGCGGCGTCCCACGCAGGCCGCCGCCAGCCGCTGACAGCGATTCTATGGATGCCGCAACGTCCGCGTACGTTTGGCGGCCGATTGCCGGGGCAAGCGAGCGGTTGCTTTCACGCGAGCCGGTTTGTTCTTCGTCGGCTTTGGCTTCAGCGACGCCACATAGGCGTAACTCAACGCGAAATACTCCGTCAATTCCCGCGTCTTTTTCAACAACGCGTCCGGAACGTCGACATATTCCTCGAGCACGATGCCATGCTGCCGACAGAGCTGCGTCTTGTACTTTTTGAGAAACGCGTTCCGTTCGTCGGCCGGCAGCCGAAGCGCCAAGGTCCCCGCCTTGGTAAGGAAGCTGAACATGTGGCCGTTCAGGGACGTGTACGGCATCGTGGCGCCCTTGCGCTCGACGAGCGGATTCGTCGCGATTAACGAGTCGTACAACTCCAGGATGTGGGCGGGAATCGTTGGGGTTGCTTTGCCCATGGAACGACGCTCTGTGTTGGACCGGTTGATGAAGCGCGCGGATCGCTTCATATTGGACTGAGCCGCGGTCGGCGTCTCAGGAGCCACACGATCGCAAGTACCGCCGCGACAAACACGCCGCCGCCGATCGCGGCCGCATAGGAGTTGTAGCTACGGTCAATGCCGGAGGTCTGGCCTTCCATACGCCCGAGTCGCGGATTATCCGGCGGATAGAAGACCTTGACCTTTTGTCCAACCTCGTAATAACCGGATCGCGCGGTCCGGCCGTAGATTTCGTAGGGGCCATCATCGGCTTCGAACCGCACGACCGGGAGATCCTGTACGGGTCGCCCTCCGGGAGGGTCCGTCTTGTAGATTCGGTCAACGCGTCCCTCCGTCACCTGGAGGTCATCTCGTTCGAAACGGACGTCGCGGACGACTCGATGGATGCCAATCAGGGCAAAGACCAAGCCGAACAGGCCGAGCGGGCCGATGACGAAAATGAGCGCTGCCCGGGCGGGCTTCACCGTGGGCGGGACAGTTTTCGCGGCCGCCTGCTCTGGGCTGAGCCGAAGCGCCCTCACCGTCAAGGTAACGCCCGCCAGTCCAATGAGCAGCGCGGGCAGAATAGCGACCCAGAAGATCGCCCCCTCCCAGGCGAACAGGCTCGGTTGCGGGCCGGGAGGACCGTCCCATTCGTCCGACAAACCGCCCACAAGGATGAAAACCGCCGTACCCGTCCACAAGAGCGAGAACAGGAGGCACCCCACGCCGCCAAGCCGCCGGGAACGATTGCTCGGAGGGGCAGGGGGCGGGTCGTCACTCATCGCCTTGCCTCCTTCGGTGAAGTCGTTGACACGGAGCGCGACTGTGACCTTCCCTTTCGGCGTCCGCGAACCGTGGGCCTCGAAGAGTCGGTGCGACTACAAAAAACAAACGATTGACAATCGTTCCGAAGCGCCACACGCCCCTCACCATGCCGCCACGCCCGACGACGCGAAGGCATCAGGCTCTCGACGCGAAACTCACGAAATCAGAATCGACGACTGACTCGCTCGTCGGCGCGTCGAAGGTGCGCCTCGATACTGAACAATCGGAAAAATGTCAGAACCGAAGTCAACGGAGTTGAATTCGGTTCAATCATTGATGGCCTGCTCCGCCTTGGCACGAACCGGCGGCCGGTCACTTCAGGGCGGTCACCAGGCGTTCCGCCTCAGCCTTGGACGAGAAGAACCCGACGCCGGGGGCGAACGTCTCGGCTCGGGCCGCGTCCGGGACGAACTGCTTATCCCTGTCCTTCTCGTAACGGTACACCCCCCAGTATTTGCCGTCCACGACGACCGTGAGCAGCCGCATCTCCTTGCCCTCGACTGTTGCGGCGAGTTTGTTTCTCGCCGCCTCCTTGAGGTGAATCGTGACCATATAGTGGACACCCAAGCCGCTCTTTGAAAAGTCGTGCTCGGTGAGGTGGGCCTCTCGCACCTCGGCAGTGGTGAGCACCAACGCCGGCTTCTTATGCGGGTAAACGATGTCCTTCGGATCGCAGCTCGACTGAAAGCCTTTGTCCTCGGTCAGGCCTTCGACTCGCTTGGTCTCCACCCAGCGGAATTCGACCTTCGCCTTCGGTTTTGCGGGCGGCTCCTGCCCTTCCGCCGCCGACTTCACTTTTATCCCGGTGGCAATCCGCTCCGCTTCTCCTCTGGGGAAAAATCCCGTGATTAACACGAAATCGGAGAGCTGGGCCTTCGGTGTCATGGCAGCGACGATCTTGCCCTCCACGAGTACGACGAGCGGCTTGTCCAGGTTCTTGACACTGGACTCAGCCATACGCGCCGCGGCCTCGCGCGTGAGGCTGACATGGATGATGTAGAGCTGTTCGGGTGAGCTGTTCGCCTTAATCAGGCGCGTGTCGGCCACGTCCGGGTTTGTCAGGATCGGCTTCGTGTGGAGGTACGCTTTCTTGTCCGTGCAGGACAGATCGACGCCTTTGTTCTCCGTGAGCCCCTCCGTTGGCTTTTCCTCGGCCCAGCGGAATTCGACCTTCAGTTTCGGCTTGTCGCGGGGCTTCTCTTGGGCCTGCACAGCGCAGGCCAGGCTGCCAGCCAGAGCCACGACGATTGCGATGGACCTTGTCATGTTTGCTTCTCCACAAGTGGCGGACCGTCTCGCACGCGGACCGTATAACGACTGGCCCCTCGCCTGAACCAGCATGCGGATCGCGTTGCGTTGAACTGAGCCGCATCACCCACCGCAGGCGGCAATGGATTCGTGATCGTCGCGGTTCGGTGTCGCCCTGTACTGTAACCGTGGATCGGCGAGGTCCGCAAGCAGTTTCCGAAAAGTGCCAGCGAGCCCAGCGAGCCGGGCACGTAAGTGCCCGGAGTGCTAAAGCGCGGCCACGGCTTCCGCCTCGGAGAGTAAGCGCCGCACGCTTTCCGAGCCGGAATGCTCACCGGCCAGGATCATCTTTAGCGCTACCGTGCGATTGAGTTGCAAATGTTTCGCCCGGTATACAACGCCCATGCCGCCGCGGCCCAGCTCCCCGAGGATCGCATAACCAGTCACGTTGACATCCACTTCCGCAACGAGCCCGGGCGTCAACGACCGCGTTGCATCGCCTCGGGACTCGGAAGACGACCTGGGTTCTTTCGGCGAGAGGGTTTCTGCGTCCGGAGTAGCGCCGAGTGGCAAGGTGGCGGTTTCTGGACCGGGCTCGTCGGCGAACTCGGTGGGATTGCCATTTCACCCACACTGTCTCGTTCGTCCTTCGCCCTGGGCATTGATATTTCGCACCTTCGGTGCTGAAGAGAGTCGGCCCGAGCACACGCCATTCTCAATTCCTGTGGCGCTTGCCTTCAGAACATCGTCATCCCGGCGCGCCGGGAGTCGAGCTTCTCGTTTTGCGTCACCGGCTCGTCGGAACAGAGAGGTTTCTGAGACGTTGCGAGGCGAGCGTCGAGGCGTAAGCCCGACGTGAGCGCAGCGACAGCCAGCGCATCGGAAGGTGCATCGGCCCGATCTCGTAAGGCTGTTTGGCGCCGCTTCGTTGACGAAGCGCGATATCGTTGCAAGAACCGTCCCGGCGCACGCGTGAAACAGTCGAACGACACAAGACGGACTTGAATACCAACAACGACATACGCCGTTAGTCGGCGCGGTGGACGGATTCGTTATTTTTATTCAAGGTGGCGCGGACATAAGGCGGTTCGGTTCGGCCATGATGTCCCTTGATCTTGACAGCCGCTGTTAACGCACGTCAAGGACAAACGGCACAACGTGGACCGCGCCGCCACGCTGGAACTGTCCCCAGCCTTTGTATATGCCGGTATTCCGGAACGGGACGTGGAACGCCACGGCGTTCGACGCATCGCGCGAGCTGCGATCCTGGGGATGGGCGTGAACGTACTCTTGTCCGTCGCTGCTGATGACGACCAGGTGTCCCATCGCGCCCAGATAGGGCTGAAGGTCTTGAATCGGCCGGCCATCCCGGTCAAACAGCGCGAATCGCACCATCGCCTCTTGGATCATCCCGCCGCGCTCGACCCCAATGTCCGCGTTCAGGCCAACTCCTTCCACACTGCCCGGGACGTTCGGCGCGAGGGCTGGAGCGGCAGGGGAGTCGCCGCGCACTTGAACGACAGCGGTCGCGACCGTGGGCAACTTGCCGGCCGGTTGAAAGTCGGCGTACAGGCGGTAGGTACCGCCGACCGGGAACGTGTAAGGCACGACCAGGTTGCCCGCGGCATCGGCCTGCGGATGAACGTGGGCGAAGGTATCCAACCCTTCCCGCACGATGATGAGATGGACCTTCGCCTCGTGGACCACGTCGAAGTCCTTGACCATCGCGCCGTCGGCGTTGTGGATCATCAGCCGCAGCGTAGACGGTTGGCCCGCCTCGCGGATCGAATCCCCTCGGACTATCAACGAGGCGTGGGAGGGGCGTTCGTGGTGTCCGTGGCCATGGTGTGTGCTGTGACCTTGCATGACAAGACCGCCTTTCTGTGCAGGAGGGATTGGTTCGTTGACAACAGCGTGTGACGCGTGTGGACCGGGAAAGAGCATGACGGCCGCCATCACGATCATCAGCGCGTCTTCGACGAGCGTGACCGTGGACATGGGCAGGTTGAAAACGGTACCCAAGCAGGCGCAGCGGATCTTGCGCTTCGCGAGCAAGCTCTGGACCACCCCGATGGCACTGACCGACATGACGACGACGGTGGCGAGGTTCGTCGCGACAGGGTGGAAGCCGGTCAGAAATGCTGCCCCGAGCAGCAGTTCGAGGAACGGGTAGATGTATCCGTATGCCGGTATGCGCCGCGCCACCACATCATACATCCGGTAGGAGTCGGCGAAGCCACGCAGGTCGAGCAGCTTGAAAAACGAGAAGGCGAGAAAAAACCCGCCCATGAAGTTTCGCATCGCCCGTTCCCAGGCGAAACTGCCGGCTGCAAGTTCCACGAGGCCCACCACTCCGATCAGGAAGGCGACGAGGAGCACCAGAGGGTAATAGGTGACCGGGGACGCCGGCTCGGGTGGTTGCTCGGGCGGAGGCGCGGCCATTTCGCCCAGCACCTTGAAGCCGGCCTTCTCGACCGCCG
>Ga0073934_10012385_pt1 | contig 10063 bp, 9 predicted proteins | sample LarsenN4metaG_FD_76834 | JGI IMG/M metagenome (GOLD analysis project Ga0073934, IMG submission 76834) | Hot spring sediment bacterial and archeal communities from British Columbia, Canada, to study Microbial Dark Matter (Phase II) - Larsen... ... | reverse complement strand
CGGCGTAATGCTATGATCCTTCTGACGCATCGCGGACCTCCTTGTCCTGTGGCGTGGTAACCAACGGACAAGAACCGCGTTGCGTCTTTTCGTAAACTGCAAAACTACTGTGACGCTCCCGGCTCGCCTTTACGCCTCCAGTTCAATCTCCCGCGGCCATTGCGCGTACGCCTCCCAGTACGTCTTCTTCAGCGCGATCTCGTCGTCCTCGGCGGCGGGTTGGATGCGGCCGTTGACGTCGATGCCGCGGCTGACGACTTTGTGCTTGCCGGGGAGAAGCAACCCCAGGTCGATCGAGAAGAACCGCCAACTGAACTGGGCCTTCGGTTCGTCATTGAGCTTGGCGGGCTGCCAGGGGCCGTCGTCGACTTTGACTTCGACGCGGGCGATGTCGGTGCCGTCGTGCCAGACCGCGCCGTAGGCCTTGCAGGGGATCTGGCCGCCAGCGGCGTCCTTGCGGGTGATGCGGGCGATGATCGACTTGAGGTTCATCTTGTTCACCGAGGTCTCGACGTACTCGATCTGGTCCCCCCGGCGTTCCCCGCGGACGGTGACGTAGTCGCGGGCCATGTAGCGGCCCATGTAGCGGGTGTCGCGGAGTTCGATGCGGCGGAGCCACTTCACGTTGGCGATGCCGTACCAGCCGGGGACGATCAGCCGCAGCGGCGCGCCGTTCCCCTTGGTCAGCGGTTCGCCGTTCCGCTCGTAGGCCAGCAGCAGGTCCATCTTCCGCACGTCGGCGAGCGAGAGGCTGCGGCCGAAGGGGACCTCGAACTTGAGCTCGCGGGGGGTGCCCGGACGGAGCGTTTCCTCTTTCCGGTCGTAACCGATGAACACGACTTCGATGGCCTCCGGCTTGACGCCGCATTCGTCGAGCAGCGGCGTGAGCTTGGTGCCGGTCCAGCGGCTGTTGTAGACGGCCCCGATGAACCCCTTGGACGAGCCGTTGCCCGAGCACTCCAGCGTCATCAACTGGTCGGCTTTCGGGCGGGCCTTGAGGTCGTCGAGGGTCAGCGACTTCGGCTGATTGACCAGGCCGGTGATGTCCAGCCGGTATTCGCCGGGGTTCACGTCGGGCACGTTGTAGTGCGAGACGGAGAACACCTGGTCCTGCGGCGTGAGCCATTCGGTGAGGGTTTCCCAGTCGAGGCTGCCCGGGCGGGCGCGGGGCATGTCGAGGAACGGGACCAGCGTTTCCTCGGCAGTCTGGGCAGCGAACACGAACTTCGGATCGGCAAGGAAGGCGAGCAGCGTCCCGGCGGACAGGGCCCCGGTGGCAAGCGCTTCGCGACGGTTCAGCAGCGTGTCGGTCATGGCGGGCCTCATTTCGCAATGTCGGCGGGTGAAGTGCGGAGGTCGATGGTCTGCAAGCTCCCGGCAGTCACGGTGACGGTGCGGCTCAGCCGCATGCCCCCCGCCGGGTGATACAGTTCTAGCGTGTATTCGCCGGGGGGAACACCCTCGAAGCGGAAGCGGCCGTCCTCGCCGGTGACGGCGTAGAACGGGTGGTCGAAGACGAAGATCCAGGCCTGCATCTGGCTGTGGAACGAACAGCCAATCTTGATCGGCTGCTTGAGGTTGCCGGCCCGGGTGAAGGACTGCGTGTGTTCGTTGTCCTGGGTGAGGCTGACGTTGAAGGCGTCGTTGCCACCGAGGGCCATCACGTTGTGCAGCGTGTTGTCGCTGTTGGTGAAACGGACCCGGTCGCCCGTGCGGATGGCGATTGTCTCGGGGATGAAGCGGTAGTCTTCCTGGCCCATCGTGACGGTCCGCGGTTCCGATGGCGGACGCAGGCCCCGCAGCTTGCGGTCGGTGAGACAGACGACCGCCTCGGCGAGCCGGCCCTTCTTCGCATCGGCGACATAATACCGGGCATACCGCCACGGCCTGGCGGGATCGGGCTGATAGAACGCCGTGCCTTCGATCGCGCCGCCGGGTTCGTCCGCGGCCGCGGCGAAGGACGCGATCAGTCCGAGACAACACAGCGACAGTCGGCAGGCTCTGTTCATGAGCAGAGCATACCGGGGGAGGATGTCCGCGTGCCACGATGCGGGTGGGCAAAGCGCAGGGACGTTCCCACTATGTCGCGATTCTGCCTGGCATCGCGCGTTGAAGGAGATTCTTACCCCGAAGGGGTAGCACAACACAGCCCAGGGTCAGCGGCACAGCCGCGCCACCCTGGGAACGGAAGTCCCTCCGTGAAAAGAACCCTGAAAGGGTTCCACACGCAGCGCACTGAGGGTTTGCTTTGTGCAACCCCGTTGTGCAACCCCTTCAGGGTAGGCGGAGACACACGACGACGACCCAGGGTGCGCTCGCTTCGCTCGCGACCCTGGGCTGTGATGTGGAACCCCTGCGGGGTATTTGGAGCATCTCGGGTGTGCGCGGTGCAGACTGTCAGTGGTTTGAGAGCGGCGGCAGTTCGGTCGGCAGATGGTGCACGCGGTCGATCACGACGGCGGCGACGATGACCGCGGCCACCACGCCGGCGGCCCACAGCAGCGTGGCGTCCTCCGACAGGGTCTCCACGCGTCCCGGCAGGCCGCGACGGCCGAGGACCAGCCGCAACTCTTCCCCGGCGGTTGGCGGGGCGACCGTGGAGTGCCAGACGCGGAACATGCCGGCCGTGTCTCCGCAGACCAGCTCGTAGTCGCCGTCGTCCAGCGCGGGCACCGTGAAGGAACCCCTGGCATCGGTGCGGGCCCGGGCGGTCTCCTGCCGCCCCCGACGCACGATTACATCCACGTCGGCGGCGGCCCGGTTGTTCGCCGCGATCACCCGGCAGCGCAGCACGCCGTGCTGCAGGACGACATCGGGCATCGCCCCGGGAGGACTTCCGCAGGCGGCGTCATTGCCCGAAAGCATGGCCGCCCAGGCCAGGCACGCCGCGATCCCGGTAAAACGGTGCGTGTGCCTCCTGCTGAGCATGCCGATCCCTGACGAGCCATCCCAGACCATTCCCCGCAGCGCGCGTCATCGCACGCCGTCGGCAGACGGTTCTATCGGTTCCCCTGCCGCCGGGGCGACAGACCGGCTGGCAGCCGTCCGCGGAGTTCGTAGCCAGTCGGCCCCTTGAGGAAACCAGGCAAACGCTGCCACCGCGCGCAACTCGCCTCAAGTTCGCCGCGAAGAAGGAACAGCCGCAAAGCGGCGCAAAAACCGCAAACGGAAAGGCGAAGAGTGTTTGCCACAAAAAGCACAGAAATCACAAAAGTTGAGAGGCCAAGTCGATCTTGTTCTCTCGTTTGTGTCCTTGGTGCCTCGTGCGGCGGGAACTCTGAGCCTTTCTTGGGGTTTTCCCTGTTGCGGCCTTTGCGACTTTTTGCGGCCAATCAGCTGCCTTGGAGGCAGTCCGTTCAGGCTCCGGATGTGACCAGCGCCGGCTGATGGGCGTGCAGGAACCAGCGATCCAGGAGCACGCGGCGGTTGAACCAGCGGGTCCGCAGCAGCCACCCGGCCGCCTGGTGACGCAGCAGCGTCGCCAAGGGGGGCGTCCATGCGGGACGCTTCGCGCCCGGCCCGAAGCGGGCCGCGTAACGGCGGCGTAAATCCACAGCCAGATCGGCTGCCGCCGGCAAGCCGCGCTCGCGGATCAGTTGGGCAGCCATCAGCCCCGATTCAATCGCCGGGCGGATCCCCTCCCCGCTTTGCGGATACGCCAAACCGGCCGCATCGCCAATCAGCAGCACCCCCGGCGGCGTTTCGACCGGCGCGGCATACCGCCGCAAGCGGTAGGCATGGCCGTGGAACGGGATCGGAATGTCGAACGTCAACCGGCCCCGTGCTCGGAGGAACTTGAGGAACTCGTCCATGTGGGCGGTCAGGTTCTTCTCGTGTTCGCGCCCCAGCCCGATGTTGACGTGGTTCCCCTTCCGCACGATCCAGCCATACCCGGCGAGATCGGGGCAGAAGTACAACTCCGGCCGCTCGCCGGAGACCGGGCAGGCCTTGCGGTCGGCCTCGGGGATCTCGAACTCCGCCTCCTGCGCGAGGACGACGGGATCGTCGGTCGCTTCGTCGCGCTGTCCGACCAGCCGCGCGACCGGACAGAAATGCCCGCCGGCGCCGATGACCAGTCGCGCTCGGAGCGCATCGTTGGCGACCCAGCCGTCGCCGTCGGGCCGCAGCGACTTGAGCGGTTGGCCCAATCGCAATTCGGCTCCGCAGCGGTGCAGCAGATACGTGTCGAACTCACACCGCCGGATGCCGTAGCTGACCGGCCGGCCGTAATCGGTGTGCACGCCGCGGTGTCCAATCAACCCGGTGAGGAACCCGGTGAACGGCTGAAACACCCGGCCGCTGGCGTAGTCGGCGGTGTCGAGCTGCAGTTCCTCGATGATCGCCGGCGTGACCCACCCGGCGCACACCTTGTCCCGCGGGAAGACGGCCTTGTCGAGCACGACCACCCGCATTCCGCTGTCCCGCAGGGCCCACGCGCAGGACGATCCCGCCGGTCCGCCGCCAACGATCAACAGGTCGCAGGTGTCCATGCGGGGGTTCTCGCAGACGCAACAGGCACGGGGACAGCGTCCCGCCCCGCGATTGTAGTCCCCGCATACCGCCAGGGGAAACGCCCCCAACCACGAACTCCCTTCGGGGCTCCGTCGGTCCCCGGTCGTGGCGGACCCTCCTTGACAACGACCACGAAATAGACACAATGTCTTTATCGGGCTGCGGTCGAGACGCCGACCTCCAATCCGATCCGGCAATCCCCTCGGCCGCCCGCTGGAGTTTCCCATGCGACTCCCCACGATTCGACTGGCCGGTCTGCTGGCCGTTGCACTCTCTGCCCGCGTTGTGACCTTGGCCAGTGCGGCGGAGAACGCCCCCGAGCCCAACGGCCTCAATCCCGAAACGCGAAAGGCCGTCGTCGCCGAGATGAAGCGGATTCTCGAGCAGACGAAACTCACCGAGGTGGGAGCCCAGCCGACGGTGGCCGAGCTGGTGCCGCAACCGGTGCTCAATTGGGACGACGTCCCGCGCGGTCATCACTACGGGACGTTGTGGGTCTGGGGCGCGACCGGCCGCCCAGCGGCCATCGTCGAGATGTACACGGTGAACTTCGCGCGGGAGATCGACCGGTGGCCGGGCAACGTGCTGCATTCGCTCTCCACCAGGCCGCTGCAGGCCGAAGCCGACTTTCGCTGGGATTGGGCGCCGGAGCAGCCGGGGTTCACGCCGCAGCCTCTCGCCGGGGCCCCGGTTCCGGCGGCGACCAGGACGGCCTGCCTGCTGCAGATGCGGGCGCTTGCCAAGCGGTTCTCCGCCCAGCAGACCTGGCAGGGGGATCGCGCGGTGTTGCGACTGCTCCCCACGCCGGTGTGGCAGTACGAATCGGCCGGGGACCGGGTGTTCGCCGGCGGCTTGTTCGTCTTCAGTCACGGCGGGACGAACCCCGAAGTCGTGCTGGTCCTGGAGGCCCTGCAGGACGACCCGATGAACCGCTGGCAATTCGGCTGCGTCCGTCTGGGTCATGCTCAAATGTCGGTGGCCTTCGACGATCAAGAAGTCTGGAACGTCCCGACCTACGACGCCGTCAATCCCCGCGCCCCGTACTACTGGATTGCCAAACCCTGACGGTCCGCCAGCTCGGCCCCGACGGCATGACCCGTCGGTGCAATCGGAGTGAATCACCCCCCGAGGACGCGCTCGCAGCGCAGGCCCCCCCCCTTATCCCCCACCCCGGACATACGACATGACAGCATCTCCCATTCGCGCCGTCTTCAGTTGGACGATCCTCGCAGGCCTGGCGGCGGCTGGGCTGGTTTTCTGGCAGCAGGCACCGTCGTCGAACGCCCCGGACCCTGTTTCCGTCCGCCCCGACGCCCCCCCACCGGCCAGTCGCGAGACGGCCCTGACCGAAACCGACTCCGCGGGGGACGCCGACCCGCCGGTTCAATCCCCGGGCGATTCCCCGTCGCCGGACGCGCAGGCGATCCCGATCGATCTGACCAGGTTTTATCGCATGAAGGCGTCGAGTTTTGACAGTGCGACGCAGTTCCCCTGGAAAGCGGTCCCGCGCGGAGCGCAGAAGTTCGCCAACATCCCGCTGCAACTGGACGGCGCCCTCTTCCTGTGGGGGGAACGGAACGCGACGATGGGGCACGACTATCCAAAACAAATCGCAGGCATTCCCCTCGCGCGGACTTGCGAGACCCTGTACCTCTACCACGCCGCGTTCTTCGAGGGGCCGCCCGGCACCCCCGTTTGCGAGATCCGGTTCCAATACGTGGACGGCCTGTCCGCCACCGACCGCATTCTCTGCGACGAAGACGTCCGGGACTGGTTTGTGAAGTCGGGCGAGACCCGGATCGGCCCCGCCGGCAAACGGTCCACACTGGCCTGGAGCGGCACGTCCGAAAAGGGCCAATCCCTGCGGTATTGCCTGACCGCCGTGGACAACCCGCGGCCGGCAGTCGCAGTCGCCTCGATTGATCTGGTCTCGTGCGAGACCCGCACCGCCGCCTGCATTCTGGGAATCACCGTCGGCAAAGCCGGCCTGCTCGCCAGGATGGACGAAGCCAAGCCCGCGACTGACGAACCGTAGCACGAAGTCCAGGCCGCCGTCTGTCCACCTTCCGCGTTGGGTTTCGAGGTTTTCTGATCCGCCGGGGAGTTTCGCGAGGCCCGCATGGCTGTGGTCGATGCAGACAGACGTAGCCCAGGCCGGCGACTCCCGAAGGGATGATGATCGCCCGGCGTCAAGCGGCCGGTGACAGCATCAGCGCCGCTCGCAAGGCCTCATCCAATTGCTGCAGGCGTGCTGCGCGGAGAGTTCGCCCCGCTTGCGCAGGATCGACGCTTGATCGACCGTTTAGAGACTCAGGCACCCCGCCAGCGACCTCCCCTTCAGCGGCTGACTTCAAAACCAGATTCGATGCCATTTCGGGAGGGCGAGGCTCCTGCTGAGCCGCTGCCTTTGACAACGGGTTGAAGCCCGCGCGGCTCGGGCAGCACCTCGCGCTCTTCGTTGAAAACAGCTTGTGAGAATTCTGGAGCCGCATGGTCATCGCCGGCAGCGGCGTCCCAAATTGCTCCCCGGTTCCCAAACACACTTTTCCCGTTTCGCGCGACATTTCCCCGTAGGGTGACAGTCGCGCATCACGCCCCGGTTGGGGGCGGGGCGATGGCGGACCGGACGGAGGGATCGGGGCGATGAACCGGGCGAGCGATCTTCTGGCGCGGTGGCGGGCGGCGGTAACCCGCGGCCGGGCCGTCGTCGCCTGGCTGGTCGCGGCCTGCATCGCCGGCTGGCGTGCCGCCGGGAGGCTGTTCCCGCCGCGGAATTGCTCGCGAACTCTCCGGGGACCGCGTACACTCGAAGGCATCCCGTCGCGGCGAACCGCCGCCGGACTTCGGAGCACCGCGTCGGTCCGGCGACCGAGCGGAAACGCGGGCAGCAAGCACGATGTGGCGAACCGGGTACATTCTGAATCGGACGGCCGATGCGGTCTGGTTCCTCGCCCTGCCGTACGCGGCGATCGCGTTCGCGCTGGCCTGCAACCAGTGGCTCCCCGCGGTGGCCGTGGCCTCGGTCACGCTGTGGGTCACGATCCCGCACCACTTCGCGACGTGGGTCCGCGCGTACGGCCTCAGCGACGACCGCCGGCGGTGGCTCGGCCGGCTGACGCTGGGGCCAATCCTGATCTTTGCGACCTCGCTGATCGCGGCCAGCTACGCGCCGATCACGCTGATCCTGCTGTCGATCCTGTGGGACAAACAGCACGTGCTGATGCAGCAGCACGGCTTCGCCCGGATCTACGACTACAAGGCGCAGACCGGCTCGAAGGCCACGGCGAAGTTCGACCTGGCGCTGAATGTGATTCTGTTCGGCAACCTGTTCCTGACGTCGCCGTTCTTCACCCCGCTGTGGCTGCGGGAACTGTACCGGCTGCATCTGCCCCTCTCGGCGAGCGCCGTGCAGACGATCCACGCGGTCAGTTGGCTCGTGACGGGGACATACCTCGTCATCTACCTGCTGCACCTGCTGTGGATCGTGCACCGCGGACAGCGGCTCAATCCCGTCAAGTACCTGTTCCTGGCGAGCAGTTACTTCCTGTGGTACTTCACGGCGTGGCACGCGGGGTCGGCCCTGGTGTACGCCATCGCCGGACAACTGATGCACGGCATCCAGTACCTGGTGATCGCGTACATCTACACCCGCCGCCGAATGCAGCAGGCGGGGGATCACGGGCCGTTGGCCTCACTGCTGACGTGGCGGGGGGGCGCGACGGTGTTTCTCACCGCGGGCGCGTTCTATGCCGTGGTGTATCAGCTCGTCATCGGCCAGTCGCTGGCGGAGTTCGGCTTCGGCGTGGTGACGCTGCAGGAAGCCTACCCGGCGATTCCGCACCTCAACATCGGGGGCCTGACCGGTGCGACGGCCTACGACCTGTTCGCCACCGCGGTGATCAACTCGGCCGCGATGACGCACTACTACCTCGACTCGTTCATCTGGAAGGTGAGCGACGCCAAAACCCGCGAGGGGTTGTGATGACGGCCGAGACGCCCGAGGTCCGATCGCCGCGCTCCAACGCCTGGGGGGCGCTGCGGGCGTTCCGGTTCCTCCTGATCGTGTACGGCATCGCCGCGGTGGCGGCCGGGTGGGAATTTGTGCATCGCGACGAACTCGTCGACCTGTATCTCGACCCCGAACGCAGCTTTGCCGACGCCGTCGGCGAACTGTACCCCGACAACCCCGGCGTGCATCAACTGCGGACCCGGCAACTGATGCTGTGCGCCAGCCTGTGGCGATCCCGCCGCGAAATGCCTCCCGGTTGCCGGCAGTTCGGCGGCAAGAACATCCTCGAGGAGGCCCGCCGGCATTTCGAGCGCGGCCGGCAGCACGGCAAGCACATCGAGGATCTGTACTACGACTACGTGCAGTTTCTCCGTGGCACCGGAGCGCCGCAGGCGGAGATCGATCAGGCCTACGCCGAGTGGCGCGAAAAGTTTCCGCTGTCGAAACGACCCGATCCGCGGTGACGGCTCAACGCCGCCCGGGCGCGGCCTCGATCGCGGCCAGCTCGCCGCTGTCGAGCCAGACCAGGCCGCAGGGGGAGCAGGTGTCGAGGATCTGATTGCCCGGGCCGCCGTAGCAGTGGCGGTCCATGACGCGATCGCAATCGGGACAGTGATGATGACCGGCCAATCGCGCAGCGTCGACGGGAATCGGTCGGGCTTCGGCCCCGCGGTAGTTCGCGCGGCGGTCGCGGACCACCAGCGCAAAGGCCTCGTCCGCAAAGAGCAGCCCGTGGCAGTGCGGGCAGGCCTCCACCGGCGTGCGGTCCACGGCGGCCTGTTCGAGCGCATGCCCGCATGCCGGACACGACCGCTCCGCGGCCGATCCGAGCCGCGACACCCGGTCGGCGAGTTCGTCGGCGACGGTCAGCGGCCGATACGACCCGCAGAATCCGCAGTTCAGGACCGACGCTCCCGGCGTCCACGCCAACGGAGCACCGCAGTTGTGGCAGTTCATGGCGAAGTCTCCCTGGGAGAATGTACGTCAGGAACCAGTCGGCGAGCCGGGCGTGTGAGCGACCGGAGTCGATTTGTTCTCCGGTCGCTCACACTCGCGGCTCGCCAGTCAGCCTTGGCATCCGTCGCGCCTGCCGGTAGAAACGTCGATACCTGCTCGTCCCCTGCCCTCCCTGGGAGCTTCACCATGTCTCGCAACACGCTGTCCCGTCGTTCGTTTCTCGCCGCGGGCGCAACCGCCCTCGCCGCGCCGTATTTCGTGCCGGCCCGCGCGTTCGGAGCCAACGAGCGGATCGTCACGGCCCACATCGGCCTCGGCGGACAGGGAATGAGCAACCTCAACAACTTCCTCAAGCACGGAGCCGTCCCCGCGGCGTTGTGCGATGTGGACAGCGACCATCTCGCCAAGGCGGTCAACCACGTGAAGTCCAAGGGACACACGGTCGACGCCGTCGGCGATTACCGCCGCTTGCTGGACCGCAAGGACATCGACGCCGTGGTCGTGGTCACGCCCGATCACTGGCACGCGCTGCCGACGATTCACGCCTGCCAGGCGGGTAAGGATGTCTACTGCGAGAAACCGCTG
>Ga0073934_10012384_pt1 | contig 10064 bp, 12 predicted proteins | sample LarsenN4metaG_FD_76834 | JGI IMG/M metagenome (GOLD analysis project Ga0073934, IMG submission 76834) | Hot spring sediment bacterial and archeal communities from British Columbia, Canada, to study Microbial Dark Matter (Phase II) - Larsen... ... | reverse complement strand
GAGAAGTATGCTGACAAGAATGTGAATAGCTTTCACCACACTAACGATTATGTCCACTTTACTCTCCTGCTATTTGAACTATTTTTGCAAAAGAATCCGCCCTAAGGCTTGCCCCCCCTACCAAAGCCCCATCGGTGTTGTGTGCCGCTAGGATCTCCCCTATGTTATCCGGATTGACGCTACCGCCATAGAGAATTCTTACCTCGCCTGCAATCTCCCCGAGAATTCTGCTCAATATCTCACGAATAACTCCATGAACATGCTCGATCTCCTCTGGGGTAGCATTATTTCCGGTTCCTATTGCCCAAACCGGCTCATAAGCAATCACAAGCTCATCCGAATCGATTAATCCTATACCTTCAAGCGCATTTCCTATTTGTCTCTCGATGACTTCTATAGTATCCCCTTGTTCCTTCTCCATTATACTCTCACCAACGCAAACTATGGGAATAAGACCAGCCTCGAGGGATATCTTAATTTTCTTTTGCACCATTTCATCAGTCTCGTTCAGCAGGTTTCGCCTCTCCGAATGACCAATTATTACCCATCTACATCCAAGATCGGTGAGCATGTAAGGCGAAATTTCGCCAGTAAAAGCACCCCAGGCCTCCCAGAACACATTTTGCGCACCTAGTTCCATAGGCGTCTCTTGGATTACTCGACCCACTACATCGAGAGAGATGTAGGGGGCAGCCAACACCACATTCACACGACCCAACAAATCAGGAAGCAGTTCGACCATATCTTCTGCCAGTGCCATTGCCTCCCCTCTTCGCATGTTCATCTTCCAGTTGGCAACTATTAGCCTTTTCCTCATTTGAGCTTTCTTTCAAGAGCTTCTAGAGCTGGGAGTCTTTTGCCCTGGATGAACTCTAAAGCAGCCTTACCACCCCTGGACAGGAACGAAATTTTATCTTCATAACCTGTTTTTTTTATTGCCATAATTGTGTCCCACCCCGCCGCCACACTGAAAGCACCGGAAGCGGCTATCGCCTTTGCTACGGCTGCGGTTCCCTTCACAAATTCATCATTTTCGTAAATTCCTACTGGACCATTCCAGAATATCGTCTTCGCCTTGAGAATTCTAGAGGTAAACGAATCAAGTGTATTCGGCCCCAGGTCAACGACAGTAGCATCTCCTGGAACTATCTTTCCTGACATTATAAAAGAATTAGAGTAATTCTTCAAATCACCTTCTATTAGAACTAGGTCATCTGGAAGAACCAACCTTATATTACGCGCTGAGGCCGAAGAAACCAGCTTAGCCGCACTATACAAAGCTATTTGATCGGTAACCGACTTCCCGAGCTGCCTTCCCAAAGCCTTCAGGAAGGTATTAGACACCGCTCCACCGATTAGAATTGTATCTAACCTATCCAGCATGCTCTCCATTATGGGAATTTTTTCCGTAGCGCTTCGGCCACCAAATACGGCAACAAATGGACGAGAGAAGTTATCGACAAGACGTCCTAAATTTTCAATCTCCTTCTTAAACTCAAGCCCGACGCAAGCAGTTTGAAAAAAGTCTAGAATACCAACAACCGAGGCATGAGATCGATGCGACATAGAGAAGGCTTCGTTCACATAAATATCTGCTACCCCGGCGAGCTTCTTAGCAAATCGGGGGTCGTTTTCCTCTTCCCCCCTATGAAACCGGAGATTCTCCAGCAGCATAACGCTACCGGAAGGCATATCCGCAGCCACCTTCTTTACCGCATCTCCCACGCTGTCCTCCGGAAAAAACACCTCTCTATCAAGAATTTCCGACAGTTTTCTTCCTACCCGTTCAAGGGATAGCTTTAGATTTGGCCTTCCCCCCGGCCTTCCAAGATGTGAGGCTATTATTACCTTAGCCTTTTCTCTTAGGGCATGCCGTATAGTAGGAAGTGCTGTCAGTATTCTGGTTTCATCCAAAAACTCCCCTTCTTTTGTCAGAGGAACGTTAAAATCAACCCTAATGAATAAGCGTTTTTCCTTGATATCTACTTCATCTATTGTAATCAGGTCCATTTAAACACCTTTAAATCGCCTGTCTATATAAACTCCCAGTCTTCTTATTCCTTCGTCTATATTTTTGGATGAATTAGCATAGGAAAACCTCAAATAACCCTCTCCCCCTAATCCAAAATCAATCCCAGGTGTTACTGCTACATGGACATCTTCGAGTATATCGAAGGCTAACCGATAGGAACTATTACCCAACTTTTCAGTATTGACGAATAAATAGAATGCCCCACGGGGTTCATACCGTATTTCAAAGCCAAGTTCCCTTAGCCCTCCTATCATTCTGTTTCTTCTTTCACTGAACAGTTGAACTATCCCCTTCACTTTGGGCTTAGCACTGTGCAAAGCTACAACTCCCGCTCTCTGGACGAATGAATTAGGAGAGATAAAAAGGTTCTGTTGGAGCTTCTGAATCGGACGGACAAAATCGGGAGGAACTATCAAGTATCCGAGCCGCCACCCGGTCATAGAGTACAGCTTGGAAAACCCATTAACCACAAATGCCTTATCCGTAAATTCATAGGCCGAATGTAATACCCCGTCATAAACTAGTCCATGATATATCTCGTCCGAGATTATATATAGGCCGAGATCCGATATTTCCCTCATTAAATCCGGCTCTAGAATCACCCCAGTTGGATTTGATGGAGAATTAATCAGTATAGCCTTCGTCCTTCTGGAGATTGCCTTTTTCATCCTATTCAGGTCAATCTGGAAACCCTCTTCTTCGTAGATTCTTACCGGTTTAGCTACCCCCCCGGCGATTTTTATAATCTGGGGGTAACAGGCATAATGAGGGTCGGTAATTATGACCTCGTCCCCAGGGTTTAAAAGCGATGCCATTGCCAAGAATAAAGCGGGAGAGCTACCCATGGTAACTATGACCGTCCCCGGTGAGACTTCGACCCCGTAGTTTTCTCTGTAGTCAGAAGAAATCGCCTCTCTAAGCTCAGGAATTCCCAAGCTCGAAGTGTACTTAGTGTCCCCCTTCCTGATGCTCTTTATAGCTTCGTCACAGATTATTCGAGGAGTCGGGAGATCTGGTTCTCCTACCTCAAAGTGCACAACTCTGTCCCCCTGGGCCTCGATCTCTTTGGCCCGCTCCAATACATCCATCACGAAGAAGGGGGATATTTCTTCAGATAGCTTGGATGGCATGTTGATTTTTATTCTAAGTAATGCACGCTGTATTGTCCAGGAGAGAAAGACTATGATACCTCACCAGCTTGAAATAGCGCATTCCGCTAGGTATATTCAAGCTACTTTAAATGACAAGGAAGGAAAATAGGATATGGCCCAGGTTTGTGTAATATGCGGGAAAAAACCGCTTTATGGACATAATGTGAGCCACGCAAACAACAGAACCAAAAGGCGCTGGAATATAAATTTAAGAAAGGTTAAAGCACGTCTCCAGAGCGGTGAGGTAAGAAGAATAAGGGTCTGTACCGAGTGTATTAAATCCGGGAAGGTTCAAAAGGCAGCGTAACCCTCTTTCCCAAAAGCCTTTTCTATTTTTTTCTTGAGAAGCTCTTTTTTCAGCTTTCCCAACCGGTCGATGAAAAGTACCCCGTCCAGATGGTCTATTTCATTCTGCAATGCTCGAGCAAGAAGGCCGGTTCCATCTATCTCTAATCGTTCTCCTTTTCTATTAATTGCCCGAACCTTTACTCGTGCCTTCCTTTTGACATCGCTCATGAATCCAGGGATACTCAAACAACCTTCCTCCGCAATCTGCTCACCCTCGGCGGCCAAAATCACTGGGTTTATGAGTTCTATAAGACCGGGGGAACCCTCTTCCCTGGGAGAAATGTCTATAATACATAACCTTAGATTGACACCAACCTGAGGGGCAGCTAGTCCTATACCCGGCGCATCGTACATGGTTTCTGCCATATCGTCGAGTAGTTTTTCAATTTCACCGTCTATCCTTTCTACTGGGGCAGATTTTTTTCTCAGTTTTGGGTCCGGATAAGTGAGAATTCTCAGAATAGCCATACTATGATAAAATCCTATACGAAACTATAGAGTTGTCAAAATTGAGCGAAGTGCTGTCGGAGAAATTAGATTACTTTCTATCGTCGAGAGTTAACTAACAACAGATATTGCTAAGGAAAAAGGAAATTAAATCGAGTCAAGTACTCTCATCCTCATTCAACTTCTTGATCAGTTCCTTGCTGGGCCTGAAATGAGGCAGCTTCTTGGATGGAACCTCTATTGCCTCACCCGTTCTTGGGTTTCTACCACTGTACGGCTTATAGCCCTTCGTAAAGAAGCTGCCAAAGCCCCTGATTTCGATCCTGTCGCCGCTCTGCAACACCTCGGTCATGTATTCGATGATGGTATTAATAATCTGCTCAGACTGTTGGGGCTGAAGGTTGAATTTATCGGCCAACTCTTTTTCCAGCTCTGATCTTTTCATCTTAACTCACCTTAAATTCTGAATAATTATGAACAAGTTAGGAATCCACTTTATTTAATTTACTCCGGTTTGTCAAGAGTTCATTATTTTAGGGCAGTTATGATTAATACAGCATTTTCTTTCGCTAAATATCATTGAGGGTACGGCACATCAAAATCCAATCTATCATTTTATGATAATGCATAAGGCCCTATATATACTTAAAGCCAGACTAATTCCGATGTACAAGATAAAGATTAAGCGTATATACCAAAAAGCATCAAAGGACGATGGTTTGAGGGTTCTGGTAGATCGGCTCTGGCCCCTTGGTGCTTCCATAAAAGAGGCCCAGGTGGACATACGACGCAAAGACATCGTCCCCAGTGCCGAGCTTCGCAAGCGGTTCGGGTACGACCGGCAAAAATGGGAAGAGTTCAAGTCATGCCACTTTCTCGAACTAGATAATAAGTCGGAAGTCATGACAAAATTATTACCGACTGCCGATGGGAAACTCAACTGACGCTTCCTTTCTGGGCAAAGAACCCTGATTTCAACAACGCCGCCGCATTAAAAGAGTACCTCCAAAACAAGTTAGCAAAATGATCGGATGTGTATTTGTTATAGCTCCCGGAAAAGGGAATAACCAAGGATAATTTCAGGCTATTCAAGGACTCTATTAAGACCATATCATCGGCTGGTCAATATTCTCAGCCCACTCAAGAATTCTCGAACTTTAGTCAAATCGTTTCTTTCTTCCTTTCTGGCTCTCTCCGACGTTAAAATACTCCCTCAATGCCACATCCGAAACATACCACCTTCCTGCGACCTTCTTGGCTCTGAGCTTACGCTGCTTAATATAATTTCTGAGCGTCCTCGAAGTTACTTTTCCCTTGAGTTTTTCTGAGATCTCTTTGAGCTCGTAAAGAGTTATACCGGCTATCTTTATGGGCATTTCTTCCCATCCCTCCTTCAAGATACAATAAAAATAAAACCATCGGGACCAAAGCATTAGGTCAACAATTAAACGAGCATCTCATCAGTCGTATATTTAAAAGAAGTTAAGGCTTTTTAATAACCCGACCGAGTATGATGTAGCACTTGATTACAGGTTTACCAACTCACTACCGTCCTTGCTTTTAATCCTTCCGGTTGCCGAAGACCCGGACACAGGGTTGGATTTCCAAAGTACCAGGTCGACAAAAAGCACAAAAGTGCACTTTAATATCTAAATCCTTAATCACCATCCGCATTAATGTCAACCAGCCTCAGTCTACCACGAAGCGCAATTTCATCCCTTACCTTGGCAAATAATAATCTTATTATTCTTTCGATAAATTCCTTATTAGGAGAGCTCAGGTCAATTTTAACCTCGGTTATTTTTTTGGCCTTAGCCGCAATTCTTGGCCAGCCATTCAGGTCAATTGGTATAATTGCAAAGCGGTCGGTGTCTTTTGAGCATCTAACATGGTACAAAAACCGGGTCGGATTTCTAAAACCCATAAGGCTAGGCCATTTTCCACACTCAGCTAAAACGAACCCTTCTTGTCCAACCCGGTAAGCGGCTATGTTGACCTCAGAATCAAAACACCATTCGGCACCGCTCCTTCCCTCTCCCTGGTTTTTCAGACCGGGATGACCTTCCAAGTCGTTCAAGAATCGCCTGGCCGCATCTTCGTATGTTTTTAAACTGTGGTAGGACGACATTTTATCAATTAGCTGCGCTGGTAATCGTTGTTAACCCTGGTCAGTTTTACCATTTTAATACCTTTATAGGTAAATAACAAGACTCCATTTACCGTTACTTACCTTTTGATTACCCTTTATACGGTGATATGCAGCGTATTAATCGCTGGTCCCTGCATGATTAAGAGTCGGATAAGGACGATACAGAGCCTTCTTACCGCCTAGGAGTTTATCTTGTTTAAATAGACATCTCACCGACTGACCAACCTCTATAGCAAGTCTTCTACCCTTGGAACCAGGGAATCCAGCCGGGGTGCATTAAGATAAGGGGTTAAATGATATCGGGTCGCCTTGTAGTTTGAAATTCATATTTATCCTTTCAAACCTACACAACAGCGGAGCTATTATCACTTCAGAAATTACCTTTTTATTAAAAGTCTTAGGGTTTTAGATGATTTCTAAAACCACCCGCCTCGATTATAACGAAAACTGCCTGGGTAGTGACCATATCAGGAAACCCGACTAATCAGGTCGCTCAAATCATCGGGCAATCCCATAATACGCCTAAAGACTTTTATCTCTTCCAGCGCCTGTTCCCATCTCTCTTTTATGCGCTGGTTAGTATGCTGAGCCTTCTTCATGACCTCAGCCTTGGACGGCAGGTTTAATGGTTTTCTTTCCAGATTTTTGGATTGAGCAATATTATCCGTTGATTTGTCGTAGAAATAGAACAATTTATAATCCTGGTCAGCAATAAAGTTATCCAAAAATAGATAACTCTCTTCGAGTATCTGTCTTCTATCCATGTCTGTTTCTTCCAGCAAAAGCAATGCAATAGAACGCCTAATCAAGCCTTTTGGATATCTCAGCAGGGACTCCGGGAGGGCCGAAGGCACTAAATCTAATGGTTCTAAATCATCCCTATCCAGGACTTCGGCAAAAGCCTTTACGATATCACGGACAGTTTTGTCGTTCATGCTCGAGAAAACTCAACCTTGAATAAACTCATAGCTTGCATCGAAGGATTACCAGGAAGCATGTATAGTATTAGACGCCGTGTGGAGAAATTCAAGACTTCAAAATATCATCCGCGACAAGTATGGTCTTAATCATCTATTAACCAACCTTGGTTTGATATGAAGGAATTCAATTAATTATAACCCTGGTCAATCGGATTACCAGAAAATTTTTTTTCTAGATTATGAGAAATACATAGGGAGAGCACACCCCTACCACTCTTTTGGATATAAAATTTCTATCCTTTACAATATACTTAATGAATTCGATGAAAGAAGAGTTAGACTCCATTCCTTCCTCCCCCGGCGTATACCTGCTGAAGGACGAGAAAGGAAAGTCAATCTACATCGGGAAGGCAAAAAACCTGAGAGTCCGGTTGCGCTCTTACTTTCATCAGAGCTTGGACAATGAGTTAAGACCCCAAATACCCTATCTGATGCGAGAGGTAAAAGACATTGATTACTTGGTAACCCAGACCGAGCGCGAAGCCCTGATGCTGGAGAACTCCTTAATCAAGAAAAAGAAACCTAAATACAACATCCGTTTGAAAGACGATAAAAACTATTCTTCCTTGCGCCTTGATTCCAAAGAAAGGTTTCCAAAGCTTACATACACCCGGCGTATCTTGAAAGACGGGGCTTTATATTTCGGCCCTTTTGCCTCTGCCCAAGCATTGAGACAAACCAAACGGCTAATTCACCGAATCTTTCCCCTGCGGGATTGTACCGAAGACAAATTCAAGCGCCATGCCGGGAGGCCTTGTCTTAATTATTTCATGAAACTCTGCTCGGGACCATGTGCCGGAATGATCGATGAAAAGAAATATGGAGAAATCGTCGAACAAACCAAGATGTTTCTTCGAGGAGAAAGGAAAGAGATTTTAAAACTTCTCCGTGAAAAGATGAGTCAAGCTTCAGAGGAGCTTAGGTATGAGGATGCAGCGCACTATCGCGACCAGATTAAACTCCTGGAAAAACACCTAGATACTCAACTGCATATTTCCGCAAGCCTCATGGATAAAGATATAGTAGCATTCTACCGGGAGGGCCAGTACGTAGAGTTTGTAGTTCTCTTCAGCAGAGGCGGGTCGATAATCGACAAAGCCCAGTACTCCTTCGAGAAGGCTACATGGGAGGATCAGGAGATACTCCGGGAATTCATCACCCAGCTTTACGGGGGAGATCGCTTTATACCCCAAGAAATCATAATTCCTCTCGAATTTGAGGGAATAAACGCTTTATCCGAGTGGTTCTCGGAAAAACAGGGTAAGAAGGTAAGAATTACCGTTCCGGAGCGGGGATTCAAGGTAAAACTCCTGGAGATGGCAAGGAGAAACGCCGAAGAGGGCTTCAAGAGAAAATCAGCCGATAGGCAGGAAAGCTATCATCTATTGAAGAAAGTTCAACACGCCCTCTCCCTTTCCAGACCCCCTCGGAGCATCGAATGCTTCGATATATCCAATATCCAAGGAGACCAGGCCGTAGCTTCTATGGTCAGGTTCGAAAACGGCAAACCGGCAAAGAAAAGGTACAAAAAGTTCAAGATTAAAACGGTCCTCGGTGCAAATGACTACGCCATGATGTACGAAGTACTGTTTAGAAGATTAAACAGGGCGAATCAGGAGGGTTGGGAGATTCCCGACCTTATCCTTATCGATGGCGGAAAAGGACAGTTAAACATTGCCTATCACGCCCTCGACGAAATCGGGCTCCGGGAAAAGTTAGACTTAGCCTCCATCGCCAAAGGAAGAGACGAAGGGGAACCGGACAAGATTTACATTCCTGGAAGAAAAGACCCCGTTCCTCTTTCCCGGAATTCTCAGGAGTTATTCCTACTAATGAGGGTCCGAGACGAGGCTCATCGGTTCGCTATTACCTACCACAAGAGGCTCAGGACCAAAAGAGCCTTTGAATCGGAACTGGACTCCATATCCGGAATCGGAAAACGGAGAAAGGCAATACTGCTCACACACTTCGGCAGTTTATCGGCAATAAGGGAGGCTTCACTGCAGGAGATTTCGTCGATGCCCGGATTTAACAAGAAGGTTGCGGAGATGATTAAACAGCGTCTACGCCAGTAGGTTTGTTTCGATATTCTTCATAACTTATTTAAATTTAAGCAGAAAGAAAGCCACAATGCCCGATAGCCTCGGCTAGAACTCCAGCCTTTTCATAGCATTTTGGTATTTATTCTCCACGTCCTGCAATGATATATGCTGGTATATCTTCAGACTTTCCTTGGAACTGTGACCGGTAATGAGCATAAGCTCGGCATCATTGAAGCCATTTTTGGTTAGCCAGGTTATGGCTTGATGCCTGAAGGTATGGGGGGTAGCCTTGATCCCCGCTTTCTCTGCGTAATATTTGACTATCTGCTGGATTCTTCTCGTTGAGTACTTGTCATTCAACCTGGTCTGGAATAGATACCTGTTTTTGGGGTTATTTTTCATGTAAACCTTCAAGGCCATCTTGAAATCCTGGTTGAAAAGCACATACCTGTCTTTATCGCCCTTTCCCCCCTCTATAAAAATCTTATTTTCATCCAGATAGACGTCGGCCATCTTGATGTTTACCAATTCCTGGTTGCGCACCGCGGTATAGAATAACAGCTTCAACATGAGCTCATGCCGAAGGTTGTCTGCTTTCTCCACCTCTTCATAGAATCTTTTAAAACTCTCCTCGGAGAGGACCCGTGGAAGCCTCTTTGGCTTTTTGCCCGGTTTCAAGCCCAGCTTTTCTCTTACTCTTCGATAGACGTAGCTAAAATCCTCGTAATCCCACCCCTCCTTCCGGGCTATCCTTATTATCTTCTCAATCGCCTTTTCCTTCTCCCTTTTTATACAGGTCACCGAATTGTTTGGTTTATTCAATTATCTAGACCTCCGGTGAAAGCATAGCACAGCTTTAATAATTCGTGAAGACTATTTTATACACGAAATTATTTTACATACCTAAGAAACTTT
>Ga0073934_10012383_pt1 | contig 10064 bp, 5 predicted proteins | sample LarsenN4metaG_FD_76834 | JGI IMG/M metagenome (GOLD analysis project Ga0073934, IMG submission 76834) | Hot spring sediment bacterial and archeal communities from British Columbia, Canada, to study Microbial Dark Matter (Phase II) - Larsen... ... | reverse complement strand
GACTCCATACACCCCTGATGCAACACCAGGTTCCATAACAGCCGGGGATGGAGTCGAGCCTTCAGGCGGGAGACCGGCTAAAGCCTCGACTCCATACGCCCCTGATGCAACACCAGGTTCCATAACAGGCTGCTTTGGGTAGAGAGCCAGCGTGGTGAGGTAAACGGCAGTGACAGTCAGCACCCCCAGCAGAATAGAGGGTAGACGCGCCAAGTGCCAGGCCAGAACAATGCCCCGGAAGGGGAACAGCTCATCTTCGGTGTGCAGAAATTGGCCGGTTAAGCGTTGATCGGCCGGGATAAAGCGCTCCGGGCGATCGTGGGCATCCGGCAGTTGGGGCAGCGGAGAAAGATCGACATGCTGGGTCAGCCAGGCGACCAGGCTGTGATAGATGGGCGAGGCGTCCCCTTTTGGCCCCAGGGCGCTTCGCTCGGCTGCGGTCAGCGGCGGGCGGCCCTGTTCGGCAATAAAACGAACCAGGGCGAAATGATGGGTTTCATCCGAGGCTTCACCCAGGGGCAATACCAGGCTGTAATAAAGGGAGAGCGAGGCAAAGATCAACAGTAAGATCGCCAGGGGCCAATGTTTTAACGGAGGGTTTAGCAAAGGAGCGTTCATAAACAAACAGGCTAGGGCAGATGGGCTTGATATAAAAGGATCATATCATCGGGCCAGCGCTGGCCGTCAGCTCCGGTCGCAGGCAGGCGCTGCCCCGTAGAAAAGTCGTACATTCCGGTCACCAGGCGGTAGTTACCGGGGGGCAGTTCTCCGGATAAAGGCAGGGTAAATTCATCAACCACGATTTCGCCCGGCTGCCAGAGCGAGGTTGGGTATTGGCCGGCCAGGGGTTGGGCATCCCAGCTTGTGACCAGTTGATCTTGGGCATCGAGTAGTTGGACAAAGATGGTGTAGTTCTGCCTCAGGCGCTGCCCGGCCTGCCAGTAAAGCCGCACCCGCAGCGTCTCCTGGTTGGCCGGGAAGCCGGGCAAGCTGTAACCCAAAAGCTGAATTTGATCGCCCTCTAAATGGCCCAGGGTTGAGGTCAAGAGATGTTGGGGCTGGCGGGGGTCACGTTCTCCTTCGGAGACATAGAACAGCCCCAGGATGATCTGGTCCCCTATGGACTCACCGCCGGCGGTGTTGATCGGGGCGCGCTGCCCGGTTTTAAAATCAAAAAGACCCATCCGGACCAGGTAGGGGCCGGGCGGAACATCCGGCCCAAGCCAGAGGCGGTGTTGGGTTGGGATCATATGGCCAATCCGCCAACGGTGCTGGTCAGAGAAGAAGCCATCGGTCCACTGGCCGAGCGGTGTACCGCGACCATCCACCAGTTGAACAAAGATGGTGTAATTGAATGGCTGCCAGACCAGACTCTGCCAGTAGAGCGTCAGCAGCGGCGATTGGCCGGGAAGAAGACGATCCGGCCGGACCTCATAGCCGGCTAAAACAAGTTGTTGATCCCAGTTGTAATTGACCTGAGCAATGGCTGGTTGATCCATAAGGCCGGCCAGCGCTGTGGTAATTTTAAGAGGGATCAGTTCGGCAAAGCGCCGGCCGGTGCGGGGGTTGTGAAAAGGAACCGCTTCGCCAGCCGGGTCTAGCGCGGCAAGGTCAACCAACTGAGACGGAGGCAAAAGATAGGCCAGGCCCTGCCCGGCGGTATCTCGCGTTAGCCAGACATAGGTGTGGGCGGTCACTTTTGAAGGTGGATCGACCATGTCCCGCACGATAACCAGGAGGGCCGGGCGGTTGGGCAGAGGCGCCGGGGCCCGGTTTATTTCTTTGAATTGGCTGTGCAGCAGAAAGCGGGTGGTGGGATGGGTGTAGGTTTGAAAAGGGAGCAGGATGTCATTGTTTTTTGATTTTTCCAGGAGGTGATGGGTGAGATCGACCAGTTGCCCGCGAAAGGCGAGGTAGACTTCGGGTTCATTGGCCCAGCGAACAAAATAGTTGTAGCCGGTCATGCCGCCGCTCACCAGCAGCACCAGCCCAAACAAGGCCAGCCTGGGCCACAGCGGAGCGCCGGGCAGAAAGCGGCCAGCCTGCCGAACCAGGGTCACCAGGCCAATGGCCATGAGCGCGTAGTAGGGAACCATAAAGCCGGCCAGGCGCAAGGTATTGATATCAGACAAAAAGGCCGGCAGCCACAAAACTAACAGGCTGACCAGCAGCCAGAGGTAACGCGGCCGGCGGATGCATACAAGGGCAACGATCAAGCCGAGCCAAAAACCAACACGGGTCAAGCCGTCAAAGTTGGCCCGGTCCACCACCGTATGCCGCCAGTTAGGGTCGCCGCTGCCATCGACAAAAACTTGAAGGGTTTCGATTAAATGGTTTAGTAAAAATGTCGCTGGCGATATTTCGACCTGGGCCATTTGGTTTAAGATTGAGACATGAACCGTGCGGCCAAAAAAGAAGGTGGGATTTTGTAGAAAGAAGAGGCCGAGCGGTAAAAAAACCAGCAGCGAAACGAGGGCTATGCTAAGTAAGCCCAGGGCCAGCACCTGTAGGTCTGAACCGGTCTGGAGCCGGCGGGCCGGCAAGGCGAACCACTCGAAAGAGGAACCGGCGACAACCCGATTTGAAATAGAGGTCTGCCTGGCGAATAGGAACCAGGTTGCGGCGAAGATCACAAAAATGAGCGGCAACAACCGGGTGGAGGTGTAGGTATACTGGCTTAAGCCGAGGGCCAGCCCGGCGCCGCTAAAATAAAGCCACGATCTCTTTTGCCAGGCTTGCCAGAAGAGGTCACTGATCAGCAGCACAAACAGAGGCACGAGCACAGCGCGATAGCCGGTCCGGCTCATGCTCACATGCCAGAGGGAGAAGGTTAAGCCTGCCGCCCCAATCAAAGCCAGCCAGTAACGGTCCGGCTCCTGGGAGAAAAAGTTGAGCAGCCAGCGATACATTAGGGCAATGGTTAAAAGCCCAACCACCCCTGAAACCAGGCGTAGAGCGTAAGGCGCCGGACCAAGGAGCTTGAGCGAGAGGCTCTGCAGGTAAAGAAAGAGCGGCTCACGGCCACTATTACCGTTGAAAAATAGTTGAGGCGATCCGGTTTCGAGCATGGCCAAGCTATCCATGCCGTTGTAAGCTTCGTCGTACCACAAGCCGGGCGGCAGATCAGCAAAGCGCCACACCCGAAACCAGGCCGCCAGGAGCAGCAGAGATAAGATGAGGCTTAAATGAAGCCAGCGTCCATTGAACATGCCGGTTAAGCTACCACACCCCATCTTGATTGGCAAGATTCTATGATGGCCACTCTCGTTCCGATGCTAGCGTGAGTTTCGGAACGAGAGTGGCCATCAGCGACTTTTAACGGGCGTCTCTACTCGATGGATTCCCCACTTGGCACAAAATCGGTGCGGAAGTAGTTTTCCTGGACTCCGGGATTGATAATCACGTTGTGGCCGATCTTAATACCGCTAGGGATACGGGCGCGCTTGCCGACAGCGGTTAAGCCGGTATTGAGCCAATCAGGGTGCAAACGGTTGGGGACGTTATCGACCCCATAACCAATTTCTGCGCCTTCGTTGATGTAAACTTCTTTATCAACAATGGAGCGCTCGACTCTGGCGTGAGGGCAGATCGTGGTATCGTTCATAATGACGGAATCGCGAACAATGGCGCCGGCCGCAACCCGGACGCCCGGCGATAAAACAGAGCGCTCGACAATCCCTTCAATCACGCAGCCATTTGAGATCAGGTTACCCCCAACCCAGGCATTGGCGCCGATGGTGACAGGGGGTTGTTCTTCACTGCGGGTATGGATGACCCAGTCCGGATCATATAGATCGAGCGCCGGCGTTTCGGCCAGCAAAGCCATATTGGCTTCCCAGTAGGCTTGCAGCGTGCCCACATCAGCCCAGTAACCCTCGAAGGTGTAGGCAAAGACATTGAAGCCATTGATGATCCGGGGCAAAACATCCCGACCAAAATTGTTGGCGTGTTCATCGGCCAAAATCTCTTTGAGAACGGGCAGGCTAAAGACATAAATACCCATCGAGGCGAGGGTTTCCCTGGAACGGCGGGGTTTCTCCTTAAAGCCGGTAACTCGCATATCCGGGTCTGTACTGACAATGCCAAAGCGATAAGTCTCAAAAGGGCTAACCCGGCGTACGGCCAGGGTAACCTGGGCCTGAGTCTGCTGATGGAAGCGGAGCATGGGCCGGTAATCCATCTTGTAGATATGGTCCCCGGCCAGGATAAGGATGGTATCGGCCCGCTGTTCGTCGGCCAGGTCCAAATTCCGCCGGACTGCATCGGCATTGCCCCGCTGCCAGCCGCTTTGCTTTGGCCCTAGATGGGGCTGCAATAGACGCACCCCTCCTTGGGACCGGTCCAGGTCCCAAGGCTTGCCCACGCCGACATGTTCATTTAAGGAACGGGGCATATGCTGGGTCAGCAAAGCGACATTATAAATATCTGAATTCACACAGTTGGATAGGGAAAAATCAATGACTCGAAATTTTCCCCCAAAGGGAATGGCCGGTTCAGCCCGAACCGCAGTCAAAACGCTCAAACTTTCACTGGCCCCACCGGCCATAATCATTGCCAGGACTCTCATAATTACACCGTCTCCCCACTTGCAATTTCAGGACCGGGAAATTCACTTTCCAGGCGACCGGAATGAATTAAGACATTCCGGCCAATGATCAAGCCACCGGGGATTTGAGCCCCGGCGCCAACGACTGTAATACCGGTATTTATTTTATCCGGCATCTCCTGGTTAGCGATCGTTAAGTCGTCGCCGTAACCAATATAGGTTCCGGCGCCGACGACCGCACTCTCATCAATAATGGCCCGGTCGATCACCGCGCCGGGACCAATCCAGGTATCATTAATAATGACCGACTCGCGGATCACCGCGCCGGGTGATACGTAAACGCCCGGCGATAGAACAGAACGTTCAACCTGGCCGCGGATGACGCAGCCGTTAGAGATCAGGCTATTGGCGACCTGGGCTTGAGGACCCAACTTTACCGGGGGGCGCTCTTCACTACGGGTATGGATGACCCAATTGGGGTCGTGGAGGTTAAGGACCTGGGCCGTTTCCGGGTAGGTAAGGGCCAGATTGGTTTCCCAATAGGATTGTATCGTTCCAACATCGACCCAATAGCCTTCAAAGGGATAGGCATAGACTTTATCCTGGCTGATCATGTCAGGGATGACATGTTTGCCAAAATCGATGCGTGGCCGGTCGGGCGTTCCTTCGGATAGGCGCTGGATCAAGAGATCGGTATTGAAGACATAGATGCCCATCGAGGCCAGGGTGCCTTTATCTCGATCTTTGGGCTTTTCATGAAATTCGGTCACCCGCATTTCGTCATCGACGGTCATAATCCCAAAGCGGTCGGTCTCTTCCAGGGGCACCTCCATAACCCCAACGGTCAAGTCGGCATCTTTCTGAAGGTGGTAATCTATCATGGGGCGGTAATCCATTTTGTAGATATGATCGCCTGATAGAATGAGGACCAAATCGGGATTTTTTTCCTGGATAAAGTCCAGATTTCGATAAACCGCATCGGCTGTGCCACGATACCAATCCAGATCGGCATTATCGCCCTGGTAAGGCTGGCGTAGATGGACGCCGCCACGCTGCCGGTCTAAATCCCACGATTTGCCAATCCCAATATGGGCGTTCAGTGAGTGAGGCCGGTATTGGGTTAGCACAGCGATATCATAAATGCCGGAGTTGACACAATTGGAGAGAGTAAAGTCAATAATCCGGTATTTACCGGCAAAAGGAACAGCCGGTTTGGCCCGTTTATCGGATAGAACAGTCAGACGTGTACCGGCGCCGCCGGCCATTAAAACCGCCAAAGTTCGCATGCTGCACCCCTGTTGCTCATACAATAAAAGATAAAGGATTACCTCGGAAAGTTTACCAAATGGTTACCGCTGTTTTCTTTTAATTAGCTTTTGCGCGTTTGCGGGAAACGAGGCTAAGAAAGGACTCTCAGTATAACGTTAGATAATTATACTGTCAAACTTGTTAACGATATTATGCCAGAACCCGGCGCAGCGCCCAAGTGAGCAGGTTGAATTTGAGGGGTCCTGGCAAAGGTAGAGTAAAATTACAGATAATCCAAGGTGGAATATCGCCCGGATTGAAAAAAACAGTATAATCTAAGGCAACTAACCTGATTGGAGGAATAAACATGGCAAAAGTTACAGGCGGTGAAGCCATTGTCAAATCATTGTTGAGTCACGGCGTCGATACCATCTTCGGCTTGCCCGGCGTGCAAAACGATTATTTCTATAACGCTTTGTATGATGAAGGGGGCAAGATCCGGGTGATCCATACCCGGCACGAACAGGGAGCGGCCTATATGGCTATGGGTTACGCCCTTTCGACAGATCGGGTTGGCGTTTATAACGTGGTTCCGGGCCCCGGTTTGCTCAACACCACCGCAGCCCTATCGACCGCTTATGCCCGCAACGCCAGGGTGCTATGCCTGACCGGGCAAATCCAGTCCATTTATATCGGTCGCGGTATCGGCTTTCTACACGAACTCCCCGACCAGTTGGGCATCATCGAGCGGCTGACCAAGTGGGCGGCCCGCATCCAGTCGCCGGCCGAAGCGCCGGAACAGATCGCCGAAGCCTTCAAGCAGTTGTATTTGGGCCGGCCGCGGCCGGTTGGCCTGGAGTGCGCCCTGGATGTGCTCTCGGCCAAAGCTGAGGTTGATCTGAACCCGATCGAGCTTGAGGTTCGCTTGCCGCCGGTTGACCTGGAAGCGATCGACCAGGCGGCCCGGCTGCTGGGGCAGGCCAAGAATCCGCTCATCTTTATCGGCAGCGGCGCGGTTGAAGCCGGCGAAGAACTGGAGCAACTGGCCGAAGCGCTCCAGGCGCCGGTCATCGCCAGCTACACCGGTTTGGGGATTTTGAGCAGCCGGCATTATCTGAGCCATCCCCTGCCGACAGGCCACGCCCTGTGGCCCAAGGCCGATGTCGTGCTGGCCGTTGGCACCCGATTGCAGATGCCGCAGATGAATTGGGGCCTGGACCCGGAAATCAAAATCATCAGGATCGATCTTGACCCGCAGGAGCATAAACGGATCACCGCGCCGGAGATCAGCCTGGTGGCCGACAGCCGGGCGGCGCTGCAGGCGCTTATTCCGGCGGTGGAAAAATATAACAGCGTCCGGCCTTCGTGCAAAGAAGAGATGCAGGGGTTAAAGGCCGACCTGGCCCGGCGGCTGGAGCGGATCGAGCCGCAGGTAACCTTTTTGAAGATCATCCGGGAGGAGCTGCCGGAGGACGGTATCTTTGTTGACGAAGTGACCCAGGTCGGTTATGTCAGCCGGATCGCCCTGCCGGTCTACCGGCCGCGGACCTTTATTACCAGCGGCTATCAGGGTACGCTGGGCTTTGGTTTTGCCACAGCGCTGGGCGTTAAGGCGGCCCATCTCGATAAACCGGTGCTGGGCATTGCCGGGGATGGCGGCTTTATGTTTAATGTGCAGGAACTGGCGACGGCCGTCCAGCACCAGCTCAATACCGTCACGTTAATCTTTAATGACGGCGCTTTTGGCAACGTGCGCCGGATGCAGAAAAATAATTACGGCAACCGGTTGATTGCGAGCGAACTACACAACCCGGATTTTGTAAAGCTGGCCGAGTCGTTTGGGGCCCAGGGACTCCGGGCGGAGAGTCCTGAAGCGCTGCGCCTGGCGATTCGGAAGGGCTTTGAGACCAACGGGCCAACCCTGATTGAGATCCCGGTCGGCGAAATGCCGGAGCCGTGGTCGCTGATGATGTTGCCCAAAGTGAGGCCGGTAAGTAGTTCGACAATGTCACGTTAGAGGGATGGGAAGATTTTCGAGAATTGCCTCCGTATGTCATTTCGAACCTGAAAGGTGAGAAATCTCTCAGGCAGTAGCCTGTCCTGAATGATTTCTGGCAAGACAAGCCCGTTTGGAGGGTTGGAGACAGACCCAACCGGCATGGATTTGCCAAAAACGGCGTCGATCAGGTTACGACCTGAGGGACTCCTCGCTGCGCATCGGAGTGACATAGGTACAGGCTGGGCTTGCCAAAAACGGCTCTAGTCAGGTTACGGCCTGAGGGACTCCTCGCTGCGCATCGGAGTGACACGGGTACAGGCTGGGTTTGCCAGAAACGACGACGGTTAGATAACGACTGAGGGACTCCTCGCTGCGCATCGGAGTGACATGGGTATCGGATGATGTTAGCGGTAACCAAATCTTCGCATGACCCGTTCTAGCTCATCTAGCGGCAGGGCATGGGCGGTGCGCCCTTTGAAGCCGGTCATGGTTTCAGCGGCGGTCATGGCGTTGAGAATCGCCTCCTCAACCGCTTCAGCGACGGCTTCAAAGAAGGGATTGAGATGGAAATGGGGCAGCATCTTTAGCTCGTGAATCGTGTCGGACTGGCTGGGAAAATGGTTGCCGGTGGAGAAGGCCAAAAAGATATCGCCGCTGCCGTTATGGCCGACGCTGCCAACCCTGGCCAGGCCGACCGTGGCGCGCTGGGCCAGCCGCTTGCACTGCCCCGGCAGCAGCGGGGCGTCGGTGGCAATGACCACGATGATCGATCCGCCCTGGGGCGGCTCAGCCCAGGGTAGGGGGGTATGCTCTGGGCCAATCTCACGGCCAACCGGCACGCCGTCTACCCGGAACAGGTGGCGGTCACCGTGGTTAGCTTGGACCAGCGCCCCAACCATGTACAGCCCGCTCCGGCTTTGAACCATGCGTGAGGCCGTGCCGATACCGCCTTTGAAGTCATGGCAGATCATCCCGGTTCCGCCGCCGACATTCCCTTCGGCCACCGGGCCACTGCTGGCCGAACGGAGCGCTTCATCAACGTGGCTCCTGGTCAAATGAAATCCGTCCAGATCATTAAGCCAGCCATCATAAGTTTCGGCGACCACCGGCAGGCTTGAGTTGTGAGAATGTCTTTCTTCGGCGGCATAGGCAACCAGGGCATCCCGGACCAGGCCGACTTGATGGGTGTTGGTAATGCCAATCGGGCTGGTCAGCAGGCCCGACTCGGTCAGCCAGTGAATGCCGGTCATTTCGCCGGTGCCATTAAAGGCATGGTAAGCCGCGAAGGCGTTATCGGCCCAAATCTGGCCATCGCGGGGCAGGATCATCGTGACGCCGGTCCGGGCGATGCGGGGTTGATCGTGAATGACGGTAGAATGGCCGACCAAAACGCCGGGTACATCGGTGATGGCGTTATGGGGGCCGGGCGGCATTGTCCCAATGGTGATTCCTAAATCTCGAATGCGAGCGCGTGTCATATCTATTTCTCCATTTGTTATAATTTAGTTTCAGGTTTGGTCCGGGATTATGGGCCGGTTATAATCCCCTAATAAACCGGCCTATGGGTAGCCGGAATAGTTTGAGGTATTCATGCCGCTGATCAACTCAGCCCAACATGCTCCGATTACCCTGCGCCTGGCCAGGGATTTAACCCGGACGATCAAGCGAGGTCATCCCTGGGTTTTTGCCGAGGCGCTGCGCCAGCGCCCTCCGGCCCCACCCGGCGCCCCGGCGCTCTTGCTCGATAACAAGAAGGGGCGGGAAGTAGCCCGGGGCTTCTACGACCCGCAGAGCCCGCTGGCGTTTCGAGTTTGCACGGCCGAGCCGTCTGAGCCACTTGATGAGCGCTGGGCCGAAAAACGGCTGGCCCGGGCCGTGGCGCTGCGCCGGACGGTCATCGATCCGCAGACCACCGGCTTTAGATTGTTTAACGGTGAAGGCGACGGTTTACCCGGCCTGGTGTGCGATCTGTATGGCAATGTGGCCGTACTCCAACTGGATGGCCCCGGCCCGGCCGGCTTCTGGAATATTCAGGGTGTGGCCGAATGGCTGGCGCAACGGCAACGGCTAAGCTGCGTTTACCTACGGGGCCAAAGCCACGCTGAAGGCGAAGGCAGCGTTTTGGCCGGCCGGCTGCCCGGCGAACCGGTTCCATTTCTTGAAAATGGGGTACATTTTAAGGTCGATATCGTTCAAGGTCAAAAAACGGGCTTTTTTTTGGACCAGCGGGAGAACCGGCAGTTGGTCCGGCGGATCGCGGCCGGGCGGCAG
>Ga0073934_10012382_pt1 | contig 10064 bp, 6 predicted proteins | sample LarsenN4metaG_FD_76834 | JGI IMG/M metagenome (GOLD analysis project Ga0073934, IMG submission 76834) | Hot spring sediment bacterial and archeal communities from British Columbia, Canada, to study Microbial Dark Matter (Phase II) - Larsen... ... | reverse complement strand
TCCGGATCGATCAGCGCGACGTTCACCCAGATCTCGGGCTGCGCTCCCAGCGAGCCCGACGGCAGGTTGTGGCCGATGTTGGTGTTGGTGATCTTGTAGGTGAACGCGAGCGTGCGGCCAACCGCGGGCTCGCTGTCGAAGAACGGCCCGTCGATGCGCGAGCCGTTGTTCATGGCGCGCTGGCGAAGCTTCTGGCGCTCCATGTTGGCGGCGATGTTGTCGTCCACGATCACGCGGGCGTCCTCGCGGTCGTAGCGGTCGGCCCACACGTCGGGGAACTCGGGCGCCTCGATCTCGCCGGCCTCGAGCGCGTCCTCGAACTCCGGCGTGCCCCAGCCCGCGCGGTAGTCGAACTGCAGCCACTCGTCGATCGTCCAGTTCTCGGCGTCGACGTTGTGCGGGAAGATGCCGGGGTGGGCGATGGAGTAGCCCGGCCCCGCGAACGAGTGGTCGTGATGCAGCCGGTTCTCGTCGACGGGCTCGCCGTTGACCACGGCCACGGGACCCGTGGCGAAGCCCGAGGGCAGGCCGGGATCCTTGCTCATGTGGCAGTCCTGGCAGGTGATGCCCTGGGCTGCGGCCGGGGAGGCGCGGTACTGGTCCCACACCACCTCGAGCTTGATGCCCAGGTTGACGGCCACCTGATGGCACGAGGCGCAGAACTCCGACTTCGAGATCTGGGTGAACAGCCGGCCCTCGCGGTGGATCTTGGCGCCGCGCTCGTCGGGCCCGGTCGCCACCTTCCAGTACGACTTGTCGTCGACGACGCGCGCCACGCCCTCGCCGCCCAGCGGGCCGTAGACCGGCTCGTGGATGGTGCCCGGCACGATGCGGCGCTCGCCGTTGGTGCCGCGGGCGTACTCCTCCTCGACGCGGTGGCAGGTGATGCAGGTGACGCCCTCGCGGCTGATCTGGCTGCGCTCCCACAGGGGCGCCCAGCGATCCTCGCCCAGCGCCGTGCCGCCGCTCTGGTGGCAGCGCACGCAGAAGGTGCCGATCGTGCCCTGGGTCAGGTCGTTGATCTTCTGCTCGAACTTGTGGAACATCGGCGAGATGCCGGCGTACGCGTGGTTGGACGAGCGCCACTCGTTGTAGATCTGCTCGTGGCAGGTCTTGCACTGCGAGGCGCTGGGATAGGCATCCTCCGTGAAGATGTCGAGGTGCGGATCGGTCGCGGCGAGTTCGACCTCGGCCGCGCGCACGGCCGATTCGGCCTCGGGCGAGCGCACCTTGTTGATGCCCGAACCCTCGTCGACCGCCTCCTCGGCGGCCTCGTCGGTCGCCTCGTCCTGGGCGTGGGCGGGCGGTGCGGCGTACAGGCAGCCCAGCGCCAGCAGCGCCGCCGCCAATTGCAGTCGGAGGGGGATGCGTTCCATGGCCTTGCTCACTCTTGATACATGTCGGCGCCCATCATCTCGGAGGTGAACGTCGCCTCGAGGTGATAGCGATGGCAGAGCTGGCAGTCCTGGCGCACTTCGTCCTCGCGGTGGCATTGCGCGCAGGTGTCGATCCGAATCCCCTGGAAGTTGCTCTGGAACGTCCTCGGATCATGGTCCTTGAAGGAGGCCATAAAATCGGCCCCGCTGTCGAGCTTATGGCAGAAGCGGCAGCCCACGCTGACGGTCGACATGTCGGCGCTGCCCGCCTGCACGAGGTTGATGTGGGCGCGGTGCGAGTAGTGGTCGTGCGGCCTGGCGTCGTCGTGCTGGAAGCGCCAGGCGACGCCGAGCCGCTCGTCGGACGCGGGATCCTCGCCGATCGCCTTGACCGCGTGGCACTTGATGCAGGCGCCGGGACCCTCGTCGGAACTGATGAGCTCGTCGCGCAGCAAGATGGCATGCTCGTCGCCCGTGGCGCCGGCCTCCAGCGAGGCCTCGATCCATCCCTGCACGACGGGATCGGCGTGGCCGATGGGCCGGTAGAGCAGATCGAGCCCCTCGCCGAACCACCCGCCCATCTCGGGATCGGCCGGGGCTTCGTACTCGACGTTGGCGGCCCACGCACAGGCAAGCCGCTTGACGACCTCGGGGTTCAGGCCGGTCAGGAGCCTCGAGGCCAGCGGCTTGCCGAACTTCTCGTCGATCAGGCTTGCCAGCGGCGCGACACCCTCTTCCACCATGCCCATCACCAGGTCCTGCATCGGCGCGCTGTACGACTCCATGTCGTCGCTCGCCACCCCAAGCAGGTAGGACGCCACCGGCGTCAGTTCCTCGGTCGACACGCTCTCGTACGCTTCCTCCTCGTCCCCGGGGAGCGCATCGCCGGATTCCATGGCGTCCATGCGCTCCCGGAGGGTCTCGAACTGTTCGAGCGTGGGACCGCAGACATCGAGCACGGCGTCGCGGTCGATCTCGCTGGATTCCAGCTCGGGAAACCGGAGGACAACCATATCACGGCGCGCGATCTGCGTCCCGTGACATGCGTCACAGGTCTCGGCGAAGCCCTTGGGAACAACCGCGCTTTCAGCCGTAACGACATCGTGGCAGCTGGCGCACGAGGTGGGCGCCCTGTCCGCGACCTTGGCGTCGGAGAAATGCACCCCGACGTGGCTCGCGTGGTCGAACTTGATCGAGGCCTCCTGGAAGTGCGGGAACCCCTCGGGGAAGGCCGGGTGCTCGCGCGGGAACTCGTCGAACTGGTCCAGGTGGCAGCTCGCGCACTGGGCATCCGTCAGCCGGGCGAGATCGGCGTCGGCGCCCTTGTGCTCGGAATGGCAGGTGTTGCACGACACCTGCGCCATGTCGGGCCGGTCGGGGAACGTCTCGTTGTGGGCGCTGCGCGGGTTGCCGGCGAAGGTGTGGCACGACAGGCATCGGTCGGTCATGTCGGCATCGCCGGTGAAGGCGGCGAGCCACATGCCGCCCGCGGCGCCGTGCGGCTCGTGGCACGTGGCGCAGTCGCCCAGGGGCGCGAAGCCGGCATGGCTGCCGAAGAGCGGCCCGGGATCGACCAGGTTGACGCCCCCCTCGCCGATGCGCACGTCGCTGGAGAACCCGGCGATCAGGGCGAGAATGAGGCCCACGGCGAACAAAGTGAGCCGCCCCCGCGTGTGCCGGAAGGTCGACCGCGGCGTGCAAGGCGGCTGGCGGTGGGCGCAGCGCCCGTCGGGCAGGGGACCCTCGGCGCACGGCCCGCCGGCCGCCGGCGGCCGGCGGCACTCGAAACGGCCCGAGGTAGGGCTCTTGGCCGGCGCGCATTCCGACGTGCCGCCGCAGGTTCCGTCGGCGTTGGGCCCGCGCAGGCACGGCCTGCCCCAGAGCGCCCCGCGCCCGCAGCGCAGCTTGGTGACGGGCCGCTCGTAGGCGCTCCTGTCGTGCCGGAAGCGCTCGGTGTCGAGCGCGGAGTCGCGCGAGCGGGGCTCTTTCTGGCTCATAGCGCGTAGATGTGCACGAGGATCATGTGCCAGAGCGAGAGCAGCACCAGCGCGGCGGACAGCGGCACGTGCAGCAGCAGCCACGCCTTCATGGCGCTCTGCATGGCGTAATGCATGTCCAGGCGCGTCTTGGTGTAGCTGAGCTCGGTGAGCTCATCCAGGAATCCGCGCTCGGTGTCGTTCAGGTAGCGTCCCACCGTGATGCGCTGGTGCCGCACCCAGTGCATGCCGCGGTTGCCGCCGAACAGATAGCTGACCGTGAAGCGCGGCCGGCGGAAGTACCAGGCGAACGACTCGAAGTAGTGCCGTGCCAGGGTGTCGCTGGTCGTCTCGTTCGTGCAGGCGACCACGATCTCCTCGGCCCTGGTGCGCAGGCGGGCCAGCTCGGCCGGGATGCGCTCGTAGATGACCTCGAGCCCGGTGTGCGTGAGCCGCGCCGGGTAGATGCGCTGCATGACGTAGCCCACGATGCCCGTGACGCTGACCAGGTAGAAGAGGACGGCGATCGCCTGCTCGTAGAGGCCGAGCGGCCACAGGGTTCCCGTGTGCAGCCAGTAGACGGCGATGGCCAGCACGCCCGCCATGCCGTGGAACAGGAGCCATGTGCTGGCGCGGCCCAGCGGGACCATCGACAGCCGCTTGCGCATGTTGAACAGGGCGAGCGCGAGGATGATGGCAATCAGCAGGTAGCCCGTGATCGCCGTGGGCTGGCCCAGCGACGCCTCGCTGCGCTGGACCTGCAGCGCCAGCAGGGCCACCAGCGTGGCCAGCACGACCCACAGGATCAGGTTCTGGGCGGAGAATCCCTTCACGACGAGGCGCCCCGGAACACTTCTTCCGTGTCGAAGTCGACGCGGCGGAGGGCATCGTGGGGGCAGGCGCGCACGCAGGCGGGCCCGCCCGGGTTGGTGGCGCACAGGTCGCACTTCGTCGCCTTCTGGATCGGCCGCTGCGTGTCCCGGTCGAGCAGGAGGTTCCCGTCCAGGTCGCGAATCTCGACCAGGCGGATGTTGTCGTACGGGCAGGAGTTGGCGCAGGTGCCGCAGCCGATGCAGGTCGCGTCGTTGATGACGACCATGCCGCCCTGCTCGGTGCGATGAATGGCGCCCGTGGGACAGCCGATCATGCAAACCGGGTCGGCGCAGTGCATGCACGCATTGGCCACCATCCAGTGGTCGAAGGTGCGGCCGTGCCGGATGAAGCGCGGGTTGCCGCCGTGCGTGGACGAGCATGCGCGCACGCAGTCGTCGCAGCGCACGCAGCGCTCCAGGTCGATCAGCATCGTCTTCGTGCCGTTGATGAAGCGGCCGTCCACCGCCCATTCCAGCAGCGCGTCGTCGCTGAGCGTCCGGTTCCTGGCGATCTCCACCGGCGAGCGCGGCCGCTCGGTCAGCGTGGGGAAGACGTACTTCTCGAGGATGGGCGCCGGCACGCGGAGCAGATCGACGTAGCCCAGAGCGGTCAGCGAGGCCTGCAGCGGCTCGGTGCCCTGCGAGCGCCAGGAGTCGAAGAGCTCGGACATGCCGAAGTGCTTGCCGGCCCCGAGATAGGCGACCGTGCGGTCGCCGTTGCCCATCTTGATGGAGACGCGCGCGAAGCCCGCGCGGACCATCAGCACGCCGTCGGGATAGTCGCCCTCGCGCGCGATCACCGGCTCGTGCGCAGCGCCCTGCTTACCCGCGCCCCGCATCTTCTGGTACGTGATGTACCAGTCGAAGCTGCCGTGGGTCTCGAAGAGCACGCTGTTCGCCACCTCCTGCAGGGCGTCCTCGTCGAGGTGGCCGAACTCGGGAGTCTCGCGCAGCGCCACCTTCAGGGCGTTCTCGCGGTAGCGTTCGTCGATGGCGCGGCGGAAGCCCTCGTCGTACTTGCGGATCTCGCGCAGGCCCTGCCAGCGGATCTCCAGCAGCTTGGCGTCGGTCTCGGCGAAGACCGTGGCCGTGCGCGGGATGCGGCCGAGCGCGGCAAGCTCGCCGAAGAGGGCGCCTTCGGCCAGCACCGCGGTCTGGTGCTTTTCCAGCACCACGGGCACGTCCTGGAGGAAGACCACCGACTGGGCCTTGTCGCGGCCCTCGCGGACACCGGTGCGGTCATAGCGGCGAACGTCGCGCACCTCGGGCACGCGCCGGTTCGTCCAGAGCTGGGCAAGGGCCTCGAAGAAGCCCTTCTTGGCCACGTCCTGGCGGCCGAGGAGGTCGGCCGGCAGGTCGGGCGCGATGACGACGCGAAGCCGCCCCTCCAGCACGATGAAGGCCGAGTTCCCGTAGTCGCCCGACCGCACGACGATGTCGCCCGCGCGGTGGGCGACGATGCGCGTGTCGTTGCGAAGGATGCCCTCGAGCGGCGTGTGCTCGGGGAACTTGTCGCTCTTGATCTTCGCAATGGGGTTGCGACGCAGCAGATCGGCCACGTCGTCGTCGGTCATGTCGGGGCTTAGAGGCGCGTCCCATCGCTGCGGACGCGCCATCATTGCCACGGTCGCCAAGTCCCCTCCTTCCCCCTCCGGGGTTCGGCTAGGCCGCGCCGAACCGCCTGGCGCCCAGGCGGCCCGCGGGCAGGCCCGCTGGGCCGCCCGCGGTCAACCCAGGAAGGGCTACTTGTACGTGCTCGGGTCCGGCATCAGGCTGGCCACCTTGGCCGACAGGTCCTGACCCTTGATCGCGTCGACGAGGGCGCGGGCGTTGGCGTCGCTGGGGTCGGCCAGCAGCGCCGCAGCCTGCGGAACATCCTGGATCGCCTGCAGCGCCTGCGTCGCCATGTCGATGCGCGCCTGCTGTGCGGCCTGGTAGGCGGCATCGGACGACTTGGCCTTGGCGGCTGTCGCGGTCACGAGCTTGGCGGCCGCGCCCTGGATGAACGCCTCGGCCAGTTCGGCCTGCGACAGTTCCTTGTTGGTGGTGACGTCGGGCGGATAGAAGCGATGACGCACCGAGCCCTGGCTGTACTGCACGAACTCGTACTCGGGCTTCAGCGGATGGCCCGCGCCCAGCATCTTGGCCAGCGTGTCGCCGTCCACGTTCGGACGGTCGAGGCCGTGGCAGCCCATGCAGTTCAGGACGATGTCGTAGCGCTCGTGCGGCCACAGCATGCCGGCCGCCTTCGCCTTGGCATAGCGCTCGGCCTTGTGCTCGGGCGTCTCGTCCTCGCGCTTTACGTCCTTGCCGCCGTAGTCGTTGTGGATGGCGAACCATTCGGAGGAGGCGCCGTGGCAGCTCTCGCAGCTGGGCCCGGCCTCGGCCTTGGCCTCGTCGGCCTCGTCCTTCTGCACCATCGTGTAATGACACTGGATGCAGACCTCGTTCTTCTTCATGTTCTTCTCGCCGCCCACGGCTGCGAGAATGGCCTTCGCCTTTTCGTTCCGGTGCACTTCCTTGAACGCCTTGAAGTGCGCGGTGCCCTCCCAGACCTGATGCTCGGCCTCGTGGCACTCCAGGCACTTCTTGGGTCCCTGGTTGAACGCCGCCTGGGCTGTGCCCGGCAGGCCGAGGACGGCCGCCACGAGGAAGGCGGCGATCGCCGTAAGGAGGTGACGACCGTTCATGGAACGCGATCTCCCTGGTCCGACTGTGGCCATCATGCTTGAATCCGCGGCTCCACTCAACCCTTCCAGCCGCTAAGGTTCAGTAAAACGCGCGATCGTGGCAGCGCGGAGGCGGCCGCCGGCCGCCCCGTCCCGCACGCTCGCTAGATCGTGAACGCGAGCTCGCCAAGACGCTTGGTGAGCTTGCGGTTCTCGCTGTAGTCCACCGGCACCGCGATGAGGGCCGGGCCTTGCTGCGCGAAGGCTTCCTCCAGCGCACCCTTCACCTGGTCCGGCCCGGTCAGGACCTTGCCCCAGACGCCAAACGCCTTGGCCAGATGGTCGAAATCCGGGTTGGTGAACTTGAGCTCGGAGTGCTTGCCGCCGAACTGGTTCTGCTGCTTCCACTTGATGAGCCCGTACTCGCCGTCGAGCCAGACCATGTTGACGACGTTCAGCTTGAGCCGCGCCGCCGTCTCGAGATCCTGCACGTTCATCAGGAACCCAGCATCGCCGTTGATCGCGAGCACGCGGCGGTCGGGGCAGGCGATCTTGGCGCCGATGGAACCCGGCAGGGCGAAGCCCATGCTGCAGAAGCCGTTGGAGATGAGGCAGGTGTTGGGTTCGTCGCACTGGTAGTAGCGCGAGATCCACATCTTGTGGGCGCCCACGTCGGACAGCAGGATGTCGCCGGGGCCCATGACCTCGCGCACGTCCCACAGGATGCGCTGGGGCTTCATGGGGAACGAGGCGTCGGCCTTCTCCATCGCGAAATCGGCCAGCACCGTCTCGCGCAGCTTCTGCCACTTGTGGATGGGGAACAGCGGCAGCCGGCGCTCGAAGCGGCCGTTGATCTCCTCGTTGAGCTGCCACAGCGCGTCCGCCAGATCGGCCACGATCTCGACCTCGACCGGATAGGCCGAATCGACCTCGGCCGGCCAGAAGTCCATGTGGATGATCTTCTTGTTGCCCGGCGTCTTGTTCCAGAAGTTCGGGCTGTACTCGACAAGGTCGTAGCCCACGGCGATCACCAGGTCCGACTGGTCGATGGCCAGGTTGACGTGGTCCTTGCCCTGCAGGCCCATCGTGAACAGGCAATGCGGGTCGGTACGCGCCACCGCGCCCTTGCCCATGAAGGTGTTGACGACCGGGATGCCGGTCTTCTGCGCGAAGCGGCGCAGTTGCTTGGAGGCGCGCTTCCGGATGGCGCCGTTGCCGGCCAGGATCATGGGATGCTGGGCGCGGCCGATCAGCTCGGCGGCGCGCGCGATCACCTTGTGGTCGGCCGCCGGGCGGCGGGTGCGCGTGGGCGTCAGCGGCGCCGCGTTGACGTCGTGCTTGGCGATGTCCTCGGGCAGTTCCACCACCGTCGCGCCGGGCTTCTCCTGCTCGGCCACCTTGAACGCCTTGCGGATGATCTCGGGGATCCCGCCCGCGTTCGTCACCGACTGCGCCCACTTGCTGATGGGGCGGTACATGGCGATCGAGTCCATGTTCTGGTGGCTTTCCTTGTGCAGGCGGTAGGTGCCCGCCTGCCCGATCAGCGCCACCAGCGGCGCCCGGTCCATGTTCGCATCGGCGACGCCGGTCACGAGGTTGGTGGCGCCGGGACCCAGCGTGGCCAGGCACACGCCCGACTTGCCCGTGAGGCGGCCGTAGACGTCGGCCATGAAGGCCGCGCCCTGCTCGTGCCGGCACAGGACGAACCGGATCGTGCTGTCCAGCAGCGAGATCATGAGATCGGCGTTCTCCTCGCCGGGCACGCCGAAGATGTGCGACACGCCCTCGGCCTCCAGGCAGCGCACGAACAGATCGGATGCCTTCATGGTCCCCTCCCCCGGCGGCTTGCCCCTGCCGCGAGGCGCGAGTTTCGTTGTGCCGCCGCACCGCGTCAAACAAAAGGCGCGACCTTCGGCGGGGCCCGGTCGCCCGGATCACGGTTGACAGCACGCAAGCCGTGACAGAGACAAGCACGCGAACGCACGGGATGGAGGATGCGATGGCCGGGGGCGGAACCTTCAAGGCGCTGATGCTGCGCCAGAGCGACGGCAAGGTGACGGGTGCGATCGAGGACGTCGCGCCGGAATCGTTGCCGGCCGGCGAGGTGACGGTGGCGGTCAGCCACTCCAGCCTCAACTACAAGGACGGACTGGTCCTTCAGGGCCTGGGCAACCTGGCGCGCACTTATCCGCACGTTCCCGGCATCGACCTGGCCGGCACCGTCGAGTCCTCGGAAGCGCCCGGGTTCCGCAAGGGCGACCCCGTGGTGCTGACCGGCTACTTCGTGGGCGAGCGTCACTGGGGCGGCTATGCCCAGAAGGCGCGCGTCAAGGCGGACTGGCTGGTGCCGCTGCCGCCGGGCCTGGACGCCAAGCGCGCCATGGCCATCGGCACGGCCGGCTTCACGGCCATGCAGGCCATCCTGGCGCTGGAGGAGCACGGCATGACGCCCGATCGCGGCGAGGTGCTGGTGACCGGGGCAGCCGGGGGCCTGGGCAGCGTCGCCGTCGCCATCCTGGCGAAGCTGGGCTATCGGGTCGCCGCCTCGACGGGACGCGCGGACCAGCACGACTATCTGAAGAGCCTGGGCGCCCAGGCGATCGTCAAGCGCGAGGAGCTGGCCACGCCATCGGGTCGGCCGCTGGACAAGGAGCGCTTCGCCGCCGCGATCGATTCGGTGGGCGGCGAGACCCTGGCCTCGGTGCTGCGCCAGACGATGTACGGCTGCAGCGTGGCCGCCTGCGGTCTGGCCGGCGGCAACGCCCTGCCAACGACCGTGCTGCCCTTCATCCTGCGCGCGGTCAACCTGCTGGGCATCGATTCCGTGCAATGCCCGATGGCCCGCCGCCGCCGCATCTGGGACCGGCTGGCCAGCGACCTGCCGCACGACAAGCTGGACGCCACCGTCGAGGTCGTGCCGCTGTCCGGAATCGCCGCCTATGGCCCGCGCATCCTGAAGGGCCAGGTGCGGGGCCGCGTGGTGGTGGACACGGCAGCCTGAGCCCGCCCCGGAAATCCCACAGGCGCAATCCGGGGTTGATTTCCCCGCCGCAGTGTTGTCATGCTGCACTGCACGGGAGGTCACTCGCGCTTGGAAGACCGTAGAACGGCGCCGGCGCGACGGGTCAGCGTCCGGGACCGGGCGCCGACAACGCCATCTTGACGCGGGTG